>Ga0315279_10001719_pt1 | contig 35634 bp, 46 predicted proteins | sample YL17G06_20_MG_FD_203694 | JGI IMG/M metagenome (GOLD analysis project Ga0315279, IMG submission 203694) | Sediment microbial communities from Yellowstone Lake, YNP, Wyoming, USA - YL17G06_20 | ecosystem: Environmental > Aquatic > Freshwater > Lake > Sediment | place: USA: Wyoming | collected...
CGTCTGGTTTCTCTACTACTCCTTCAATTTCGAACTTGGCTTGTATAACGTACTTTATGGTAAACGTTTGGGATGATCCCGTGAGCGTACACCTCTGATTATTATGGTTAAGGGTGAGCGTTGATGTCGTGACAGGAGAATTCTGGTTCTCGAATCACGACGTTATATCTTAACATTCACTCTATATTACCGTTGTGAATTTAAACTAAGTGTTTTGTAATATACTTTTCGGAGTTGCTAGGGTTTTCTGGCGGGCGCCTATTGTTTGAGAGGTTGCTGGTCGGCGGGTCGGAATTGGGGGTTTTTGCCAGAAGAGGTAGGCTTTGACTTGCAGCATGATGCCGACGACCTTGACGAGTTTCGCCATTTTTGGGAGGTCCGCACTGTTGATTCCTTTGATGTAGTCTGCTTTTGTGCCGTAGGCTCTATGGCGGCTGACTGATATTTCTTTGCTGAGGCGAGGGTGATGATTCTTGATGAAAGTTTCTTTGAGCGTCGCCAAGGCTTGAGGGTCCGACTTCTCCAATTTGGCGAGGACGTATGATTGGCTGCCTAGCAACTTCGTGTTAAAGGTGAGCTGTTCGAGGACGTCTGCGATCTTCAACGCTTCCTTGCCAGGCACTTGGTAAATGACGACTTTCATGCCGGCCTTCTCTGCAAACGGGTTGTACTTGGCCATCACCGCGACCATTTCCACGCAGGGCGTGCCCGCTCGAGCGAGCGTGTCCCGAACTAGCTTGGCGCCTAGGCCGACGCTGCGGTACTTCGGATGCACCACAACGCGGCTGATCGTGGTCAGTTCTTTATTCATTTCTTTGGGCAGCATCCTTGGCAAAACAAGCCTCCTGCCGAGACAGGTGATTGGCGGATAAGCGTAAACGATCACGCCGCAGAGTTCGCCGCCGCGCCTGAGACTGAAGATCTGCCTAGTAGCCGCAATGTTGTGACTACGATAGTGCAAGTCGCAGAGGTGGCGCCAGTCGTCCCTCGTGCCAGGCTCAACGCGCATTTCCTTGACAAGGCTGCATTCTCTTGCGGGCTCGTTTGGGAAATAGTCGATAGAGATTTCTTTGCCGAACCGTTTGTGAATGTGTACGCTTGGTCTCAAGTCGTCAAGCAGGTCCGTGTGAGTTGTTGCGACAATCACGGCTTTTCCAAGGGCCCTAGCGAACTTCTGCACGTTGAAAGCCACAATCTTCGCCGTGTCACGATCCAGCGTCGCGCAGAACTCGTCAGCAACCCACCATTGCTTGCCGCTTTCAATCATCTTTGCTATGCGGTACCGGTACTTCTGGCCATCTGAAAGCTGCTCGTAAGTGCGAAGGAAAAGGAAAGCATCATTGAGGCCCACCCGGCTAAGCAGCTCCAAACCTTCATCAACGGTCTTGCAGACCGTCTCGATCAACGGCTTACCACGAGCAACCTTGACCTCGTCCATGTCGACAGCCTCGGAGCCAAGGTCGCTCCGCAATGCTCGCAGCAATACGCTCTTGCCACTGCCGCTGTCGCCGGTGACCAGGACGACGTCGTCGGGCTTGACGTGCAACTCAACATTATCGCAGATAACGAAGCGCCTTTGCTGATCCAGACCGAGCCCAAAAGCCTCAGCCACTGCCACACTCCTAGCCGTCAGCTTCGCAGCAGTCTCATAGGCAATGTTGAACGTAAACCGATTCTGATTCCTATCGTAAACTCTGCGAAACTGGCGAATCTCAAAATATTCACGGCGCCTTCTCAAGATTCGACAAGGCCCCAAACATACTCGCACCAACCAAGCTTAAAACAGCACCCCACAAACGACACGGATAGATAACGGAGAGAGATAGGTTAAACTGAAGGCTCAGCCAAACCGCATAGCCTCCAAATCCACCGGCTTCATATCAACAGTCGCGTACACGGCTAACGCTACACTCCAGAAAACGTCGTCATGCGTGCCCGAAGGGTGACTCAACATTACGGCGCCATCCTTCCTCAGCTCGTACTTTTCAAGATTCAGTTCCGTGCAGACGTCGTTTCGATAGGGCTTCTCCCAGGTAAGTAGAGGATAGAAGAACCGGTCGTCACCCATGCGCTGCTTGAGTAGATTGGCCATTTCGCTCTTGCGGGGAAGACTGAAGTTGACGCCTTCCGCGTTCTTTATCCCAGCCGTTTCCATGTCGCTTATGATGCTCGGGCCTTCCTTCGTGAAGTCCACGCGGATCTTCTGGAAGCCGCCCCAACGGTCCTGCAACGTCTTCACATAGCCAAGAACGTGCGCGTACTTAGTTGGCTGACTGAAAATCTTGAGGTGACGAAGGAAAAGCCTGTCGTTCAGGCGTTCGATGATGCTGAAGACGCAGTAGTCCCGCACCTGGGCAAGATCCAGCCCCGCGAAAAGGTCTCCCTTGTAGCCGACGTCAGGGTTCCACGGCTGCAGGTCCTCACCGCAGTTCTTTTCCGTGCCCACGCATGAAACGATCAGGCTTTGGCTCAGCCAAACATTTTCATCTTCCGCCCACTCAGCCTCCATCTCGCGGCGCCACCGGGCGGGATCCTCTGCGAATTGCTTCTTGATCTTCTGGAGAATTCCCTTCTTCAGCGGTCCGTTAGGCTCTTGGGCTCGCTCCCAGGTAACGTGGTGCCTCCCGAAATCGTCAAAGTCCTTGTGGTTACACATCTTCCAAAACAGCGAATCACTGTTCCAGGGTGTGCTTGTCGCCACGAGTTTCCCGTCAGTCGTGCCCAACGTAAACAGAATTGCGTCGTATAGGTCGGTGTCGCACGGAGTAAAGTTTGCTTCGTCCCACCAGATCACGTTTAGCGTCGGACCTCTTATCGTGTCAGGGTTATTCGGGAAAGCCTCGATGACGCTGCCATTCGTGAACCTGAGTACTGTTCGGCCCGGCTTAAGGTACTTGTCAGGTCCGATTTTGCGGAGAAAATAGCTTATCCTGCGTATGTTCAGCTTCGTCTGGCGCCAGCTAGGGCCTACTGCAGCGATGTAACTGTCAGGATGCGTCAACGCGTACCTAAGGAGTAGAGCGCTGACGATCCAGCTTTTCCCGCTTTGCCTGCACCATCGGGCAGCAAGAAACTGCTTATCATCAAAAAGGTTGATGAATTCTTTCTGGTATTCGGTGGGTTCAAACCCTAAAACTCGCTTGAAAAACGCGAAAGGGTTCTTCCGGCTATCTTCAACTTGCTTGCTCTGTGTGTTCCTCAAAATGATGGTCTGAGACTTGAGGCGCTCCCGCTCATTTGTGAGCCTGCTTAGATTCATCGTCCTTTGCTTTTTTGACAAGTTCTTCATACCCGCATCTCAGCTCCACGAGTTCAGCCTCAATTTCTCGGTAGTGAACGTAGTCAGCGAAAAGGTCCTTGTAAATCTTCACGCCCTGAATGATGCTGCGAAGCCGTAGCACTTCAGACTGCTCAAGCCCAGGCCTCTTCAACTCTTCCAAAGCAGCATTAAACGTTTTGAGGGCCTCTTCAACAGTTGGAAGATCCTTAGGCTGAGTAGTAGTTGTTCGCTCTGATTTCGGCTGAACAACAACTTCTAACCCTAGCCGCGCTATCTTCATGCGAATACAATCACGCGTTTTTCCAAGAGACTTCGCGATAACCCTGACAGACTTATTTTTTTGTAACATCCCCTGGAGCTGCTTTTCCTCTTCTTTCGTCCAAGGCTTGCCTTTCACGTTTTATTCCCCATCAAGAACGCCGTAGTCAAACTACCAGTCAAGCCCGAAATGACAGTAACCAGTTCAGTACTTAACTTGCCAGTTACGACGATGTAAACGCCCTCAAGCGCCACGACAGATATAAGACAGATGATAAGTGCAGTCATAGACCAGACGAAACGTTCACTAGGAGGAACCACAGCGGGTCCGTGCTCACGTTTCTTATGCCGCGTCGACGTCCTCGCGCTCCGCAGGTCAGGGCTCTCTTCAAAGCGCGAGAAGAACGCACGGATAAAATTGCGGATTCTGTTAACGACCATGAACCCTCAAACGCTCCTGGCGAATGCACAATGTCTCGTGGCTGCCTCTCGATCTCCTAGCCCGAGCTCGACCTTCGACCAAGAAACTGCGCAGAAGACCCTCTGTCTCTTCGCTACTTACCTGGTTCTTGAGAATCACCTGAACCAAGCAAGCCCACGGCACAGGCACAGCAATGTAGTCCACATCATAGTACCCGTCCATGTAGCAGAAACTGTTCTGTGCAAGGACGATGTGCTTCTGGCTCTGGCCAAGAACTCCGATGAAGATGCCCCAACTTACCGCAGGGACGTCGATGCCGCCCTCTCCGGCGCCTCGCATAGTCTTCCCTATGCTGGCGTCGCTCCATTCTACCTTTACTAGGTCGCCTGGACTGATACTTTTAAGTTCAGTTAGCAACTTCTTTTTCATGTTCTACGCTCCAAAAGGTTTGTAGACCCAACTAGAAGAAAGCTCCAGAAAACCTTAAGGACACAGAAATGAAAGAATGTATTGAGGAAAGAAGATGAAGGCAAGAGAATTCGTGGTCTGCATCTATGTGATAGCGTTCTTTCTGTCGGTCGGAGGAATAGGCTCAGTATATTTCGATCTGTCCCTTTGGAAATACATTGCGGTCTGGCAGCAAGCCCTATTCGCTTTCTATCTACTCGTAGGATTCTGCGGAACCTTGGTAGCATACTGGGTTTATGAAGATGGAGAAGACATTGAAGAGTTAGAAAAGGCGCAATACGAACTTCGGAGTGATCTTCGGAAGCAAACTCGAGAGCTTGAGGAATTAAGGAAAGCAACTTAGGTTCGCCTCTCCAGCAATTTCTGCGCTTCCTGCACCAATCTGAAGATGTAGTCCACCATCTGAGGTTCATTGCTCAGTGTTAAGATTGCGTCCCATTGAGTTCCTCTGACCACGTGTGTTGCCTGAACGATTCGGAAGTAATAGTCTAAAGCGTCATTTGCTACGACAACACGCGTCAGAACTCCTGGGTCCATCCAATAATCTCCGTCGACCGTGACGTCTGAAAGCACAGTGACCGGGTCTTTGAGGACAGCCTTAATACTTTCTGCTCGGGCTAGACATTCAACGTCAGTTTTCAAGGCATCGTCATACGCTGGCTTCGCACAACGGATTCCGTAGGCTGCGATGCTGGCCGTGTCTGTCGTTTCGCCTGAAAAGAAGGTATCCATGAATTTTAAGTCGTCAAACAAGGCGTAGTTGGTTATCCCTAGAATGAAGAAGAAGTTGATGCCTTGAATGTTAGCCCAGTCAGGTGAGCCTCCTTTAGTCCACATGCCTCTGGATTCATAGACTGTTTCATAGTCAGGGCCCAGGTTCAGCTCTATCGGGGTCCAGAGCAAGACGCCTGGGTCTGCGCTGTAATCCCGATCCCGCCACAACGGGTAATCAAAATAATTCGAAGCGTCAGGAGCATAGAGCCTTACATGCATGCCTCCCCCCGTGACGGCGTGTAGTTTCAGTAGGAAGTAGAGCCTGCTGAAATTGGTTTTGAAGGTTTTGGGGTCTGCATTCAACTGTGCGAATGTGCGATAAAACTGCATGAAGGATGAACCGCTGGCAGTGCCCTTCAAGCTGCATGTGCCTATTATTCGGTCAGTGTCCGTGTCGAGGCTGCCATCAAGAACGGTCCATCCTGTAGTAGCCTCAGACCAGGATTCATCTGGAGGATAGGGTTTTCCGCGTTTGCCATATTGCTTTATGGAGTTTCTCACTCTGTGCAGGTCGTAACTCTTTTGGTAAGTGCGCGGCGTCAGAGTGTTGTAGGTCCACTTGAAGTCCAGACTGTCTCTCAAGTGTCCAATCAGGCAGCCTGCTGGAGTCTCGTAGACATCGAATCCCTGCACTGCACCGGGGTTCTTGGCTTTCTCCAAAATCTCCCGTATCACGGTCATGGGCACTTCTTCATCATAAACTACGTCGTGGGTGCTGTCTATGCGATCGTCAGTGCTTCCTGAAGAGCCAGTATTGTCAAACCAGAAGTTAGCACTTGGGTGCTTCGCCAGGTATGTGCACAGAGCTAGGGCAGTTTCAATGATGGTTCTTCCATTCACGGCTGAGTAACTGGCTTTAAGAAGAGCTGGTGGGATGTCAAGTTCATACGCATGCCCGTGACAGTCCAGGTCAATGTAGAAAGCGCCATACTCGTCTCCTCTATTGACGGGGTCCTCTATTCTGCCTCCAAACGCCTTATAATATGGGTTCTCCAGGTCTGCTTCGGTTCTTGCGATCCAGATGATGATGACGTCATGGTCTTTGATAAGTCCATTGTATGCTCCTGCAAAGTTTGGGATTGAAAGTGTAGCCCCGGCGATTCCGTTGTTCAGAAGAGGCCTAGTAACCGTGAGTTCCTCAACGAGATCGTCTAAGACAGGAACAAGCAGGACATACTTCGTTATTGCCACATATTCAAAAGTGGCATACTTGCCTTCTGAGTTCTCAACCACAATTCCAATCAGATTTACAGTGGTGTTTAAGAGGTCCAAAATGCTGATCTGAAACAGTCCAGCGGTTGACTGGGTAGGTCCGTAGAAGAGGGTTAAGTCACTTTTCCTTCTCACATAAACTCGCCAGGTTGCCCCGGCTGAAAGCTCTGTGACTCGCACTATGAAATATGGATGCACAGTGGGTTCAAACTCTAAACTCCGTCGAAACCGAGCAATTGATTCGCCAGCAGCAACGGTTAGTTTCACAGTATCGCCACTATATTCTGCAACTCCATATACAAGCGTCCACCCTTTCTGGAAGTGGTCATCAAAGAAAGCGGGTTCACGGAAGATTTCAACGCGCACTTTGGCAGGAGCTAAGCTCAAATGAGTCCCCTTCTGCGCAAGGCATCAATAACTGCATCGCCCGTTTCTCTCGGAGTCCGTGACTCATAGATGTGGATTCCGCCAACGTGAATTGTTTGTGTGGATGCAAGTCTATTCCCCAGTGGAATCACGGCTTCAGGACCCCGTTCGCCAATCAACGCAATTGTTGGCGTCTCTACTATGGCACCTTCCGCGAAGTGAGGAATATTCCCCTGCGCAGCCAGAATACCGACTGCGACGGCAGCCGTAGCCGCAATAATAATCGGAACAGCAACGCCGAGGCTTGCCACAGACTCCGCAATCGCCGAAGCTACAGCCATCGCGTTCTCAGCGATAACGCTCGCCCAAAGCGCAGCCTGGCGGATTCCTTCAGCAACGGCGTGCGCGACCGCGCTCGCAGCAGCAGCAGCATCGATGACGATCGTTGATTCTTTGATTGCGTTAAAGATTCCGTGAGCAGTTGAAGAGACAACGATAGCAGCAGCCCTAACGCCTTCCGCGACTGCGTGAGCTTCTGCACTAGCCGCTTCAGAAATGTCACCTGCTATGCTTGCTGCTTGAGCCGCGATCTTCTCGCCATAGCGCGTGTAGAGTAGGTAGATCTGGCCGCCGAGCTGAAGAAAATTTATGCCAAGCATAACCGCGCCCCTTCCGACGTCCATCTGTCCCTTGCTCATGCGGTCCATGATGTCGCCGAGCTGCACACTGTTCGCGATGACTCCTGCAGTCGTGAACATCAACGTCTTATAGTTTACGTTAATATGGTCAGTTGACTCTGAAACCTGCCTGCCCATGCCTTCGGCTGAAGCGCCCATGCTCGCAAACCCGGCGTTAACGTCTTCAATGCCTTCAAGATTCGCGTAAAGAGTTACTTCGGCCGTTTCAGTTGCCACTCCCTAATCTTACGAGCCTTCTCGCCCAAGTCCCCATTCCCTTGACCCACTAGTTTACCTACGAGGAGGTAATCTACCTCAAACAACCACGCTTCAGAGCCTTCCAGTCCCAGGATCTCGCTAGGACGCTTTCCGAGCAGTATCGCCAGCTGCGCCGCTTGACTTAGTACTGGATCGCTTAAGCCCGCGAAAGAACCCCGCATCTTCCAGCGTCTTCTTCGTCAACTCCTGAAGTGCAGAGTAAAGCTTCCAGGCGTGTTCACGGCGCGGTTTCGGCTCCACACAAGCCGTCAAGATCTTGTCAAGTGCCTTCTCGATCTGCATACTATCCTTCTCTGCCTCTTCACAGTCAATTGGAGTTTTCTGCAATAATTGTCCGACCAGCTGGTTGAAGGGCGATGCGTGTGGAGGAATCGGGATCAAACTGTATTTTACGCCGTCAATTTCTTTTTCCATCAACATCCCTCTTAGTAGGCTGCTATCGCGTTTTCGAGGTAGGCTTTGGCTTCAGCGTTGAATCCGCCAGTCGTGTCGTAGAACGCTTTGAATGGAGCGTCAACCACAAGAAGTTCATTTTGCGGTTTCACACCCGGCGAGACGTCACTGAGGTAGATGCACTTTCTGAGCTCAAACTCCAAGTAATAGCGGTAGGTAGAAGCGATTATGGGCCCTAGAGCCTTGACGTCCAAAGTGAATTCTGTTCCTGCGATGAAACGGTCATATTCCGTGGTGTCATCAAAGTAGGCGCTTAGTTTTCCCGTCACTTCACGTTGTCCAACACGTTTGGTCGCGAAGGTTCTTCCGCTCAAGTCGCCTCGGTCAAAGGGAATGTTATTTTTGATGGTCAACTCCAAGTCGTAGACGAGAGTTCGCTTGTTCACTGTGGCTATGGTTAAGACGCTTGCAGCATTCTGCATGTTCAAGGCTTGAAGACTGCTTATTGTTGGAGTTCCGATGGCTCCCTTGGTTTCCACGAAGCCACTTAGGACTTCAGCGCTGGCTTGAACGTCTTTATCATGTGGAAACTTCACCGTTAAAGATTCAATGAGGCATCCTGCCAAGATGCGCTCTGTTTGTTCAACGCCTAGTCTCAAAGTATAGCTGGGCAAAGTATCAGCCGGAGCGAAGGTGTGCAGATAGACACCTGTGTATGGATTCGTTGGAGCCTCAGCTCCGAACGCGCCCATCAAGAGTTCACCGATGATGTTTTCAGGCTCGACTGGGAAGTCACCGACTGACCCGCGAGCCCTGTAGGGCCCTAGGTTGCTTTTTCTGAAAGCTCTGGAAGCGATTGGACGCGGGATAACCCATCCTTGGTCTGGCTTTATGCTAGCTATAGCTTCAGCGTATCTCGTTGCTGCCACTGCAGTGCCATATACTGTCTCTTTTCCTAAAGCCGTGTAACGAACGCCCAATTTAGCCAATCTCCCTTATTGTTTCCATTCAACTCACCTCTCTACACGGATTTACCCCGTTGTAGGGTGCGGGAATCATTCCCTTCTATGCGTTTGGAAAGTGATGCGGCACGCGCAAACACTGTAATCGCCGTCGAAAAGCTTCTGCTTCTCACGGTTTGTAACGTAGCTGCGGCCGACGAGCCCGCCGACCGTACCGTCATTATCAAGGACTGCCTCGACGCTATCTGTAAAATCCATCACGCTATCCTCAGCTCTGTCAGCTTCAATGTGCTTGTCAACCACAACGATTAGGAAGACGTCTTTCACTTCAGCCTTGGAGCCCACAGGCGGCTCCATCGGGCCCCCAGCCCACTCAACCCAGCCCCACGGAAAACCCGGATACCGACTCTTCGGCGGCTCGCCCTTGAACCAGGCAGTCACGCCGGTATCCTTGCTGTTTTTCGGGTCAGCAGCCTTGATTAGGTCGATGATTTTGTCGCGGATCGTCTTGGGGCTCGTCAAGTGTAAAGACGCTCCAAGATATTTGTCAGCTGCTCAACGAGTTTCGGGATAACAGCGTCAGCCGTGCGCTGAATGAAGAAGGTTGGTCTCGTGCCAGGGTGCTGCACGCGCTTAGCGAAGATCACGCCGCCAAGCGGAGTTTCAAACCGCAAAGCACGAGCAGCTGAAGGAAAAATAGTGTGTGGGCCCGTGCCCTTGTCCACGAATTCAGCGTATCTAGCGGTTGGGTATACGGTGAAGCCGCTAGGCGTAGGGCTTGAAATGATACTTTCACGGAGGAAACCCGTTTTCAAGGGCACAATGCCCCGCATCTCCTCAACAGTTAACCTGCTGCCTTCGTCTTGGAAGAGTCGAAGAGCCTCGCTTTCACGTGTCTTCTCCCGCATCAAGTATTCGCGGATCTGAGAATCGTCCATGCTAACTTTGACTGCTATGAATCATCCCCCACAACGAAGCCGCCGGGGTTGCTCGCATCCGCAGGAGGCGCAGCGGCAATGTAAGTTTCGAGAAACTTGGTTGCTTCAGCCAGAAAAGCTTCTGAACCCGCCGGGTCCCGACGTCTGCGATACTCCCAAGCAGCAAAATACATTGAAGCAGACTTTATGAGTTGAGGCACGGGACTTGGCACGGTCAGCAATTCCTTTGCGAGAACAGCGTCAACTTGAGCGTCAGCAGTTGGGATAATCGCTTCAATCTCGAAATCCCACGTTGTCTCGGTGAACTGCAGAACGCCTTTTACGTCAGCGACAGAGCAGTACAACGCTTCAAACCTCTTGAAAGACCCGCAGGTCTAGTTAATATTAAGATGTGAGATAAGCGTTAAAAGGAATCCTATCGAAAAACGACAGTTAAAAAACGCATTGGCTGTTAGGTCCCTAGGCGACGACGCTGAAGCTGAACCGTTCTGTATTCTGCAACCCGCCTGCCGTGACGTTCGCCTGCACCAGAATCTTCCACAGCCCCAGCGCCGCGTCAGAAGGTACAGTGTAGTTCATTTTGAACTTTCCCGTCTCCATCTTCGTCAAATCACTCTTTGCCAGAGTCGTTTTCAAAGCCCCGGTAGAATCGTAAATCTTTATGCTTATCGTGTCCGGGTCAGTCGGCACTTCCACGCCGGTCCCGTCGTCCGTTGCGAAACTCCATATTCTGCCTAAGGTGTCGCCCTTCAAAATCTCTTCGGTCATTCATTTTCACCTTTGACTATTAGCGGCGTGAATTCTTTAGCCTTTACGCTTACACCGAATTCCGCCCCAGAAACTATGAACGGAACGAACCCAGCCCCACGCACGGCGATCCTGAAAGCCGCGAGCTGCATGTTTATCATTACTGTCTCAGCTCCGACTGCGCTGTCAGAAACCGTGACAGGCTTGTTCAACGCGACGTTTTCTGTTACTACGCCAGTTTCAAGAATCGTTATGGTGGGAAGGACTGTCGGAACTTCCGTTCCCGTTCCGCCATCAGCAATCGTGTGCTGCTGTCCAACCTCGGTTGTTTGAACCGTTTCCGTTCCTATGCCTGAGTCTTGAAGTTGGTATGTTGCTTCGATTTTCAGCGAACTTTTAATGTCGTCGAAAATGTTGGGGTCGAAGATGTCTGGGTCGAAGATTCCTACTTCTCCGTCGTTTCCTATTCCGCTATCGATGATTAATTCTTCGTGTGCTCCCTGCGACGTTACTATGTTTTCGGCTCCTGCGCCTGCATCCGTTATCTGCTGTGCGGTTGCAAGAACTGGTAAATCGACTCCAACACCGTTGTCTCCAAGTGTCAAGGATCGGTCTACGGCTGGAACGTCTGCTCCCGCTCCGACGTCTATGACCGTCTGATAGGTTAATCCTCCGAGGAATGCAGCGTCTACTCCTACACAGATATCCGCGATTTGGAGTTCTTCATCAGTTTTAAGAACTTCAGTTCCCGACCCGTTTTCAGTTACGGTGAGTGCTGTTTGGATCGTCAGTGTTGCGTCGTCTCCCACTCCAGAGTCGGTTGCTGTTTGTGCTACAGCGGTTTGGGCATTCTCAGTTCCTGTTCCAACGTCGGAAACTTCGTGTGCTGCTTCAAGTGTTGGAATTTCGGTTCCAGAACCAGAGTCTGCAACTGTGTGGGTTTCGTCGAGCCTTCCTATTTCATCCGTTCCTGCTCCGACGTCAGCAAGCGAGTGAGTGGCTTCAAGTGTGGGTGTCGCATCTGTTCCTAATCCGCTGTCTGCCAACGAATGCGTGACTTGAAGCGATAGAGCCTCGCTTCCACCGCCAGAATCGGCAACATCAACAGTTGTTATGTCTATGTCAACGTTTTTGTAACCCGTGGGCGGCGAAGTTCCAGTTCCCGTGACCGTAGTCTGTTTGACTCCTGCCAATGCCGTTACCTTGACAACATCGTTTTCGGCGTAGTCTGAAGCATACTTGGTTTTGTCTCCCAAGTCAACATAGAATTTTCCTTCGCTGTCCGTCGTCGCCACGAACTCTTCGCTTTTCGTGTCGTTTCTGATCGTGACTGAAGTGCCGACTTGTGCGACGCCGTTAAGTTTGACTATTCCGCGAATCACGTACGGAACTTGAACAGTCATGGATATTCGTGTCTCCACGTTCCCGTTGCAGCGCAGAGGATCCAGAATTTGCCGTCTGCCGTGACTGTTATGGCGGCATCCCCGCTCCAGTCTGGAAAGAACACGTAGCGTGATCCATTAGCGTATTCGAATATAAATTCAACAAAGTTGATTGAGTCAATGTAGAGACTGGCATTTACTTCACTTAACGTGTGCCCGACATCAACAGTCCGAGCCGTAAAGTTGTTCCATCCAGTCGTAAGCGTTGTTGGAATGGCGAAATAGGCAAGCTTCAAGTTGTACGGCGCGACTGTTTTTGTTTCATAGATCAATGCGACGTCAGTGCCATAAATCGTCAATGAACCCACGATGCAGTTGTTACGAGTTATGCGTTCAACAGACTCATCAACCCAGTCTACCGCGTCGCCAGACCAATTTCCCGTCTGGCTCGACTTGTAATAGATGTGGGTGTCTTTTACCCACCAGATATAGACGGTGTTGTTCGCTATTGCCATTGTCGGCATTGTAGAGTTATCATCGCTACAGGAGACATTAGTGGTGACTTGCTGTTCGGACGACCAAATTCCACTCGCAGTCCGATTGATATATTGGATTGCTCCTAGGTAAACGTTTGCTAGGAAGGAGACGTGAACGACGTCTCCGTTGGACACGGCACAGAACGGATCAAAATCGTAATGGTATGTTTCGTTTGTGGATGCTGTTTCCATATTCCCCAAAGCCGTACCGTTCCATAGTCTGCCAAATATCCTAGCATCCCCGTCAATAGTTCTCCAATCCACCTTTCCAAAAACAAAATATATTTTACCATTGGTCAGAGGCAAAACTATAACTGTAAGACCAGTAACATTGGTATTGAGATCAATTGGAAAATCCCCTGCTGTCGTCCATGACCCATTATTGTAAGCGGATTTTGTCGCATAAGCAATACCACCATTATAATAACCAATCCAAGGATAACCATTCGAGTCCATCGCAATCGTGGGGTCGGCAATGAAAAGCGCGGCGACCTGTTTTTCGGTGGCGAACCAAGAAATCGTGCCGTCTGCGTTTGGAATGCCAGCGCGGTAATAAAAACCGCTGGTGTCTGTGGCTCTACAGTAGCTCATGGTAGTTCCATTGTAGAATACGCTGAAGTATGCGGCGACGCCCCCGCTTATTATGCCTATCAAGGTTCGGGTGCTGAAACTGTAGCCGTTCGAAGTTGTTTTGAAATAGACGCTCGTTCCATTCGGGTAGAAGACCCACCAAAGACCCGCAGCGAAAAACAGTTTGGATTGGTAAGGCAATCTTGCCGCCCAAGAAGAATAGTCACTACCGCTTGTGATCGCGAACACTGGAAATTGAGACGTAAGTATATATTGCGTTCCCGTGGTTGTCCATTCGCCATCCGTGCCATTAGCGCGTATTTCCCAAGCAACCATAATTTTGAAAGTTGTGTTCAACAATATAGTTATGTTGCTCCATGCTGGCGTTTTTGCGGGCGTCCAAGGCGTCCAAGTTTCATTAACCCACACGCCCGAACTGTTGGTTCTCGATTCATACCCAGACATGTTTATGATGTCCGTCCACTTTACTGAAACCGCGCATGGTTTGCCCGCCACAACCGTATTTGTTTCTATGTCTGAATAGGTAGGCGGCACACCATCCGCTGTCACCGTGAATGTTTGAATCGGCATCGTAGCGTTCCAAATGTTGCTTGTGTCATTAGAAATTTGATACCACCCGACAACCGTTCCGACGGTGGCGTTGACCGTTATTGTGTAGTTCGACCACACGGCACTCGTATTTATCCAGACTAAGTTGACCGTGACGTTGTATGTCCAAGGGCCAGTGTTGTTGTGGCTCAAAAAGGCCATGCTTATGTTTCTGTTGTCGTTAAACAGAGTTGTGAGTTTGCAGGGCTGATTGGCTTTGGTCGTGTTCGCTGCGACATTTGAATAAGTTGGCGCTACCGTGTCCACCGTGTTGCCCCAGACCTCAAACATGAAATCGCCAGTGTAAGTGACCCAACTGCTGCCGCCGTTAGAACTGTATTCGTAGTTTCCACCCGAATAAGTGCCAGTGTCATTGACTCGCCACATCACGTAATTAGTTGCATTTCCGCCCGTTGCTCGGACAACAATGGAATAGTTGGTGCTCACACTAAACGTGTATTCTAGCTGCGTTATTTCATACCATGCGCCAGTGATAGTAGTTGTGAATGAGTTTCCGTCTATTGTTCCATTGGTTAAATCGCTACCCGTGGGATGTAAACCGCTGAGCGCTCTAATTCCTACAGTGACGGTGCCAGGGCTGCCTACACGAAACATTTTGAGTTTGACTGAAGTAACCGTGTGCGCCGTTGCATTGACAGCGAATGTTTGCGCCTTCCAAGTGTTGCCAAGTATGTTTCCGTTCATATTGTCATTCGCTATATAATTTTCATATAGAGAGGAAACGCCAGTCGGCGGCGTCGGCGGAAACAGGATGGGGATTCCCACGAAGAGCGCTATGAAAAGCCCTCCGCACGCCATGAACGTCAGAAGCAACCGTTTCCACCAGTTCTTAACTATCGCTTTCGCCATTTATCCGCGTTCTCCTTTAGCGTATATGCATGTTTCCGATTGAAACAGTACCACAACTTCCATGAATCTGGAACCGTTTTCAACGTTGGATTCGTCCAGTCTCGAAGTTCGTCGCCCACGGTAACAGCGACGTGGAAGCCTGCTTCCGTGTCAAACACGTTCACTAAAACCGCGTAATACGGAAGCAACCGCACATGTCCTGTGGAATCAACTTCGAATTCGCGTTTCAGCAATAAACAAGCCAGCAGGATCGCTCCGTCTTCACAGTCGCCATATCCATCCGCAAGAGTTTCGTTTGGAAACTTCCAAAAGTCCTTCTCTTCCGACTTGTAAGTTATGTGAGAGTGAACCCAATCCAAAGATGATTGAGTCAGAGGAAACTCTATCATGAATTTTCTGGGCAAATACTTTGAAAGATCGAGAAACTTGGTCACGTCTATGGGGCTTGCTCTCTTATCCTTCTCGATGATGACGACGCGCTTAAGCCCGCGCATCTTCACGATTTCTCGGAGCCAATCAAACATCTTGCCGCTCTCCATTATTACCCGGGTAACATTAATGAACCCTCAAAAAAAGGAGGGGGGTTACGAAAGTGTGATCTGAAGCGTGAGTACCCAAGTTCCGCCGCTTTTGGTTCCTTTATCGCTGACTTTTCTGTTCAGATTCTTTCCTGAGTCGCTGTTCGTGTTGCTCACCGTGAATTCTTTCCAGCCATGATTCGCGTCTGAATCGCCGAAAGTTGATTTCCAGCTTAGCGTCTGTGAACTCCGCTGCGGGTAGCCGCCGTCCATCGCCTTGTACGTTTTGTTTGATCCCTGAAGACCCGTCTGCGTGGCAACTTCGGACGCGCTGCTGTCGCCCACTCCGAGGAAGGCGTTAGTGTTATCCCATTTGACTGGTGATCCGAGAGCGCAAATTATGTCTTCCAGCTCCGCTATGCCTTCGTTGAGTAGAATATTATCTGGAAATTCGATGACTTCATATGGGTGGCCTTCAGCTTTCAATGCTTCAGCGTGAGACTCGTAGTTTCCATGGAACTTTTCGATTGTCCACACTGCGTTTTCTTTGAATGCGTCCAGTATCGACTTGTCCATCCTAAACAGACTCCATGATTGCTTGTAGGCTCTTCAGCGAACGCTTTGCAATGCCAGCAAGAACCGTTTTTCCGTCGTAGCTTTTTATCGTGTACGAACCGTCGTCTGCTTGCTCCAGAATCCATTCTGCATTTCTCGCTATTTCTCTTGTCACATTTTTTCACCCTGTACCGCAAATGCGGTGCTTCGTCGTAGTTTTCAACGACTCAAAGGGGTGTTACAGGATTACGTATCCGAAGGTGTGGTCTTCAATATCCATGCTACTAATGTTGATGCGGAACGTGGTTGCTCCAACGTTGCTTATCCAGACGCTTCTGCCGCCCAAATCGTCTTTCGACGTAAGCTTAATTTTGTTTTCATCAGGCGTCGTTCCCAGTCCGTGAGCCTTGTCAACGTAAGTGTTTCCGGCGGTTACGGTTGCGGAGCCGCTTGTCACGTCGTGGTCTTCGTTCCACTCGTCCCTGCTCACGGGGTCCTCTGGATTGTCAGGCTTAGTTGTTTGGGTGTGATGTTTAATTCCCATGTTTATTCTCCAAAGATTTTTCTGTTTTTTCTATGCATTCACTTATTTCCGTTCCCTTTTCTGTGAGAAAATAATTACGAACTCTTCGCGTTTTTGGTTTGTTGGAGAGAAGATGTCCTTTCGTGCCTGAATGTATTGTTTTGTTGTTTTCTTCCGTTCTGACTAACCCTTTTTGAATCAGATCCGAAAGAATCGCTTTAACTATTGGAGTGACGCTTTGCATATTGTTGATGATATGACTTGTTCTGTGGTTTCCGCAATGAATAGAGCGTAAAACAAGTCTGGTTAACGTCGTTCTGTCTCTCTTTGCAGCCCGTATAGCGCCCATATCAACACCGGCTTTCCTCTTCCGCATTACAACAGAACACGGCTTCTCGACCGTTGCGAATTTTAAGGCAGAATCCCATCGTGACAAGTTGATTAAGATAAGAACTTTCAACAGGACGCGCTTTGCCTGTCAATTTGCTGATTTGCGTAGCTGTTGCCTTTTTGGCATCTTGCAGAGTAAAATAGGTTTTAGCAAGATGTGTTGGAAGTCTCAATAGCATCAGACGTTCGTTCTGAGTCAATTTCACGGGCGTAGTCAAGATTTGGAGAAGTTGTCGCATCTCTTTCTGGATTTCGTCTATTTTGGAAGCAAGGCAAGCGTAGCCCTTCATAATTTCTTTGTCGATTAAGCGTTCATGCACTGAATCATTCCTCCTTCAGGGCGACACCGCTCCTTTTGATTATTATCATGTCTAAGGTGAAGTGGAACAATACGCCGAGCAGGATCCCGAGCGACCAGTGCCAAAGGCTTCCAACAAAGTAGAGCCCATACCAAGCCGAATTGTATCCGAGAGCCAGCAGAAATCTTCGTTTGACATTGCGTGGCTGCCTTACGGAATGAGCAATAATATCCAACACTATAGAGATTGGAACGCAGATTAGGAGAGGCATCCTTATCAGAATCAGCGAAATGCGTAGAAAGCCGTCTTCGATAGTCGTTAAAGTAAGAAGTTTCGCGTAAGGATTTTTGATGTGCTTCAGTATCACAGCAAAGGCAACAGTCAGGGAGGGAATCAGCCAAGCCCAAGAATACCAACTCGGCATTTCTTCTGGATAGATGGAGAGGCTGAGTCCATCATTTATCGTAAGTCCCAAGGCAATCTGTTTCGTTGTGCTGTTCCAGAAATTCACAGCATTCAATTTTGTTCCGTTCGAAAAAGCAAGTTTCACATTGCTTGCCATGTCTATCCAACTGACTTTAAGAATGCCTGAGTAGTTTCCCTGCAACGTAAGACTAAGCCTGCTGGACGGAATTATTCCCCAAGCGAACCAAGACGCTTTAGGAGTCCAGCTTAACGTCGTAACATTGAAGATTCCAGATTCGACAATGTAAGGGTCATCATGCATTGCAAGCTGAAGGTTTAGATTGTAAACCCACAATTCCGAAAAGTTTTCTTTGTCGGGAAGAAGAACCAAATCGGAAACTGCGTACAGGATCGTGTTGCCCGTGAAGTTTACATCTTCGCCGAATGAAGGCTTCAGAGAAAGACAAAGTGTCATATTCTTGGTTTCGTTGACGTTAATCTGCTGTGTTTTGGGAACGCCGTAAAGATTCAATGTTCCACTCAAATTACGTGGAATCCATTCTTGTTGCACCGTGTAAACATAGAAAGACGTATTGCCTTCGTTCTTTGCGTATATCGTGACGTTTTCGGTTCCTTCAGAAACGTATCCCCAGTCAATATTCGTTACGGGACTCGAACCGTTTTGATACCAATAAACGCCGAGAGAAGTGCCGTTTTCAGCGTATGCAAAGAAGTTTTGCTTTTGTGCCGGAATGTGAAAAGCCCAGTAGGAGATGGCGCCTAAGATTCCGCAAGTAAGGAGTATGATAACGATTGCTCGTTTTAACTCCATACTTCCTTCCATCCCGAATAGGCAATGTTGCGCGACGTACCTTCGAGATCGGCAGACTGAATTGTAATCTTAGTGTCTGTGATAGAACTGATGGTTCCAAGAGGAATAGCGTCATCCATTGTTGTCTCCCAATTCAAGGTTCTGCCCAACAACAATTTCCAATCGGCGCCGATTTTTTTGTAAACTCGAATGATTGTGTTTTGTGTTAGATTTGAAAAGTCTAGTGTAAGTTCGTGAACGACTGTGGGCGTGGTGATGGTGAATGTTATTAGAGTTTGTTCTGCCGCAGAGTTTGGATGCGTAAATGTGCCGCTAATCATTGAAGCTGTTGGGTCTGCCAATTCACGGAGTCTAGTGTTGTCTCTGTAAAAAGTCATTTTTCCTTGATAGTCTTCAATTATGAGAACGTTCGCTCCATAAGTGAGGCTCGTGTTGAGCGTGACCTGCTTCAGATAAGCCGTTCCGCCGACAGCCGTCAGGTTGCCAATAGCAAACTGTTGAACAAGCGTTTTATTCGTGTTGTAAAATTCTAGCCTTCCAGCCCTATCATCTGTGCCATTCACCAAGCAGTAGTATGCCGTTCCAGAAACGTCGTGCGAGCTGACAATGTAGTTCGCTTCCTTAATCATCGCCGAAATCGTGCTGTTCACTGGAATATTCACTTGGTCCTCCAGCCGTTGCAGTCTCGCGTCCAGAGACAAGTTCACAGTCATGCTCACGCCTTCATGGGCAGCGAACCCGCTGGCAAGAAGGATGAGAACGACCATTATCGTAGCTTGCCACCACTTCAAATTCGAGAAACTCATCTTCAACGCTTCACGAACCGACTTATCCTCACTTCCCAACTTCTCAACCTCACCATTTTCTTCGTTGTTTTCTTGATTCAGATCCCGAAAAAGGGGAAAGACAATCGCTAAACGGAAAGTACCAGTCTAAACTTTTGGGGGCCCTGCGCCGGATCCAGCAACTCTAGCCTTCTCCAGCTTCGCCTTCGCTACATTCAGGACCGTCCATACTTTGTTGATCCCGTAGATCAGGAAAAGACCCGGAGACGTGTTCATTATGCAGACAACCACGATCTCAAGGACCGGTCCGTACTGTGTAGTTATCGCAATAGGGGTCATTTTCAGTGCCAAGGCAATTATAGCAACTATGACTGTCACGATTATGGTTCTCCCAAACTTCAAGGAATCAAACCCGTCTCCGCTCGTGAGGCTCGCTGCAAGCCCAAGCAAGTTGTAGATCACCCAGCTGCCTACGACCCAGTAGATTGTCGAGGAAACGTCTGGAGTTGTGGCCTGTTCAGTCTGGGCAAGTACGACAGGGACGCATAGAGCGAGAAACAGGAGCAAAGAAGCTGCAAAAAGCGGTTTTCTCATCATTTTTGCTTTTCACCTCCCGAACCAAGCCCTTTTCGACGGCCGGGTAACGTCCCGGAAGTCTGCGGTATTGGTGAGTTCAAGAGAGAAAGATGAAGCTGTAACATTACGTATGCCCTCCAGTTTGAGGCCTGAATTCCGCCTTTGACTCCAGAAATTTCAGGCCGTAAGCCGTGACGCGGTACACTTTCTGATCAGACTTCTCGACGTACTGCAAGGCCTGCAGGCCCTTCAAAGCCCTGTTAAACCTGCATTCGCTCACGTATTCCAGGCGAGTAACGCCGCAGTGCCAAGGACTCAACCGTAACCCGCCCTTATGCTTCGCCAGAACCGAAACCATTCTTGCCGCAAGGTCTACGTCAAGCCGCAACCCTGCACCCCCGAATAACGATCTCCCACGGCTCACTCTGACTGTAATCCCATTTCGCTGAGAAATCCCAGGCATGAAAAGCTGAAAGCTTCTTCTCAAACCATTCAACAGAAAAATCGTGCAGATGCAAGGGCTTCATCTCGCCTCTGCAGGATAAATGAGCTCCATTCGGGCAACGTACCTCAACTTCTCCAGAAACCCGCATCAACTCACTCAAGAAGAGTTCAGGATCAGTCAGATGCTCAATCAGATGCCAACTGTAACTTCCTCTGAAAGCTCCATCCCTAAAAGGCAAATGACAAGCATCCGCCTTAACAAAATTCTGGATCTCGTGCACGTGCAACGCGACATCATCGTTAATCCGCTGATCCACGCACCGGTGAGCTGAGGCCTCAGGAAACAAGTCAACATTCACGTCGCCACGGGCCCTATGCCCACACCCAACATCAAGCAGTCCGAAACTCGGAGCAGCCGCAGCTGAAAGACAGGTCAAAGGCCACTCGGGCAAGTGACCGCAAAACACGCGGCCGTCAACCTTCGCAGTAAACCCGGAATTCTGCACGTCAAACATGAAAAGGATATCCTCGCCAAGCCCAGGCTGATACTTGAAGCGGATTCCAGCCTCCAAAACGCGCCTTTTAATAAGCGTGCAGCTGAGGCCAGCGAAAACCCAGCCGGACAAAATCATGCTCTTCACCGCGTTCCGCGGCAAATACCACACTTTCTTAGTCTCATCCAGGAAACCGCAGATCAACGCTTCACGGTCATCGTGACGAGAAACAACGCCTTGCGCGACGTCGACGCCTAGACTTAGAAGCAGTGAAAACGAGCCCCTGGGCACTTCCACATCAGCTTGAACAAGCCACAAAAAGTCGAAACCGCCGGTCAGACACTTTTCGATGAGGAGGTTCTGCGCGTCGACCACGCCCGGCAGGCCTGCCTGACTCTGAGGGGGCGTAACAAAAACTTCATGCTCAACCCCGACTAAAGCCGCTTCAACATGCGAGAGAACGTCCTCTCGGTAACCGCGAAAACGGTCCTTATCAGCGAGGCTAGGGATCCCCACGAGGACTCTTAAGCCTTTTTGTGCTGCTTTTTTTCGGATAAAGGGGCCGGGGGCACTATTTCAGGCGCACGCTCAACCTTCGCAGGAGAAGCAATAACTTTGGCTTTCTCTTCAATCGGCTCCAGCCACGCTACGCCCTCATAACTCCTTGGCAGATCAACGATATCGCCAGGATAGTGTTTGTCGCCTTTCTCGTCCGTGAAATGGTGTACGCTGCCCTTGCCCTTCTTCAGTCTAAACTTCAGGTTCTTCAACCTCCTCTTCAATTGTTTTTCCTACTTCGTTCCTTAGCAAAAGGGGGAAGGGGTGAAAGGCTGACTCGGCGCCGCTTAAGTCAAACCTGTAATTTCACAAATCGATGTGGGGCGGTTAATACGCGGCGCCAAGACTTCGAAGACTTTGCCCTGCAAATTCATTTCTTCGTCCTGCTTGAGGAACGTTGCAAGGTCCTGGCCGATGATAAGCTCAAAGTTCTCTTGTCCAGGCTCAACAACCAAGGCGTTATGCGTTGTACCATCGCTTTCGAAGAGACTGTCACTGCCGTAGACTCCTGCTTTGCATAGTTCAGCAACTTTCTCCAACAGGAAAGTTGAAGTGTTGCTGATAAGCGCACGAAGCTGTCCTATCCACGCTGGTCGAGTTATGAGTGCATATGGACCCTGATGCCCGTCTGTCTCGAGCTCTGCGATAGCATTCGCAACGTATGTTAGTGCGTTTGCGCTCCAGTCTCCGCCAACCGTCGTGTTGCGGCCTGTAGCAGTTGCCAGTCCCTCTATTGCCATAGCTTTCCAGCCGGTGTACTCGCCTGTCAACAACAGTTTATCTTCTTCTTCACCGCATTGCCTAGCCGCACTCCCAACTGTTCGCGTCTCCAACGGCAAGCCGCCGCTGCGACTTGCGAGAACGTTACGCCAGTAAAGCGTAAATTCGCTGTGAATCACGGGCACCGTCACGTCGAAGCTGCTGAGACTAATGCGGTCTTTGCTTTTGCCCTGGCCATGTAGGCTTATTCGGGCCTGCTTCATGTCCGTCTCTTTGTAACCTCGGACAGTTGTGAACCCTGCATGTGGCAACGTGAAAACTGGAAACAGTCTACGCGCAACTAGCTGTGGACGGACTGCCTCAATGACTCTGTCGTCAATGTACCGCAGTTCTTCGTCAGTCAACTGTGCAGTATCCATTCCGACACGTCTCAAAGATTGCATGTTCAAGACTCCTAGCTTGCAGCAGCAGGCTCGTGCGACGGACGCCAGTGAATCAGAATGAACGCGATAGTAGTCACGTTGCTTGTTTCCATTGCTTCGCCGATAACTCTGCCCTGAGCGCCCATAGCGCCAACTGCCTGCTTTGCAACTTGACCATCAGCAGCCGTAACGAGTTTGTCTCCCATCGTAACGTTTTCGCTTGCCTTCAGCCGAACCTGCGCGTAACAGTCGCCCTCAATCACCTTGCAACGGTCCCCGACAACGTAAAGGTCCGTGAGAAGCTTGTTAGGCGCAACTTCCAAAAGGCCAACCCAGCCCTGAGCCTTTGCGCCAGCCTCTTTCACTTCGCCAGCGACAGTATCAATGATGACGATGTTTCCAGGCAGCATTTTCGCGGTCAAAGCGTTCGCGCCGACTTTCATTTCAGTGATTAACGGGTCGCCCTGAGCCAAGATCTGGTTTACTGGTTTCACTATAAATTCTGGCAAAGTCAACGAACTCCCTGAGCAGCTTTACGCTTCTGCATCGTTGGAAAACTCAAGTCGCCAACCGTCAAGCCCTTCTCACGATCGCTGATATCCCCTGCTTGCACGCCGAAGCGAACGCTGTTCACTTTCGGCGGCATCGCCATGTCCAGCGTTGCCCTGATCTCCTTCAGCTCCTCGACTTTTTTCCCAGCAAGTTCATCAATCTTGAAGCTGGATCTGGGCAAGATTTCTCCGATCAGTCTCTGCTTCTCCTGGCCCTCGAGGACGTCGTTCGCTTCTTTCAACTGTTTTGCTAGATCAGTGATTAGATCGTCTTTCTCAGTTACTTGTCGTGTCAGACTTACATTCTCAGCCATTACTTGGTCCATGCTCATCTTCGCAGTCTTATTCTTCACGCCTTCAGCACCCGCGCTAGCGGAGGCTGCGGCGTTTGAATCCGACCCACCATCTTTAGCACTTGTCATTTTTATTCCTGCATGTTTTCGCTAGTTTAACCTCCCGTCGTGAGAGGAGCCCCATCATCTCGAGGCCATTCTGTTTCGCAGGTGTACTGCGTTACCGTGAAAGAAGCTCCTTGGAACGTTGAACCTCAGCCCTCGCAAGGTCAAGCGAACAAACAGTATCTTTACCCTGCGTTTGTCCCTGTTCCTGAGATGCGCCGCCAAGGTTCTCGCTTAACAGTTTCGTGAACGCAGTCATCTCAGCATCCAAAACTGGCAAATCATTGTGTAATTTGGCCTGTTCTTCCTCTGATAAGCTTGTCTTTGGATACAGTTTCTCCATCGTCTGCTGCCGCTGGCCATTGAGCTCAACAATCTTGGCCTTAATCTCCTCAAGGCTGAAAGCGTCCTTGTGCTGTTTGACCCATGCCTGAGCCTTCTCCATCGTCCAGCCCTTGGCCAAGTCAAACATGTAATTCTGAATTACTGTCGCGCCGGAAGGATCGCTTTTCAACTTGCCAATTACCGCGTGAACACCGTCTTTCGCACTCAAAACTATGGTCCTGAAACTGCCGTCAGTGAATAGGTTCGGGTCCCGGACACGTATCCGCACGTAATTGGCGGTTACCTCAGGATCTGCATGCTTAGTAAACAACGCGTCAACAGCCATGCCGCAGAACGGGCTCGGACACCTGCCCTCAGGAACGCCGGCTGCTACGTGACCAAACATGAAGTTCTGCTGCACGAAGTCGTAGGGCTCGTCTCCGAACTTGCCAGGAGTGAAGACGTCCTCGCAGAAGTAGGCAACGCTGACATCTTTCAGGTTACCGCTTTTTACGCCCCCAAGGAACGTCTGATCGCAGTTAGCCTTCAAAAATCGGATATCACCGATGACGCCGTTGATCTTGTCGCAGAACTTCACATTCTCGACCTTGCCCCGGACGTCCGCGCGGTTCGTCACGAAAACCGTGTCAATGTGGCTGAAAGCAACGACCCAAGCACCTTCAAGCGTATATGCAGCGGCCTGCAACTCCTTCGCGGGCCTATAGCCCTTTCCATCGCCGAAAGGCAGTATACTCTCTCTCGTCAAAATCGCTGGAACAATAACCGAATTCTCGTCTTCCCGAATCTGCTTAGTCGAGTCAAACTCGGCTTTACTCATCCTTATCGTTCGCATCTTTTTTACCTCGTAACCATGAAACAAACTTCTCGAAGACGTTCATGTCCGCTTGAGAATTCATTCCAGAAACTTGCCCAGGGCCCGCTTGAACCTGTCCAGGCACCTGCTGCTGGCCTGACGCCTTCTTCACGCCTAGAACAACGTTACCCTCACCCTTCGGCAACGCCGCAAGGCCCTGCTCCGCGCGGATCTCGTCAACCGTCATCCAGCCAGACTTGAGATTCCGCTCCTGGGCCCGCGAGAGGTCCACGGCAGCCTTATCCTTCTCGCTGAGCTCGATGCCGCTAAGCCAAACAATCCTGTAATCGTTCACGCGGCTAATCTGCCCCGTTTCCATCAGCCTGTCAATGAGTTCCCAGATCACGGGCTCCAAAAGCGTCTGCAGACCGCTGATAAACTTGAAATACTCTCTTTCATTCACTTCTGAACCTGTCAGGGCTCCGGCTTGAGCGCCTCGCAAGAGCGCAAGCGGGATCCCTGTGCCACAGCTCAAGCTCTCCAGGACTGGAGTAGCGTAAGGCTCAGGATCAAGAGCGCGACCGGCTAAGCCCTTGAACTCCAAAGTCTTCGTCTCATCATGGACAAAGTAGGATTTCGAATGCAACGTCTTAAACTGGTGACTTTCAGCAAAATCGTCGATATCCTTCTTACTTGCGCCCGCGATAGTGACGTCCGGGAACCCGCTGCCGTACCGGGTAATCGTCTGGCCAAAGCCCCAGCGTTCGTTGCGCCAAACCGTCAAATCGTCGTAGATGCATTCAAGAGCGCTCATGCCCTTGTACGGATGGTCAAGCAGCTGCGTCGCACAGTGGATGACGCGAGAATAATGCAGTTTGGCCTGTGACACACCGGAACGCCTTACCGTGTAAAGTATTGGCAGCCCAAACCTATCGCTTTCCACATTTTTGTCTTCATCACTAGCCTGAACCGTGAATTGTAAGCTACTATAGGGAACGAGCTGACGGATCTCTTTCGGGTCTTGCAGGGGCATAGCAACGTCTTTTCCCCTGTCAACGTAGGTTAGGGCGATTATTGCCCAGCCGAAAAGCCGCTCGAAAACCGTCATCTGCGTTAAAACAGCCTTAGCGTTCAAGTCGTCAAGGACTTTGGAGACTTCACGGCTCCACTCAGGATTAGGCTTCTCAGCCACTTCTTCAACCTTGAAAAACTTGTCAAAAATGTCATGAGCCACAGTGAAAACGTTTCGTTTCCCGATAGGCTCGCGTCGAACCGCAAAAAGCAGGTCAGCCTCGTTCAAGGGCATGCCGAAGTCTGCTTGCCAAGTCGCTCCAGCGCCGCGAACGCCAAACGTGTCATCCGCTGAATCTCTGCCTTTACTCCTCCCCATACCAAATAACCAGTCAAAGTTTGGTCAGCCTGAGAAAACAATAAGCTCCATAGCGACCTGGGGGGCGTAGTGAAGCTCATTGCTTTCCCAGGCCGCCTATGCGATATAGTAATACGCAAGAGTTAATTTATAACAGTTGTGATTCGCCAGAACCCTCAACTGCCTCAGTTTCGCCCCAAACGTCGAAAGCAAACCTGGTTAAGGCCCATTTCCAGCCTCGCTTCTCAAACAGTTTCTCGCCCGTCTCATGTTCTAGACGCTTATTCATGCGCAGGATCCTTCGGCTAACGTGCCAATGCCTCAGGCCGTACTGCTTAAGTTGGCTCGCAACATCTTTCGGGTAAATGCCTGGCACGCCTGCCTCGTGGACCGCTTCGAGGATCTCGACATCGACGTGGTCAACGCAAGAAGTCTTCTGAAGCATCGGCATACTAAAATGGAAGTAGCCGGCGCCCTTCAAACCGTTCAAGATGACTCTCTGAGTTTCGCGGATCTGTTGGATCTCGGCTAGGACTCGCTTCAGGAGCTGCTGATTATACTTATGGCGCCCGACTTTGTCCTCTTGGCTGCGTTTTTTAACAGTTTTTTCAGTCGTTTGCACGGGCCCTACGGTAGATTCTTGTGCGGACTGATCAACCATCGAAAACACCAACATCAACAACATAGGAGACTAGGCCCTGTTGCCCTACACCAATGAACCCCAGAACGCATGATCGTGAAATGCATGGACTTTTACCATGCCCTAGAAGAGAACAGAAAAGGCAGTCTGCGCAGGTTCTAACTGACGTAATCATTGCTTTTTTCGCAACCTGTTATTTTTGCAGCTATAGCACGTTATGCCTGGAACCCACATGCCCTTCCTCTGGCAGAAAACTTTGCCCTCCGTCAGAGCTCCCTGGCAATAGGGGCAGAGAACGCGGAGCGGCTGAGGATCCTCCGGCTTTGCGTAGTGCGTTATCAAAAGTTGCGGGTTGCCTACGCTGTGGCGCTTGTTATATTCTCCCATAGCTTTAATCAGAATTCTGCTTGTTCCCATCGAGCCAGCTTCACGCTTTGCAATCCGTTTAAACTCCTCGAAAATTGGGACATCAGCAGCCTTAACAGAGAAACTCGTGATGATAGTAGACTTAGTTAATAAGTTAGTTACTAACTCTTCTTTCTTTCTTTCTTTCATTTTGCTACTATCATCTTCGTTCATGAATGGTCAGCTCACATGTTTCTGAAACATTTTGGCAGGCGCCTCCGGACGCGATCTAGCCTTCTTTTGCAGCGTGGGCACTCCTTGGGTTTTGGAACCCTAGGTGTCCAGGTGTGGCCGCAGAAAGGACATTTGAAAGGATCTCGAGAGGGTCCAGCCAAAAACAAGCAGCTCCTAAGTGAAAACTGTCAGCGTCTTCTGAGGCCTCCTCTTCGCTTCCTCAGCTTCCCTTCTTTGTCTTTCAACCTCCTTCTTCAATTGCCGCTTCTGAGTCTGAGGATCAACATATTCGCCTCTGGCTTTCCTTGCCACTATACACTGTACTTTTTCATGGTAAGGTCTGTAAGGGTTAGGAACTTTCTTTCCACAGAAACGGCACTTACTCAGCGGCATTCCAAGCCTCCTTTCAAACCTCACGGTCCTGTGGTACCACATACGGCATACCGAGAGCTGCGAAGACCTCTTCTTCCGTCCTGCCTGCCACGACGTTGCCATACTTGTCGGTGAGGCCTACGGAATACTGGAGTCTAAGCCCCTTGCTTATGGCGAGATTGCAGAGTTTCACGTTGTGTTCCTTGCTGCCGGTACGGACCAGAAGGAGGATTCCCCAAGTATTCGGGTCTGCGCGGTATAGGTCCACTTGAACGTAGCCTTGGCCCTGTTTGCTTGCGAAGCGCACGTTCAAAATTGCTAGCTTGTCGCCTTGCTTCACGGTTAAAGCGCCGAATTCGCTGCGGACTACCTTGATGATTTGAAGCCAGTAGAGAGGGATAGGTTTGAGCTGCACAACGATGTCCAAGTCATTGACGGTTTGCTTCTGCCTTCGAAAACTGCCGGCGCCCTCAACCCGGACGCAGTAGGGTTCGATTGCTTCGAGAATTTTGAAGGCTAACGGCTCCACCTCAGCACGGTCAAGGCCCTGCAGCACATTCAATGCGTCAGATGTATTGGGGAAAAGAGTTGACTGCTTCTTGCTCAAGAACGGGCCTCCTTTGCTTCTTCGAATTCTAAGCTCTCGCAGAATGGACAGCAGGGTTTGTCAATGATCACGCGGGTTGGCAGGTCTGGCGAAAAACTTGGAGGCGGCCGCTTCTCCACCGAGATTCTCGCCAAGACAGGAAAGGTTCTTTCGCATTTAGGATTCTTACACTTCCACATCAAACGTCCTCCTTTTTGCCTTCGAAAACCACGCCCTGCGCCAGGCAGTAGTAGTTGCGGTCCGAATGCTTCTTAGCAATCAGGTCCTCCTTGGCCAAGTCGTTCAGCGCGTTGTTCACTTCCTGAGTAGAAGCGTTCCAATGCTCCTCTTCAACGAACTTCACGATCTCGCCCAGCTGCCGCCACGTGTCCAGCTTGCCCTTCTCCGCTAACGCAAGGACCTTGCCCTTCAATGTATCAGTACGGATAGTCGGTACTTTTAGTTGAGCCTCTTCAAGAGGGATGATAGTTTTGACTTTCTGCAGGCCCACAGCGCGGATGGGATTTGAACCCACGATCTGCGTAGGTATCGCGGTAGGTATCTTGTCTTCGACGCGGTGAATGTTATCGTAAATGTTTTGGATGTTTACAGCAGTTCTGAGGGCATACTGCAGGTTAGTATACGCCTCGAGCGCCTTATCAGCAGCATTCAACCTCTTTTCTAAGTCAATTTTGACTTTGTCCAGAAATTCGATGCGCTTTTCCAAGTTCTCCTTACTTTCCTTATCCTCCTTACTGAGAGGACTAGGAGTCATGACTCCTACGGGCTTGTCGTCTGCGAGCATCTCTTTTACCGAGAGCTTGATGTTCGCCTTCTCTAGGGCCTCTTTCACCTGCTGCCGCAACTGGTCTCGCTCTTTCTGTAGCCGTTTGATCTCAGAATCTTCGTCTTTCTTAGCTGCTATCGCCTTAGAGATCTCGTCCCGCAACCCGCCCAGGGCCCTAGAGAGATCCGCCGTGAAAGGCTTAGGCTCAATCAACGGAGTGTCGGCGCCGTGAGGACACAAGCGTTTGCGGACCGCAACCGTGCGGACGCCCGACTTGTCAGAAACAACGAAATGGCCATTTTCTAGCTTCATGATCTGCTCTTCCGTGATCTGCAGGTGCAGCTTCTTTACCACGAACATTATGCCTGTTTTCTCGCTCAGGTCTGCAGGGCTTGTGAACTTGCCGAAAAGGTTGATGTTGCACTGGCTCAACGGGCTCTTGTGCAGATCCGCAGGACGCTGACTAATCAGTATGGGGAAGATGCCGATTTTGCGGCCATGCTTAGCGATAAGGCTTACCCGCGAAAGGCTTTGCTTCGTGATTGCATCCCAGTTCTGCGGGGCCCATGTGTCAGCTTCCTCAAGGACTAAGAATAAGACGCGCCGGTACTTCTGCTCGAGACGGTAAAGATTCCAGAGAAACGAGCTGACAAACTTGATCTGGTCTGCTTCGTCTTCGATGTCGCTGACGTTTACTACGAGGCTTATGCCCTTCTCCAGCGCAGACTTTACGTATTCGTGTGCAAAAGCGGGCTCGAGCGGGAGATCCTGATAGGGCCCTCCGACGACTACGACGTTGTTGTATTTGGCTTTGAGCGTGTGCCACTCGGGAATAGGCTCGATGATGATGACTTGCGCGTGGTTGTCAAGCACGTCCTCAACTAGGTCTGCTGCGGCGTTGCTTTTGCCGTGGCCACTCATTGCTAATATACTGAAGCGTAGGCCCTCCCGCTTGTAATCGTCAGTGTCGACGGAGAAGTCAGACGAAAGACGCAACCTCAAGAAGAGGCCTCCTTGACAGTTTCAACGTTCCAAACAGTCAGGGGCCCGCCACAAATGGGGCAAGCCTTCCACACGTTGCTTTCGTCGTGCACGCTTCTTTCGTCTCGGCAGCTGGGGCAATAAGACTCGAAGGATACGAACTCTTCTTGGGGCTTCACTGCCTCGAGGATCTGTTTCAGCAGCTCCACAACCTCGTCCTTTGCCGGTGGAGGCGAAGGCGTATGCACGGGCCTATTTGCCGATTCTTCCGTTGATTGATCTGGCCTGTGATGGATGCCCTCGCCTGCCTTCCACTTTGGCTTGATCCCTCCCGACTTCTGAAGGACATCAATGCGCATTGCAACGCTGTTTCTTGTCCTGCCGGGAAAATGTGCCAGCATGTCAGGTACTTTCGTGTCCTTGTTCCAGAGTTCGATAAGCAGCTGCTCTTCTTGGTCGCTCCAGCGCCTAACAGAAGACTTTAGACCCTTTGGTCGACCTGCTCTCTTCTTTATTTTGCCGTACTTTTCGAGGCGCTGGATCCGCAGACGAATCGCTGCCTCGGTCCTGCCGGGGAAACTCGGAGTCATCTTTTCGATGAGGCCCCTTTCATTCCACAGTTTGACTAGCACTTCGTCTTCCTCAGGCCTCCACCTCGACGAAGGTGACGCTCTTGGAATGAGAGTCTCTTTCTCACCTTCCGCAGACGCTTTAGCCGCTGGAGGCGGACTGTAAACTGTCTTCTCACCTGAGTCCCTCTCGGTTTTCGCGACGCGAACCAAAGTAACGGGTTTCCCGTCAAGAAAAGTGTCAAAGCACTTGTAACCATGGTCGCCCAGCTCAACCTCAAAGTCAGGGTCAAAATCGCGCCCGGGCACAACGATGCACTCGCCATACAGAGGAATATTCTGGATGGGATATTTCTGTTTCAGATCCTCAAGCAACTTCACGGTTTCACTTCCTTCTCTTTTGGTTCAAACAGCAATTTTCCGATGTAGATTGGCTTATCCGAAGGAAATCGTTTCTTCCAGTCTTTAGCTTCTTTGCGAGCTTCTTTTAGAGTTTCAAACCAGATAACTGGCTCAATTCCTCCATCTTCTTTCATAGCGAACACAAAGTATTTTTCACTCATAGTTTTCTGTTTCAGATCCTCAAGCAACTTCAAGGTTTCACCCTTTCCCACTTGCCATTTGCTGTCAACGCCATCAGCTCGCCCATCGGAAAAACGTGATGATGCACAGTAGGCCTATCGGAATCTAAGAGTTGCAGGCAAAACTCCCAGTTCGGGTAAGGCCCGTCTCTCGGAATAGGCATATGGTAATGACTGCAAAAACCCTGTTTATTGCACCCGCAAGAATCGCATTGAGTCACCGCCACGTCAGCCTGAGCCTCCACGCAGATTTTTCAAGTTGAAACTTCCACACTCCGGGCATGCAGGCGTGAAGGATGCGCGAAACTCGCCGCTGAAGCTGGACTGAACCTCATGAAAAGCTAGTTTTGTGCCGTCAAAAACCGTCCAGCACTCCAAACACCGGTACTGCTCGTCCCGGGCGGACTGCAGGCAGCCCCAATGGTAAAGGTGGCCGTCCTTGTCGCGTGCGATGTTGCGCAGGATAGGCCTCTGGCAACGGTAGTAACTGCAGACGCGCTCAGTCACCGGAAGCTTCCGATACAAGAAACGGAGACTCATTCTTCCGCCTCCCGAAGCTGTTTAAGCTTATGCTTTCCGTTTGGCAAGTGCTCAACAATGAAGTGTTTGTGGCATTCTGGGCACTCGAAACCGCCGATGTCCAAGGCAGGAGGCTCAGGCTCTCTCTTCTCTTCTTCTTCGGGCTCCGCAGTGCGTTCGGGCTCGGGAAGAAGGCCTGGAACCTTTTCAGCCTGGACCTGCTCATAACATTCTTGACAGTAAAACTTGCCTTCAAGATGCGCCGGAGGGCCCTGGATCGGATCGCCGCAACGAGCGCAGGGAGTTTCTGCTAGACGGTGTGCATGCCCAGAAGGGCTAGGGGTAATGGGCTTGGGCTGCAACTCATGGATTCGCTCTTCCAATTGTCTAGTTGACAATCCATTATCAACGACTTCTGTAGCCAGCTGCACCTGCAATTGCGGATTTTCAAGTGTCAAAAGCAAGAGAGCATGATAAAAGCTAACATTGTGTAGCGCTACACTATGTTGAACTTCTTTGGGTAATTTGAGCAATCTTATTGTGTGGGCTATCCTAGTCCGGTCTAGACCTATTTCTTCAGCGAGTTTTTCTTGTGTATACCCGAAGACGTTTAGGAGTATGTCGAGTTTTTTGGCTACGGTTATAGGGTCCTCTTCGATTCGGTCCTTGTTGGTGATGATTGAGTCAATCAGAACGTCCTGGTCTGTGGCTGCCACGATTTCCGCGGGAATCTCTTTCCAGTTGAGCTCTCGAACGGCTTTGAGGCGAAGATAACCATCAATCAACTCATATGTGTCTGGCGGAATATGCCTTACTCTGATGGCATATTTTAAGCCGTGCTTCTTTATGCTGTCTCGGATTTGAGCAACCTTTTCATGTTGGATCAGTTCACGTGTAGGCAGAAAATTCGGCACTTCAATAGCGTCGACTGGAATGAACTTGATGTTTGGTATGTCGGGCGGCTTGCTCTTGTCGTCAGTCACGCTTCGCGGCGCAACGCCGCTGGGCCCTGGCACTGCATTGCCAGGCTCTTTATAAGCACGTTCGGAATCCATTCCCTGGCCCGATGGTTTTTCAGCGCCTTTCTTGGCAAAGGGCCCTGGAACCTTCCAAGCCTTGGCGCCCTCCAGATAATCTTCGCCGCCTAGATCCCGAACCAACGTGCACAGAGTTCTAAACTGCATTTTATCAAGAAACTGTTTCGGCTTCAGCTTAGCAACGAAGAAACCCTGCTTATCCTCCTCAATTTCGAAGAGGTCCGCAACCGCCAACGGCGTAATGGCCAACGACTCCGAGATTTTTGTTGCAAAATCGGAGGGCAACTTGACCGGCATGTTTAGCCCTCTACGAGCACGACAAAGCGGTCGTCGAGCTCTTTCTTTTGCAGCTTGTCAAGGAGCATTTCGAGAACGGCATTCTTGTCTGGCTTTCGCGGGAACTTGTCGCGGAAGACCCAGGGCCGCATCGCCACGACGACGCGGTACTTGTGCAGATCCGTTAGGTTAGCCAGACCTAGGCCTCCTGCGCTTTCCTGCGAGTCTTCTTGGCTCGAAACTTGACTTCTAACTTGCGGAATTCCTCCGCGACTGCATGCACGAGCTGAGCATCATTACGGCACATTGGCAACTACTTGCCCCCCTTGATGTGTAACTTATAAAAGTCGGAGATGAGGAGCCGGATAATCTCTGTCTTGTTAGTCAGATTCGTGAAGTCCTTGATCGCATAGAACTGGTTAGCGACGTTGCCCTTCAAAGTGCAGTTCACTCTTACTTTCTCCGTTTTCTCTTCCATATTCTGTGTCACCTATGCACAATCTGTGTATTATGCATATAAGAGTTGCTTTGCATTGTTTGTGGGAATAATCCTTAATAGGAATCTTCTGTTTTATACATAAATTGTGTTACAATGTCTAAGGGCGTGGATAAGACAGAAAAATTGAATGTTCACCTAAAGGGCGAAAGTGCGGAGAAGTTTAAGCGAATCAAGTCGTATTTAGGCTTAGAACAAGACACGGAAGTGATCCGGGCCTTGCTGGCATGGTACTGGAATATACATGAAAAAGACCTCACAGGGCCTCCGAAGGGAATGTGGCACCTGAACCTCAACGAAAAAGGCGTCCTAGTGTGGGATCCTGAACTCTCAGAAGCAGTTCAGATTCAATTCAAGCCCCAAGGAATCTTATGTGAAAAGGATGAGAGCAGCACCTGCAAGCACGTTCAGTTTGCTCTTTCCAAATCTGACATTCAACGGATCATACGCAAGAAGCGTAAGGAAGGGTGGAAGCTTCCTGACGTCTAAAAGCTAGGCAAATGTAGGAAAAAAGTCTGATCGAGGGGCGCCAGTTTGAAGAGAGCGGATTTATGCCCTTCGTTTGAAGAGACCCCGTTTGAAGAGCATTAAATCTGAGCCCTTCAACGGGTAATCTTACGCCCTTCAACGAGAAATATCGTGCTCTTCAATGGGCCCCTTGAAAACATTTTCCTCTTCAACCAAGTTCCCTGTTGAAGGGCAAAAACTCGCTGATTTGGGCTTATTTCTCCCTTCAACCAGGTTCTGACTGAAGAGGAAAAACTCCGCTAGGGCTCTATTTTGATTTTGCCTTCTTTTGCCAGCTGCAGGATCCTGCTCAACAGAGCCCTATCCTCATCCGAAAGTTCCTCGCCCTGGGCCGGCTTCCCACTGTAAACGTTAAGGTAAGGTTCCAGCTTCGCATATTCTGACTCGACAGCGTTTGCGTGCACTTTTGGGGCGTGATCGTAGACTCCGCCCACAACGTCCAGGGCCGACGTGGAGCCGTCGCCTGAGCTGTGGCCCATCATGAAGACGGCGTACGCCTTGCTTATTCCCCGGTCCGGCGGACTTGCTTCGCTTTCGAAAAACTTGCGGAACATGTGAGTGCGCACGCTCAGCGGGCCCGTCCACAGTTTATGTCTGCGCAGGAGCGTCCTGAAAGTCGTTTGAAACTTCTCAGACGTCATGGGCTTGCCAGTGTCAGTCACGAAAAGATACTCGGATTCCACCCCGAGCCTTTTGAGCCACTGCTGCCTTATCAACCGCCACTTCCTGATCTCCTGGATCGCATCAACACTTATGAAGCTGAAATAGGCGAAGCCATTGCCTTTCCTCTCCGGAAAATCGAGCCTTATCCGCGTCTTTCCAGAATCTATCTCCCTGAAGATGTATGCGCACTGCAGGTTAATGTCGACGAGAACCTGCTTGATGCTCTGGCCGCTCTGCAGCATCGTCATGCAAATCGCCCGGTCCCGCTGGCTTAGAGCTGCCAGCACGCTCTTGACCAGGTCGACCGTGCAAGGCTTGTCCTGAAACTTTCTTCCGTTCCTACATTTACCATAAACTGCCCGAGCAGTCGTCAAAGGCGCCTCATGAAAATCGCAGAAAAGCTTGATTGGAAGAAAGAAACCACTGTAACGGTAATAGGCAGCCCTATCCCTCAGATCCGGGTTATCCCTGCTGAAATCCAAAGCCAACTTCAGGCCCCAACGCCTATCCTCAACCCTCAAACTTCCCCGGCTAGCCAAATGCCGATCCAGAAACTCCTCAGGAGAAATACCTAGGCCCTTGACGACGCGCAGCCACCTAAAAAACATCGCCAACGACCTACCGTAAGCCACCCGCCCGCCCGACCCCTCCCCAAACTTCCCCAAAAAGTCACCCACGCAACTGCTGCCCCCCACAAAAGCCGAAACCTCATCCTCACGGACACCATACGCAAACCTAACCCGATAACTCAACCCCGAGACACCCAAAAACTAGAAAGTATATCACTAAATAAGAAGATTTGGCTCAGAAAATATTACTTTTATGAATTGCAAATCATCCTCTTTAAGTTTTCTTAAGGGCGTTGTGTTTTTTGACGTGTTTTTATATAGTGAAAAGCTGACTTACCCTTGAGACGATGCATATGGATAGTTGCACAAAGCTCGCTCAACAGATAGTCGATACTTGCTTGAGCATCAAGGAAGGAGAAAACGTCTGGGTTCACAGCTGGGACCATACTGTTGACTTAGCTTCTGAAATAGCCTTTGCATGTCGAGAAAAAGGGGCTCAGCCATTCATCACCCTTAACGCTGAGAGCTATTGGATGCGTTCGCTGTGCGAAATCCCGAAGAGCATCCTGGAAACCCTTTCCAACGTCCAAGCTGCTGCGCTGGAACAGACAGACGCATTTGTTTTTATGTTGGGTCCACGAAACCCTGTCAATTGGAGTCAGATTCCTTCAGAGAAGCAGGAGCTTGCGAGCATTTGGTTTCTGGAATCAAACAAGTACATGGACGCATGGC
>Ga0315279_10001720_pt1 | contig 35631 bp, 40 predicted proteins | sample YL17G06_20_MG_FD_203694 | JGI IMG/M metagenome (GOLD analysis project Ga0315279, IMG submission 203694) | Sediment microbial communities from Yellowstone Lake, YNP, Wyoming, USA - YL17G06_20 | ecosystem: Environmental > Aquatic > Freshwater > Lake > Sediment | place: USA: Wyoming | collected...
AGGGTGGGCGCGAAGTCGGCCAAGCCGAAGAGTCCGACCGCTAGGAGAAAACTTCTGTAGTCGCGCGGCAGGCCGCGCAGCGTGGCCATGAACCGCATTTCATGGTTTCGCGCGCGACGCTTTTCGGTGATAAGAAAAACCATGGACAGGACGGACAGGATTCCGGGAATCAGCGTTAGAAGGAAAATGATGCGAAACGCGCCGCCGTGCGCCGCCGCGTCGCGGGGCAGCCAAGAGTTGACCGCCTGCACAATCAAAGGATGGGTCGTCGCCCATGTCAGCACCGCGAAAGCTGCCAGAGGCCCCAGTATGGCACCGGCCGTATCTCCGGTCCGGTGGAACCCGAAAGCCTTCCCTCTATCTTGCGGAGCGACGGACTCGGCGAGCATCGCATCGCGCAGCGGACCGCGGATTCCTCGCCCCAGCCAACCCAGCGCCCGTCCGAGGAGAATCAACGGCCAGACTAAGGCAAAAGCGAACACGGCCTGGGCAACGGCCGTGAGCGCATATCCGACGACGGACAAAGCCTTGCGACGCCCGATTTTGTCGCTCTGATATCCCGCACCGATTTTAACGAAGCTGGAAAGGGCATCGGCCACGCCTTCGATGAATCCCAGAGCGGCGGCGGATGAGCCGATCGCCTGCATGAACTGCGGCAGGACGGCGGTGGCCATTTCGTGACAAATATCGCCGAGCAAGCTGGTCAGCCCGAAACCGAACACATTCCGGTTAAACCATTTGCCGGCCACCGGGGGCAAAGAGCTGGCGGATTTCATGGCGGTATCTCCTAAGTTTTTCGCATAAGGTTCACCCATGACCCTATTCCCGCAGCGTTGCAATCAGGCGCAATGGGTTTGAAATGAGATCGAGGGCGTCACGGACGTCCCGCACCACCACGTCGGCGGCCGCGACAAGTGTCCCGGAAGCACCCTCCGGACCGACGACGGCAATGCCTAAAACGGCTTTGCGGATCATTCCCACGTCGTTGCAGCCGTTTCCAATTGCGGCCGCATGGGATGCGCCAAGCCTGCCGATAAGCCGCGCTTTATCCGCGCCGGTCTTGATGAAGCGAATCTCGACCGGCAATCCCGCCAGCGCGCGTTCGGCGCAACCCATCGTATCGGCCGTCGCCACAACGACCTTCACTCGGCGGCTCAGCCGCCGAAGTCGCGCGGCTACGCCGGAGATCAAGACGCCGTCTCGGGCCAACGTGCCGGTGAAATCAAGAAGCAAGTAAAAAAGGGTAATGGGGGGCCGTCCGGGGATAACGACGGTGATGGATTTCGGGTTTTGCATCTTTCATTCTTTCGGCGCCGACGAAAAGTCCGGCATGTATAACTGGAACGGAGAGGGCACCTCAGCGCTATTCAACGCCTGCAGGGCGCCGCTGAGCAGCCTATCGATATGCTCAAACGTCAACAAGAGAATCCGTTTATAATTATCGTTCAGTTGGGTCGTCATGGGCACTCCGCCTCAGAGGTCCTTCTTCATCGATGCCTTCACTTTTCGTTCCGGACGGCGCCAATGATCTCCGAGGCAGCGGTCACGGAACGCAGATTCCATCAATCACTTATCGGAGTATGACCGGCGACTCGAAGATCGCGACTCGACCCAGTTGCGCTTCGATCTCCAACAGCCGGTTGTACTTCGCTATCCGTTCGCTGCGGCAGGCCGAACCGGTCTTGATCTGGCCGCCGCCCATGGCGACGGCAAAATCGGCCATGAATGTATCTTCCGTCTCACCGGAGCGATGCGATATGACGTAGCCCCATCCGGCTTTGCGGCACATCTCAATAGCTCGGATGGTCTCAGTTATGGTGCCGATTTGGTTGAGCTTGATCAGGACGGCATTGGTGGACCGCTCGGCGATTCCGCGAGCGATAAACTTGGTGTTGGTGACATAGATGTCGTCGCCGACAATCTGTATTCTGCCGCCCAGCTCTGCCGTATGCGCCTTGAAGCCGTCCCAGTCATTTTCGGCCAGGCCGTCCTCTATGGAGACGATGGGGTACTTGGCGACCCATTGTTTGTAGAGGGCCGTCATTTCGGCGCTGGACTTCCTGCCCTGGCGGGACTGAGCGAGATTATAAGCCCCGTCTTCGTAAAACGAACTGGCCGCCGGGTCCAGAGCAATGGCCACGTCCCGGCCCGGCATATAGCCTGCCGTCTCGATGGCTTGGACGATGACTTCGCAGGCTTCGTCGTTGCTCTTGAGGTTGGGGGCAAATCCGCCTTCATCGCCCACGCTCGTGGCGTATCCCTTCTTTTTGAGAATGGCTTTGAGCGCGTGGAAGGTCTCCGCGCCATACCGGAGCGCTTCTGCGAAGGTCGGCGCGCCGATAGGCATGACCATAAATTCCTGGAAGTCCACGCTGTTGTCGGCATGCTTCCCGCCGTTGAGGATGTTCATCATCGGAACAGGCAGTCGGACGGCGCCCGGTCCGCCCAGGTACGCGTAAAGAGGCAGCTTGGCGCTCTCGGCCGCCGCGCGGGCGACGGCCATCGAGACACCCAAGATGGCGTTGGCGCCCAGCACCTCCTTGTTGGGCGTACCGTCCAAGTCCATCATCATAGTGTCAATCTCGGTTTGGCGACTGGGGTCCATGCCGACCGACTTCGGTGCGATGGCATCGTTGACGTTGGCGATGGCCCTCCGAACGCCTTTGCCGCCATAGCGATTCTGGTCCCCGTCGCGGAGCTCCACCGCTTCGAATTCCCCTGTTGACGCTCCCGACGGCACGGACGCGGAGACGGCAATCCCGTTACTGAGCGCGCAAAAGACCCGTACCGTCGGATTACCCCGCGAATCCAGAATTTCCATAGCCCGAACGGACGTGATGGTTGAGTTCATGGCGTTCTCCTTTGTGCTTGGATATTTTCTCGGCCGTCCAGTCCGCCGGAAGATGGCCGGCTCTGGATCGTTGGCCGTTTCAAGTCTGCTTCATCCCATTCTGCCTCTGACCATGCGGTTTTTGTAACGGCCGGGTTCGACATCTCCACGGAGTCTTATTCACTCAGAAAACCACGGATCTCGAGTCCGTCGGGCGGGCGCGCGGGGATATCCTCCGGAAAGTCGCGCCGCCATTGGCGGGCCTTCAAGACAGGATTGGCCTGAAAAGATTGATTTCCGGCCGTTAGCCGCGCGACGGAAGGAGGGAGGACCGATGATATTGGATGATTAAAAACGACCGCCGATACGGCCGCGCGCGGCGCAGCCTTCGGAAACGCGATGAAGTCCATACGCCGTCTCCCCATGATGAGCACCTGGGGGAGCTTGCGGCGACCGACCAATCTTCCACCAGGCACCGTCTTCGTTTGTAGGAGTCATCAGGCCGGCGCGGCCGCTTTGCGGCGGACTCCATCGCGCTGATTATTTTAACACGCTCGTCCTTTTTCGGCAACTTCACTGGCCGAAAGTCTAAGAATTGGCCGTCCCGGTCGCCTCCCCGATGGAGTTGTTTTTCAGGCTGATTTGGGCTATAATATTTCTTCGTTCCTGGGGAATTTATCGCTCCGCGTCTGAATCTTCCCACTCAAGACCCCGCGAAAACCCGAGAGAACCCACTTTCATAGACCGATTCGAAGGAAGTTTCCGTCATGACGACCGCCATCGAAAGCATGCGCAACATCGGCATCAGCGCCCATATCGATTCCGGCAAGACCACGCTGACCGAGCGGATCCTCTTTTATTGCAAGAAGATCCATCGGATCCACGAGGTTAAAGGCAAGGACGGTGTGGGCGCCACCATGGACCATATGGATCTCGAGCGCGAGCGCGGCATCACCATTACCTCGGCCGCGACCAACGTCGAGTGGGACGGCCACTCCATCAACATCATCGACACCCCCGGCCACGTCGACTTCACCATCGAGGTCGAGCGCTCCCTGCGCGTCCTGGACGGAGCGGTGCTCGTTCTCTGCTCGGTCGGAGGCGTCCAGTCCCAGACCATCACCGTCGACCGCCAGCTCAAGCGTTACAACGTCCCCCGCATCGCCTTCATCAACAAGTGCGACCGCATCGGGGCTAATCCGCTCAAGGTCCGCGACCAGCTCGAGGAAAAGCTCCGCCACAACGCCGTCCTGATGCAGCTCCCCATCGGCCTGGAGGACAAGCTCCAGGGGACGATCGACTTGGTGACGATGAAAGCGGTCTACTTCGAGGGCGCCGACGGCGAGAACCGGCGCGAGGCGGACATCCCCGATGGACTTCTGCCCGAAGCCCGGACCCGCCGCGAGGCCCTCCTCGACGCCGCCTCGATGTTTTCAGACGAGCTGACCGAGGCCATTCTCGAGGAACGCGTCACCGAAGATCTCGTCCACGCGGCCGTCCGGCGCGGCACGATCGCCCGCCAGCTGACGCCGGTCTTCCTCGGCTCGGCCTACAAGAACAAGGGCGTCCAAACCCTGCTCGACGGCGTCATCCGCTATCTGCCCAACCCGGCCGAAGTCGACAATTTCGCCCTCGACATCGACGAGGACGGGAAGCCGATCAAGTTGGAGACCGATCCGGCCAAGCCGCCCGTTCTGCTGGCCTTCAAGCTCGAGGACGGGCCCTACGGCCAACTGACGTACATCCGCGTCTACCAGGGGCGCATTGAAAAGGGAACGGAGCTCGTCAACACCCGCTCCGGCCAGAAGGTCAAGGTCGGCCGCCTCGTCCGGATGCACGCGGACAGCATGGCCGACATTCCGGAAGCGGAGGCGGGCGATATCGCCGCCCTCTTCGGCATCGATTGCGCCTCGGGCGACACCTTCGCCGCGCCCGGCCTCAATTACGCCATGACCTCGATTTACGTCCCCGATCCGGTCATTTCCCTGGCCATCACCCCGGTCGACAATAAGGCTTCGGATAAAATGGCCAAGGCCCTCAACCGCTTCACCAAGGAAGATCCGACCTTCCACACCCACGTCGACCCGGAATCGCACGAGACGATCATCCAGGGCATGGGCGAGCTGCATCTGGACGTCTATGTCGAGCGCATGAAGCGCGAATACAACGCCGAGGTAGCCACGGGCAAGCCCCAGGTGGCCTACCGCGAGTCGATCACCCAGAAGGTCGAGTTCGATTACACCCACAAGAAGCAAACCGGCGGCGCCGGCCAGTACGGCCGAGTCATCGGCTACCTCGAGCCGCAGTCCGAATCCCCCTACGAATTCGTCAACGAGGTCAGGGGCGGCCGCATCCCCCGGGAATTCATCCTTTCCTGCGACAAGGGCTTCCGGGCCGGGATGAAAAAGGGCGAGCTCATCGGCTTCCCCGTCATCGGCATCCGCGTCGTCCTCACCGACGGCCAGACTCACGATGTCGATTCCTCGGACAACGCCTTTCAGGCGGCCGCCATCGGGGCCTTCCGCGAAGTCTACCGCAAGGCCCGGCCTCAGATCCTGGAGCCGATCATGAAGGTCTCGGTCGAGGGGCCGGTCGAGTTCGCCGGCAACGTCTTCGCCACGATCAACCAGCGCCGCGGCATCATCGTCAGCTCGGTTGAGGACGGGGCCTTCGCCCGCGTCGACGCCGAGGTGCCGCTGAGCGAGATGTTCGGCTACTCCAGCCAGCTCCGCTCGCTGACCCAGGGCAAGGCCGAGTTCACCATGGAGTTTCTCAAGTACGGCCGGGTCCCGGCCGGCGTCTCGGAAGACCTCATCTCCGCCTACCAGGAGAAGCGGCGCCGCGAAAACGCCTGAGCGCGATTAGAAGGAGTCGTTCGATGGTCAAAGAAGAGCTCATCAAACGGAGCCCGCTGCGGGTCCTGGAAAAGGCCATCCACGGCGGGCTGGGCAAGGGCCAGATCGGCGTCCTGGCTTCGCCCAAGGGCGTGGGCAAGACCGCCTGCCTCGTCCACATCGCCACGGACAAGCTGCTCCAGGGCCACCCCGTCATCCACGTCTCGTATTCCAGCCGCGTCGATTACATCATCAACTGGTATGAGGACATCTTCACCGAGCTGGCCAAGAAACGGAAACTGGAATCGGCCGTGGATGTTCACGACGAGATCGTCAAGAACCGGGTCATCATGAACTTCAAGCAGGAAGGCGCCCGGACCGAGCAGATCCTGCGCAGCGTCGAGGCCATGGTCTCGTACGGCAAGTTCCCGGCCGACGCCGTCATCGTCGACGGCTACGACTTCACCCGTCCGGCCGGAGACGATCTGGCCAAGTTCAAGGCCTTCGCCCAAAAGCTCGGCCTGGAAGTCTGGTTCAGCGCTTCGCTCAAGGAGAACGGGACGCCGCTGTACGAGGATTCGGGGATGCCCCATCTCCTTAAAAACGTCGTCGACGGCATCGATGTCCTGATCACGCTGCACGCCCAGGGCGACCACGTCGAGCTCCGCGTGGTCAAGGACCGCGAGTATCCGGCCCCCGGCCTGCTCAAACTCAAGCTCGATCCGAAGACGCTCCTCATCATGTAGAGGAGGGCTCAAGGTGTCGGGGGAAAAACACGCTCCTCGCTTCGCCGCTTTCGCCGCGCTCATTATCCTCGTCCTTTCCCCCCCTCTCACCCGCGCCCAGACGATCCGCGTCACCGACGATGTCGGAAAAACGCTTGTCCTGGCCGCTCCGCCCAAACGCATCATCTCCCTGGCCCCGAACATCACCGAGGTCCTGTTCGCCCTCGGCCTGGGCGAGCGCATCATCGGCGTCACGCGCTACTGCGACTTTCCCCCGGAGGCCCTCAAAAAGGAAAAAATCGGCGGCTTCCTCGATCCCGATATTGAACGGATCAAGGCCCTCGCTCCCGACGTCGTCGTCGCCTTCCGGGGCAACCCGCTCAGCGCCTTGCACAAACTGGAGGAAATCGGCGTCCCGCTCTTCATCCTGGACATCAAGAACCGGCTCTCCTCCGTCCCCCATATGATCGAACGGATCGGCGCGGCCACCGGGCGGACGATCCAAGCCGCCCGTCTGAACGCGGATCTGGCCCGCAAGCTCGAGGCCGTCGACTCGGCCCTGGCCTCCGTCCGGACGAGGCCGAGGGTATTTCTCAGCCTCGAAGGCCTGGGGCTTTGGACGTGCGGCCGGGACAGCTATTTCACCGACCTTCTGGACAAGGCCGGGGCGGTCAGCGTCACGGGCGGGATCGACAAGCCCTGGTTCGAATACGGCCGGGAAGCGCTGATCCGGGACGATCCCGACGCCTTCATCGTCCTGGCCCGATCCGAGGCTGATTTTCGCCGCGCCGTGGCCTGGTTCAAGGCCCAGCCGGGGATCGGCAACCTCAAGGCGATCCGGGAGAGCCGCATCCATTTCGTCGATCAAAACGCGGCCAGCCGCTTCGGCCCTCGCCTCTACGACGCCCTGGCCGAACTGGCCCGCCTTCTCCATCCGGACCGGTTTTGAACCGGGCCGGGCCGCTTTGCGTATAAGTTTAGGGAATTGCCGATGAACGATTTCTTCTTCGTCCGCGATTATCGCCGCAAATTCCGCTTCTTCTCCGCCGATCCCCCCCGTTCGCCTGATATCCGAAGGACCAAGGCCCAGGCCGCCTGGGACCTGGCCAAGCGCAAGCTGATGGTCCTTCCCCAGCGCATCCTCCGCCAGGAACAGGCCTTCGCCCGGGCCTTGAACATGGAGGAACGGCAGGTCCGCGTCCTCTATTCGGGCGCCCGGGAGGAAACCCACATCGGCCTGCGCTTCCGCCTCTTCCTGCTCAAACAGCGCACGACCCGCATCTTCATCCTCATCGGGGAGACGCTGCTTCTGCCGTTTTCGGCCTTGACCATGCCGCTTCCGGGGCCCAATATTTTTTTCTACGTGCTGGCGCTTCTGATGATCACCCATTGGCGGTCGTTCCGCGGCATCCACGCGTTTTTAAAGAAAGAATACGCCTTCGTCGAGGCGCCCCTGCTGGCCGAATGGGAGGAGGCGGTTAAGGCCGGGGACGAAACGGCGTACCCGCCTCTCCTGGCCCGCATGGAAACGGAATGGGGCTTGATGGACCTGCGCAAGGTTCTCTGGAAATAAAATCTGGATTGCGGCCCCATCAGCCTTGCCGAAGACGGCCCAGGAGAGTTGCGATCTCCTCGAGATCGGGAAAGGTGATCGCCTGCTCGGGGCAAAGATTCTCGCAGTTGTTGCAACCAACGACGCAGAGGAACGGATTCCGGACGACAACAGCGGGGGAATCTTCGCCTTTTTCGTAAACGCCGTGAGGGCAAAAGTCCAGGCAGATATTGCAGCCCGTGCACCGGCCGGAGTCGACAGTCGGAAACCAGGGAACGGACTCACGGGGAACGGGCTTCGGGGTCACGATTGATCTCCCGACCTCGAAAGTGGATCCGCTCCCTCGGCCTGGCGAAGATAATTTTCGACGCTCTGCCTGATCTGGTCCCGAACGCGGCGGAAGGCGGCCAGGATCTCGTCCTCCGTCCCTTTCGCCTGGGCGGGGTCCTCGAAACCGAGATGCTCCCTTTTAACGCCGCCGAAAAAGAGCGGGCACGTTTCGTTCGCCCCGTCGCAAAGAGTGATGACGAAATCGAACGTCCGGTCCGCGAATTCATCAAGCGATTTGCTGCGGGCCCCGGAATGATCGATGCCGAGCTCGGCCAAAACTTTAAGAGCCTCTGGCCGGGGCGTCGTGGGTGACGTCCCGGCGGAAAAGGCCTCGAACCGCTCGCCCAAATCATGGTTGACCAGGGCTTCGGCCATTTGCGACCGGGCGCTATTGGCCGTGCAGACGAAGAGAACCGTTTTTCGATTCATGACTTATCCTCGTTTCCTTGAGATGGGTTGAAAAGCCGATCTTTTTCGAGCCCCCGTCGGCCTATCAAATCGGGTTTCTGGTCGTGCGCGGCGCCCCCTGGAGCCGGGAATTCCGGCGGAGCCCATCCCGGAACGAGGCGATCCACGAGGACGCCGACGAAAATGAAGGCCGGAAGCGAAATCAAGACGCGGGCCAAGGAGAATTGCCAGCCCAGAAATCCTACTTCAAAAGCCAGCAGGGGGATTTTCAAAGAAGAAAACGCCCCGAGATAAATGAAGACGTTCCTGGCCGAACATCCTTTGCGGGCGAGGCCGACGGCAACGGGAAATGCTCCGTACAGCGGACCGGCTTGCAGCGTGGCCAAAACGATCAGCCAGGGAACGGCTTTCCAACCCGCCTCGCGGCCGAGGAAGCGTTCAATGGTAACCCGAGGCACCCAGACTTCAAAAAGCCCGACCAGGATGAACATCGCCGGAAGAATGCCGGCCATCTCCAGAAAAAAACTCAGAGCGGAACGTCCGACCCGCTCGCCGAAGGAAAACTCGGGCCAAAGTCGCGAGGCGCCCCAGAATATAAGAACCGCTCCGGCGGCCGCCCAAGGCAGCGCCATTTTCAGACCGTGGCCGGCTTTTCGAGCCGTCATTGCAGCACCACGGCCATAACCAAAGCCACGGCCGCGGCCGCGGCCAACGACAGGAGGTTTCGCCATAGCGCGGCCTTCCGGCCGAAAAACCGGATTTCCAGGGGAAGCGTGACGACACCCACCATCAAGAGGCTCGTGACAAACGCGGCCAGGACGGCCGTGGAGACGCCGTGGGCCCGGAGCACACCGGCTAAGGGGAAAGCGATGAATCCGGGAATGAGGGCGACGGCGCCGACCGCCAATCCGGCCAGGAACGGAACCGGCCCCGCCCCCCCGAACAGGGATTCGAGCACGCGAGGGTTCAAAGCCGATAGAAGCAATCCCACGGCGGCCACCATGAAGACGAGCGCCGGGAGGATCTTCATGAGCATCCGCGCCCCGAAGCCGATCCCGGCCCAGGTCCGGCGACGATCGGCGACCAGAGAGAGAAGGAGGGCTCCGATCGTAACGAAGATCAGCCCTTTCATTGCGGCTCTTCGGCGCCTCCGCCGTCCTTGCACAGAACAGCCAGGACGCGGGAAGGCGCTTCCGCCTTCATGCTCCGGGTGATGCCCCGGCCCGGGATGTAGACGGCGCCCGGGGCCTCGACGACGGATGTCCCTTCCTCATCGGTAAAGGCTACCCGGCCCGACAGGACGATGAAGACAACATCTTCGCGCATCCGGCAGGGCGGAATGACGCCGCCGGCGGCCAAATCGATGCGGCGCACCTTAGCCCGGCCTTCATCCAGGAGGATTTCGACATCCGGGGCCGCGAGTGCCGGTGCAATAGGAGTATCCCAACGGATAATTTTCAAAGGCCTCCTCTGATCGAGAAAATACCGCTCATATTATTCGGTTCTCAGGGCCGTAATTGGGTCGAGAAGCGAGGCTTTACGGGCCGGGAAAACTCCGAAGAAAATTCCAACGGCGAGAGAAAAGGTGAAGGCAAGAGCGATGGACGCCGGGGAAACGCTCGTCTCCAACCGGGTTACCGCGGCTGTTACCAGAGAACCCGCCAGACCCGTGCCGATACCGACAATCCCGCCTCCGAGGCTTAGAACCGCGGCTTCGAGCAGGAATTGCACGAGGATATCCTTTCGGCTTGCACCCACGGCCCTCCGCAGCCCGATCTCGTTTGTCCGTTCTTTGATGGCCATGAGCATAATGGCCAGGATGCCGATACCTCCGACAAGCAGAGATATGCCCGCTATGCTGGCGATAAGAACGGTGAAAGCCTCGGCCGTCTCGCGCTGGGCATCGATGAGGTCCGTTTGGTTCTGGATGGTGAAATCGTCGGCTTCGTCTTTCTTGTTCAGCCAATGCCTCTCTCTTAGAACCTCGCGGACCTGCTGTTGGGCGAAAGCCATTTTGCCCTTGCTCATCGCCTCAATATTGATCGTGTTGACGTAGGCGACGTTGAAAAGACGCCTTAAGGCGGTGTTGATGGGAATCCATATCTGGTCATCCTGATCGACTCCGTTGAGGTCCGAGCCCTTGGCTTCTAGGACGCCGATAACTTCGAACGGGATCTTCCCGATGCGGATGGTCTCTCCGATCGGCCCCGATCGCTCGAATAGATTCTGGACGACGGTCAGGCCGAGGACGGCCACGCGGCGGGAACCGACGTTTTCCTCCTCGCCGAAGAACGCGCCCCGCGCGACCTTGAGCTTCCTGATGGTCAGGATGTCCGCGGTCGTTCCCGTAATGGTCGTATTCGTGGTGAGGCTCTCGTATTTGACCGGGAGCTTCCCGCTTTGAACGGGGGCCGCGGACCGGACCGACGGGCACTCCCCGTTCAACGCCGCGGCGTCCTCAAGCGTCAAGGTCGTCACGGTCCCTCTCACCTGCTGCCTCCCCGCCGTACGCTTGACCTGTCCGGCATTAACGATGATGAGGTTCGTACCCATGGCTTCGATCCGGCTCAAGATCTGCTTTTCCGCGCCTTGGCCGACGGAGACCATGATGATAACCGACGAAACCCCGATGACGATGCCGAGCAAGGCGAGGGCCGTCCTCATCTTGTGGGCGGCGAGCTGTTTGCGGGAGATCTTGAGACTACGGGCGATTTTCATCTTCGGCCCTCGGAACTCGCCGCCAAGCGATCAACCGTCCCCACTTTTTACTCAGCTTGAGGATCAGGGCTTCAAAGCCTCAATCGGCTGAATGGAAGCGGCCCGTCTGGCCGGATGGATACCGGCGATCAACCCGACCAGGCTGGAGAAAACAAGGCCGAGGATGACAACCGGCCAGGACACGGCCGTCGGCGTCTTGGTCACGATTTCCAATATTTTTGAGCCGGCCACGCCGAGAGCGACGCCGATGATTCCGCCCGTGAATGTAACGGCCGCGGCCTCGAGCAGGAACTGAAGAGTGATGTTCTTTTTTTGAGCGCCGACGGCTTTCCTCAATCCGATCTCCTTCCGCCGTTCGCTGATCGAGATCAGCATGAGGTTCGAGACGATGACGCCCCCGGCAATCAGCGATACACCCGCGACCAGTATGAGCAGGAGGTTGAAAGTCCCGGCCACCTTCTCGGCCGTTTCCGTCACTTCCTCGGGCGTCGTGATGGTGAAATCGTCGGGGATCCCGGACGCAGTTTTGTGGCGTTCGCGGAGCAGGGCCTTGATGCTGCCCGCCGCTTTGTCCATATCCTTGACCGATTTGAGCCGCACCTTGATATTGGTGATGTAATCGATGTTGGCGATCCGCCGCATCATGGTCGTCATCGGGATCATGACCCGGTTATCCATGTCGCCTCCGCTGGGACTCGTGCCTTTGGCCACCAGGATACCCTTGACCTCGAATTGGACGCTCCCCAGACGAATCATCTCTCCGATGGGCTTCGCCCCGCCGAACAGGTCTTTTTGGACTGTGGGGCCAATCACACAGACCCGGGCGGCGCCGGCGACGTCTTCATCGTCGATGAAGTCTCCTGCGGCCGCTCCCCAATCCCAGACCGTCGCGAATGACGGCCAGGCGCCCAGGACCATCGTGCTCGTCGACTTGTCGCCGTATTTCACATCCATCTGAGGCCGATGAAGCTGCGGAGAGACGTCGGCAACCTGTTTGATCTCCCGCAGGATCGCCTCCGCATCCTCGACTTTCAAGGTGGCCGTCGGTTGCCCGTCGCTGGGACGTCCCATGGTCTGGCCGGCGCCGGCCCGGACCATCAAGCTGTCCAGCCCGAATTTCCTCACCCGTTCCATGACCCTTTGCCTGGCTCCCAGGCCGGCCGCCACCACCATTGTCAAGGCCATGATGCCGATGATGACGCCGATCATCATCAGGAAGGTACGGAGCTTGTTCCGGCCAAGGCTCTTAAAAGCGGATCCAATGATGCGGAGGGATTTCATTCTTTAGCCTCCTTGCCGGGGAGCTTGCGCAGCTCTTCCTCGGCGCTCTTCGGGTTTTCGTTGACCCTATCCTCGACGACGCGTCCATCCGAGATCCGTATGATGCGCCGGGCGTGTTCAGCGATGTCCGGCTCGTGGGTGACGAGGACAATGGTTTTTCCCTGCTCGTTGAGCTTCTGGAAGAGGGAGATGACCTCGTAGCTGGAGCGGCTGTCCAGATTCCCCGTCGGCTCATCGGCGAAGATGATCTCGGGCTCGTTGACCAGCGCCCGGGCGATGGCCACCCTCTGCTGTTCTCCTCCCGAAAGCTCGCCGGGATAATGATTGTCCCTATGCTTAAGTCCGACGGCTTCAAGGGCCATCCGGGCCAAGCGGCCGATATTGGCCCTCTCGGAGTAGACCAGCGGAAGCTCCACGTTCTCCAGCGCCGTCGTCCTCGGGAGGAGATTGAATGACTGGAAGACGAAGCCGATCAGCTTGTTGCGGACCTTGGCCAGCTCATCGTCGGATAAGCCGCTCACCTCCTTCCGGTCCAAGAGCACGGTTCCGCTCGTCGGTCTGTCGAGGCACCCCAGGATATTCATCACGGTGGACTTCCCGGAACCGGATGCCCCCATGATGCCTAAGAATTCGCCTTTTCGTATGTCCAGGGAGACATCCCGGACCGCGGCCACCTCGGAGGTTTTCCCCGGGTTGTAGATTTTTTGAATGTTTTGGGCTTGGACGATAAAATCGTTCATGGGCTCCTCCTCGTTACTCATAAATGACGACCTTCTCCCCTTCGCCGATCCCGCTGACGATCTCGGTGTAGCCGCTATCCTTCCAGCCGGCCTTGATCTTGCGCCGTTCGGTCTTGTCGCCAACGAGAATCATGACGTATCGCTCCCCCTGTTCCCGAACGACGGCGGCCGCGGGCACCGCCAGGACGTTCTTCCTTGCCGCCAGAAAGAGCGTGACGTTGGCGGTCATCTCGGGCCTCAGGGTCATGCCCTGGAAGTCGGTGATCGCAAAAGTGACTATGTAATTGACGACGTTATCCTGGATCACGGCTTTGGGGTAGATGGCCGTGACCTTGCCCCGGAAGTCCGTGTTGGGGTAGGTGTCGACGGTGAAGCCCGCCTCCAGCCCCTCGTGAACCTTGCCGATGTCCGTTTCGTCAACATAGGTCTGGACCTCGAGCCGGTTCAAATCGATGATGTTGACGAAAGTCGGCGCGGAGAAGCTCGCCGCGACCGTCTCGCCCTCCTGGGTCGCGATGGAAGCAATGACGCCCGAAATGGGAGCCAAGATCTTGGCATAGCCGAGCTGGACCCTGGCGAACTCCACATTGGCCTCCGCCTGTTCAAGCTGGGCCTGGGCAACCTTGGCCGCATTCTCGGCCAGGTCAACCTGTTGCTGGGGGGCAAAATTCTTTTTCAACAGAGAACGCTGGCGCTCCAGATTCTGCCGCGCGTAATCAAGATCGGCCTTCGCCTTTTCGAGAGCGGCGGAGTTCTGGTTGAGCTTGGCCTGCAGCTCGGCATCGTCCAGCTCAGCGATGATCTGGCCCGCTTTGACGAGATCGCCGATATGGGCGCGGAGTCGTTTGACCACGCCCGAAACACGGGATCCGACCCTGACCTCGGCTCCAACCATCGGCTTGATGATTCCGGTGGCCTGGACGGTGGAGCCGATATCGCGGCGGGCAACCGTGGCCGTCGTATAGGCGGGGGGGGTCGGATTCTTTCGGCCAAACAAGCCGAGCATCGCGAGCAGCGCCATTACGACGAGCACGCCGACCATGATGATAAGAAATTTTTTCTTCCTCATTTTTTTTCTCCCTCCACCCTCGACCAGGGATTAATGCCCAAGGCCCTTTCTAAGGCGGCCAGAGCGATCTTGAAATCGGCCTGCGCCTCGATGAGGCTCACTTCGGCCGCTACCAGGCTGGCCTGGGCATCGATCACTTCGATCATAGAGCCCACTCCTTCCCGGTATTCTCCTTCCGCGAGGCGGAGGTTTTCGCCGGCATTTTCAAGAAACAGTTGCGAATTGTCGATTCGTTCTTGGGCCTCATTCAACGCCAATAATCCGGTCCAGACGTCGAGGCCAATCTCTCGCTCAAGCGCGATCTTCTGTTTATCCATGGCCTGGAAGGACAGCTTTTCCTGAGCCACCCGGGAGGTGAGGGAAAAGCCGGAAAAAACGGGATAGTTCAAGCTCAAACCGAACGACCACCCCTTGTTCAACGAAGAAAGGGCCGAGCCGCTGAAGCTATAGTTCGCATCAGCGGAAACCCAGGGGAGCAAGCTGCTTCGGGCCAAACGGATGTTGGCGCTTTGGGCCTGGAGCTGGGAATTCATTTTCAACAGCTCCGGCCGATGCGCATAGGCCAGTGCCAGCAATTTGCTGAAGTCGAGCGGCCCTTTTTGTTTGAGGTTTTGCAGGTCATCAACGATTTCCAACGGGGTGTCGGCCGTCTGGCCCAGGAGAATATTGAGAGATCCTTGAAGGGCCAATCGACCGTTCCGGGAGCGGATCAGCGTCAGGTTGGAGTTGGAGGCCTCCACCTCGGCTTTCAGGATATCGGAGCGGGTGGCCAATCCGACTTCGGAACGGGCCTTGGCAAACTCCAAATGGGTGCGTGCGTTCTCCAGAGATTTTTCGGCGACTTTTACCAAATGGACCGCTTGGAGCAAACGATAATAGCCTTGGTTCACCTGGAGGATGAGATCCCGGACGTTGCCTTCGTATTGATGAGATTCCGCCTCGAAATTGGATCGGGCAGCCGAGATCGAAGAGACCGTCCGGTAGCCTTTGAACAAGTAATACTGGGCTGAGAGTCCGGCGCTGAAGCTGGAGTTAGGATTAGGGGTGTTACCGGACGGCTCACCCGAGCGAAAGAGTCTGTCGGCCCCCGCCGAAAAACTTATCGCCGGCCAGGAGCCCGCTTGCGCTTCAGTGATCCGCTCCTGGCTTTCCAGGACATTGTAGCGAGAGGATTGGAGCTGCGGATTATTCCTGAGAGCGAGCGAAATGCATTGATCAAGGGTAAAACGATCGGGGACCGGGGATTGCATCCCGAGGCAGACTGCGGCCGGAAGCAAGATTAGGATCGACCGGATTCCATCTGAAAAGCGCATCTCGCGGTTGGCTCCTCTTCGAATCATTAGTCGCCTGAGTCGAGATAAAGCGACTCAGTCTCCTCTCAAGTACTTTCCCGGCCCACTCGGGGAAGTGATCCTCTGGAGGATTATTGAGAGAAATTTTTTCTGCTGTTCGGGATTGAGTATGGCCCTGACGTCCAGAAGGTGCGTAAGGACCCTTTCCTGAGCCTCGAGCTGCAATCTATTGATGCGCTCGTTGAGCCCAGACATCTGCTTCCGGTCGGGCGTGGCCGCGGCAAGCTCCTTGACCAGCAGCCGCCGCAGATCGTTCTGCCGGGCGGAGAGAGAATCAAGCTCGGCATGAAACGCCTTCCTATATTCTTGGAACTTCTCCGTCTGCTCCCCAGAGAGGACAAGCTCCGACTTGACCCGTTCGAAGCCCTCGGATTGCGGGAGCGCTTCCTGGGCTCGGGTACACCCCCTGAATCGATGGAAGAGAAAGGTTCCCAGGGCAGTCAGGTTGATGACCGTCAGGATGAGCAGGGCATAGATAACAAGCCGTTTTTTCATATTCGTTCACGATTCGCGTTCAAACTCAATCAAGATACGCCAAGGTTTCCGCCAGCGAGCCGGGAGGCAGTACAGTGAAAAGCCCAAGCCCGAACTCCTCCGCCTTCCCACCCGACGAAGCTTGAAAGGTTTCAGCGGCCAAGGGCACACTGCTTGCCGTCGGAGTCCCGATATAGATTCCCGTCACGATGGCCAGGAAGAGCGCGCTCGGAAAGGCGACCGAGGCGATCAGACGGCGGGCTGAGAGTGGGCGAAAACGATGCCCAAGGGCAAACCCGGCCAAGCGATTTTTCCCCTGATCTTGGATCCGCAAAACGAGGTTATCCCATGACAATGAGAGGGGAAGGGGCGGCCGTTCATGGGTTTCAGCGTTCCAGGCGTCGGCGAGAATATTCATATAGCGGCGGCATTCCGGACATTGGCTTAGGTGAAGGTCGATCGTATCCCGGCGCTTGGCCGGCAGTTCGCCGGCTAAGAAGCTCAGGAGGACCCTCCGGATTTCCGAATGTGCGTCTTTCTTCATCTTCACTCCATTAGAGGCAGATTGGCCAAAAGACTTGCGGTTCGTTTTAAAAATCCATCAGATAGGGAGCTAATCGCTTCGCCAGGCTCTGTTTGGCCCGAAAAAGGAGGGATTCGACCGAGGCGTGAGAGATGCCCATGGCCGAAGCGATTTCTTCATAGGCGAGGCCTTCATAGAATTGCAAGGTAATCGCAATCCTTTGCCTGCCGGGCAAGGATCTTATCGAGCGCTGGACGAGGCGCGTCGTTTCCTCATTCTCGAGCTCGGCCGGAGGACTAGGCCGAGGGCTGGCGGGTTCCATCGTCGGCGTTCGGCCTGATTCCTCAGACAGGAAATCAAGCGAGAGGAGCTTTTTGAGCTTCTTTCCTCTCGACTCGTGATTGATCAGGTTTATCGCGATGCGGTAAAGCCAAGTGGAAACCTTCGATTCTCCGCGGAAGTGCGGATACGATTTGTAGGCAGTCAGAAAGGCCTCCTGGGTGAGGTTCTCCGCCTCCTGCCGGTTGCCGAGCAGTCGGAAACTAAGGGCATAGATCAAGCCTTTATTTTCTTCGAAGATCTTCCGAAAGGCTTCCGAATACGCAGCGGCGTCTTTTGGGGCCTCTTGTGCTTTCCCGCCGACTTTCATTTCGTCCGAACCCCCTCCGGGCATCACGATGAACGCTGGTGATTCTATACGAGTTCGATCGTATGGGCTACAACTTCAGGGACGAAACGGAGGGCAGAAACGAGGAGATCAAATCATTGTAACAGGGGATTTTCGTCCTCCGTCAGGCCAGGGTATCGTTACCATGCAGTTGGCAGTTGGAAATTGAAAGGAAAAGAGACAAGAGAATACACGTAGATTCCTGCCCAGAGTGCACTTCGTTCGTCCGGCAATTTTCCGCAATCTGGGAAAACCCGGCTCCGCCTGCGGGGGCTCAGCCTTCCCCGTCTTTCTTCCCCCAATTCATCGAAAGAATTGCAGCCGAAGAGGGAAGCCGATCCGGCCCCCGTCCAAGAGGCCCCCGACGTGAGGGGCCGGCGGCCGCAGGCGCAAAGGGAGCATCCCGACGGAGTGTTTTCACTGGTTTTCCCTTATCCAGAAAACCACGACGGTCCTTGCCCTCTATCCCCGTCTTTTAAAGATCAAACGGAATGTCGAAGGCAAGTCCGCCAGCCTTCCATTCATGAGATAGAAATACGTCGTCACCCAGTTGGCCAGGACGACGGCGATGCCGAAAAGGAACATCCCAACGCTCATCAGCGCCCAGCCGGAAAGGATGTTGCCGACGACGCATCCCGTCGCCAGCCCGGCCCCGACGCCGACTAGGAATCCGCCCGCGGCGGCGGTTACGATCTGACCGGGCGGCTTCGGAGCCAGCCGTAACCGTCCCGACAAGGAGGCCGCGGCGAGCGCGCCGAAGAAGAGACCGGCCGTGACGAGGACGAGCCACCAAGTGACTTTCTTGGATCCGGCCGACGAAGCGGCCTTGGCCGGAACGCCGGAATTCGTGGCCCCACCGGACGGCGGACCAAAGACGTGGACAAGGTTGTTGTCCGTGACAAGCTCCTGGACATGGAGCACACCGTGGGTAACGCCGATCGGATAGTTCCTTCCCGAAGAAGCCGAGGAGAGAAGGGTGAAGACGGCCAAAAGACCGATGGCCAATCCCGCCTGCCAGGGTTTCCAAGGCTTCGCCATTCTAAAGCCGGGCGCTTTCGCCTCCCGGTTTCGGCCGGAGGATACGGCGATCGCACCCGCCGGTTTGCGACGCAATAAAAGAACGGCGACGGTACCGGAGGCAAAAATCAGGGCCCAAACCCAAAAGGGGATCCCGGTCAAAGACGTCAACGTGACGGGCCCGCCTCCGGAGGAAGAGGATTTCACCGATTTCATCATGGCATTCAGTTTCGAGAAAGGACCGTGCTCGACGAAAGCGATACCTGAGGGAATCGTAAGCAGGGCGACGATGGAATTCAGGTTGCCCCCGGCGGCTTTATAGAGGCACCCGCTGATGCACCCGCCGGCCAACACCGTCCCCGCTCCGAATACCAATCCACCGACGGCGTAGTTCACCCAGAGCAGGGGTTTGGGGGCAAGGATCACCAAGCCGGCGGCCCGAGCCGCGGCGAAGGCCCCCATTGAAACCACGATCGCGATCCAGAGGCCGAACGCCTTGCGGCCGTCTCTCATCAGGACAATCTCGCTGAACGCCGAGGCCCCGCACAGATCGCCCTTGAACAAGAAAAACCCGAACAGTTGACCGACGGGAACGGCCGTCCAGACCCATTGCTTGGTAATCACGGCCGCGAGAAAAAACCCTAGGGCGGCGGTGATGTTCATAAAAAAAAGTCCCCAACGGGGACGGCGGCCGTTTTCATTTTCGGACAAGTTCATAATCGACCTCCCAAAGAGCCTCTTCTTCAGCCTCTTCACTGCGCGCGAACGCATCAAGCGCGGCCGGACCCGCAGGGCCTCGCTTGTTAAAAAACCAGGTTAAAAACAAATCCTACGATCATGATCCCTGTGGCCACGATGCCGGCAAAGGCCAGAATCAAGGGGAGCTTCAGGACTTTGCGAAGGATGATCATCTCCGGAAGCGACAGGCCGATGACGGACATCATGAACGCCAGAGCGGTCCCGAGCGAGGCCCCCTTGCTGAGGAGGGCTTGAACGATGGGGACGATCCCGGCCGCGTTCGAGTAAAGGGGGACTCCGATCAGGACCGAGAGCGGCACGGACCACCAGGCCGACTTGCCCATGATCGAGGCCATGAAATTCTCCGGCACGTAGCCATGGACGGCCGCTCCGACCGCGATACCGATAGCGACATAGATCCAGACCTTTCCGACAATATCCTTGACGGCCAGGAAGCCGTAATCCATCCGTTTTCCCAAGGATAGGCGATCGCCCTCGAAGTTCCCCTCTCCCGCTTTCATTTGATAGACCCAGTCCTCGACGAACCTCTCAAGTTTGAGCTTCCCGATCGTCCAGCCGGCCGTGATGGCGATGATCAAACCGGTGGCGACATAGAGAAGGGCCGTTTTCCAGCCGAACAATCCGAAAAGGAGAACAACGGCAACCTCGTTGATCATCGGCGCGGCGATGAGAAACGAAAACGTCACCCCGAGAGGAATGCCGGCCTCGACGAATCCCAGAAATAGGGGGATGGCCGAGCACGAGCAGAACGGCGTCACGATCCCCAGCATTCCGGCCATGACGTTGCCGGCGAAGAGGGATTTTCCTTCGAGAATCCTGCGCGTCCGCTCCGGCGAGAAATAAGAACGGATAATCCCGACGAAAAAGACAATCAGGGTCAAGAGAAGGAGGACCTTGGGGACCTCGAAGAGAAAAAAACGAAGCGTCTCCGTCAAGTGGGCGCCCGGCCGCATTTTCAGGAAACCGAGGACGATTCCGTCGGCGGCCCGATGGAGATTGGCGTACAATAATACCCACAGCGGCAGGAGAAGAATCCATGCCCATTTTTTCATGTTCAGCCTCGATCGGCGATCTCGTTATTATATGAAACTATTATCATATATAATCCTTTGCGTCAAGATTGATCTTCCGGATACCGATTGAAACCGTTCGCAATTCCATCGAAAGAAGGAGCCGGGTCCGGCCTTCTTCGATGATTCGATTCAAAACCGTGCCGAGTTTGTCGAGTGGCGTTGGACATGCCCGTCTCACCAAGAATAAGCGGCCTGAGCGAAGAACCAATCGGCCGGTGACGCGGATCCCGTGTTCACCACGAAGCCGCCGGGGAAGAACCGGCCGTAGCCGCCCATCAACTCGAGGTGTTTCCACAGCGTCCAGGACAGGCGAAAGTCGATCTCGTCGCCGAGGGCCGTTCCCGAGCGCCCCGTCGGGTCTCGACGATAGGCCTTGAGTCCCGTCGTATACCAGGCATCCGCCGCCTGATCGAGCCTGAAGTGGTGATATTCGATGAAGGCGGCGAGGGATGGCTGCGGCTTGAAGCTGATATCGATCTCCGCGTCTCGCAAATTCGCCCAGAAGAAGAGGTTCAGATATCCGTAGAAATAAATGTCGCGTCCTCCATACACGCCGTCAAAGGTCCCCCTCACGCCGTCAGCGGGATTCGAATCCCCCGAACCCCAAGTGTACTGCCCGCCAAGCCGGGGCGTCCATGAGACGGGAACTGTGATACCGAGCTTCCCGTTCGCCCCAAACGCCCGGAGTGTGTCTTTCCCGTATCGTCCAAGCTGCGCGGCCAGCGTCGCGCTCGCGTCGAGGATATCGAACGCCTTGGCCTCGGTTTGAAAGCCGATCGTGTGAGAGAGAAGATTGCCCGGGCCCGATTCGCCCGCGACTTTTCCGCCGTTATCGCGCTTGAGGACATAGAACAAGTCCAGGCGGAACGGCAGTTGCTTGATGTGCGTATAGCAGACAAACGTCAGGAAGTGATCGATGTCACGGTCCGGCCAGACGTCGGATTTGTATGTCAGATACTTGCCTACCCAGGCGTCGATCCAGAACCCCGGCGTGTCGATCTTCAGCATCGCCGCGTCCCAGGCGAAACGACCGGTGTTTCCCCAGTTTCCAGGGCCGAAGACCCGCTGGTCACCGTACGAAATTTGCTGCCGTCCGACGCGAAAACCGAAGGGACCTCCGCCGATGCGGACCCACTCAACGAAGAGCTGACGGATGTCCAGCGTATCCGTGATCGGGCTGCTTTGGGGGAAGTCGGCGTCGGTGAAGCGGGTTAAAACCGCATGGGCGTCCTGGAGCTGGAGGAAGAGCAACGGACCCTTTTCTAGCCGGGCGGACAAGTCCAGTCGGAGCCGTTCGAGCAGAAGCCGATCGTAGCCTCCCGGATCGTAGCCCTTAAGGGTGAACCCGTCGTCGGACTCGTATCTCATCCGCGCCTGCCCGCCGAAATCGAAAATCAAAGGCCCGATCCGCATATTCTTCAGGAGCGCCCGGGACTCATCTTGGCTGGAGAGCGGCCCCGACGGCCGCCCACCCTCGGCGCGGACGAGTATCGGGAGGGCAAAGAGAAAAAACACGGCGGTCCCCAGGATCGCCCACTTGGGCTTTAATAGCGGTCTTCGTCTGCGACTCGGAGCGGACATAAATCGCCTACACGACCCGCAGTAAGTGGAGTGCGATTTCGACCGCGAAGAACCACATGATGAACGCAAAAGCCACCTTCACGAACGAGGGGCTCGCCTTCACGGTCACGTGAGATCCAACGGCGGATCCGAAGGCGGCGGCGATCGCCGTCAGCCCGATCAACACAAAGTCGATGTGGCCGAGAGCAAAATGGCCGGCGGTTCCGACGATGGAACTGATGGTGACGATGAAGGAATTCGCCCCGGCCGCCTTTTGGGCGGAGTATCTCATATACAGGACGAGGAAGGGAAAGATGATGAGGCCGCCGCCGACTCCGATGAGGCTGGACAGCACCCCCACCGCAAAGGAAAAGAGGACGATCACTGCGCCCAATCCCGGCGAGAGCCGCCTCACCGGCCGTTCGGCCTTGCCCTTCGTGGAGAAGATCATCAGTGCGCCCACCCCAAGGAGAAAGGCGGAGAAGATGCCGAGCAGGAGGTTCTTGGGAGCCCGGCTGCTGAGCACCGCCCCGAGAACAGAGCCCGCGACCGTGCCGGGAAGAAAGATCGAGGAGAATTTGAAATCCACGAGATGGTTCCGCGCAAAGACGATCGTGGCGACAAGCGCGGTCACAAGGTTCAGAAAAAGGCTCGTGGGGATGGCAACGCTGACCCCATAGCCCAACATGACAAGGACCGGCGTGTAGAGCGAGCCGCCTCCCTTGCCGAACATGGAGAATACGACCGATATCGCCAGAATCACAAAAAATGCGATGATAAGAGTTGCACTCATACCGAACCTCAAAGACTGTCCGAGCGGACTTACGCCGCGGCCATCGCGGCTTTCAGTTCTTGGCCCCGATCAGTCTCTCCTGACACGGAATGCACACCCGCTTGTCATCGACGACGCGGGCGTAACCCTCAACCACCATTTCGCCGCACTCGTCGCAGACCAGGCTGGAGAAGGAATGCGGCCGGTGGGCGATGTCGTGCTTGAAGATCTGGCCCACGGAAAGAAGCGCCGCGTCCGGGGCGGCCATGATCCGCTCAACCAGCGGCTCGACCACCGCGGAAGGAACCTTCGAGGCCGGGATGCCTTTTTCCCGGTATTCCTTGAAGAAATCCGTTTGCTTATTGGCCAGCATAGCCTCGGCCTTTGGCGTGACGCGGACCGCGCGTCCGGTCGCCGTCTCGACCAACGTGACGCCCCACTTGCCGTAGTGGAGCTTCTTGATGTTGCCCTTGCCGAACGTGCATCCCGTGATCGTCTGCACCCCGTCGCCGAAGCAGGTGGCGCAGTGATCCTCGCCGAGTTCAATGAGGGCGAGGAGTTTGCCGTCCTTTGCGCGCTCAACTCCCAAGGCATTCATGGCGGCCGCGCCGACGCGCAAGCCCATGGGCATGGCCGGGCACTTGTGGCCGTGAAACGCGAGCCCGTGTTCATAGTAGTCCTTTGGTTTGATCATGGTTTTTCTCCTTTGGTTATCCCGAAAGGCTCCCGCGAGAGGTTCATCAGCAGTTCCGATGCTTCAGCGCTGATAGCCAGAACAGGGGATGCAGACGGGCTTCCCGTCCTGGTAACGGACATAGCGCTCGAAGACATATTCCCCACATTTCGAGCAAAGAGATTTGTTGAATGAGCCCTTTGGCGGCCGATAGAGGAAATCCGGGCGCTGCTGCACCGAGAAGATCGCTTCGTCGGTCAGGGACAGCGTCCAATCGATGGCCGCCTGGGTTACTGGGGCAGGAATCCCCGACGGCTCCACCCCGCGTTTTCGGTAGGCGAAGAAGTCGTGTTTCCCAAACTCGTCGACAAAGCCGGCTTTGAGTGCGTACCTCACGGCAATCCTGCCGGGATGCCAGAAAGTCGCCGCCAGCTTGCCCCAATAGGTTTTCTCGATGAGCGTCTTGCCGAAGGTGGCCCCGGTGGCGGCTTGGATACCATCCATCAGGCACGTCTGGGGATGCCCTTCCCCGAGCTCGCAAATCACGTGAAGGGTGTGATCCATCTCGCGATCCGTCCCGAGGGTCTTCAAGGCCAGGAGCCCCATCCGATAGCCGAGCGGCATGAACGGGCAGCGGTGCCCGTGGAAGGTGAAGGCCCACTCGGGCGGCATATAGAGCTGGTTGGTTTCAGTCGACATGAGTGTATCCTCCTTTGTTAATGCAACTTTTCGACGTGGTCTTTGAGATGGCCCGCCAGGTGATCCTGAATGCCGGCTGATGGTGACTCCGTCTTCAGAAACAGCGGCGATTTTTATTGACCGACTCTTTTTTTATGATGAACAGCTCACTGAGGACTATCATCCTCCAGGATGGCCTTAACGATCAGGTCTTTTGCCCGTTTCACGTCATCCATGGATACGTATTCCATCAATCCCTTCATGTTCTGATTGATGTCCTCGTGAAGGGCCTTCTTCTTCATACCAATGTCTCTCACCAGCACAATGGATTTCGTTACCTTGAAACCAGCCTGTTCAGTGATCTTCCGACTGCATTCGAATGGACATCCATCCACGGTCACAACCTTTTTGGCCGATTTGGTCTTTCCCATGACCGGGGCAACGCTTAGGGGCAATGCTCCCAGACAGCCGATGGCCACTTTTTCCAGCCCCAACTCCTTAACGGCATCGAGGCTGGCGAATGCACTGGTAATGCCCGTATTGGACAAACCGCCGAAACAGGAAAAGATGATGTTCTCGTGAGTCTTCATTCCTTCTTGCCAATGTCTTTCTTCGGCCATCTTTATTTCTCCTTTCGCTCTGTTAAGTCAGGACCGGCCCGGCGTCCTCGGAAACCAGACTCGCCGTTTTGCCGGGCCTTCCCGGCAAGATCAGATAGGCGCAGGGCAGGAACGCCAGCGTCATGAAGATGCTGAACACCAATCCGCCGATGACCGCCACGGCCATGGGCACGAGCATGTCTCCGCCCTCGCCGATGTTCAGCGCGAGAGGCAAAAGCCCGAAGATGCTGGTCATCAACGTCATGAGGATCGGGCGCAGCCGGACGGAGGACGCTTCGATGATGGCCTCCTTCAGGGACCGTCCTTGAGCCCGGAGCTCATTGATGAACTGGACCAGGACGACGCCGTGGTTGACCTCGTTTCCGGCCAGGATGATCACGCCGATAAACACGGTGGCGCCGATCGGGAGTTTCGTAAGGAAAAGGGCCAACGCCATGCCAATCAACGTCAACGGGACGCGGATCATGATCAGAAAGGGCTGGACGAACGACTCGAATTGAATGGCCAGCACGACGTAGGCGAAGAAGAGAGCAAAGAACAGGACCAGCCCCAGGCTGCGGCGGTTTTCGACCATCATTTGAGCTTGCCCTCCGAAACCGATTTCCACTCCCGAAGGGCGCTCCATCGCGCCCACAACGGCCCTTGCCCGCGCAGTGGCCTCTCCGACGCTCACGCCGGCCGAGTCGGCTCGGACGATGACCTCTTTCGCCTGGTCCTCGCGGACGATCTCCACGGGCCCCGTGGCCCGTTCAACCGAAGCCACATCGCGCAGCATGATGGGCGTGCCGTTCCGTTGGGCGATCACGAGACCTTCCAGGTCCTCCTTGCCGGCGATCCGGGCTTCCGGGACCATGACGCGAATGGGATAGTACTGGCTGCCCTCCCGGTACTGGGTCGCCACTTCGCCGCGGACCAGGTTACGAAGGGTCAGCGCCACGTCCTGAACCTCCACGCCCATGGCTGAGGCCCGAGCCCGGTCCACGTAAACCCGGTACTCCGGCTTGGTCAAGTCCATGGACAGGTTGATGTTCCCGAGCCCGGGCGTCCTGCGAAGAGCTTCGGCTGCGTCCCGAGCGAACGCGAAAAGAGTTTGGATGTCATCGCCCTTGACCTTGACTTCGACTTCCTGGGTTCCGATCTGACGGATGCCCTTGACCTTCATTTGCATGACGTTGACCCGCCCTCCCGGCGCGGGGACCTGCCGGGCCAGGGGCCCGATTTTCTTAACGAAATCCGCCGTTGAGATTTTTCTCCGGCTCTTCGGCACGAGTTGGATGTCCACCTCTCCTTCATAAGCGATCTCCAGAGTGGCCAGACCCCACACCCGGCCCCCGGCGAGGCTGAAGATGCTCTCGATCTCCGGCAAACCCTGGATCTTCTCCTCGATGGCGGCCTGAATTCGGTCCATCTCGATGACCGAAGTCCCTGCGGGCATCAGGACTTTGACCATGACCCGGCCGTCATCAACTTTAGGCAGGAGTTCGGACCCCACCCCGCCGAGCATGACGATGCTCATCACGAAAAGGAGAAGCGTCGCCGCGACCACAAGGTAGGGGATCTTAAGCAAATGGTTGAGCCAGCGCTTATACACGCCGGACAACCGGTCCATCAGCCGTTCCATGACGGCGGCGCCCCGCCGCCCCGAAGTGTGAACTCCGAAGAAACGGGCGGCCGAAGGGGTCACGGTCAAAGCCGTCACGAGGGATACGATGAGGATGCCGGCCACGACGAAAACGAGCTCGCGGAAAAGCAGGGCCGTTAGACCCGGGACGAGAAGGAACGGCAGGAACAGGGACAGGAACGTCAGTGTCGCGGCCAGGACGGCCCCGGCGACCTGCCGGGTCCCTTCCATGGGTGCCCCGGCGGCCCCGCCGCCCTCGGCCCTGCGGGTAATGTTCTCCACCACGACGATCGAGTTGTCGATGACCACCCCCATGGCCACCACCAGCCCGCCGAGAGAGAAAATATTGAGTGAAAACCCGGCGATTTTCATGAGGAAAAAGTTGGCGAGCACCGTTAGAGGCAGGGCGACGAGCATGACGGCCACCTGGCGGAACCGCCCCAGAAACGCATAGACCACCAGGATGACGAGAACCGCGGCAATCAAGGCGGAATCCCGGACGCTCTTGATGGCCGCCATGATATAATCAGCCTGGTTCTCGACGACCCCGAAATGGATGTCCGGGGGGATGATGTCACGCAGCTCTTCGAGCCGCCGGCTGACCGCCCTGGCCACCTCGACGGTGTTGGCCTCGGCCTGCTTGAGCACGGCCAATTTGACGCAGGGGTCCCCGTTGAAGCGTGTGATGATCCGCGCCTCCTCGTGGCTGTCTTCGACGGTAGCCACGTCGCGGACATAGACGATCTTCCCGCCGGGGCCTCGGGCTATGGCAACGTTGCGGATCTCGTCGAGGTTTTCGAATTCGCCCATCGTCCGGGCGATGATCTCCCGGGTCTCGACGGTGACCCGCCCGGCGAACGTTTCGAGGTTCGAAAGCTGCAGCGCTTTGCCGACCTGTGCGGGCGTCAAGCCCATCCCGCGCAGGCGGTCGGGATCGAGATGGATCCTAATCTCCCGCTTCAGCCCTCCGACAATCTCCGCGCCGGCGGTTCCTTCCACCGTCGTCAACCGGTCCTGGAGCCAGTTGTCGGCCCAGTCCCGGAGCCAAACGAGGCTGCGCTCGGGGGAGGAAAGCGTTATCTCCATGACAGGGAGCTGCGAAGGATCGGCCTTCATGATGATCGGCGGGTCCATGTCTTTGGGCAACTCCCGCGTGACGCGGCCATAGGCGGCCATCACGTCCTGGTAGGCGACATCCACGTTCGTGCCATAGCTGAAATTCACGAGAAGCGTATACATCCCCTCCGTCGTCGTGGACTCCAGGTAGTCCAAGCGGTCGACGGTGGCCATGACCCGTTCCAGGGGGTCGGCGATATTAGTGTCGATCTCTTCCGGAGTGGCGCCCCTCCAGTAGATGTGTATTTTCACCATCGGGTAGGTGATGTCGGGGAGATAATCAACGGGAAGCTTCAAGAGTCCGAACATGCCCATTATGAAGACCGCCGCCACAAGGACAGCCACGGCGACGGGGCGGGACAGGGCGGTCTGGGTAATGCTCATTGTTCCGGGCCTCCCGCCTTTTTGCTAGCTCCTCCGGATTTGGACGGCTTTGGACTTTTTCCAGAAAGGGTCACGGTGATTCCATCTTTCAGCTTTTCGAATCCTTGAAGGACGATTTTGTCACTTTCCTTAACGCCTTCCGTGAGCTCGATCCAGCCGCCGCCCTCAAGTCCGGCCGTAACTTTGCGTTGCCGTACTATATCGCCTTCCACGACGAAAACGGTCCGGCTGCCGTCCGGACGGATCGCGACGGCTTCAGCAGGGACGGCAAGCACATTATGCCGCTCCGCCAGGGTGAAAGTCGCCCGGGCGAGCATCCCCGGCAACCAGCGGACATCACAGGTTTCCTGTTTCGGCACGACCTCGACATCCGCCGTCCGGGTAGCCGGGTCGATCCGCGGCCGAATCCGCTTGATAAAAGCCGCACACGCGCCGGCATTCGTTCCCGCGTCCGACCGAAGCTTGACTTCATGACCTTCGTCAAGTCGTCCGAGCGCGGTTTCCGAAACCGGGACAAGGGCATGGAGCGTCCGCGAAGCCACGGCGAGGAGCGGGGTTCCGTTCTTCACGACATCGCCCAGCTCGACGCTACGTTCGAGGATGTAGCCGTCGAAAGGCGCCTTGACCTCCGTATCCGAAAGTTGGGCTTCCAAACCGGAAATTCTCGCGCGGGCCCGAACCTCGGCGGCGTCGAACCGCAAAACATCCGTTTCGGATCTCTCCAGGCGTTCCTTGCTGATCCCTTGGCGCTCGAACAGCGTACGATCTCTCTCCAGCACCCGACGCGCATCTTCAAGCTGCGCCCGGGCGCCCAACTGGTCCGCGCGCGCCTCTTCCAATCCTGCGGCGAGGCGCGAAGGGTCGATCTTGACTAAGACCTGCCCGCTCCGCACGGCTGCGCCTTCCCGGACTTCAAGGGCGATGACTTCTCCATCCACTTGGGCGGCCAGACGCGCCGACCGGTCCGGTTCGATCGTCCCCGTGAGCGTCAGCTCCGAACGGACCGTGCGCCTGGCAATCTCTTTAGCCACCACCGCGACGGCAGGTTTTGCCGACTGTTCGGCCTTGCGTGAGCAGCCGGAAATCGACAGGACCGCGACCGTGGCCCCGATGACAAGGGCTCGAACATTCGCTTTCATTGCTGGTCTCCCTTTCCTGCCGTCAGCGCCTTCTCCAGGTCGCGGCCCGCCGCCCAGGCTAAGGCGACGGTGGTGTAGACGACATCATGGCGGGCTTGGGCGAGAGCCAATTCGGCGTCCAGGAGAGCGGCCTGAGCGTCCAGGATATCGTTGACGGCGGCTCGACCCAACTCGTAGTTCGCCCGCTCGATCTCGAAAGCCTCCCGGGCCTGCTTGGCGGCCTTGTCGGCGACGCGCTCGCGGTCGGCGGCTTCGGCCTTAGCCGCGGCCTCCCGCCGAACTTGCTCCGTCACTTGCAGCAGGCCCGCCCGTTGGCGCTCTCGGGCTTCATTGAGCAAGGCTTGGGCTTGATTTCGTCGGGCCCCAAGCTCACCGCTCGTCCATAAGGGGACCTTGAGAGTCAGCCCTCCCATGAAAAAATCCTGATAGCCGGAAATCGGCGAGCTGGCCGTGGAGACAACGCTGCGGGCCGTCCACCGGCCGAAGGCTTCCAGGCTCGGCCACCGTTCGGCGTTCACCTGTGTCAACTCGGCCTGACGGCGGGCGACGTCTTGTCGAAGAGCGTTGAGTTCCGAACGCCGGGCGGCCGATTCGTTCAGGAGGAGTTCAGTATCAGAGATCTCCAGAGGCGGCAAGGTCGGAATGCCGACGACCAGGGGCAGAGGCTCCCGGAGGTCTCGCCCCAGCAAAACCGCCAAGTGCAAAGAGATTAAGTCGCGGTCCCTCTCGGCTTTGGACCGGCGCTGCTCGACGGCCGCGGCCCGGACTTCGACCTTAAGCAGGTCCAGGGGCGCGATCCGTCCCACTTCCTTCATGGTGCCGGCAATTTTCTCTTGCTCTCTCAGGGCTTCCAGCGACGCGTTAATCGCTTCAATGACGGTTTGTTGCTCGGCCGCCGCCAAGTAAGCGGCCATCACGTTGAGGATCAGGTCCTGGCGGGAGCCGAAAAGATTGAACCGGCTCGCGGACGCGGCCAGTTCCGCAGCCCGCTCGCGGGCGACAAGGCGGCCGCCGGAAAAGATCGGGACGCGGACTTCGGCCACCGCTTGGGCGATATCATTGTCATAACGCAAGATTTCGCCTTGGTAGCTCGGCTGCACGAGCCTTTGCGGCCGATCCGAATAGCTGTAGTCTGAAACCAGATCCAGCCGCGGGAAGCGCGCGGCGCGGGCGGCTTCGGCCGCATGATCCGTGGCGGATGTGCGGGCGGCGTCGGCGCTCAGCCCCGGATTATGGACGAGCGCTTCTTGAATGCACTCGGACAACGTCATCGGCCTGGCAGCCTGTTCTTTTTCAAAGGCCGCGGCCGTCAGACACGCCAGGGCCAGCGCCGCCAGCAAGGACGCTGCGGTATATCTATTAGATCGCCAGCTCATAGACGCGCTCCACGAGCACCGCCAGGGCGTCAAGGTCCCTGTTCATGTCGGATCCGGCGCGGACTGTCTCGGCCAGGGCGTCGGCCGAACGCGAAAGCTCCGGCAGAGCTTCCAAGTACGCTCCGCGGTTTGAGGTGACCGGAGGCGGGGCCAGCAAAACGGCATCCCGGGCGGCCAAGATCTCTTTGATCAGAGCCCGAGCTTTATCCGGTTTCTTTGCCGCCAGAAAGCCCCTGGCGAACCCGACCTTCCTACGCAGTGCGGTCATCGTATCGATCGCCAGGATCACTCCATTAGCCTCGTGCACGGTCGTAATCCAGTTGCAGGCGTGAGCGCAGGAAAGAAAAGCGAGTCGCCATTCCCCAGCGGTAATTTCCCTCTGCATACGGGAAAGATCCAAGCGCACGTCTTCCAGTCTCTGGGCCCAGGAGGGATCACCGGCGTATCCTTCGGGCACCGTCACAGAATATTCCTTTGCCAGGCTTGCCCAAAGTTTCTCGGCTTCGGCCGCTTCCCCGGTCGCGGCCTCTTTGATCGCTGCGCGTTCGGCGACGGCGGCCTTGGCGATTTGCTGGACACCTTGGCAGGCCGCGCGCATGTGCCGCCGGGCCTCCGAAACTTGCTGATCAAATGACCGGCCTGAAATACTCCCGGTACTGGCAATAAACAATGCTGTCGCAAAAAATGTAAATTTTTTCATAAAAAACCTCCTCCATCCGATCCTGTCGCCGGTACTAAAATCAGTCTGCATCTGGATTCCTGTCTATGAGTCGTTTGTCTCGGTTACCAGAACATTCCTCTTGTTTGGGACGGGTGTCGTTCTGGTGGGGATTCGGGCATAACGTTGTTTCAAATCTTATCGCCCGCTGGAGAGACCGCCCGGAGCAGACCCGAAGATTTCCGTATTGTGTCGTTAATCATTATGGCCCTACTTTTTATTAAAATTCCGGTAAACGGCTTTCGCTCGCGATCGCCCGACGGCCTTATTGGCCAGAGATTCGAGCGCGCTAAGCAGCGGTTCGAGCCGCGTCCCCGGGAAGCCCAGAACGGATTCGTTCGGCCCGAGGTCGGTCGCTTCGCGGCAACCATAGCATCCTAGGGAATAATTGAGGCGTTGTTCAATATATGGGATCACGGTCGCATCCACGCAGGTCGCTTGGAGAACTGCGGTATCGCCTCGGCGGCGCTCGCCGCCCGCCACGTTGAGGTCGGCGAGCGCAAGCCACATGAGAGCTTCCGGCGGTCCTTCGACCACGATCACATCGGGGCCGGCTTGGACCAGGCTGAGGGGCGCGGCCGCGATCATCGTCACGCGCCCAGGCTCAAGACGCGGCATGCCTTCGAACATCCTCCGACCCGTACCCGGATCATCGACGATGCCGAACCCGACAAGCCCTTTGCCGGTGGCGAGTCCCTCCGGGAGCGGACGAAAACCGAAGGCCGCCGCGGCCGCCGGGCAGGCGAGTTCGTCCGGGACTAGGAGAACCGATTCACCATGACGGGCGCGCATGAGAAGTTGGCAATAGCGTTGGCCCGTGATTTTAATAAACGAAGCGGTCGGAAGCGGACTTTCGGGACCCAAAAGAAAGACGGCGACGGGTTCGGTGTCGATCCCCAATATCTCAACCAGGCGCCTTGCCGAAGTGGCGTTATCCATGAGGGTTCTCCTCAGGCGTCGGAACGGCCCTGTTCTGGACCCTCATCGTCCCGACCTTTCTTTTAAAACTCGGGTGGCGCAGGCGAAGAAGTTGAGGACACAAGGCGTGAGCAGCTTATAGAAAACGACGTTACCCTCCCGCCGGTCGCGGACGATATTATTGGCCCTCAGCAACGCCAAGTGCTTGGAGACGGTCGACTGGTCCAGGCCGATGATTTCGGTGAGTTGTCCCACGGAACACTCGCCTTTGCCTAATCGATCCACGATCTTCAGCCGCGCCTCGTTGGCCAGGGCCTTGAGCAACTGGGCCTGAATGTGAAAGATGTCGGCTTCTTTCATGGGATCCTCCGTATGGTCGGAAAACAATATATGGCATTATGGCCATGTTGTCAATACCAATCACGCCGGACGGACGCGTTTTTCCGTCCACGCCGCCAAGGCCTTCTTTTCGGCCCACCCCGCGATTCGCCGGCGGTTTGACAGACCGGCCTTTCCTATATATGATATTCTTTTCATACATACACGCGGAAAACACGAACATGCGGAATGCCCCAGCCAAATTCGCGAGCGGATCAGCCGTATGTGTGCTTGCTTCCGTCTTTCTGTTTAACATTTTTTGCGGGCCGGATTCTGAACGAAGCTCCCTTCCGGCTCTCTCGAAAGAAACGGCGGCCGATGGTATCATCCTTGTCACAAACAATCTCGACCTTGATTTTTCCAAACACCTCATCACGTTCATCGAACTCGGCGCAGATAGATGCATCCCTTGCAAGGCCATGCAGCCGATCATGAAGGAAATCGCTGCCGAGTACGCAGGGAAGGTCCAGGTCGTTTTCTATGACGTCTGGAAAGACCCCGAACCGGGACGCCAATACGGTATTCAACTGATTCCCACCCAGGTTTTCCTGGACAAGACGGGAAAGGAACTCTTTCGACACACCGGGCTCTTTCCGAAGAACGAACTCATCGAGTTTTTGAAAAAGCAGGGTGTTAACTGAGGGTCCCCCGAACTTCCGTCGACAAGAGGAGAATCGAATGGAATTTTTGGAAACGACAGTCGACAAATTCACGTTCCGGGTGCCGACGGACCGCATCTTCAGCCCGGAGGGAATCTGGTTCATACCTGTGGTCGGAAACGACGCAAGCCGCTGGCGCATCGGCCTCACGGATTTTCTTCAACAGCATAGCGGGGACCTGACCTTCGCTCTGCTGCGTCCCGAGGGAACCCGCCTGGCCGTCGGCGACGAGATCGGGGTGATCGAGACGGTCAAGGTCAATCTCAGTCTGATATCTCCGGTGGCCGGAACCATCGTCGAGATCAACCCCGACCTCGAGATGACGCCCGAGGTCATCAACCAGGATCCGTATGACAAGGGGTGGCTGGCGGTGATCGAGGTCGCCACCAACGATGATCTTGCAGCCCGGCTCATGACGCCGGCTGTCTATTTCGAACACATGAAAAGCCAAGCCGAGGCGGAGGTCCGGTCTCGATGAGCGCCCCTAACAAGAAAGTAGTCATCGTGCCCTGCAGCGGAATCGGCAAACCGTTTGGGACGGTCGCCCGCGAAGCCGGATATAACCTCGTCGGGGACCTTCGCCCTGAACGGACCCGCCTGGTGGCCCTCTCCAAGCTGGTGCTGGGCGATGAAGAGGCCAAAGACACGATCGCAGCTTATCCGGCCGTGACCATCGACGGCTGCAAGCTGAATTGCGCGGCGAAAATGGTCCGCGAGAGCGGCGGCCGGATCGCCCGAGAAGTCGCGGTCCAGGAGGTTTTCCGCCGGTACAAAGCGTTGAAGCCCGAGGGTATCGCCGAGCTCAATCCCGCCGGTCAAGCCCTCGCCCGGGTTCTGGCGGAGGAGTTGACGTCCCTCGTCGACGACCTGACGGCCGCGGATTACTCGGAGAACCCCCATGCCTAGACTTCCGGAAAAAAAGGCGGGCATCATCGCCTGTTCGGGCGAAGAGCTGGCCGAAGGGACGGTCTCGCGGCTGGCGGCCTTAAAAGTGTTGCACGAGACTCGACGAGGGGATACGGTCACTCTTTGTCTCCCGCTTTTTCTGGCGGGAGGACAAGGGGAACGGACCTTCGCCCGCTTTTACCCCACCATCACGGTTGACGGGTGCGAGTTAAAATGCGCGGCCCGGGCCACGGAGCGGTATTCGGCCAAACCCGCGGCCAGCCTCGTCGTGACTGAAATCGCGGCAGCCAAAGGCATCACCGGAATCGGGGGGCGGCGGCGATTGAACGAAGCCGGGGAAAAGGCCGTTGAGGCCGTCGTCGAAACTCTGGAAAAGGAAGTGGACAGGGTTTTGGGCTCTTCCCGGCGCCGGGCCCATCGGACCGTGTCCGAGCCCTCCGCCGTTCCGACACCGATCACCTGCTCGTGCAGCTCCGGCCTGCCCATCTTGCCCTTGAACATCGCCGGCCGCCGCGTCGAGGTTGTGTCATTGCCGGCGATACTTGACGATTTTCTCGGCGCCGGAGGCCGGGCGGATGAGGCCGGGCTTAGCGATCTCTTCGACCGGGTCGCCGTTTATAACGAAATTCCGGCCGGGGAGGAAGCGGCCTGGCGGGAGGCCCTCCGCCTCGAAATCGAAGCTCGGAGCCGGGAGGAGAAGCGATGAGTCGCACGGCCGTCTATCATACCGACGTCCGGTGGACAGGAGCGCATTGGGGACACCTCCAAATGGGCAATGGCCCGGACATGCCTTTTTCGGCTCCGCCGGATGCGCAAGGACATCCCGGCGTCCTCACTCCCGAGGACGCTTTTGTCGCCGCCGCGAACACCTGCATCATGATGATGTTCCTTTGGGCTTGCGAACGGTTTCGACTCAACCTCCTCGCTTATGAATGCCGGGCGGAAGGGACCAAGCTCATCGAACTGGACCGCACGGAAATCTTCACCACCCTGCGGCTGAAACCCGTCATTCGAATCGGTCTCGGCGGCGAGACCCTCGCCGCCGTTTCGACCCGGGCCCAAAAGGCCTTGTCCGCCGCCCGGAAATACAGCCTGATAGCCAATTCCGTGAAATCCGAAATCGTCATTGAGCCGGAATTTCGCTATGAGTGAACCCTCGCGGGCGTCCGTTTTTACAGCTTCTCGCCGTGCTTTTCGGGAAAAGGCGATCCCGCGATCCTGGGCCAAGGCCGTCTTTTGTTTCCATCAAAAAAAGGAGAACCTCAATGAAGGAAAATGACAAGTCCCCGATCGAGATCCTAGCGGAGGTTTCGCCCATCGCGGCGAAAACCTATATGGATCAGCGAGCCGGGGTGATGGAAAATCCCGAGGCTACGGCCCTCCCGTCAAAAATCAAATTATTGATCGGCATCGGAGTGGCTTCCGCTCTCCAGTCGAGCACCTGCACCCTCATGTGGGTCAAGCAAGCCCAAAAGGCGGGGGCGACCGAGGCGGAGATCGCCGAGACCCTAATGACGGCTCGCCTCATGAAAGCCGCGACGGTCAACGACACGGCGGCCGAAGCCCTGCAATGGCTGCTCGACCGGCGCGGGGAGGTCTGAAATGGCCAAGGATGAAACGTGGCATGGGATCCCCCGCAAGGACATCCCCTGGTTTCCGACCGTGGACGCCGAAGCCTGCATCGGCTGTTCGCTGTGCTATACGACATGCGGACGGAGTGTCTATGAAATGAGGGAGAACAAAGCCGTAGCGGCGAAGGCC
>Ga0315279_10001721_pt1 | contig 35627 bp, 34 predicted proteins | sample YL17G06_20_MG_FD_203694 | JGI IMG/M metagenome (GOLD analysis project Ga0315279, IMG submission 203694) | Sediment microbial communities from Yellowstone Lake, YNP, Wyoming, USA - YL17G06_20 | ecosystem: Environmental > Aquatic > Freshwater > Lake > Sediment | place: USA: Wyoming | collected...
CGATCGTCTTGTACACATCCATCATGGGTGCCGACACATTGCCCCTCCCATCTTCAACCTGGCTGCTGATCATTGTCGGCTTCGTGGCCTATTTTGTCGCCTGGGTATGGCAGATGTACGATGCCTACAAGGCGGTGGAGGAGTACAACCGCAATCTCGCTCCCACGTCCCGGTGCTATTGATCTCCTGAACCATCCGCAGAAAGTGTGAAAAAGGAGTAGAGCATCTGAAGGGACGTTGCAGAAAGCCAAGGTCGACCCCGCTCTAGATGCGGCCCTCACCCTTCAAGACATCAGGGCTGAGCTATCGCGCTGCATCCAGTGCGGACAGTGCACTTTCGTTTGCCCGAGCGGAAGGTATGGCGGCATCCGGGTCCGGGAGGTCATGGAGCGGGCCTTGGGATCCGATCTGGACCTCTCGACCGACCAAGACATCTGGAAGTGCACCATGTGCCACTCGTGCTCCGAAAGGTGCCAGTCGGGCGCGGACCCCGTGGCCGTTTTCACCATCCTGCGGATGCTGGCTTCGTTGAAAGGCAATCGACCGCAGCATCTCATCGAGGAGGCCAAACTCCTGTGGACCACGGGCATGTCCTTCCCCCGCACCGGAATGACCAAGAAGATGCGCAAGGAGCTCGGGTTGCCTGAGGTGGAGATCTCCGCGGAGACGCTGTCCGAGCTGCAAAGGATCATCGACCGCACCCAAATGGGGAGGGCATGCCTTGAGTGATCGCTACTACCTCTTCTCCGGCTGCCTGATCCCTGCCCGGCTGCCGTACATCGAGCGCGCGGCGAAGTTCGTGCTTGACCGGCTGCAGATAGACTACGCGGACCTGCCAGCGGCCACCTGCTGCATCGAGCCAATAGGACTGCGGTCGTTAGGCCCTGACACCTGGCTGGCGGTCACGGCCCGTATGCTGTCGATGGCGGAAAGGGACGGAAGGGGAGTGATCTCCCTCTGCAGCGGATGTCATCTTTCCTTGAAAGAAGCGGACCATGCGCTCCAGGACAGGGGCAAGCGGAGCGCGACCAACGGTGTGCTGGCCACCATGGGCCGCAACCTGTCGGGAAGCGTGGAGACCCGGCATTTCCTGGAGATAGTCCGGGCCCAAGGCCAGAAGAGGATCGAGGAGCTGACAAAGGCTCCGCAGGGACGCTTGCGCCTCGCTCTCCACCCAGGCTGCCACATGATCCGGCCCAGCACGGTGCTGGGCATCGATGAGCGCTTCTCGCCCCGAGCCCTGGTGGAATTGGCGCGTTGGATAGGGGCGGAAGTGGTGAGCAACCCTGATTGGCCTGCCTGCTGCGGTGGCGGCCTTTCCGGAACGGACGATGCCCTTTCCATGGCCATATTGAACGAGAACCTCGATCGTTTCAAAGAAGCGGGCGCAAACTGCATCCTCACCCCTTGTCCGTTCTGTTTCGTGCAATACGACCTGAAACAGAAAGGAGAAGGCATCCCGGTGCTGCACCTCGCCGAGCTGATGGCTTTGGCGTTTGGGGCCCATCCGGACGAGATCGGGCTCAGGTATCACCGCATGAAGCTGCACATCTAGCCTGGTTCCGAGTTCGCCGGCTTGACCGAGGTTATCTCCAGGTTGAAATGCATGGAACGGACCGAGTGCGTTATCCAGCCCAGTGACAGTATGTCCGCGTTCTTGGCGAAGATGGGCGCCTTCTCGGGCGTGATCCCTCCAGAGACCTCGACCAATGCCCGTTCGTTGAGCTTCTTGACCGCCAGATAGGCGACCTCCACCTGCTCCGGCCTCATGTTGTCCAGCATCACGATGTCCGCGCCCGCCTTGGCCGCCTCCACCGCCTGTTCCACCGTCTCCACCTCCACCTCTATCTTCTTGGAGAACGAGACCTTCTTGGCCTTCGAGATGGCCTGTGTGATGGAGCCCACCACCCGCAGGTGGTTGTCCTTGATGAGGATGGCGTCATCCAGACGGAAGCGGTGCGGATCGCCCCCGCCGAGGGTTACCGCCTTCTTCTCGAAGTAACGGAACCCAGGCGTCGTCTTCCTAGTGGCCGCGATGATGATCTGGGAATTTTGCTTCCTGCACTCTCTGACGATCGATTGCGTGGCGGAGGCAACGCCGGACATGCGCATCAAGAAATTGAGGGCCAAGCGCTCCCCGAGCAGGATCTTCTTCAAGGGCCCCTCGAGCACGAGGATGTCCTCGCCCTTCGCGATCCGATCCCCGTCCCTGGCCATGGGGAATGTGTTGACGCCGAGCTCCTTGAAGACCTCGATCGCTTCCTCAAGACCGGCCAGGACGCATTCTTCGTCCGCCCTTATCCTTGCGCTCCCCGACTCATCGGATAAGAGGGTGTCGCTGGTGATGTCGCCGAAGCCCACGTCCTCCTCGAGGTATTCATTTATCCTGCTCATCGGATTGAAATACCGCTAGCTGGATATAAACCTATTCAAGTCCCGGCTTGCTGGAGCTTCACCCTGAGGATCGAATCCTTTTGAAACCGTTGAGAACGTCCGCCTATCACAGCTCGAACTCCACGCCCGGCTTGGGCAGGATGACGTTGTATTCGTCGTACAGGTCCTTGGCCAATAGTTCACGGGACTCGGAGTGCATGAGAACGATGTTCTCCGGATCGCAGCCTCTGATGAAGGCGAGCAGCTCGTTGTGGTCCGCATGGGCGGACAGGTCGAACTGCATCACTTCGCACTTGACCTTGATCTTCTTCATCGGAACCGGGCCCAGTATCTCTTCGGGCGCCCTTCGCCCTCCCCTCATGTCCGGCGCCTCGATATAGCCGTGGTCCAGCAGCTTCCTGCCGTTCGAACCTTCGACCTGATAGCCGGTCATCAGGATGGCGCTCTTGGGGTCGTCCTTGAAGGCTTCTACGTAAGATAGGACCGGCCCGCCATCCAGCATGCCACCGGTAGTGACTATGACGTCACCCTCCTTCGCGCGCCCGCGGCCTTGCGGAGTGCGCACCTCGTTGAAGCGGTTGCGTGCCTGCTTGAGCGCCTTCTCGGAGCGTAAATGCTCGGGGTAGTCCAGATACAGCCGGTTCACCGAACGTCCCATGCCATCCACCCACATGTTCAACTTCAGGTCCTTGAGGATGAGCATGACCTCCTGGGTCCTACCGACCGCGAAGCAGGGCACGATGACCTTGCCCCCGCGCTGCACCACCTGCTTGACCTTCTCGATGAATTGGTACTCGGTCTTCAGTCGGTCCGGATGCAACCGTCCACCATAGGTGGCCTCGATCATCAGGTTATCGCACTTTATTGGGTGCGCCCCGTAGACCAAACGTGTGCTGTAGGTGTGCATATCACCGGTGAATACGGTGGTCTTATCCCCCCTAAGCTCGAACATGGTCGCCCCTGGCACATGCCCTGCACTGTGCAGCTCAATCTCAAAACCGCCCACGTCCGTCTTCTCCCCGTAACCCAGGATATCGAATGCGGCCATCGCCTTGCGGATGTCCTCCGGCTCGAATGGCCGTCGGTAGCCTTCTGAATCGGCGATCTTGATGGTGTCCTGCCAGAGCAGCTGGGAAATGCCAGAGGTGGTGCGAGTGGCCACCACCCGGACGTCCTCGTTCTCACGGCAAAGCCAGGGTATCATGCCGCTGTGATCGATATGGCTGTGGGTGAGGAACGCGCAATCGATGGGAACCTTGGGCGAAAGTGGCGGGGTGGGAGGCTCCTTCGGACGAAGCTTGAGGCCATACTCGAACAGGAGGTTTGCTCCTCGGTTCTTCAAGAGCATGCCCATGCAACCCACGATATCCGCGCCGCCCAGGAACTCTACCTTCATGCTTTTCTGACCTCCGAATTAGGCTCCAATGAGTTGAATGATGACCTTCCGATTCCTTCCACGGTTGTCGAGCTCCATGAGGACCACTTGTTGCCAGGTTCCTAGGTCTAGCTCGCTCTCATGGAAAGGTACGGTGACCGATGGCCCCAGGAAACCGGCCCGGACGTGCGAATGCCCGTTCCCGTCGTTCCAGGCCTTCTGATGCTCGTACTCGATTTCCTTGGGAAAGCTCCTTTGCAGCGCGTCCCGCATGTCCTGCTGGACCCCTTTCTCGTTCTCGATGGTGAAAACGGCGGCCGTCGAGTGCGGCACGAACACGCAGGCGAAGCCTTCCTTCAAACCGGAAGAGGAGAGACAGGCCTTCACGTCGCTGGTGAGGTCCACCACACTCCCTTCCCTCTCAGTTTTAAGACTGAGGACCTTTCGGCACGTCTGCATTCTTTCATGGTGGCTAAATCCACATATGTATAAACCCTTATCGGTCCAAGACCCTGGCTCCGTTACGAACGACCGCTTTTTCGAACGCCTTCTGTGATACCCTAATCTGCGGGCCGATGACGCACGCACCGGGCCGAAGAGCTGCGCCGCCTTCCATCCGATCCAGATTCGGGAAGATAACCCCGAAAACCTATGATCGCTTGGCTTTCTTCGCATCTCAATGTGATCGAGCGCGATCGGCTGATGCCGGGCTCGATGTGCATGGTTCGCTCTTTGCCAATAAAGCAAGCGACTGGAAATGCCGAAAGGGGATTCCAATTTGGATGTTCCCCATGCCGCTAACGGATTGCCGAACAAGAGGTTCGACGATTTATCCGACAATCGACGAAAGCTTCTTAATCTTCACTTCCGAATTGGGAGGCCGATGTCAAACTTTGCTTTGGCCAAGTTCGGATGGGGACGCCCTGAACCTGACCCAACGAAGATCTGGCTTAACTCGAGTTATCGCGTCGTGCTGATCAAGTACGGCATCGAGAAGGCCGGAAGCATCAACAAGCTCGGCCGAGAGCTAGGGTACCGGTCTAGGGTACACCCCGGATGGTCAATCCGGCAGATACTGCTTGGCTATCAAGCGTTCCCCATCGATCGATTGAAAACGATGGCCAAATACTTAGGGACGCCTATCGATGATATCCTGGAGCATCAGACGAGGCCGGGGTCCGTCACCTTGGAAAACACCAAGGATGCCCTTTACAAACATGGCCTGGGATGTTATCTGCCGCGTTAGGAATCGGGCATCTGGCATCCGTTCCATCGCCGTCGTTCGCCTTTTTCTGCCATCTGGCTCAACAATCCCCATCGGAAAATAATATATACTCTCCGAATCATAACCAAATGCGTCGGACAACCGTCCGACCGAAGGGATGGGCGTGCTATTTAGACGGAGGTCCAGTGGAGATAATGACGAGGATGACGATGCGACCACCTCATCCTTGACCCACAGCGGCGTCTATCGGCTCTCGGACCTCGGTGACGATGAAGAGATCAAGCGCTTCAAAGCCTCCGAGGTAACCTACAGCTTCTGGGACGCCGTGAAACTGACCTCCATTCTCACCATTCTCCTATGGTGGCTTCCCATATTCGGCCAGATGATCGCAGGGTACGTTGGCGGCCGAAGGGCAGGATCGCCAGGCAAGGCAGTATTGGCCGCCCTGGTGCCGGTCCTCATCATCCTGACCATCACCTCGCTCTTTGATGCTGGCACGATCCCGTCACAGGTGGGCGGTTTTGATATCAACCCGAAGAACCTGCTGGCCAACTTCGGGATCGGCGTTCCGTTCCTAGAGCCCTACATGCAGTTCGCGGGTCAGTACATCATGTCGTTCATGGGTGCCGTGCAGTCGGTAACCTTGCTGAAGGTGGACAACTACATAGTGTGCCTCGCGTTCGCCTACATCGGGGGCGTCCTGGCCAGGCAGACCTTCAGAGAGATAGAGTATGTTTCGGAGCACAGCGGCCACGAAACGAACATCGTGGTCGGCCGCGATATGGAGCCGGACGAGGCCCCCAAGCGCTCGCACAGGCCCTCGGCCAGACCCATGGCACTGAGGAAGAGGCTTCCCACCCCGCTGATCTCGAGGGCCATAGAGAACCCTACCTTTGACCATATGCAGCCGGTGGAGGGAGATGCTGAGTTCTCGCTGGAGCAGGAGGAGCAGCCGGCCCATACCACGCGCCGCCACCTCACCGAAGAACTGGAACGTAAGCCGGCGAAGAACCGAAAGGCGATCGCTTCCAATGTGAAGAGAATGGAGAGCGAGCAGAGGAAGGTAGAGCGCAAGGTCAAGCACCGCTCTCCGGTCACGGATGGCCTGGTCCCTCGTTCGAAACATGCCAGGACGCAGCCACAGGTGGCGAAGGAAGAGGGCGAGCCGGCCAAGTATGAGTACATCTGAATCGGCAGGGAAGGAACTGGCGCGATGAAACGCCAGTTATGACGAAGGGTTTAAATACTGCACCCATTTTCCACAGCCCCGGGATTCGCTAATGAAGTTCTGTCCCACATGCAAATCATTGATGATCCCTGACAGCAAGAACGGCCAGTTCTTGTGCAGGAAGTGCGAGAAACCTCAGGATTTGAACAAAGACGATAAGGACCTCCACAAGAAGATAAGGGTGGCCGAGGCCAAGAGCCGCGAGATGGCCGTCTTCGAGGAGAGGGCGGTCACTTTGCCGCGAACCGCTGTGGAGTGCCCCAAGTGCGGCCACAACGAAGCGTTTTGGGTGCTCAGGCAGACGCGCGCAGCCGATGAACCGGAGACCAAGATCTATCGTTGCGTCAAGTGCGAGCATTCCTGGCGGGAGTATTGAGCCACATATTGCCTGTTCAGGGAACTTTTATTAAACCACACACGATTATCGCAGGAGAAGGGGGAGCACATGTTCCAAGCCAAGGTCAAAGCAGAGACACTCAAAGGCATCGTCGATGTGGTTTCCACGATAGTGGACGAGGCCAAGTTCAACGTTAATGTAAAAGGCATGACGCTCAAAGCGGTGGATCCGGCCCATGTCGCCATGATCGACCTCAGTATCGAGAAGTCGGCGTTCGAGGAGTTCGACGCGGACGAGACGGAGCTTGGGATCGACCTGGACAAGATCAGGGAGGTCCTGAGGCTCTCCCGCAGCGGGGATGTCATCTCCATGGCGCAGGACGAGGACCGCAACCGCTTGGTGATCAATGTCGGCAACGTCACCCGACGAATGAACCTGGTCGATACCACTGGCATGTCCGACCCCAAGGTACCTAACCTCAGCCTGCCCGCGAAGATCGCCATTACCGCCGAGGAGCTGCAGAAGGGCATCAAGGCGGCCGAGAGCATATCCGACCACATCGCGCTCACCGCCACCCCCGATGGCTTCGAGATGGTGTCCGAGGGGGACACGGACTCGGTCAGCCTGAAGCTCTCCAAGGACCTGCTGGTGTCGCTCGATTGCAAAGAGAACGTGCGCTCCCTGTTCCCGTTGGACTACTTCTCCAACATGATCCGGGCCATCCCGGCGGGGACGGTCATATCCATGAACCTCGGCAACGACTATCCAGTGAAACTGGAATTCGCCATCGCCGACGGCAAAGGCACGGTAAACTACCTCCTGGCGCCCAGGATTGAGAGCGATTGAACTAGAGCTTCAGGTCCTGGATTATCCGCATTTCCTCCTTGGGGACATGGATGATGATGGTCAGCTTGTCCCTGAGGTTCGACTTTTCGATCTTTTCCTTCAGCAGTTCGTCGATCTGGAAGATGCCGGCCGAGTTGTTCATGGTTATCTCGACCTTGATGGGACGCTCATCGCCCTTGGTCACCCGGACCTTGTCGATGGCAAGAGCAGAGACCGAATGGATGTTCACGCTTCCCGCTCGGAAGGGGATGCGGGCCCTGCCCTTTTCCATATCGAGCGCGTCCGCGATGCGGACCACGCCCGCCTCCAGGGTCAGCGGTTGCATCTCACTGCGGTGCGTGACCATGGCGTGCAGCGTCTCCACCATGACGATGGTGAGTTCCGCTTCATCGTATATGCCGCGCAACAGGCGCTTAATGATCTCAGGGGCCAGGGCGATGGAGAACTCCTCGTGGTTATCACGATGGATCGCGTGCCCGATGTCGTGCATGGCCGCCGCCAGGACGACGATGACCTCCGCATCATCGTTCGTCATGCCATAGCTCTTGACGATATCTGGCACCTCCCCTGCCTCCACCAGCAGGCGCAGCATCCTGAGCGCGTTGCGCGCCACGATCTTGATGTGGATCGGGCCGTGGTCGTTGTAGCCAAGGCGGTCGATGGCGGTAACGTTGCTCGCTTTCCAGTAGGTCCTCAGCTCCGTGTCCGCATTGATGCGCTGCACCACCTGGTGCAATGTCTCGTTGCCTTTCATAGGCACTTCCAGCGCTGTGACCATAGATTGGCAATAGCGATAGGGAGGATAAATGCCCTTGGGAACCGCCCCTTTTGCGTCCTGGGAGGAATCAGATTCTCCAAAAGTATTTAAATGGAGAGCCGATTATTGACCGAACCCGAGCCTGAGGTGTGCGATTGGTCGCGATTCCTGACGACGTAATAATCGAGCTGGAGAAGAAAGCCAACCTCATCCGGCGCCATGTCATCCGCATGACCCGGGCGGCGGGGTCCGGGCATCCCGGCGGCTCCCTTTCCTCTTCCGACATACTCTCAGCGCTCTTCTTCAAGGTCATGAACCATCGCGCCTCCGACCCTTCCTGGGAGGACCGCGACCGTTTCATCCTTTCCAAGGGGCATGCGGCCCCTGCATACTATGCCGCCCTGGCCGAAAGCGGCTATTTCCCCGTGGAGGAGCTTCTCACGCTGCGGAAGCTGGGAAGCCGGTTACAAGGCCATCCCTCCAAGTCCAAATTGCCGGGCATCGAGATGTCCACCGGCTCCCTGGGCCAGGGGCTGAGCGTGGCCAACGGCATGGCCTTGGCCGCCAAACTGGACCGCAAGAGCTACCGCATCTATTGCCTGTGCGGCGACGGCGAAATGCAGAGCGGACAGATATGGGAGGCGGCCATGCTCGGGGCGCATTATGAGCTCGACAATGTGACAGCGTTCGTCGACCGCAACAAGCTGCAGATCGACGGCCCGACCGAGAAAATCATGTCCGTGGAGCCTCTGCCCGAGAAGTGGAAGGCCTTCGGATGGAACACCATCGAGATCGACGGCCACGACATGCGCCAAATACTGGACGCGTGCGAGAAGGCCAAAGAGATGAAGGGCAAGCCGACCATGATCATAGCGCACACCGTGAAGGGCAAGGGCGTGTCCTTCATGGAGAACGCACTTTCCTTCCACGGCAAGTCCCCCAACGATGAGGAGGCTAAGAAGGCGCTCAAGGAGCTGGGGGAGAACCAATGAAATGGAGCTATGCGTCGCAGAGGAAGGAGTACGGGCATGCGCTCATCGAGCTGGGCAAAGCGCGCAAGAACGTGGTGGTCCTGGATGCCGATCTTTCAGGCTCCACCCGCACCGCCGACTTCGCGAAGGAGTTCCCCGAGCACTTCTTCAACTGCGGCATCGCAGAGCAGAACATGATGGGCACGGCCGCTGGCCTGGCGGCCAGTGGCAAGATCGTCTTCGCGTCCACCTTCGCCGTCTTCGCCACCGGCCGATGCTGGGACCAGATCCGGCAGTCCATCGCCTACCCCAAGCTCAACGTCAAGATCGTGGCCACTCACGCCGGCATAACCGTGGGAGGGGATGGCGCATCACACCAGTCCGGCGAGGACGTGGCGCTCATGCGCACCCTGCCCAACATGACGGTCATCGTCCCCGTGGACGCGTCAGAGACTTTCAAAGCAACGAAGGCGCTGGCGGACCATAATGGGCCTTGCTACATGCGCATGGGCAGGTTGGACTTCCCCATCATCACCGACGCCGAGACGCCCTTCAAGATCGGCAAGGCGCTGCTGGTGCGAGAGGGCAGTGACATCACCCTCATGGGCAACGGGGTGATGGTATCCCGCTGCGTGGAGGCGGCCGAGACGCTGCTGAAGAAGAACATCTCAGCGCGGGTCATCAACATGTCCTCCGTGAAGCCCTTGGATGAGGCGATCATCGACGCGGCCGTGAAGAAGACCGGCGGCATCGTGACCGCTGAAGAGCACAACGTGGTCTCTGGTCTGGGATGCGCGGTGGCCTCTTATGTGGCCGAGCATGACCCCGTGCCGATGAGGCGCGTCGGTCTCATGGACACTTTCGGCGAGTCGGGCGAGGGTGAAGAGCTCATGCGCAAGTATGGGCTGACGGCCGAGAAGATCATTGAGGCCGTGGAGGAAGTTATCAGGAGGCGTTGAGGAATGAAGATCTTCATTGATACGGCGAACATCGCGCAGATCGAGGAAGTGGACAGCTGGGGCATCTTGGATGGCGTGACAACCAATCCGACCCTGGTGGCGAAGGAGAGCGGTGACTTCAGGACCAACGTGCGCAGGATATGCGAGATCGTGGGCGGTCCAGTGAGCGTCGAGGCCATGAGCTCCAAGGCGGACGACATCGTTAAGGAGGCCAAGGATCTGGCCAAGATCCATCCCAGCGTCGTGATCAAGATCCCCATCACTGAGGAAGGGCTGAAGGCCACGCGCGTCCTGGCCAAAGAAGGCATCAAGGTCAACATGACCCTCATCTTCTCGGCCAACCAGGCCCTGCTGGCCGCCAAGGCCGGAGCCGCTTACGTCTCGCCCTTCGTGGGCCGATTGGACGACGTGGGCCAGGACGGCATGGACCTGATCGTGGAGATCCTGGATATCCTGGACAACTACGACTTCGGGACCGAGGTCATCGTGGCCTCGGTGCGGCATCCGATACATGTGGCACAGGCGGCGCGCATGGGCGCTCACATCGCCACCATCCCGTATGACGTTCTGAAGAAGATGTTCAAGCACCCCTTGACCGACATCGGCATCGAAAGGTTCCAGAAGGATTGGGAGAAGGTCACGAAGCGCTGACGCCGCAAAGGGCAAAATAGAAAGCCCCCCATCGCCGTTTTCGGTCCGTGCCTACCTCCATTGCCGTCCTTGGGGAGCTCTGCCGAGCCCTAGAGGCGACGCCGTCCCGCAAGCAGAAGACCGAGCTTTTGGCCAGGTTCCTCAGGCAGCTGGAACCGGAGGAGATCGAGCCTGCTGTCCAAATGCTGCTGGGCCGCCTGATCCCGGACATCGAGCCCGGGTCCTTGGACGTCGGTTATTCTACCATCAAGAAAGCCCTTTCCACCGGCCAGCGGCGCCTCTTCGCGGACGAGCAGGTCAGCATCGGCGAAGTGTACTCCACCCTGTTGAAGGTGCGCGACGCCCAGGGCTCTGGCTCGAGGCGCAACAAGGAGAACCTTCTTTCGGGGCTGCTCACCAGGATAGCGGACCCGGCGCGCGAGTATCTGATCCGTTCCCTCTTCGGGGAGATGCGCATCGGGGTGAGCGAGGGCGTGCTGGTGGAAGGCATAGCCATGGCGGCCTCCGCCGAGGTGGAGAAGGTGCGCTATGCCAACATGCTCTCGGGCGACCTCGCTTCAGTCGCATTCCGGGTGCTGACGAAAGGGGAGGAGGCGTTGGAGCAAGTGAGCATTCGTTTGTTCGTTCCGCTCAAGCCCATGCTGGCCGATGTGGCATCCTCGACGGAGGAGGCCATCGACATCCTTGGGGAGGCGGCCTTCGAATACAAGCTGGACGGGGCTCGCATCCAGATCCACAAGGACGGGGAGCAGGTGAGAATCTACAGCCGGCAGCTGACCGAGGTGACGCAGAGCATCCCCGAGATCGCCGATATCGTGCTGAGGAAAGTGCACTCATCACGCGCCGTACTGGAAGGGGAGGTCATCGCCTTCCGCGATCGACCGTTGCCGTTCCAGGAGGTCATGAGACGCTTCACTCGGGTGCACGGCGTGGCGGAGGGGGTGAGCGAGGTGCCATTGAGGCTCTATCTCTTCGACGCGCTGATGAAGGACGACCAGGTGCTCATCGACCTAGCTTACACGCAAAGGTGGGCGGCCTTGGAGCAGATGGTGGAGGAGGAGCTCCTGGTGCCACGGCTGGTGACCAAGAACCCCGAGATCGCCGCCATGTTCTTCGAGAAGGCCCTGGCCGAGGGTCACGAAGGGCTCATGGCAAAGAGGTTGGACAGCCCTTACATCATAGGGAAACGGGGGAAGCGTTGGCTGAAGATCAAGAGGGCCTTGTCGCTGGACTTGGTCATCCTGGCCGCCGATTGGGGCTACGGGAGGCGAACGGGATGGCTGAGCGACTACTACCTGGGGGCGGTGACCGGGGACAAGTTCGAAATCATCGGCAAGACCTTCAAAGGACTCACCGACCAGGAGTTCAAGGCCATGACCGAGCGCCTCCAGCAGCTGAAGGTAAGCGAGAGCCGCCGTACGGTCAAAGTGCGGCCAGAGGTGGTGGTGGAGGTGGCCTTCGATGAGCTGCAGAAGAGTCCCCGGTACCCAGCCGGAGTGGCGCTGCGCTTTGCCCGCATCACCAGGATCCGCGACGACAAGCTGCCGAATGAGGCGGACACCATCGAGACCGTGAAGAGGCTCTACGCCGAGCAATTCCGGTCTGGAAAGGCTGACACCGACGATCTTGTTTGACTTCGGAAGGAATTAAATAGCGTAGTTATGGATTTAATGGCGTGCTTGCGAACCGGTCCGACCGTCAGCTCGTGATCTCCACGCTGGCCGCCACGGGAGGATTGCTGGCCATCGGGCTGATCGCGGCCAACCTGAATTATCTGGACCTTGGGCAGGGCGCTCAGAACTCAAAGCCCATCATCGATGAGATCGCCAGGGTGGTGACTTCCGTCCTGGTCGCCATCTGGATCGTCATCGCGGCCATCGTGATTTGGAGAATGATGAACCGCAAGCGCGCCTTGGCAAGAAAAGGACCAGCTCCCCAGGGAGGGGTGCTCGGGCTACTGATCGTCCTGGCCATTCTGGGCATCATCATCCTCTTCCTGAGGGTGAACAATCTGAACTTCTTCCCGCAGGAACAGGGAGGAGGCGCGGGCAATGGCGAAGGAGGCAACGGAGAGCCAGCAGGTCCCAGTGCCGGCTTGGTCGGGGGAGAGTTCCTTTTCATCGTGTTCATCGTGGTGATGGTGGTCGGAGTGCTGGCGCTCCTGCGCTTTGGCCGGCGGACGCCCATCCGCCTGAGCGCGGCCGAAAGGAAGGCGCAGGAGGAGACATTAGGGGTGGTCCAGCAGGCGATCGAGGACCTGAAGGAAAGCGACGACCCGCGAGAGGTGATAATCAGCACCTATCGCCAGATGAGCCGACTAATGTCTTCCGGGAAGCTCGCGGAGCAGGAGACCTTGACGGCCAGTGAGTTCGCGCGCTTGGCCATCGAGCGCTTCGGCTGGGCCGCCGCGCCCATCGAGGAGCTCACCCACCTGTTCGAAGAGGCAAGGTATAGCCATCACAGCATGGGGCTCGGTCACAAGCAGAGGGCCATGGCCTGCCTGGAGGACATCAGGAGGGCGCTGACCCCGCCTTCGGACACGAGAGGTGGTGCGAGTGCCGCAGTTGCCGACTGAAGAGGAAGGATTCCTTTCCCGCGTGTCGACCAGGAGGGATGGGCAGCCGCGCTCGCTGTTCACATCGCTGGTCATTATTGCCCTGCTGCTCACCCTCGTCCTGATCTCATTGCCGGTGATGCAAGAAGGAATAGGCAACCCGGTGCTGCGCTGGACCCTGCTCTTAATGATGCTGGCGCTCCTGGCATTCCTCTTCCTGCGCCTCGTGACCCCCCGGCCCCCGGCGCGCTTCGCCCCCGATGTGATGGAGGAGCGCCCGAAGACGAAGAAAGTCCCGAACGAGATGGCGCGCAAGGTTAGCACCGTCGAAAGGGCATTGGCAGGACAGCCGTTCTCGCAGATGCTGGCCTACTCGGATCTCAAGCAGCAGATGGAGCACAGGATCATGATGCGGCAGCATCTTTCCTGGGGGGAGATGCGCGACCTCCTTGATGACCCCGAGCGGGTGCAGGGGATGGTAAAGGACAGGGAAATGACATGGCTGCTGACCACCGATTTCTATTCCCTTTACGAATTCGAGAACCTCGAGTCGCCCGAGGCGAAAAGCGCCATGAAGGGCTTCAATTCCGGCTTCAAGGACTTGCTGAGCAAAGTGGAGGGCTTCAAATGAATGCGGAACAGTTGATGCGGACTTGCGGACAGATAATGGACGAGGTGGGCACGGTCATCGTGGGTAAAAGGGGCGTCATGGAGAAAGTGATGGTCTCCATCCTATGCCGCGGCCACATCCTCTTCGAGGACTACCCGGGCCTGGCCAAGACCCTGATGGCCAATTGCTTCGCCCGCTCCTTGGGATGCGATTTCAAGCGCATCCAGTTCACGCCTGACCTCCTACCCGCGGACATCACGGGCTCCTTCGTCCTGGACCGGACCACCGGGCAATTCGTGCTGCGCAAGGGGCCCATCTTCACCAACATCCTGCTGGCCGACGAGATCAACCGCGCGCCCCCCAAGACCCAGGCCGCCCTCCTGGAGGCGATGCAGGAGAAGCAGGTGACCCTGGAAGGCCAGACCCATCCTTTGCCGCAGCCGTTCGCTGTCATGGCCACCCAGAACCCCATCGAGTTCGAAGGCACCTATCCCCTGCCGGAGGCGCAGATCGACCGATTCATGATGCGGCTGGCTGTCGGCTACCCCAGCGCCCCAGAGGAGGCCGAGATCCTGAGGAGGAGAAGGAAGAGAGCGAAGGACGAGGTGGAGATCAGGCAGGTGTGCTCCAAGGAGACGCTGCTGGAGATGCAGGAGTACGTGGAGGGCATGCACGTGGAGGAGTCCCTGGAGCAGTACATGGTCCAGCTGGTGACCTCCACCCGCGCCCATCGGCAGGTGGAGGTGGGCTCGAGCCCCCGCGGTTCCCTGGCCCTGATGCGCCTTTCCTCTGCCAGGGCGGCCATGCAGGGCCGGGACTACATCCTGCCAGATGATGTGAAGGAGATAGCGGTGGAGGCGCTCGCCCATCGGCTGATCCTCGCGCCCGATCCCTGGATTAGGGGGGTGAGGCCGGCCAACGTGATCGTGGAGATCCTGAACACCGTCCCAGTGCCCAAGGTAGGTTGACTTGCGCTCCTATCCCGCGGCGGCCCTGCTCTCAGTAGCGTTCTTCTTCCTGTTCGCCGGCCTCATCACCTTGCGATGGGAGCTGGTGGGACTGGCGATGCCGATCGTGCTGCTGTTCTATCTCTCCGCCCTGCTAAACCGCCCCCCGATCATAGACCTGGAAGTGCAACGGGAGACCGAAACGCAGCAGCTGCTGGAGGGGGATGAGCTGATGGTCCGTCTGACCGTCCGCAACTTGGGGGAACCGATCGACCTGCTGCAGCTGCGGGACACCATCCCCAAGGAGGCCAGGATCGTGAGGGGGAGGGCGGCCTTTCCCTTAAGCCTCGACAAGGGGCAAACGGTGCACATCGAATATGTGCTGGTTTTCGACCGCAGGGGCCGCTATGATTTCGGACCGCTGTTGGTGGAATGGAAGGATACCCTGCGGCTGGTCGCCTCGAGCAAGAGCTACGCTCTGGCTGGCACCGCCCAAGTGCTGCCTAACATCCACAACTTGCGGAAGAGCGACCTGCGTCCGACCAAGGTGCGAGTGCATGTAGGGAACGTGCCGTCGCGTCTGCTCGGCCCGGGGATGGAGTTCTACTGCCTGCGCGATTATGTGGATGGGGATGAGCTTAGGCGGGTGAACTGGAAGGCCACGGCGAAGCGGGACCGCCTCATCACCAATGACTTCAACACCGAACGGTCCGGCGATGTGGCCATCGTGCTGGACGCCCGCTCCGAACTGGAGGAGGAGGCGGGCGTTTTGATCGACAAAGAGGTGGAAGCCGCGGCCTCCATGACGCACCATTTCCTCGGCCAGAGGAACCGGGTGGGGATGATCTCCCTCGGGGAGGTGCACGAGGTGGTGCGCCTCGGCTACGGCAGAAGGCATTTCCACCGCATCGTGGAGTCGCTCCTGAAGGTGCAAGCCGGCCCATTGAAGTCCACGGCCAGCATTCCGTTGGCCATCTCGCGCTATTTCCCCGCGAACTGCCTACTGCTGGTGATTTCCCTGCTGGAGGACGAGGCGATCGTCCGCACGGTGCAGTCGTTGAGCCTCCATGGCAGGGACATGATCGTCCTTACCCTCTCGCCCATCTCCCTGAAGGCGGGAGCGCTGGAGGGGACCGAGGCCGCGCAACTGGCCGTTAGGCTGGAACAGCTGAAGAGGGAGAACCTGGTGGCGGAGCTGAGGCGCTATTGCCGCGTAGTGGACTGGGACCCGCGATCGCCCTTGGGCGACGTTCTGGTGGGGGTGAACCGCTGGCAGCTGGACCCCCGGCATTGACGCGCTGGACGACCTGGATGGGTGCGGGTGCGCTGATCGTGCTGACTTCAGGGGTCTTGGTGACCTCCCTCTTCGTCATCAATGATGCCAACTTCGGCTTGATCGCCCTGCTGAGCGTTATCCTGCTGGCTGCCTCTGCCTTCCTCTTGACCAGGGGAGAGGGCAGATGGTTCGCGGTCACGGCCGGAGGGCTGTTGCTCCTGGAACCCACCCTGATCGTGCTCGCATCCACATTGCCGCCGCTCGCCTCCTGGGGCGTGTTCGGGATGGACCTGGCCGCCATATTAATAGGGGTGCAATCCTGCGACTATCGGCCGATGCTCGAGCTCTCCGGGGCCGAAATGCCCAGGTCCGAATCCTTTTTCATCCTGGGCCTGGGGAAGGAGCTCCTCTGCGTGGTGGCCCTGGTCACTGCTGTCATGGTTGTCTCGCTGATCATCCTGGTCCTGTCGCTGAACGCGAGCCTGGGCACGCTGCCCTTGACTCTGGCGGGCGTTTGCGCGCTGCTGGCTCTGGTTTCATTGACCGCGCTGGCCTTGGCGCGCCGCACGGGCTAGAACAAAAAGGATATAGCCGAGCCATGAATCCAGAGCCGAATGGATGATAAGGTCCTGGTGGTCGGCGGTGGGCCGGTCGGTTGCATGTTCGCTTCGCTCATCGCATCGAGCTTCACCACCACCGTGATAGAGGAGCACGATCAGATCGGGATCCCGGTGCAATGCACCGGCCTGGTCAGCCCGCGGGTGGTGGAGACCGCCAAGGCCGAGAAAGCGGTGCTGGCCGAGTTCAAAGGGGCGCTGTTCCATTTTCCGAACGAGGTCGATCTGGAGGTCAGGGGAAAAAGGACCAAGGCGGTGCTCGTGGACCGCGCTCGATTCGACTCCATTTGTTGCCAAAAGGCCATCGATGCTGGAGCGGATGTGATCACAGGAGAACGCTTCCTGGACCTAACTGTGGACATGAAGGGGGTGCTGGCCCATGCCCGCGCCGGACATGTCAGAAAAGAGCACCGGGCCGCCCTTATCATAGGCGCGGACGGCTACAAGTCGACCGTGGGCCGGAGCGCCGGCCTTGGCCATGCCAAGGACGCGGTGCGAGGACTGCAGGTGGACATAGCAGAGGATGCCGAGGAGTCGGACATGCTGGATGTGTTCGTCGGCAACGACGTGGCGCCGGGCTTCTTTGGCTGGAGGATCCCTTGCGGTTCCTTCGCTAGGGTAGGGGTGTGCGTCTCGCAGGGCTCGCTGCCGCCAGTGCACTACCTCAAGGCACTGCTGAAACGGCTGGACCTTGACCGGGAAAAGGTGACGGCCACTCATTCAGGATTGATACCCTTCGGGCCTCAGGCGCGCACCTATGGCGAGCGCTTGATGCTGATCGGCGACTCGGCCGCCCAGGCCAAGCCGCTGAGCGGGGGTGGACTGTACACCGGGTTCGTGGCCGCCAGATGTGCCGCCAAAGTGGCCGGCCCGGCCCTGACCGATGGTGACCTGAGCGCTAAGCGCCTGTCTGGATACCAATCGTTGTGGAAAGCGGAACTGGGCCGGGAGTTGGACCGCGGACTGCTCCTCCGCCGCGCGTACAAGAGGATGAGGGACGGGAAGTTGGAGGAGATCGCCCGCACCCTGGACAAACCAGAGGTCAGGGAGGTGCTTTCCACCGGCGACATCGATTTCCCCATCTCCCTTGCGCCGCAGATCTTGAAGGCCGCCCCTTCCCTGGTGAGACACGCACCGCAGTTCCTGCGCTCGTTGCTGTGGTGAACGAAGAAATGAGAAATACTGCCACGGATGTGCACCTTCCGTCGATGAGGTACGTTCGGGTGCCCCGCCCGATGGGGGAGCAGGCAAGGCGCGAGCTGGCCAGCAAAGGCGCGGTCATAAAAGAGGCCAGGATACTGGAGGAGGGCGAGGATGTGCTCATCCCCGTGACCGACGAGGTGGATGATGCGCTCGCCAGCCGCCTGGACGGAAACTTGGTGGAAGGCGCGGCGGTCCCCCGCCCCACCTACCGCCCTCCGTACAAGCAGGTTCAGGAGCTTTGGGGAGGACGGCCCGGTTCGGAGCATCTGCCCCGCAAATGGGAGCTGCTCGGGAACGTGCTGGTGGTGCGGATCCCGGCCGAATTGCAGGCCCATAAGTCCCTCTTAGGAAGCATATATGCGCAAGCCTTGGGCGCCAGGACCGTCTGCCAGGAGCTAGGTCCGATCGCAGGGGCCTATCGCACCCCGCAGGTCCAGGTCATCTTCGGCAGCGGCACTGAAACGATGCACAAGGAGAATGGCATCATCTACAAATTGGACGTGGCCAGGGTCATGTTCTCCTCGGGCAACATGGCAGAGAAGAAGAGGATGTCCGAGCTGGATTGCGCCGGGGAGACGGTGGTGGACATGTTCGCCGGCATCGGTTATTTCACTCTGCCCCTGGCGGTGCACGCGAAGGCCGCCAAGGTCATAGCCTGCGAGATCAATCCCATCGCCCACTCATACCTGGTGCAGAACATCGCCCTCAACCATGTGGAAGAGGTGGTGCGTCCGGTCCTGGGGAACAACCGCGACCTTCCCGGCGAGGGCATCGCGGACCGGGTGCTGATGGGCTATGTCGGCGATGTGGCGCGGTTCTTGCCGAAAGCCTTCGCGCTCGTCAGGCCTGGAGGGGTGGTGCATTATCATGAGACCGGCCCTATCGATGAGTTCCCGGAACGGCCGATGGCACGCATCGAGCAGGCCTCGGACGGAAGGAAGGTGGAGTTCCTGCGCAAGGCAGAGGTCAAGTCCTACGCGCCCGCCATATCGCACTATGTGATCGATTTCCGGGCTTACTGAGATCAGTGCTTGCGCCGCGGCTCCTCGGAAGCGCCGCTCGCCGTAAGCAGCAGCCGCAGCGCCTCGTCGTAAGCGTTCTCCTCCGATGCCAGCAAGGTCTTGGCGAATTGCGCCAGATAGCCCCCGAAGTCCCTCTCCTCCTTGGTGTACTGCCAGTTGTGCCCCTCTCCCTCGCCCACCGCCTGCATGAAGCCGTACGCCACCGCCTTCGCCCGGTGGTCCTGAGGCTTGGCCCTCTCCAGGGTGCGGACCATGCCACCCTTGCCCTCGGTCTTGTACGCCCGGGCCATGGAGTCGGCCACGGAGCCCACGGGGCCGAGGTGGGAATACTCGGGAAGACGCGCGTGCACGCTTTTCGCCAGCTGTTGGCGCTTCGCTTCGGCAATCATCTGCGGCGGCGTAAGGTTCGATAGGGACATGACCGCTTTGACTATCTCCGGGGGCGCCACCGCCATCATGAGCTCCTCCTTCTTCTCCGGCCAAAGCTCTATGATGATCTTGCCCGCCTGGTCGCTGGCGGAGACCACCGCCATGCCCTTGGCGCGGATCACGGATGCCAGGGCAAAGCGCTCGGCCTCCCCTCCCTTGAGGTTCTCGATGAACTTCTCCTTGTTCTTTCCGTAGCAGTTCTGGCCGGCGATGTAGATCTCCTCGCCTGAGGCTCTGAGAGACTCCTCCCGCTCCAGGACGTACCTCTCCACCAGGGTGGCATCGTCGATATCGCCAGTGCGATAGGAATCGAGGAGCTTCTGGCTCATCTTGAATGGAAGCTTAAGGGCGCACTGGGGGCAATCCAAGGCGCATTTTGGCTGGTATTTCACGTCGATGGAGAAGTCGTCCGCATGATCGCGCGCGGCGATGCGGCTGCAAAGATGCTGCAGCAAGTTGACGTCGGCGACGCAGTCGCTGCAGATGGATAATGTCTGTTTCGCGGAGGTCCATTGGATCCGCAAGGCGATCGGAGCGTCGGGATGCCCGCAGCCGCCATCCTGCGCCAGCTCGTAAGGCGCCTCCGCGAGCATCTCCTTTATATAGGATGCGGGAGCGCGTGGCACATCGGCGCAATACAGCCCCTCATTCGACGAGTATATATGGAGGTCATCGTCCCTCGCCTCCTGCCAGAACGCGAGCAAGCGCAGGTCCGGATCATCGAAGTACTGCACCCCGATGAGCTTTTCAGGGTCGACCTTTCCCCTGACGGCGAACGAGATGTCCCCGGAAGGCAGCTTCTTGGTGGTCAGGAAAGGCACCTTGCCGCTGGCCGCCAAGGAGATGGTGGCCGCATAGGCGCGCACCAGTTGGTCCCCGTGCGTGGCCAGGGATTGCAGTTCCTCCGCGTTATCTCTGTGATTGGCCACCTTCTCCATTTTCTTCAGCTGCTTGCCGAAACGGCACTTGCGGCATTGTGCTTCACATTTAGGAATGAGCAGGCCTGGCTTCTCCGCCAGTTTGGCTGATTTTTCCAGCAGGTCCTTCTCCAGTGTCTTGGGCGTGGCCTTGACACCCCGGAAACGTACCATTCTCTTGGGCATCTGCGCGAGTGAGCGGCTTTCTCAGGATAAGGATTTTGCCGTTGATTCCAGGAATGGTGGAAGGTTCAGGGAAAAGGACCCGAGGCCCGACCGAACCTAATTTAATGTCAATGACCGTTCGGTTCTTGAGGGGTCTGGTTGCCGAACAACGAATCTTTCGCGAGGGGCTATCTCAAAGGATATGAGGAGGGCTTGATCACTGCGTGGGAGGAGCTGCTATCGCTCACCACCAAAGGATATTCTTCGAGGGAGATACAGATCCTTGCGAAGAGCCGCAAGTCGAACATCCCTCAGAAAGTGGAGCTGGCTAAAAAGCGCCTCAGCCGCGATATGGAAATCGACCTGGAAACCCCCCCTCGGTCGATCGCGGAGAACGCGACGGAAGCCCAGAAGGAAGAGGAGCCGACCGCCATCGCGCTCATGCCCGGTGGCACCTTGGTGGTCAAGGACAACCATCTGGAGGCATCCCTCCTATTATTGCGCGAGGCCCTTGCCAAAGGGGCCCCCGGGCTTTGCATCGTTCGTACACCACCGGACACCATCCGCTCGCGCTATAATGTGAACTGTCGGATGGTCTGGCTAACGAAGACCGAGTGCGTGAAGGAGGAGGGCTGCGACGCCGCGAAGGATGACTATGTCTCGCCTACTGACCTGCCGCGCCTCAACACCATGATCAAATCTTTCGTGTCCGAGAACAAGAAGGGCGTGATCGTCCTGGAGGGGCTGGAGTACCTGATCAACCAGAACGATTTCAAGGGGGTCTTGAAGTTCCTGTCCGGCATCAGGGACCAAGTGTACCTGGCAAAAGCCTCGATGCTCATCCCCTTAGACCCCAGCGTCTTCGATGCGAGGGACCTTAAGTCGATAGAGCTCGAGGTACAGGGCTAGCCCAATCCTTGAAAACGGGCCGCTTCATTTCGGCAGTTGCCTCATCTCTTCATGAATATCTCGATGGAAGACACATTGGTCGTTGAGCTATTCTCTCCCTTGAGAGCCTCGGTATCTATCTTGATGTTCTGCACGGGAGCATGCTACACGAATCGGTTCCTCACTATCTCGGCCACGTTATACTGCCCGGCTTATGGACCGACCGCGTGCCTTGATGGTCACCTCTTCGCTCCCGTTGTTGAACAGCGTCACGACGACCAGAACGTAATTCACGGTCGGTTTTGTCCCTATGATAACTATGCTCTCTTGAGCCGTCTGGCGCCACCCACTTTGAAATTAGTGAATCATGAAGCCCCACTCTATTTACTCGTTTAAGGATTCCCGACAATGTCAAGAATTCATGTGAGCATCAGAGCAGCGAGGAAGGCTCAAGATAGTTCACCTCTCGCTCCTTTTTCCGCCTCACCTTGGCTTCGATCTCGCGCTTCAGAAGCTGACCGGAGAGATGCATGAGCGTATCCCCGAGATCCTCTTCTCTTTCCATGGAGGCAAGGCAGGGGAAGTGGTGATGAGACAGGCCTGCCTTCTCCACCGCCTCCTCCAACTTGATGCCGACCAGATCTCCGACCACATGGTCCGTGCAGCCGCAGGGGGCTCCTCGGAGCACTTTCGCGCTGGAAACGGTCTTTCCGTCCGCTGAATGCATCTCGACAGAGGGATGGCCGAAGTACTTTGCGAACTCCGAGATCGCTCCTCCACCTTCTGGTTCCAATGAACAGAAAGGCCGTGGAAAAGCATGCTCCACTCCAGCCTCCTCCATCTCCCTTTCCAATTGTTTCGCTTGGCCCGAGGGCATCCATGCTGGATTGTCGATAGGGGCGATCAGCGCCTGCGCTCCGCTCCGGCGGATAATCTCGGGGACGATCTGTGCGGCCGCCGCCTCCTCTCCAAGATGAAGGACCAGATCGGCCCCCGGAACGATCGCTGGAAGGAAGTCCGCTGGTTCATCGATAAGCGTTGGAAGACCGCATGCCAACGTCAGGGGCAGAATGGCCCAATGCGGAGGAGCGGTCCGCCGAAGATGCTCGAAGATCCTCTGACCGTAACGGCCCTGTATGGTCACCAAGACGGTGAACGATCCCTGCATCTCCTCTGGGCTCCGTGGCTTCGCCCTTGGCCTCTGGCTTTCAACATTTCTCACCGATGGACCTTTGCTTTCCTTGGGGAGCGCCGAAAGGTCGTACGATAGCGCCCTCAGCAGTTCCCCCAAGGCCTCGAGCGCTTCCTGAGCGCCCGTCAATTCGAGGCTATCGTAACGTTCGGCATTCTGCAACTCCCTTCGCTTCGACCAGACCTGGACCTCGCCCTTTTCGGTGATGATGTGCAGGTCGTGGTAGACCTTGTGCTCCTCTCCCGACCCAGCGAAAGCTATCTGGACAGGAAGGTAATCGAGCCGCAGGCCTTGGCCAAGGCAAAGAGCTCCGAGGACCTTGACCAGATCGCCCCCGTTAATTGCAGCGACGAGGCGCACCGAAACGCTCAGGGATAGACCCCGCGCAGCTCCATGGCCCTCGCCACATCCTTCAAGGCCACCATGTAGGCGCCGGTGCGCATGTCGACCTTCTGGCTCTTGGCGTTCTCGTACACCTTCGCAAAGGCATTGGTCATGATCTCGTTGAGCCGCTCCTTGATCTGCTCGGTGGTCCAGAAGAGGAACTGGAGGTCCTGCACCCATTCAAAATAGGACACCGTCACGCCACCAGCATTTGCCAGTATGTCAGGGACGAGCATGATCCCTTTCTTGAGGAGCATCATGTCCGCTTCGGGCGTGGTCGGTCCGTTGGCGCCCTCTACCACGATCTTCGCCTTTATCCTGCTCGCGTTGTCCTTGGTGATGACGTTCTCCAAGGCAGCTGGCACGAGCACGTCGCATTCCAGCTCCAGAAGCTCTTCGTTGCTGATGTTCTTCGCGCCCAGGTAGTCCTTGACGCTGTCGGCGCTCTTCTTGTGCTCATGCACCTTCAGCGGGTCCAATCCCTTAGGGTCATAGATGCCGCCGGAAGAGTCGCTGACCGCCACGATCTTGCACCCTGATTCCTGATGCAGCAGCCGCGCTGCGTTCCAACCGACGTTCCCAAAACCCTGGACCGCCACTGTGGCCCCCTTGAGCGACATGCCCTCCACCTTGGCCGCCTCGCGGGCGATGTACATCACGCCCCTGGAGGTCGCTTCCTCCCGCCCGCGCGAGCCCCCTATCTCGATCGGCTTGCCGGTCACTATGCCCGGGACTGAATAACCGACGTTCATGCTGTAAGTGTCCATGATCCAGGCCATGGTCTGGGCGTTGGTGTACACGTCGGGGGCGGGGATGTCCTTCGTGGGACCGATGATCACTGATATCTCGCTCGTGTACCTGCGAGTGATCCTCTCCAGCTCACCGAGGCTCAGCTGCTTGGGATTGCAGATCACCCCGCCCTTCGCGCCTCCGTAGGGGATGCCGACCACCGCGCACTTCCAGGTCATCCACATGGACAGGGCGCGCACCTCGTCCAGAGTGACGTTCGGGTGATAGCGGATGCCCCCCTTGCAGGGACCACGGGCAAAGTTGTGCTGAACCCTGTATCCGGTGAACATGCGCACGCTGCCATCATCCATTTTTACCGGGAAGTTCACTCCCAGCTCTCTCCTGGGGGTCTTGAGGAGCTCGATGGTGCTGTCATCCAGGCCCATCATCTTGCCCACTCTGTCCACGTGCTGCTTTGCCGATTCATAGGGATTCGGAACTGCCATGTGACCACCAGAGCGGCTATGGAAACCGGACGTATTTAAGTCCGTGAGGAGGCGACGTTTGATAGGCGCTCCATCTTCGGTCCTCGCGGCCCGGGCGGCGTCGCTGTTATATCTTCCCTGGATGAATGATTGATGCGGATGACGAACGCGGACGTGGCCCGCATATTGTACGAGGTCGCAGACCTGCTGGAGCTCAAGGGCGTGCAGTTCAAGCCCAATGCCTACCGCAAGGCGGCCAAGAACATCGTGTCCCTCACCAAGGACCTTAGAGAGTACCAGAAGACCGGCAAGCTAGAGGATATCCCGGGAGTGGGGGAGGCCATAGCGAAGAAGGTGGAGGAGATACTGGCCACGGGCAATCTGAAGTACCTCGACGATCTGAAGGAGGAATTGCCGGCCGGCCTGCTCCAGATAATGCAGGTGGCGGAACTGGGCCCGAAGACCGCCATGCGTCTCTACCAGGAGCTGAAGGTCACCAACATAGAAGAGCTGAAGCAGGCGGCCGAGCATCACCGGATTCGCGGGCTGAAAGGGTTCGGGGAGAAGACGGAGGCAGAGATACTGGAAGGCCTCCGACAGCTGGAGGGTCGGTCCAGAAAGATGATTCTGGCGTACGCTTATCCGGTGGCCATGAGCGTGAAGGAGTACGTGGCGCAGAACGCGCAGGTCGAACTGATCAGCCTGGCCGGATCCCTGCGCCGCATGAAGGAGACCATCGGTGACATCGACCTCTTGGTCGGCAGCGACGACCCGGGATCGGTCATGGAGGTGTTCGCCAAGAACCCAGAGGTGAGCGAGATCATCGTTCGCGGTCCCACCAAGACCAGCGTCAGGCTGAGGAGCGGCGTGCAGGTGGACCTCAGGGTTGTGGCGGAGGAGCAGTACGGCGCCGCCCTGCAATACTTCACTGGCTCAAAGGAGCACAATGTCGAGCTTAGGCAACTGGCCATCGCCAAGGGTTTCAAGCTGAACGAGTACGGCCTGTTCCGCAAGGACACCAGCGAGGTGGTGGCCAGTAGGACCGAGGAGGACATATACAAGGCCCTGGGCATGGTCTCCATGCCTCCCGAGATAAGGGAGAACCGTGGGGAGATCGAGACCTCCCTGAAGGGCCGGCTCCCTCGTCTGCTGGACCTGAAGGAGGTCAAGGGGGACCTGCACGTCCATAGCTTGGCCAGCGACGGCTCGGCCACCATCGAGGAGATAGCCCATGCCTGCAAGAGAAGAGGCTACGAGTATGTGGGCATCAGCGACCACTCGCAGAGCCTGAAGGTGGCCAACGGCCTGTCCAAGGAGAGGTTGATGAGCAACATCGACATCGCGCACAACATCACTGACATCGTGGGCGGCATCAAGGTCCTGGTGGGGTCCGAAGTGGAGATCCTGGAGGACGGCAGCCTGGATTATCCGGACGAGGTGCTGCGGGAGCTCGACTATGTCATCGGGGCGGTGCATTCCAAGTTCAAGATGGAGGAGAAGGAGATGACAGAACGCATCGTGACCGCCCTGTCGAACGAGCATCTCACCATCCTTGCCCACCCCACGGGACGGCTGCTCATGCAACGCGAGCCCTATGCCGTCGAGCTGGACACGGTCATGGAGGCCGCCCGCTCCTCCGGGGTCTGCCTGGAGCTCAACGCCTTCGCGGAGCGGCTGGACCTTAATGACGTCCATTGCCTGAAGGCGAAGGAGCACGGGGTGATGATATCCATTGGCAGCGATGCGCACTCCTTGGCCCAGCTGGATTACATGTTCTACGGCGTGGCCACCGCTCGGCGGGCCTGGCTGGGGCCGGATGATGTTCTGAACACCAGGTCCTTGGATGGGTTGTTCGACATCCTGACCAGTTGATCCGCGGAGAGGGCGGGGCGAAGTTTATTGGGGAATAGATGGATAATGAGGTCCAGGTGAACGCATGGGCGTGGAGGAGATCGCGGCCGGCATCAGCCGCATGGAGATCCGCGGAGCGGCGGAGATCGCGAGGAAGAGCGCGCAGGCGCTCAAGGAGGAGGCGCTGGACTATCGCGGCCGGGACGTCGAGGAGCTCCGGCACCTGTTGAACCGCGGCAAGGAGGAACTGCTCGTCTCACGCCCCACGGCGATCTCTCTCTGGAACGGGGTGCAGGCGGTCTTCAAGGGCACCCAGAGCAGCATGGGACTGGAGGAGCTGCGGAAGCAGGTGGTCAAGAACGCCGACGAATTCATCAAGCGTTCCAAGGAAGCGGTGGAGATCATCGGCCGCATCGGCAGCCGTCGGGTGCGAGACGGGGACCGAATCCTGACGCATTGCAACAGCAAGGCGGCTCTGAGCGTGATCGTGCGTGCTCATGAAGAAGGCAAGCACATCGAGGTGTTCGCCACCGAGTCCAGGCCCTGGCGGCAGGGTCTTCTGACGGTGAAGGACCTGGCCGAGGCTGGCATCGGTTCGACCATGATCGTGGACTCCGCAGCGCGCTGGCTAATGAAGGACATCGACCTAGTGCTGGTGGGGGCGGACACCATCTGCTCCAACGGTGCGGTCATCAACAAGATCGGCACCTCCCAGATAGCCCTGGCCGCGCACGAGTCCCGCGTGCCGTTCATGGTCTGCGCGGAGACCTTCAAGTTCTCTCCCAAGACGATGTACGGCGAGCTGGTGGAGATCGAAGAGCGCGATTCCAAGGAAGTTGTGAGGCCGGAGGAAGTGCCGGCCATCACCAAAGTATTGAACCCGGTCTTTGATGCTACCCCGCCAGAGTACATCGATGCCATCATAACGGAGGTGGGCGTGATCCCGCCTTATGCCGCCTATGAGATCATCGTCAAAGAACTGGGGCAGGACTTCCTTTTCGAGGAAAACAGCACAAGGTGATCATATGGACTATTCAGAGAAATACTTGCATTTGGGAGAGAAGGTGGATATGGACAGCTACGTTATTTGCGTCTACAAGGTCACCAGCGATCTGCCCCTCAAGCAGGCCGCGGCGGCCATCGCCACGGAGCAATCCACCGGAACCTGGACCGGGGTCAGCACCCTGAACGACAGGATATTCGAGGCTTACAGCGGCAGGGTCACCCAGATAGAGGGGGATCTGGTGACCATCGCCTACCCGGTCGACGACTTCAGCCTGGACATAGGGGGCGTGCCGCAGATCCTGAGCGTGATCGCAGGCAACCTATTCGGCCTGGATTCCCTGAAAGGGGTCAGGCTGGAGGACTGCATCTTCCCGAAAAGCATGCTGAGAGAGTTCAAAGGCCCGAAGTTCGGGGTGGAGGGCATGCGCTCCCTGCTGAAGCGTCCCCGCAAACCCCTGGTCGGGACCATCGTCAAGCCCAAGATCGGGCTCTCGCCCCAAGGCATGGCCGATTACATCTACCAGGCAGGGATGGGCGGGCTCACGAACGGGAAGGACGACGAGACCCTCGTGAACCAGAGGTTCTGTCCCCTGGAGGAGCGGGTGGTGGCCATCGCCGAGGCCTTGGACCGGGTGAGGGAGGAGAGCGGGCACATCATGATGCACGCCATCAACGTCTCCACTCGAGGGGACGAGATATTGGAGGTGGCCGAGCGAGCCCAGGAGCTGGGGGCCACCGAGATCATGGTGGACGTGCTCACCAGCGGCTTCGCGGCGGTGCAGGCCATCGCCGAGGATCCCTCCATAAAGGTGCCAGTTCACGTGCACCGCACCATGCACGCGGCCTTCACCCGCAGCAAGGAGCACGGGGTGGCCTGGAGCACCATGTCCAAGCTGGTGAGGATGTGCGGCGGGGATGCGCTGCACATCGGCACCTTTGGCGTGGGCAAGATGGAGGGCGGCCCCAAGGACGACCTCGCCAGCAGGAAGGCCTGCCAAGAGGAGATGGGCGGGCTGAAACCGGTCATGTGCGTCTGCTCGGGAGGGGTACATCCAGCCCTGGTCCCGAAGCTGATCGAGATCGGCGGAATGGACTTGCAGATCCAGGCAGGCGGGGGCGTGGCCGGTCATCCGAAAGGGGTCCGGGGAGGGGCCATGGCCATGAGCCAGGCGGTGGATGCCTCCTTCGAGGGAGTGGCCATCGAAGCGTACGCCAAGACGCACGAAGAGCTGCGCCTGGCAATGCAAAGATGGGGGTGAACGGATGAAGCTCAAGGCGAAGTACATCGATATGGACACGGGCGAGATCACTGCGCTACTGCATGTGGTCGATTGTGCCGATATGGGCGTGCATGAACAGGACCGCATCAAGGTGAAGCACGAGAACAACACCGTGACGGCGATCGTGCAGACCACGGACAGCTTCCTCATGAAGGGCGAGGTGGGATTGCTCGGAAAGGCCTACCACTTCATCGGCCCTGATCCTGGGGAACTCCTGGAAGTGATGCCCACGGGCAAACCGGAATCGGTCGATTACATCCGCAAGAAGATGGACGGGCTGGAGCTCAGCAAGGAAGAGATAGGCATACTGGTGGCTGACATATCCACACGAACACTTTCGAGCATCGAGCTCGCCGCCTACGTGACGGCGATGCACATCAATGGCATGAACATCCGGGAGACGGCGGACCTTACCGAAGCAATGGTGGAGACCGGTGAGGTGATCGAGTTCGACCGCTCTCCGGTCTTCGATTTCCATTCGGTGGGAGGAGTTCCAGGCAACAAGGTCACATTAGTGGTGGTGCCGATAGTGGCGGCCGCCGGTCTCTTGATCCCCAAGACGTCGTCGCGGGCCATCAGCTCCGCGGCCGGCACGGCGGACATCGTGGAGGTGTTCGCGAACGTGGACCTGGACCCGAAAACGCTCAAGAGCGTCGCTGAGAGCGTGGGAGGTTGCATGGCCTGGGGCGGCGGATTGAACCTTGCCCCGGCCGATGACGTCATCATCCGGGTCGAGCACCCCCTGGGCATCGATCCGCACGCGCAACTGCTGGCCTCGGTCATGTCGAAGAAGAAGGCCGTGGGGGCGGATTTCCTCCTTATCGACATTCCGATGGGCGAGGGAACGAAGGTGCCTAACATGGACCAGGCGAAGGCTTACGCGCGAGACTTCATCGACCTCGGGGAGAAACTGGGCATCAGGGTGGAGTGCGCAGTCACCTATGGCGGACAGCCGGTGGGCCGGGCCATCGGACCGGCACTGGAAGCGAAAGAGGCCATCAAGGTGCTGGAAGGGTCGAAGACACCCAACAGCGTGTACGAGAAGGCCATCAGCCTGTCCGGGATCATCCTGGAAATGGGCGGGATCTTCAAAGGAGAGGAGAGGGCCAGGGACATCCTCGAATCTGGCAAAGCCCTGCAAAAGTTCCGGGAGATCGTGGGGGCGCAGGGCGGCGACCCCGATATCGAATCGGATGACATCCAGGTCGGCAAGCTCACCTATCAGGTACTGGCCAAGAAATCCGGTTACATAGGCTCGATCAAGAACCGGGACCTGGTCAAGATCGCGCGCGCCGCTGGTGCCCCAAAGGACAAAGGGGCGGGACTGATGGTGCACAACAAGGTGGGCAGCAAGGTAGACTCCGGGGAACCCCTCTTGACCATCCATTCTGACAATGAGAACAAGCTCAACGATGCCATTGCCATGGCGCGCAAGCTGGAGCCGCTCACCGTGGAGGGCATGGTCCTGGTGCAGGTGCCTGGGTTCACTCGTCTGAAGACCTAGGCTTCTTGCGCTGGAACTGCACCGCTTGAGGCATCGATATATCTCCTATGGCCACCTGGGTGGCCAGATCGGAGGAGATGGTCACGGTCCCCTCGCTCTCGATGCGGGAGAGCCTTTGGATGTCCCTTAGCTCGCCCGGGGTGGGTCTCACCTTCGGCGAGGCCTTCACCTTCTCACCCCGCGTCATCGCGATCCTCTTGGCCGCGTCGATGTCAGAGCGGTCCGAACGGGCGCTGGTGCCGGTCTCATCCACCATCTCCACCTCATCCACCGCGTCCCAGATGACGCGTATGATACGGTCCCGGCGCGTGGGGTCACCGTGGCCTATCCTGGCGAGGGAACGATCGTACTTGAGGCAGGAGAGCAGATGCACCACCGCCTCTGGCACTCTTTCCGGCGAGGAGGCGGTATCCGCGGATAGTAACTTCCCCTCTCCGAACACCGCGATGCCCGTGCTCTTGCCCGGATCGATGCCGACAATGATGGTGTGGTAGTGCACCCCTCCCGCCAACATGCACTTGGCCAGGTCGATGGCCGTCTGCGGGTCGGGATGATCGACCACCTTGGAGAAATGCACCTTGTGCTTCTCGGCGCTGGTAGTGATCACCACGCCCACCGAAGGCGGGACCTTTCCCTCCTTCCCCAGCGAAACGAAGGCCTCTCCCCGCTCTTTCAACCGCTGCACCACCTCGTAGAAGAAACGGAAGTCCTCAGTGAAGATGCCTATGACCTTCATCCTACCCGACCTAGGAGAGCCGGTGGCTTAAAGCTTTCAGCGCTTGGTTGCGCGCGCGCCGACCCGGTCCACCTGCTCCGAGAGGATGGCGCGCAACACCAAATAGCCCAGGGCCGCGAACACGGCGAAGCTGGCAATGCCGCCCCACATGATCAATGGCTGCCGGACGAAGGCGTCCATCATCAGACCACCCACGAACGGCCCCATGGACCAGCCGAAGGAGGTGAAGAGCCCGAACACCCCCATGTACCTGCCCCTCTCGTTCTCGGGCGACATGTTCGCCACCAGGTTGGTGGAGGAGGGGGAGGTGATGATCTCGCCCATGCTGATAATCACCATGGCGATGGCCAGCCCCAGAAAATCGTGCACGAAGGCCACCCCGAAATAGCCCGCGGCATAGACGGCCGCCCCCGCTGCGATGGCGCTCGTCATCCGGTACTTGGATATCAAGCGCGCCACGGGCACCTGGATGAGCACCACCATTATACCGTTGATGGCGTAGAGGTACCCGACCTCGTAGACCGGGATGCCCACCACGTTCTCCGAGTAGACAGAGTACACCGAGGACATCTGGGCCACCACCAGGAACAGGGTGACGGAGATCAGGCAGAAGAGCAGGAACTTGAGGTTCATCAGCACGTGCAGAGAGCTGCTGATCCAGGACCGGCCGCCCTCGGGCGTGCAGCAGATCGACTCCGACACCAGCAGCAACAGGATGAAGGCCACGCTGAAGGCGGTCACGGCGGTGAGCAGGAACAGGCTGCTGTAGTTGATTATGACCAGCAGGCCTCCTAGCAGGGGACCCACGGTCCAGCCGATGTTCTGACCGATGCGGAGCAGGCTGTATGCCTCCAACCTGCGGCTCGGCTCGCACACATCCGCCACCATGGCGTTCGATGCGGGATCGAACAGGGAACCGGTGAAGGAAGAGCAGATGACCAGCAGCGCTATCAGCACGAAACCGCTGCCCGACGCTATCACCAGGCTGAGAACTGCGAAGATAAAGGCCCGGGAGGCCATGGCCACGATCATGACCCTCTTCCTGCCGAAGCGGTCGGCGATCTCCCCGCCGACGATGTTCCCGAGGGCGCCGATGGCGGACGACGCCAAGAAGACCGTGCCGATGGTGGTCATCGAAATGTGCAGGTTGGTGTAGAAATAGATGGAGAGGAAGGGCATCACGATGGAGAAGCCCGTGGCTGAGATGATGCGGCCAAAGAACAGGACCCATATGCGCCTATCGAAATCGCCCAGCATCTTCGAGCCGACCTTCATCTTCAGCCTTCCCGCACAAACCTATAGCGCCCTTTTCGAACCTTCGTGAAGGCACTCCCGGTTTATAGGCTTGCCCTGACCGTTGATAGCATGTACCTTACCACATCCTGCACTCGTTTCCCATTCTAATGGGAAAGTCCGATAGCAATAACCAGCACAAAACTTTCTCATACAGGGATGCAGAGATACGAACCCATGACCGAGGTCTCAGCTTGAATAGATCGCCTGGAAGCCGCGTTGATCTCTATTGACGAGCTCTCAGTGAACACCATCATCAACGAGGCGCAGGCCAGCATGACCCCTTTGGATTGCGCGGAAAGGGTGATTTCTCCGGCGCTGCGCAGGATAGGGGTGGGCTGGCAGGGGGGGAGGGTCTCCCTCTCCCAGGTCTATCTGGGCGGGAAGATGTGCGAGAAGGTCCTGAACCTACTGCTCCCGGCCGCTCACCAGACCCGCAAAGCCCAACCGAAAATGGCCATCGCGGTCCTGGAGGATTATCACAATCTTGGCCAGAAGATCATCTGGTCCGCAACGCCAGGATGCATGGCAAGGCGCAGCGCATGGATTTCGAGTAGCGTTCTGTCGGCCCCTTCGTGGAGCTGAGCGTGGCCGACGATGGCAAAGGCGTACCATGAGTAACAATGGACAAGCTTTTCAAGGAAGGGTTCACCTTTGGCGAGAACAAGTCCACCGGGCTGGGCCTGTTCCTGATACGCAAGACCATGGAGCGCTACGGTGGTCGCATTGCCGCGCTGGAGAACCAGCCCCACGAGGCAAGATTCGTCCTGAGCTTCCCGGCCAAGGATGCCCTTTCCTAGGTCTGCCGATCAGCCGTCTCTCCGTTTCTCGAAGAGACCCTTCCGTCCGACTTCCAGTTCGGCGAACCTCTTCAAGAGGGTCTTCTGCTCCGAGTTCAACCGCTTGGGCACCCGGATCTTGATGCGAACGTACTGATCGCCCCTTCCCCTTCCCTCCAGGCGCGGCATGCCCTCCCCCTTCATCTTGAAAAGCTCGTCTCCCTGGGTTCCAGGAGGGATGGTCAGTTTGGCCTTGCCATCGATGGTGGGTACCTCCATCTCCGCACCCAGGGCCACGTCCGCGAAGTTGACGCCCACGTTGAGGTAGAGATCCGCCCCTTGCCGCTGGAACATCTCGTGCTTCTTAACATGCACTACCACGAACAGGTCCCCCGACGGACCGCCGTTGGGACTGCCGTCGCCCGCCCCCGCGAAACGCAGGCGCATGCCGTCATCGATGCCCTTCGGGATGTCGATATCGATCTTGGAGGTCCTGACCAGCTGGCCGCGCCCCCCGCACTTGGGGCAGCGCGCTTCCGCCAGCTTTCCTGAGCCCCCGCACTTATGGCACGGTGTGATGGAAACGTACTGGGAGTAGCCGCGCTGCTGCACGTTCTGGATCTGGCCTTTGCCGCCGCAGGTCGGGCAGGAGGTGACCTTGCCGTCCTTGGCCCCCATGCCTTTGCAGGCGTCGCAGGTCGTGGAGCGTGGGACCGAAACCACCCTCGTTCCGCCTGCCGCCGCCTCTTCCAAGCTCAGCTCGATATCGTAGCGTAGGCTCTGGCCCTGACGAGGTCCTTGCCTGCCGCCCGTGCCGAACAGCATGTCGAAGAGCGAGCCGCCGAAGCCGAAATTGCCTGCGTCCCCGAATATGTCCCGGAGATCGCCCTGGTGCGTGAAGTCGCTCCATTGGAAGCCCCCGCCCGAGAACTGCCCGGAGACGCCCGCATGCCCGTACTGGTCATAGAGCCTGCGCTTCTGCTCGTCCACCAGCACTTCATAGGCCTCGGACATCTCCTTGAACTTCTCTTCCGCGTGGCCCTTGTCCTCCTTCGTGACGTCGGGATGATACTTGCGGGCCAGGTTGCGATAGGCCTTCTTGATGTCATCGGGGGTGGCATCCTTCGGCAGACCCAGGACCTCATAGTAGTCGCGCTTATCGACCATGATCTAACGTCCGTCTTCCTCATCCACGATCTTGTAGTCGGAGTCGACGAAGTCGCCCTTCTGGTCCTGACCGCCCTGGGACGGTTGGTCGGCTGGCGGGGGACCCTGGGCCTGAGATTGATGGCCAGCCTTGGCCGCCTCTGCGTAGACCCGAGTGGAGACCTGGTACAGCTCCTTGGTCAGGGCCTCGGTCTTGGCCTTGATCTGCTCCATATCGCCGGTCTTGACCGCCTCCTTGAGCTCGGTGATGGATTTCTGCACCTTCTCGCGCTCCTCGGAGGTGATCTTGTCCCCGGCGTCCACCAGGGTCTTCTCGGTGGTGTAGATGAGGGTGTCGGCCTGGTTGATGACCTCCACCTTCTCCTTGCGCTTCTTGTCCTCCTCGGCGAAGCGCTCAGCCTCCTTGACCATGCGCTCGATCTCGTCCTTGCCGAGCTTCTTCGAGGAGGTGATGGTGATCTTCTGCTCCTTGCCCGTCCCGAGGTCCTTGGCGTTCACGTTCAGGATGCCGTTGGCGTCGATGTCGAAGGTGACCTCGATCTGCGGCACGCCCCTGGGGGCCGGCAGCATCCCGGTCAAGGTGAACTTGCCCAGGGAAGTGTTGTCCCCGGCCATCTCGCGCTCGCCCTGCACGATGTGGATCTCGACCGCCGGCTGGTTGTCGGAGGCGGTGGAGAAGATCTGGGACTTGCGCGTGGGTATGGTGGTGTTGCGGTCGATGAGCTTGGTGGCTATGCCTCCCAGGGTCTCGATGCCCAAGGACAACGGCGTCACATCGAGCAGCAGGACGTCCTTGACCTCGCCGGCCAGCACCGCCCCTTGGATGGCCGCGCCCATGGCCACGCACTCCATCGGGTCAACGCCCCGCTGGATCTTCTTGCCCGCCATCTGCTCCACGAAACGCTGCACGATCGGCATGCGGGTGGGACCCCCGACCAAGATCACGGAGTCGATCTGCTCAGGAGTATGGTGCGCGTCGCGCAGGGCGTTCTGCGTGGGTCCGCGGCACCGCTCGATGATGGGGTTCACGAGCTCCTCCAGCTTGGCCCGGGAAAGGTTCATGGACAGGTGCTTCGGCCCGTTGGCGTCCGCGGTAATGAAGGGCAGGTTGATCTCGGTGGAGATGGTGGTGGAGAGCTCGATCTTGGCCTTCTCGCACGCCTCGCGCACGCGCGTCATGGCCATGCGGTCCCCCTTCAGATCGATGCCCGATTCCGCCTTGAACTGCGAGACGACGTGGTCGACGACGGCGGCGTCCATGTCCGTGCCGCCGAGCTGCGTGTCGCCGCTGGTGGAGATGACCTCGAAGACTCCGGCGCTGAACTCCATGATGGTGACATCGAGGGTCCCTCCGCCCAGATCGAACACCAGGATGCGCTGCTCCTTGCCCCCCTTGTCCAGACCGAAGGCGAGGGCGGCCGCCGTGGGCTCGTTGATGATGCGGACCACTTCCAGTCCGGCGATGGCCCCGGCGTCCTTGGTGGCCTGCCTTTGGTTGTCGTTGAAGTAGGCGGGGACGGTGATGACCGCCTTGGTGACCTCACCGCCCAGGTACGCCTCCGCATCCCGCTTGATCTTCTGCAGGATGAAAGCGGATATCTGCTGCGGGGTATAGGTCTTTCCCCCCACCGTGACCTTGTGATCGGTGCCCATCTTGCGCTTGATGGCCATGATGGTGCCCCCCGGGTTCGAGACCGCCTGGCGCTTCGCCGGCTCTCCCACCAGGAGTTCGCCCGTCTTCGTGAACGCCACGTACGACGGGAAAGCCTTCCCGCCCAAACTGGTACCCTCCGCGCTGGGAATGATCGCTGGTCGGCCGCCCTCCATCACTGCGGCGGCGGAGTTGCTCGT
>Ga0315279_10001722_pt1 | contig 35590 bp, 19 predicted proteins | sample YL17G06_20_MG_FD_203694 | JGI IMG/M metagenome (GOLD analysis project Ga0315279, IMG submission 203694) | Sediment microbial communities from Yellowstone Lake, YNP, Wyoming, USA - YL17G06_20 | ecosystem: Environmental > Aquatic > Freshwater > Lake > Sediment | place: USA: Wyoming | collected...
TGGATCTACAAGGCCGGCTCGCCCGGAGCCCCGAAGAACCCGACCGGGTGGAAGCCGGTGCAACTGGTGCCCGAGAATGCGCGAAAGGACCGCGGCGGGTTCCCGCTCCGGGTGGCGGCGTCGCGCAACCAGGCGCTGTGGATCGAGGTCTATACCGGGCGCGACCGGGCCGCCGGCGTGTACGAGGGCACGATCGAGATCACCGCGGACGGCAAGGTCGTGGCGCTGCCCGTTGAACTCGAGCTGCTCGACTTCGCGCTGCCCGACGAGAACAGCCTCAACGCGATGGTCTACTACGAGCCGGAGCAGCCCGAACTGTACCAGGGCCGCAATCTCGACGAGGCGTATCACCGATTCGGACACCGGAATCGCATCGAACTCGTGCATGCCTACGACGAACCCAGGGTGCAGGCGGCCATCGGCCGCTTCACCGGCAAGGCGTTTACGCGCGAGGCTGGGTACGAAGGCCCCGGCGAGGGCGTGGGCAACCGAATCGTGCCGACGACGTTCTACGGACCAGGTACCGCGTTCGACGATCGGCAGTCCGCATGGCGCCGCGCCGACGCCTGGATCTCCTTCCTCGACCGCGTGCTGCCGTCCGCGATCACCTTTCTCTACATGCCGGACGAGCCGGCGCCGGCGCAGTATCCGCGCATCCGCGCGATCGCCGAGAACGTGCACTCGAATCCGGGCCCGGGCCGCCGGCTGAAGGTCTTCGCGACCAAGGAGTACGTCCCCGAGCTCGACGGCGCCGTCGACATCTGGTGCGCGGCGCCGCAGCTCTACGACATCGGCCGCGCCAAGTCCGAGCGCGCCCGCGGCCGGGAATACTGGACGTACAACGGCAGCCGCCCCTACCTCGGGGTCGTGGCCATGGAGGCGCCCGCGGCCGATCCGCGCTCGGTCATGTGGGCTGCGTTCAAGGAGGGCATCCCGACGTTCTTCTCCTGGCACAGCGTGCACTGGCGTCACAACTCGCAGAAGCAGGGCGAGCGCAACCAGAACGTCTGGGCGAACTCGATCACGTTCGACAATCGCGGACAGCCGCACAAGGACGACACGGGCTACGCCTACGGCGACGGCGTCCTGATCTACCCCGGCGAGGACCGGCTCCACCCCGGGGAGGACCGAGGCATTGCTGGCCCCATCTCCACGGTGAATCTCGCCAACTACCGGCGCGGCCTCCAGGACCACCTGTACCTGACCCTGGCGAGGAAGCTTGGGTTGAGCGCGATCGTCGACGAGGCGGTTCGCACGATTGTGGCGCGCGTGTTCTCCGACGCCGGAGAGGCGGTGGGCTACTCGGAGGTCGGCGACGACTACGAGGCGATGCGGCTGAAGATCGGCCGGGCCGTCGCCGCGGCTTCACGGGGAAAAACGGCAGGGCGGTAGGCGTTCCGGTCAGTGCGCCCCGTGCAGCGAGCGGTAGACGGCGAGGGCCTGGTCCGCGCGCCTGATCGCCTTGTCGCGATCGGCCGGGTTCGCGAAGGGCGGGCCGCTCTTCAGCCAGTGCAGCGTGCCGCTGACGTATTTCTCCAGGTAGCGGATGGATGGTTCCTCCCGGACCTTCGCGCCTCCGCGAAGGAAGTACACCGGATTGGTGTGCGCAAAGACCGAGAGGCCGCGCGGCAGGATCCGGTTCTTGTTGTCCGGGTCGTCCGCGACGCGCGCGGCCAGCCAGCAACTCCGATCCACGGTGATCTCCGCCTCCACGTCCATCGAGTACACGCCGTCGACCGGGGGATTGTCCTGGAGGAAGACCGTCTTGTGACCGACGACCTCGCCGTTCCGGACGAGTTCCAGCGTCGCGAACGGGAGGATGGAGCGCGCCGTCACCCGGGCCCGAACCTTGCGCGACGCATCGATGCGGATCACATCGCCGGCCGCGTGCCCGTCCACCTCGAACTCCAGCAGCGGGCCGTTGGTGATGAATCCCCTGCCCGCCTTGATACCCTGGATCCACTCGGCGTACCCGGCGTCGCGCCCGGCCGGGATGTAAGTGCGATTGCTGCCGAGCGGGATGTCCACGTCCATCTTGTCGGTCCCCGACGCGATCGGTAGCCGGAATCCCGCGTTCAGGTACTGGTAGTAGAGATCCATGCCGCGCAGGACGGGGAACTCCACGATCGGCATGCCGGAGTTCTTCCACGGTCCCCAGTGGCTCGGTAACTGCGTCGGGTCGTCGTAGGTCATCAGCTCGATGGCGTCCACCAGGCCAAGCGCGATCCCCACCGGCGACTCGGCGCCAGGCAGGTTCGAGAAGTGCGACCACACGACGAGCCCGCCCTGCGCGTGCGCCTGCTCAATGGCCGGCGTCAGGTCCCAGTGCGGCCGTACCCAGCTTTCCAGGATGCCGCCGACGTGCGGATAGCCGGGGATCAGCTTCGTCAGGCCGACCAGCGTCAGGTGCCCCATCTGCCAGTCGCGAACCTCCTGCGACACCCGGATCTCGTGGCCGGGCGTCGAGTGCGAGTCGAGGCGCCCGGTGAAGAACGGCGTCAGGCTGTCGTCCTCGAGCGTGAGGAGGTGGACGACGTCGAGATCCTCCGCGCGCATCTGCCCGTGCGTCTCGGCCGGGATCGGTGTGTGCGCGTGGATGTCGCCATTGACGTAGCCGCGCTCGCGCATGTTCGTCCACCGGCGCAGGCGGAAGACGCGCTCGATGGTGCCGGCGCCGGGCGCCTCGACGGTGGCGGTGAGAACCCGCGTTTCGAGGCCCCTGCGGATCTCCACCTTCACGCCCTCTGGCGGCACGTCGAGCGAGAACCTGCCATCGATATAGCACCACCGCTTCCCGAGGGACTCGACGTGGGGATGCTCGCCCGCGACCTCGATCGGCCGACCGCACGCGTCGGTCGCGACGAGCCGGGCAGCCAGTGGCTGGCCGGTCGCGTCATCCACGACCTTTCCGTCGAGCCGTGATGTCACGGCGACTGGCGCGGCCGCGGTCACGATCGTCGCGAGGACAGCCAGCGGGACGACAGCATGCATCACCTTCATGTCGGGTGCCTTTCAGCGCTTCCGCCGTTCCAGCCGGGCGACGAGGTCCGCGACCTGCGGTTGCTGCGGGTCTTTGGCGAGCGATTCCCGGAGTGCGACGAGCGCCCCCGCCTCGTCGCCCAGTTCGAGACGCGTCATGCCGAGTCCGGTCAGCACCATGGGTGTCCGCATCCCGGTGGCGAGCGCGCGCTCGAAGAACGGGATCGCGTCGGCCGCGCGGCCGCTCGCGGCCAGGGCGCCGGCCATGTAGAGGAGCGCCTCGCCGTTGGCCGGCTCGGCGTCGATCGCCTTCCTGAATAGAGCGACCGCGTCCTCGCGCTGCCCGGTCCGCATCCGCACAACCCCGAGTTTCACCAGGGCTCCAGCGTCGTGCGGCACGGCAGCCAGCACACGGCCATAGAACCCGGCCGCGGCCTGGAGGTCGCCGCGGATCAGCGCGAGATCTCCAAGGCCCCGCAGCGCCTCCGAATGCTCGGGCGAGATGGCCAGCACCTTCTGGTACGCCTGTTCCGCCTCCGCGGTCCGGCCGTCCTTGATGAGGGCGTCGGCCCGCGTGAGCCAGGGCGGGACCAATTGCGGCTGCAAGGCCGAGGCCCTGTCGAGCGCGGCCAGCGCCTCCTCGGTCCGGCCCGCCAGGCGGAGGCTGTCACCGAGCACGACCAGGTCCTCGCTGGTCAACGCGCCCGCCTTCTCGAGCGTGCGCATGTCGGCGATCGCCTCCTCGTAGCGGCCCTGCGCGCCCAGCGCGACCGCGCGGTAGCGCCGCGGCAGCACCGCCTCCGGCGCTTCCCGCAAGACCGCGGTCAGTTCGCGCACCGCCGTCGCCGGGTCGATGCGCGCCATCTCCATGCCCCGCTCGAGATGCTGGATCAGCGGCAGGGCGTCCTTGGGGTCGCGGCGCGACGAGGCCATCTCGGGCGACCACGGCGTGCCTCCGCCGAGATAACCCAGCGCCCGCAGCCGTTCCGCGGCTTCGGCGTCCACGGTGGCCGAGGCGTCGGGTGTCTGTGTCTTCAGGGCTGCGCGCAGCGGCCGCCGGAGACCTTCCACGCGCGCCCGCTCGTCGGTGGCGCGGTCGCGTACCTCGCGCGGGTCGTCCTGCACGTCGAACAACTCCGGCCGCGGCGCGTCGATCAGCTTCCATTTCGAGGTGCGCCAGGCGTAAAGGGGCGCCCACCGGAGGTGCAGGCTCGCGAAGAGCGACTCCGCGTACGCCGGTTCGTCGCTCATCGGCCGGCCCTCGATGGCCGGGCGCACGGATCGGCCCTCGATCACCCTGGCGATCGGCTGGCGGGTGTAGTCGAGGAGCGTCGGCGCGATGTCGATGCTCCGCGCGACGACCTGCGATGTGCGACCCGCCGGGACGCCGGGCCCCGCGATGATCCAGGGCACCTTCAGCGTCGCGTCGTAGACGAAGATGCCATGGGTCGCCTCCCCGTGCTCGCCGAGACTTTCGCCGTGATCCGCGGTCACGACAACGAGCGTGCGGCCGGTCAGGCCGAGAGATTCGAGTCGGTGCAGCAGCGCTCCGAGCTGCGCGTCCACGAAGGCGATCTCGCCGTCGTACGGGTGCGCGGCGAAACGCGTCGCGTACTCCGCGGGCGGTTCATACGGCGAATGCGGGTCGAAGTAGTGGACCCAGAGGAACCACGGCGCCCGGCTCGCCGCCCGTTCGTCGAGCCAGCGAACCGCCAGCGAGGTCGTCTGGTCGGCCGGCCGTTCGACGTAGGGCGCGCGCCTCGCGTCGTTCCCGTGAGGCAACACGTCGTCGTACACCTCGAAGCCGCGGTTGTAGCCGAAGCGCTTCTCGAGCGGGAAGCCCGACACGAAAGCGGCCGTCCGGTAGCCGGCGTGCGCGAGGGTCTCGGGCAGCGTGGGCACGGTCTTCGGCAGCACGTAGTCCGAGTTGTTGCGGACGCCGTGGCGGAGCGGGGTGAGGCCCGTGAGGATCGACGCGTGAGAGGGCCCGGTGATGGGCGCGTGCGCAATGGCCGTCTCGAACCGCATTCCGCGCGAGGCGAGCGCGTCGAGTACCGGGGTGTGTGCGTCCGCGTTCCCGTAGCAGCCGAGATGGTCCGCCCGCAACGTGTCGATGGTGACCAGCAGGACGTTGAGGGGGCCGTCCACGGCGCCGCCCGAGCGTGCGGGCCAGAAGCGCCACGCGATCATCGCGCCGAGGACGACCGCGGCAAGCCCGAACAAGACCAGCGAGCCTCGCCTCGTCCTCCGTGGCGGTCGCGGTGCGGGGGAGAGCACGGGGCGCGGCGGAGCCCCCGGCGTTGGACGACGACGCTTGGACATGCAATCACCGGGAGAGGGCAAACAAAGGAAATCCTAGCCACACGGCGGACGATCGTCAACGGTTGTGCGAAAACAGGCCTGAAAACTGGAGGCATGCGCCCGCAAAAAGGAGTTGTTGACATTCGTTTCGAAAAGTAATAGAAGATTATCGACATATCGTTTGCTTGTGTTTACTATTCTATTCTCTCGTGCGGTTGTGTTCGCTGTCGCTGAGCATGACACTGGCCCCACCGCCGGGAGCGCGGGCAGCGCGTTGATGCATCGTTGAGTCCTGGGCGAGATTGCTGTTGCTATCGTGCCCCTGGGCCGTTTCTGTCCAGCGGGCGAGGAGGATGCCATGGAAGTTTGGAGTTCTGCTACAGCCACACCGTGGCGACGGCGGGTATCCGCGTGTGCGGCCCTGCTGGCCCTCGTCCTGGTGCTCGGCCTGCCGGGCGGGGTCGCGGCGCAAAGCGTGCTCGGTTCGATTCGCGGAACGGTGACCGACTCGGGCGGCGGCGTCATCCCGAAGGCGCCGGTGCTGATCACCGACGAAGCGACGGGTCTGCCTCGCACGGTCGATACCGATGGCCGGGGCGTGTTCGAGGTGGTCAACCTCCAGCCGGGCACCTACCGGATCGAGGTGACCGTCGCGAACTTCAAGAAGTCCGAGCGCGCAGGCATCATCGTCCGCACGGGCCAGGTGGCGCTCGTCCACGTCCAGCTCGAAGTCGGGCCGATCGGCGAGACCGTCACCGTCAGCGCGCAGGCGCCGGCGAACATCATCACGCTCGACAGCCCGGCGGTCACCAAGGGCCTCAACGAGCAGCAGTTGCGCGACCTGCCGCGCAGTTCCCGCGACATCCAGTCGTTCCTGTATCTGAACCCGAACGTGGCCGGCTCCGACGATCAGATGCAGTTCCTCGGCGGCCGCACGTACGGCGTGTCCTACATACAGGATGGCCAGACGTCCACCAACGCGATCTTCGGCACGGTCGGCAACTCCGCGCCGGGCCTCGACGCGATCCAGGAGATGCAGGTCCTCTCCAATTCCTACAGCGCCGAATACGGCGGCCTGGCGGGCGTGGTCGTCACGACCAAGCGCGGCGGCCAGAAGTACCACGGGACCTCGTTCTACGACTTCAACTCCAACGCCCTCAATGAGCTGACGTACGGGCAGAAGTTGACGAATGTGTCGCGCAACGATCCGAACGCCGACACGAAGCAGCAGCGCTACGGTGCCAGCGTCGGCGGACCGGTGGCGGGCCGCACTTTCTTCTTCGCCAACTACGAGGGGATGCGCGACAAGTCGATCCAGGGTGGCGGTACGATCACCGTGCCGAACGCCGCGCTCAGGGCCGGCGACTTCTCGGCGTCGACGATCACGGTCAAGGACCCACTGACCGGCAAGCCGTTCCCTGGCAACGTGATCCCGGCCGACCGCATCAGCCCGATTGCCAAGAACATCATGAACTACTTCTGGCCGTTGCCCACCCGGGACATCAAGGCGAACGGGATGGGGACCTTCCAGCAGTACGTTCCCGAGAAGCGGATGCGGGAGCGGTTCGACCTGCGGATGGACCACGAGGCGGGGAGCAACAACCAGTTCTTCGCGCGCGGGAGCTACCAGTACCGCAATCCCACGAGGTTCCAGTTCGAGGCCGGCAACGCCCTGACCAACCTGCCACTCATCAGCAGTTCGATGACGACCTACACGGCGGTCGGAGGATGGACCTCGATTCTCACGAGCACGATCGTCAACGAGATGCGCGTCGGCTACAACTTCGACCAGAGCAGCCGGAAGAGCAACCTGAAGGCGACCACCGTGGCCGCCCAGCTCGGCCTCGAGGCGGCGCCAAGCATCACCCCGGACGTACCCGGCTTCCCGTCAATCACGTTCGCCTCTGGCTCGAACAGGCCGGGGAACATCGCCGACGGCCGCTACAACAACCGCACGCTCAGACAGAACTCGCTCTCCTTCGCAGACAACATCTCCTGGATGAAGGGCGCGCACTCGCTGAGAGCTGGCACGCTGATCGCGCGCAACAGCGCCATCGACGGGTTCGGCCGCGGCCTCAACCACCGGGGCAACTACCGGTTCGGCACCGGCAATACCGGCAGCGCCTTCGGCGACTTCCTTCTCGGCCTGCCCGCCCGCGTGGACGAACACATGAGCACCCGCGGGGACCTGAACGGCCATTCCACCGACTTTGCCACCTTCTTCCAGGACGACTGGAGAGTGAACAAGAGCCTCACGCTGTTCTTCGGCGTGCGGTACGAGCTGGCTGGCGGCTGGCACGAGAAGGACAAGATGCTGGCCAACTTCCAGGCGGAGGATGGCGGGTATCATGTGGTGGCCAACAAGCAGGTCTGGGACCTCTTGCCCTACGGCCTTAGTAATCCCAGCAGCCCGTGGTACAGCCACGTAAAGCTGGCGAGTGACGTCGGGTTGCCCGACACGCTGGTGAAGTCCGACAAGAACAACTTCAGCCCGCGCCTCGGGTATGCCTACCGCGTGGACTCGCAGGGCAAGACGGTCCTGCGAGGCGGCTTCGGCCTCTTCCACCCCACCACAGCCATCCAGGGCATCCGGGACCAGTTGGCGGCCAACGAGTTCCGCTACACGATCCAGCGTTCGCCCGGGCCGTTCGCACACGCCTTCTCGCAGGGGACCATCATCCAGCGGGGCAACGACGACTTCGGCACGCAGGGCGTGTGGCCGGACATCCAGGCTCCCGACATCTACCAGTACAACCTCACCCTCGAGCGTGAGCTGTCCGGAGAGATGGGGTTTCGCGCGAGTTACCTCGGCTCCACGATGAGGAAGCTCCTGGTGAACCGGGAGTACAACAGCGTGCGCCCGAGCACCGAAGACCTTTTCAACTGGGATTCGTCCTACAACGTCCGCCGGCCGTTCCCGATGTACGGCTCGTGGATGAACATGATCGAGAACACCGGGTCCGGGCAGTTCCACGCGGCCCAGTTCGAGCTGACGCGGCGCTTCATCAAGGGGTTCGCCTTCGACGTGGCGTATACCTACGCCCACTCGACCAGCAACGCGCCCGACTCGGGCAACTCCGGCTTGGGCGTCCTCCAGACCGACCCCTACAACCTGGAAGCGGACCGAGGGCCGGACCCGTTCGTCGTGAAGCACCGCATCGTCGTGAACGCGACGATCGACGTCCCGGTCGGAAAGGATCGCGCGTACGCGTCCACGATGCCGGCCTGGGCCGACGCGCTCTTCGGCGGCTGGACGGTGTCGGCCATCTTCCAGGCCAGGAGCGGGGCGAACCTCACGCCGTACTTCATCTTGAGCTCCTCGTTCACGCCGTACAACATCGGCTTCAACACCGACACAACGGGCGTCTGGGTAGGCGACAGCTATCGGGGGAACCAGATTGGCGACCCGAAGGCCAATGTGCCGGCGGGCATGTTCTTCAACCCGGCGGCGTACGAGGTGCCAGCGCCCGGTGTGTTCCCCGGGAACACGAAGCGGAACAGTTTGGTAGGACCCGGCAACTGGATCGTCAACCTGGCGTTCTATAAGGACATCGTCTCCCGAGGAAACCTGAAGGTGCAGGTCACGTGCACGCTCGACAATGCCTTCAACCACCCGCAGTTCTTCCCCGGGCCGGGAAGCGAGTTCCTGGACATGACCGATTACCTGGTGAACGGCATGGGTGTGAATGAGAACGGCACGACTGGTGTGCTGGGGTCAACCGCCGAGGGCAACGTCGAAGGGTTCTCGCTCGCGCGCCAGATACGAATCGGCCTGCGACTACGATTCTGATCGTTGGCGTCAACCCCTACGGGTCCCCGGCCACACGGCCGGGGGCCCCCGCCTGGGCCGGCCCCGCCGCGCTCGCTCGACACGTGCTCTTCGCGCTGCCGGAGGCTGACATGTTCGACTGCCTGGCCTGTGCTGCCGTTTCCCGCCCGAGTCGATTCAGACGGATGATGATTGCCGCGGTCGTGGCTGCGGCGTGCTCCGGCGCGACCGCGACCGCCCAGCGGCTGGACAAGGCCAGCCAGGATTGGTTGAAGCAGTACCGCCTGCTCGTCCTCCCCGACGAGGTCAAGGTGCTGCAGCAGGTCAAGGCCGCGGACCTCGACGAGTTCGTCCGCATCTTCTGGGCCCGCCGCAATCCGGCGCCCGGGCCCGGCGAGAATCCCTACCGTGCGTTGGTGGAGAAAGTGAGAGCCTCCGCCGACGCGCGCTTCAGCGACGTCGGCAAGAAGGGCTCCGAGACCGCGTGCGGCCAGGTGACCATGCTGCTCGGCAACCCGGACGAGATGACCGGGCGCGAGGTGCGGGCAATCTTCGACAACCGGCCGGAGGCTGCGAGCCGGTACCGGCAACCGGAACGCTCGCCCCAAAACGCCACGCGCGACGGCGCCCGCCGTCCGGAGTTGTGGACCTACAAGAGCAACGCCACGCGAACGTTTCGCATGCCTGGCGGCGACCTGAAGCTGCAGTTCGACGACGGGTGCGAGTTCGACGAGGGCGCACGGACGCTCGACGAGCTCGCGCGCGTGGCTGCCGGCGTTGTCGTGCACCCCGAAATCCGCTACGAGTTTGGCGCGGACGGCCGCCTTCGCCGCCTCGAGACACCGGCGCCCGCGACCTCGCCAGCAGCCCGCGCGCTCCTCGACCAGCCCCGGTCCGACTTCACGGCCGCCTTCGAGCCGAAAGTCCAGGTCCCGGGCCAGGGTGGCGCCTATACGGCGGGCATCCTGCGCGGCGAACCCGGCGCAATCCCGCCAGCGCAGATCAGACCGGGACGCCCGTTGGCCCTCGACGTGGCGGCGCGAGCCGTGCCGGTCTCCGGCAGCCTGGTCGCGGTTCCGGGCCGCCGCGTGGAGGCCGTCGCCCGGCCCGACGGCTCGTTCCTGACCACCTTCGGACTGGCGCTGCCGCCCGGCACCTACACCGTCGCCGTCGCCGTCGTCGAGCCGGTCAGCGGCCGGGCCGCCGTCGCGCGCGCGCCGCTCGACGTGCCCGATTACGCAAAGGGGCCCCTCGCGATCGGCCCGCTGATGGTGCTGACCGAGTCCGACAAGCTTGGAGCCGCGGAGCAGATCGACCCGTACTCGGCCTTCATCGTGGGCAACGAACACCTCTACGCGCGGCCGGGCAACGTGCTCACGCCTGCCGACTCGCTCCGCCTGCTCCTCCTGATCCAGAACGCGGCCGTCTCGCCCGAGACGAAGAAGGCGTCGCTGCGCGCGATGTTCACGATCCTGAAGGACGGCAGGCCGGTCGCGAGGGGATCGGAACAGGCGTTCGACACGCCCGGCGCCGCCGCGTCGGTCGGGCCAATCGCGCTGACAGACTTCGCCGCCGGCCAGTACCTGGCCCGCGTCGAGGTCAACGACGATGTGGCGAAGACGCGCGTGGTGCGCGAGACGCCCTTCACCGTGAAACTGCCGGTCGGGCAGGCGGGAACGCAGGTCCTGATAGAGACCCTCATGATCGGTCTACCTCCCGGTTGACAGCCCGTGGTGAAAGTCCGTCTGCATTCGACCGCCGTCCGCCGACGGCCCACGCGCGAGTCACGTCTTCGATCGTCTCTCGCACGGCGCGCTCGATCTGTTCCAGGCCTCGCGACGCGTCGGTGTGCGCGCGCGGGTCGCGGTCGGCACGCAGGGTGCGGTCCGGCGTGGGCTGTCCGTCGAACGTCTCACCGTCCACCACGCCATGGTCGATATTCCGCAGCGGCCCTGAAGCCGGCAGCCGGGACAGGTCGACGCACGATGGCCACGTTGCGGCCAGCATCGATGTTTCCTCCGACGCCGCGTGACCGATCGCGCCCGCGAACATCGAGCGCGGGACGGGGTACGCCCACATCACCCGGCACTCGGCCGGGCTCGAGGCATTGAATTCGCGGCAGAGCCGATCGAGCACGGCGCGCTGGTTGTCTGCGCCGTGGCCATTGACGATCAGTACCCGCCGGAACAGCATCCGCCCGAGCAGCACGTTGAGCGCCTCGCGCACGACCAGGGCAAACACCTCCTCGCGGAAATAGGCGCTGGCCACCTCGTGGCGCGGGAAGTCCATCCCTTCGACGTAGGCGTTCCGCTCGAACCCGATGGCCTCGAGCATCTCGGGAGATCGCTCGCGTTCGGTGCCGACGAAGAGGGGGGGATAGTAGGGGCACTCGAGGGCGAGCGCCAGCCGGCGGGCGAACGCGTGCGCCAGGAGGTTGTCGCACCCCATGGCGAGGTGAGGGCCGTGCCATTCGATCGGAGCCACCGGCAGGATCACCAGTCCGTTACGGCGACGGGCCTCCGCCACCTCGGCTGGGAACAGATACGCCATGTTCCAGTCGCCCTCGTCGATCGGGCGTCGGAGAGACGGCGTCGATGGTTCGCTCGTTGTCATGATGGTTCAGTCGACCTGCACCGGCGCCACCGCCTCGCGGAACGTCGCCGCCGCCCGGTCGATCTCGCCGTCTGTCGAGTTGATGTTGATGCCAAACGCGGCCCCGAGGCCGCGATCCACGACGCCGACGCTCAGGTTGATGGCGCGCGCCAGAAGGTCGTCGGTCCGCGGATACGCGCCGATGGCGTGGGGGCGGCCGTGTTCCCGCAGGAACGCCAGGACGTGCTCCATGTTGCTGTAGACGTGCCAGCCGCTTTGCGCGACGGTCGTGGTGTTCAGCCGCGCGGCGACATCGGCGGCCCGGTCGGCCGAATCGAACAGCACGGTCAGCAGCGTCGCGCACTCGCCCTCAGGGTCGTGCAGCGTCCGATACCGCATGCCCGGCACCTTGCCGATAGCCTCGCGGAACCGGCGCTTGTTCTCGCGAAGCGTGGCGACCAGGCGATCCGACTTCCGCAGCTGCGCGAGCGCGACCGCCGCCGTCAGCTCGTTCATCCGGAAATTGAGTCCCAGCGTCGTGCGCCGGCCCACCTCGACGCCGGCCCGGTTCGGTGTGTGTCCCTGGTCGTGGAACGCGAACGCGCGCTCGTAGAGTTCCCGGTCGTCGGTCACGAGCAGGCCGCCGTCGCCGGAGCTGATGATCTTGAAGATGTTCAGCGAGAACGCCCCGAGTGCGCCGATGCTCCCGACCCGCCGCCCGTGGTACGTCGCGCCGTTCGCCTGGCACGCATCCTCGATCACGGGAAGGCCGTGCCGCCTGGCCACGTCCATGATTCCGTCCATGTCGCACGGGTTGCCGAGCATGTGCACGGGCATCAGGGCGCGCGTCCTCGGCGTGATGTGCCGCTCGACGTCGGCGGGGTCGAGGGTCAGGCTGTCGTCGATCTCCGCGAGCACCGGGATGCCTCCCGCGAAGACGATCGCGCTGTAGGTCGCGACGAACGTATAGGCCGGCACGATGACCTCGTCGCCAGCCGAGAAACCGATCGCCTGCAGCGCCATCAACAGCGCGGAGGTGCCCGAGGCGCAAGCCACGCAATGGGCCACGTCACACTGCCGGGCGAATTCCTGCTCTAGCGTGTAGGTCTTGGCCTTGAACGCCGGGTCGTCGAGCTGACCGTAGCGGAACAGGTAGCCCGACTCGAGGACGTCCAGCACCTCGCGTTTCTCTTCCTCGCCCATCCAGTAGAAGCCGGGGCCAGGCATGTCTTCCTCTCCACTCAGCATTCGACGATGACTTCACTCGGGCTGGTCAGCCCGACCGGCCTCTTCGAGCACGCGCAGGATCGTTGCGGCCATCAGATGGTTGCCCGCCGCATTCAGGTGCACGCCGTCGGTCGTCAGGATGTTCATCGCCGGCCCGGTGTGGCGCCGCCAGGCGGCAATCACCAGCCGGAACGGCGTGTGGAGATCGATGAACCGGCAGCCCCGCGCGACAGCGAGCCGGTGCTGCGCGCCGACGTAGTCAGCCAGGCGGAGATTCTCGGGGCTTCCGAGATCCTCGTGAATGATCGCCGGCGACACGAGCACCACCCCGATGCCACCCGCCTCCGCCATCGAGATCATCGCGTCCAGGTGCGACGTGAACGCGTCGAGCGGGACGCCGGCCGGCAGGTCGCCCCCGGGGTGATCCAGGCCCGTGCTCCAGTCGCGGAAGGCGTGCCAGACGTCGTTGGTGCCCGCGCTGATCAGCACAACATCGGGCCGCCGCGCGACGACATCCAGGTCGAACCGCGCGAGCATGTCGGGCGCCCTGTGGCCCGAGACCCCGCCGTTGACGATCTCGACGGGCTCGGCCGGCCGGAGCGCGGCAAGCCAGCCTTCCAGGAGCCGCACGTACCCCCCGGGCTCCGCGCCGAGCTCGGTGATGCTGTCCCCGATCACCACGATCCGCCGCACCCGTCGCACCCGGTCCCGCCGATCAGAGGTCGCCATCACCCGCTCCCCCGTAGGTGCCGAACTCCGCGAGCGCCTGTCGCATCGCCACGATGTTGGCGGCAGGTACGTCGGGCTGGACGTTGTGCACGGCGCTGAAGACGAACCCGCCCCCGGCCTTCAGGTCGGTCACGCGCCGACGCACCTCGTCGCGGACCTCGGACGGCGTGCCCCGCCAGAGCACGCGCTGCGTGTCCACGCCACCGCCCCAGAACGTCAGGTCGCCTCCGTACTCGCGCTTGAGCGCGGCGGTGTCCATCCCGTCGGCACTCACCTGCACCGGGTTGAGGATGTCCACGCCGGCGTCGATGAGGTCCGGGATCACGCCGCGGACGGCGCCGCACGAGTGGAAGAACACCCGAGCGCGGCTCCTGGCGTGGATGAATCCGAACAGCTCGCGATGGCGCGGCTTCACCAGCGCCCGGTAGGTGTCGGGCGAGATCAGCAGCCGCTGCTGACCCGCGAAGTCGTCGGCGGTGAACGCGATGTCGGCGAAGTCGCCAACCTCGTCGAGCGCGCGCTCCCAATACCCGAGCTGCAGGTCGAGCACCCGGTCCATCACCTTGGCGGCGCGCCGATGGTCGAGGTGCAGGTCCGTGAAGAAGTCCATGTAACCGCGGACCCACGAGTAGACCTCGAGGACGCCGGCGCACATCCCGCCCACGACCACCGCCCGCTGCTCCTCCGCCACGACGCGACGGGCGGCCTCGCGCATGCCCGCGAAGCGGGCGGGATCGCGCGGGTCCGGCCACGCGAGGCGCTCGATGTCCGCTTCGCTGATGCTGCCAGCGAGCGGGTGGTCCACCATGTCGAAGTACCATCCGCACTCGCGCGGCTTGCGCCAGCCGATGCCGAACTCGTCGCGGTAGTGCTCGCCGGTTTCGTCGCGCGAAATCGCCGGGCGCCACGCCGAGGGGAGGCCCGGCCACACGCCGCGGACGTCCACGCCGAGCCGTTCGGCGAGATCGTCGCCGACTGGCGCGAGCTGCTGCACCAGATCCAGAATCCGCGGGGCGGCGGGCGGCAGGCCGAGGTGCTCGCGCAGCGCGCGATGCGCGTGCTCGTGGATGCCCGTCACGACCGTCGCGCCCAGATCGAACGGCACGCGGTCGCCTTCGCGGTGGTTCAGCGCCGCCAGCACCCGCTCGCGCGACGTCACACTCGGGCTCCTCGTTTGCGCCGGCCGTCAGGCCGGGCGACCAGATCCAGCACCAAAAACAAACTATAGCAAGAAATCGATGTTTCCCTTTATACTCTTTTTGCTTTCGCGGCGCCCGTCGCCCCGTCCATGAAGAAACGCGTGCGCTGGTGGATCGGCGGCCTCCTCTTCGCGTCGACGGTCATCAACTACCTCGACCGCCAGACACTCAGTGTGCTCGCGCCCTACCTCAAGGCCGACTTCCACTGGTCGAACAGCGACTTCGCCCTCGTCGTCATCTCGTTCCGCCTCGCGTACTCGCTCGGCCAGACGGTGTCGGGGCGCCTGATTGACAAGGGCGGCGTCCGGCGCGGGCTGACGGTGGCGGTGACCGGCTACTCGCTGGTCGCCATGCTCACGCCGCTCGCCACCGGCCTGCGTAGTTTCTGCGCGTTCCGGTTCCTGCTGGGCGCGGGCGAGGCGGCGAACTGGCCAGCCGCCACCAAGGCGGTCGGGCAGTGGTTCCCGCGGCGCGAGCGCGGCTGGGCCGTGGCCCTGTTCGACAGCGGGTCGTCGTTCGGCGCCGCCATCGCGGTCGTCCTGGTGCCCTGGATGTATCGTGTGTTCGGCGGTTGGCGTCCCGCCTTCGCCGGCGTGGCGGCGCTTGGATTCGTGTGGGTGCTGGTGTGGCGGCGGGTCTACCACGAACCCGAGACCCACCCGCGGCTGTCGCCGGACGAGCGTCGCCTCATCCTCGACGACCGGGCGGCCGAGCACGTGTCCGACCTGGGGGCGATGGCGAACCCCGGCGAGGTCGGCTGGCGCCAGCTGCTATCGTTCCGCCAGACGTGGGGAGCGGTTCTCGCGCGCGGCCTGACGGACCCCGTCTGGTACATGATCGCAGACTGGTTTGCCATCTACCTGGTCACAAGGGGCTTTCGGCTGGAAGACACCGTCGCGGGATTCTGGCTGCCGTTCCTGGGCGCCGACCTGGGCAACTTCTTCGGCGGCGGCGTGTCGAGCGCGCTCATTCGCCGCGGCTGGCCGGTGGGCCGCGCGCGGCGTGCGGTCTTCGTCGGATCGGCCGTGGGTGTGCTGGCGCTGATCCCGGCCGCGTACATGTCGGCGCTGACGCCGCTCGTGGTGTGCTTTGCCGTGGCCACGTTCTCCTATGCGGCGATGTCGACGATGGCGCTCTCGCTGCCTGCCGACCTGTTCGAGAACCGGGCCGTGGCGTCGGTCGCCGGCATGGCGGGCACCGCGGCCGGGCTTGGCGCCATCGGCTCCACCTACGCGATCGGCATCGTCGCCGATCGGTTCTCGTTCACACCGATCCTGGTGGTCGCGAGCGTCGTGCCGCTGCTCGCGGCCGTCGTCGTGGTCACGCTCGTCCGGAACACCGACGCGTCCGGGCGGGGCGTGGTGAAGGTCGTATGAAGAAGGGAAGAAGAGCGATGAGGCGCATCCTCCCGGTGCTCGTGATCGCGTGTGCGACGTGCCTGGCGGCCGGCACGCAGGGCCCCGTCGGGTCGCCCGCCACCACGGGTGCGGCGGGCGTTCAGCCAACGCACCCGCGCATGCTGATCGCCGGCGCGGATCCTTTCACCAGCCTCGCCACGCTCAAGGCCAAGTACGCGGCAGGCGAGCGTCCGTCCGACGACCTCGCGGGCTGGGCGCTGTCGTACCTGATGAGCGGCGATGAGACCTTCGCACGGCGCGCCGTGGACGAGATGCGCCGGGTCCGATTGCCGCAGGCGTCGAACTCCCGCCCGTACCTCGAGTACGTCCGCCGCGCGCTGGCGTTCGACTGGCTGTATGACTGCCCGCTGTTCGACGCCGCGCTCAAGGACCAGGTGGCGGCCGAGCTGCTGGCAGGGGCCGCGCGCATCTCGATGCTGCAGGGCCTCGCCGATCCAGCGCAGGCTTCGTATCACAACCACTCGATGCGCGAGCTCGCGCTCGCGACGTTTGCCGTCACCGCCATCGAGGGGCATCCGTCGACGACGGCCAGGGCGGCGCCGCTCGTCGTCAGCATGTGGCGTGCGCTCGACAACATGCTCGAGACCTCGGACCTGGTGGCGCCAACCGGCAGCTACCACGAGTCGATGGACTACATGCGGATCACGTTCGCGCCGCTCGCGATGCTTGCCGAGTTGCGGCGGACGACGACCGGAGAGGATCCCGCGCGGCGCTTCGGCGTCTTTGCGAACATGGGACCGACCTACCTCTACAAGGTTCTCCCCGACGGCTCGACGGCCCGCGACGACGACAACGAGTACCCCCATCTGGACGCGACGGACGATATCGTGCTCGGCTACGCGATCCACCGGTTCAAGGATCCGTACGCGGCGTGGTTCCTCCAGAAGAGCGGGTGGCTGCCGGCGAAGTGGCGCTTCCCGGTGCTCGAGTTCCTCTGGAGCGACCGCTCGGTGGTGGCGCGTGATCCGGCCCTCGCGCGGCCGGAGGAACTGCCGCGGCACCGCCTGTTCACGGGTGTCGGGCATCTCCTGATGCGAAGCGGATGGGATCCTGGCGCGACATGGATCGAGTTCACGTGCGGCCCCTACTTCGCCAAACACGACCACCTCGACACCAACCAGTTCACGGTCTTCCACAACGGTCACCTTGCCCTCGACACGGGCGCCGATTACACCGACACCGAGAGCCCGCACTACCTGAACTACTACAGGCGGACGGTGGCGCACAACACGGTGCTCGTGTACCGGCCGGGCGAACGGTTCTTCTGGGGCGAGAACCTGTGGCCGGCCGCCAACGACGGCGGCCAGCGGATGGACTCGTCGCGATTCTGGAACTCGGTGCGCAGCCTCGAAGACTGGGAGCGCACGCGCGACCTTTGGGATCGCGGCCGCATCGAGGCATTCGAGGCGAGGGAAGGTGAGTTCGTCTACGCGCGCGGCAACGGAACGGGCTCGTACCAGCCGTCGAAGGTGACGCGCTTCGTGCGCGACCTCCTGTGGCTCGAGGGTGCCAACGTGCTCGTCGTGTCCGACGACGTGCGCGCGACCGATGCCGCGTACCGAAAGGCCTGGCTGCTGCACGGCGTGAGCGAGCCGAAGGTCGAGGCCGCACCCGGCGGCGCATCACGGCCCGTTGGGCAGGGCGGCACCGCGTGGACGAACGCCACGTCCGCGACCTTCGAGGACGGCGACGGCCGCCTGCGTGTCTATCCCGTCCTGCCGCGGGACCGCGAGCTCATCGTCCGGGGTGGGCCCGGCTGGGAGTTCTGGACGCCAGGGGACGAGCGCGGCGGCCCGTGGGGATCGGGCGCCAACTGGCCGCTGGACCCGCCGGAAGGCGGGCCGCTGCCGGCGGACCCGACGCTCCAGCAGATGTGGCGCACGTTCTGGGGCGCCGATTTCAACAAGCTGTTGCCGTCGAACCGTCGGGCCGTCGTGCCGGGCGGGTGGCGCCTCGAGGTGTCGCCGGCCGCGGCCGGACGCGACGACCGCTTCCTGCACGTCCTGGACATCGGCGACCGGACCGCGACCCTGCGCCGCATCGAACCGGTGTACGGGCACAACCTCGCGGGCGCCGTGGTGGCGGGCGAGGCGGCCGTCGTGTTTACGACCAGCAGCACGCCGCCCGCCGAGGCCGAGGTGACGCTGCCCGACCTCGCGTCGCCGCTCGTGATCGTTGCGGGCCTCGAGCCCGGGCGCACCCATACGTTCCAGTTCACGTCGAACTTCGCCCCGGGATCGCCCGTCGCGCAGGTGTCCGCGCGAGCGAGTGACGCGGGATTGATCCGGCTGACCCTTGGGGAGCGGCGCAACGTACGGATGCGGCTGCGCCGGATTGACTGACAGATGCCCGGCACGAAACAGGAGAAGTTCATGCGCCTCATTGAGACCTCGATGCTCAGACGCTGTCTCGTCACCGTTCTCTGCACCGCCGCGGTCGCCGCCGTGGTGGCCGGCCAGGCTGGATCGAGGCAGCGGCCGCCGATGCCGCCAATCAAGGCGCCCATCATGTTCGACACGCCGGAGGCCGACCGGATCCTGGCTGCCCTGCAGGTGTTCCCGCCCGACAACCCGTGGAACCAGGACATCTCGTCGCTGCCTGCGCACCGCGACTCAGCGAAGATCGTCGGGTCGATCGGTGCCGACAAGCACATCGACTTCAACCTCGACATGTGTTTCATCATCGTGCCGCCCGACCAGAAGCCGCTGCCGGTGAAGATCCTGGAATACCCGTCGGAATCCGACCCGGGACCGTTTCCGGTGCCCGACAACGCGCCGATCGAGAACTGGCCGCTGATGCGGAACGAGGACGCGAAGGCGCTCCCGAAGCCCGGCCAGACGCTCGAGCAATTGCAGCGCGTGGGCGAGGGCGACCGGCACATGATCCTCGTGGACCCGATCACCGGCAAGCTGCACGAGTTCTGGCAGGCGCGGCGGACCGACCAGGGGTGGCAGGCCTCGAATGCCGCCACGTTCGACCTGAAGACTGGGGCGCTGCGCCGCGAGCGCTGGACGTCGGCCGATGCCGCGGGCCTGCCGATCTTCCCAGCCGTGGTCCGTTACGACGAGTGCGAGCGCGGCATGGTGGAGCACGCCATGCGCTTCACGGTGAGGAAGTCGCGCCGTGGCTACGTTCTGCCGGCCACGCACTGGGCCAGCTCGAGCCTCGACCCGTCGTTGCCACGGATGGGCGAGCGGTTCCGCCTGCGCAAGGACTTCGACATCACCGGGTTCCCCGCGCATGCGCAGGCGATCCTCAAGGGGCTGAAAAAGTACGGGATGTTCGTGGCCGACAACGGCAGCGACTGGCTGATGTCGATTGCGCCCGACCGGAGGCTCAAAGGGCTCGAGACGCTGACGCGGCTCAAGGGCTCGGACTTCGAGGTCGTCGAGACCGGCGCGCGCGCCGTCGAGGGAAGGTGAGCGCGGCATCATGAAGTTCTGCATGATCGGGTGCGGCGAGCACGCGGTCAGCTCACACGGGCCCGCGCAGTCGAAGTACTCGGCGACGGTCGGCGGGCTCGACCTCGCGGCGTGCTGCGACGTGGACGTGACGCGGGCCGAACAGTACCGCGCGCGCTTCGGCTTCGCGCGCGCCTACGCCGACGTCCAGGCGATGCTCGCCGCAGAGCGGCCCGACGCAGTCGCCATGGTGGTGCCCGTGTCGCTCACGTGCAGCCTTGGCAGCCGGATCCTCGAACAGGGCGTCCCGCTCCTGCTCGAGAAGCCGCCCGGCGAGACGGTGGCGGACGTGGACCGTCTGGCGGCTGCAGCCCGCGCGGGTGGACGCCACGGTCGAGACGTGCCGCATCAGGTGGCGTTCAACCGCCGCCACGTACCGCTCGTCGCGGCGCTGCGCGCGCGGCTGGCGGCACTCGACGCACCCCCGCAACACATCCGATACGAGATGGTCCGCGTCAACCGCCGCGACGCCGATTTCTCCACCACCGCCATCCACGCCATCGACGCGGTCCGGTTCCTCATGGCCGGCGATTTTGCGGACGTCCGATTCCGCTACCGCGAGTGGCCCGAGTTCGGCCCCGGCGTGGCCAACATCTTCATGGACGCCGTCATGGTTTCCGGTGCGACCGCCCACCTCGCCTTCTGCCCGGTGGCCGGCGTCGTGGTCGAGCGCGCGGAGGTCCACGCGCGCGACCACACGTTCTTTCTCGAGATTCCGATGTGGAACGGTCATGACACGCCTGGCCGCCTCGCGCACCTCGAGCGCGGGGCCGTCGTCGAGGACCTTCGTGGACCCCGTGAAGGCGACGGCGCCGCGCCGTTCGCGTTGGGCGGGTTCTACGACCAGTACAAGGCGTTCTTCTCGGCGCTGGCCGAGGGCCGGCCGCCGACGCCGGGGTTGGCCGCCGCCCGCCAGTCGGTGGCGATCGCCGAGGCGATGCGGGCACGAAGGAGCAAGTACCAGGCATGAGAGCGCAGACGACGCGAGTGATCCTGTTCGGCCTGACATGCGGGGCGGCGTGCATGCTGGCAGCCGATCGGCCGACGGCGCGTTTCGACGCCTGGCGGATTCTCGGGCCCGGCGGCGGGGGCACGACAATGCACCCCAGCATCAGCCCGCACGATCCGGCAACGGTCGTCGAAGGCTGCGACATGACCGGCGCCTACATCACGCGCAACGGCGGCGAGTCCTGGCGGATGTTCAACCTGGGGACCGTGCCGTCGGCGTTCGCCTTCGATCCGAAGGACGCGAACGTCATCTACGCGGCCGCCTCAGCGCTCTTCCGCAGCGACGACGCGGGGCGAACGTGGCGGATGGTCTTCCCGGACCCGGCACGCCGCACCGTGAAGAACGGGTGGGGCGATCACGCGGAGACGATCTACACGACGGACGACCCGTCATACCCGAGCGGTCAGGACGTCGCAATCCATGCGATCACGGTTGACCCGGCCCACCCGTTGCGGGTCTACATCGCGATGCAGGCCAGGAAGCCCGGGCCGCCAGGCAGTTCCTCGCCGGAGACGACCGCCGTGCTGACTTCGCCCGACCGAGGCCGGACCTGGACGCGCCTGACCGACCTTCCGCCCGAGCGGATCTTCTCGATCTGGGTGGACGGGGCCGGCAACGACACCGTCGTGCGGGCACTCGGCGAGAGCGGCGTCTACGAGGGGCGTGCCGCGGCATGGCAGCACCTCGCTGCGCCGGCCGGCGTGAGATTCGAGTCGGGTAGCGTCGGCCGCGACCCTGCCAGCCGCAGGACGGTCGCCTACGCCACCGCGCCGTTGCAGCGGAAGGGGACCGACCTGTCCGGCGGGATCTACACCTCTGCCGACGGCGGGCGAGCGTGGCGCGTGTCGAACGGCGGCCTGGAAGCGCTGCTGACGGGAGGGCCGGCGCAGGGAGAAACGTGGGGGCCGGCCGAGGGGTCCCGAGCCCATGTCGGCCCGATTGGGGCGTCCGCCAACCACGGCCTGTCCGCGTACGTCGGCCTCCGCGGCCTGCGTTCGGCGACCGGCGACACGAAGCCGTTCAACGGCGTCGCCTACACCGGGGATGGCGGACGCACGTGGAGCGTTGTCCACCGCGAGTCGGATCACCCGGCGCCGAATTTCGCCACGTCGTGGATCGAGACGCGCACGATGGAGGATGGGCACTCGGTCTGGCTCGACGCGCCCTACGACCTCGCGGCGGCGCCGTCCGACCCGCGCATCTGCTACGTGACCGACCTGTTCCGCACGTACCGCACGCTCGACGGCGGCCGGACATGGGCGCAGGTGAATTCCGCGGCGGCCGGCGACGACGCGTGGGTGAGCCGCGGCCTCGACGTCACCAACCACTACGGCCTCGTATGGGACCCGTTCAACCCCAAGCGGGTGTTCGTGCCGAGCACGGACATCGGGCTCTTCAGGAGCGAGGACGGCGGCGCATCCTGGATCGGATCGAGCACCGGCGTCCCGCGATTGTGGCGGAACACGGCCTACTGGGTGGTCTTCGATCCCGAGGTCAGGGACCTGATGTGGGGAGGCTTCAGCGGCACGCACGACCTGCCGCGGCCGAAGATGTTCCGACGCACCGACCCGGCGAGCTTCCGTGGGGGTGTCGCGGTGTCGACCGACGGCGGCCGCCACTGGACGCCGTCGAACACGGGCATGGAGGAGTCGGCGGTCACGCATGTTCTCCTCGACCCGCGCAGCCCGAAGGGGAATCGAACGCTGTACGCCGCGGCCTTCGGCCGTGGCGTCTACAAGTCGGTAGACAGCGGTCGCACGTGGGCGCTGAAGAACAGCGGGCTCGCGTCCGACCCGCGCCAGCAGCCGTTTGCCTGGCGCCTGGTCATGGACCCGGCGGGCACGCTCTACCTGATCGTCGCGCGCCGCAGCGAACGCGGCCGGATCGGTGACGCCGACGACGGGGCGGTCTACAAGTCCGTTGACGGCGCGGATCACTGGACGCCTCTCCGGCTGCCCACCGGTACGAACGGGCCGAACGGCCTCACCGTGGACCCGCGCGACCCGAAGCGGCTGTACCTCTCGGCGTGGGCCGTGGCGACGCCCGGCGGCGACACCGGAGGCGGCATTTTCTTGAGCGTCGATGCGGGGCAGACCTGGAAGCGCGCCGTCATCGACGCCGAGCACGTCTACGACGTGACCATCGACCCGCGCACGCCGGACGTGATGTATGCGTGCGGATTCGACCAGGGCGTCTACCGATCCACGGACCGCGGGGAATCGTGGCAGCGCATTCGGGGCTTCAACTTCAAGTGGGGCCACCGCGTCGCGACCGACCCGGCTGACCCGGCGCGAATCTACGTCACCACGTTTGGCGGCGGCGTCTGGCACGGGCCTGCCGCCGGCGATCCGTCATCGACCGAGGACGTGGTGCATGTCCTGGCTGCGGGCGCCACGACGCCTGGAGCCGCCCGGAAGCAAGCAATGCCGTCGTCTGGCGATCGTCTCGATCGTCTTGTCGAGGCGAACATCGTCGGCATCCATGCCTACCAGGTGCTGCTGGCCCGCCGGCAGAGCAAGGGCGACGCGGGCTGCTACGGCGCAGCCAGTCTGTCGGATGGGCAACTGGAGGGGCTCGTCGCGCACCAGACCGCGCTGCTCGCCTCGGACCCGTTGGCCGCCAAGGCGTGGGCCGCGGGCCAGCCGTCCGCGTTCGACCCGGCCACGGATCTGGAGTCGCTGCTCTCGAGCGGGTTGACGCTGGGTGCCGACCTGCCCGTGAACGTGTTTGCCGCCGACCTGGCAGCGCGACGCGCGTTGCCCCGGGTTCAGGTCCGAGCCGTCGCCAACCTGTATCAGACCGTGCTCGAAGTCGAACGCGACGGCGACCGGCTGCAGGATCTCTACACGTTCTACATTCCGCTTGGCCTGCCCGTGTACATCGGCCAGTTCGGCCTACCCGGCTCGGACGCCGACGTGTTGGAGACCGGTCGGCGGCTCGAGGGCAAGGCCTGCGAATCGCCCTTCGGCCTGAGCGCCGCCGAGTGGCAGATCGCGGGCCGGAAAATCTGGAATTGGGGCGAGAAGAACCTGCACATCCGCGACGAGCGCGTCCTCGCGAAGGAACTTCTCGCCGAGCCCGGGGTCGGTCCGCTGATCCCGAGAGTGAAGGCGATGCCGGCACAGCGAATCGCCGTGATCGGCCATTCGTTCACGATGGGCCTCCACTGGGCTTCTCCGTCCGCGTTCGCGCCCGTCACGGCCGCGATCTTCGAGCGCGAGAACCCGAAGGTGACGTTCCGTTTGTTCCAGGCCGGCGGTCTCACGTCCTCACGGGCGCTGTCGCGCTTCTACAAGGATGCTGTCGCCTGGAAGCCGGACCAGGTGCTCCTGGTTCTCATGAACCGGACCGACGAAGACTTCGACGCGCTCAGAACCATGGGACAGGGGTTCAAGGCCGCCGGGGCCCGCGTCGTCATCTTCGACAACCTGCTCGACTCGCAGGCCAAGGACCGGGCCATGCTCGCGCGCCAGCACGAGGTAGCGAGGGCGGCCGGCATCACCATCGTGGAGGTCGGGCGAGTGCTCGAGGCGTCGCCCGATCGGGAGCGCTTCGTCTGCCTGGACGGCATCCACATGACCGAGCCCTACCATCGCCTGCTGGCGACGGAGTGGCTCGCGTTCCTGGCCGGCGCCCGCGGCGCAATGCTGACGGCGCCGGGCAGGCAGGAGGCGCGATGACCGCGCGCCGCCCAGGGTTCGGCGTTCTCTGCTCGTGTGCGGCCCTGATCGCGCTGTCGTGCACACCGCGGGCAGGCTCGACGGTCCGCGTCTGGGAAGCGACGCGGACGATCCCGACCTATGAAGAAGGTCCACCGGACCCCAACCCGCCGTTCGACCTCTTCTCGAGCACGCGGTTCAACTACCCCTACACGATGCGCACGAGGCTCACCGACAAGCGCGCACCGCGGACGTGGCGGACGCTGCACCTGGAGAACGAGTACCTGGCGGTGACAGTGATTCCCGACCTGGGCGGGCATCTCCTGAGCGCGGTGGACAAGGCCACCGGGAAAGAGATGTTCTACGCGAACCCGTCCCTCAAGTTCGCGCAGGTGGCGTACCGCGGCGCCTGGGCCAGTTACGGAGTCGAATTCAACTTCCCCGTTTCACACAGCTGGGTGACCGCGTCGCCCGTGGACTTTGCGACGCGATCGAATCCCGATGGCAGCGCTTCGATCATCGTGGGGGACGTGGACCGGGTCTACGGCATGCAGTGGCGGGTCGAACTGATCCTGCATCCCGGGCGTGCAGTCATCGAGCAACGGACCACGCTCTACAACCGGACCGACGTCCGGCACCGCTTCTACTGGTGGACGAACGCGGCGGTCGAAGTGTGGGACGACTCCCAACTCGTCTACCCGCAGACGTTCACCGCGAGCCACGGGTTTGCCGACGTGGACACGTGGCCGGTCAACGCCGCCGGCGTCGACCTGAGCCGCCCCGGGAATCACCGCGACGGACCGGTCTCGCTGTTCAGCCACGCCAGCCGCGAGCCGTTCATGGGGATTTACCATCCGCACACCGGCGCCGGGGTGGTGCATTACTCGTCGCCCTCCGACCTCCCGGCGAAGAAGGTATGGTCGTGGGGATGCGATCCCGATGGCCTCGAGTGGCGAAAGGCGCTCTCCGACAACAACAGCGCGGTCGCCGAGATCCAGGCGGGACTCTACCGCAACCAGGAGACGTACCAGTTCCTCGAGCCGCAGGAGTCGATCAGGTTCACCGAGCACTGGATGCCGGTCCACAAGATCGGCGGGATCTCCCGTGCTACGCCCGAGGCGGTCGTGAACGTGGCCCGGACGCGCGACGCGTCCGGGGACCGACTGGCGGTCGGGATCAACGTGACGCGACCGGTCCGCGGCGGCCGGTTGAAGATCCTGCAGGGCGATCACGTGATCGCCAATGAGAACGTGACGCTGACGCCGGCTGACACCTACACGCGGGCCTGGCCCGCTGGGGGCCGCGCGCCCCACACGGTCCGACTCAGTGATGCTGACGGGCGCGTGATGATCGAACACACGGAGGGCCGCTACGATGTTGCGCCCGCCGACCAGGTGAAGACGGGTCCGCAAGCCACCTACGTGCCGCCGCCCGCCGAGGTTCGCCGCGAGGAGGACATCCTGGGGATCGGCCGCAGCCAGGAACTCGAGGGCAAGCTGCTGCGGGCGTACGCCTCGTACGTGGACGGGCTTGCGCGGTTTCCGACGAGCGTGGAGCTGGCGAAGGCCGCGGGCCGCCTCGCCGTCCATCTCGAGCGCGACGACGAGGCGGTTCCCCGCCTGCAGCAGGCGCTCGCGCGCGTCAGCAATGACGCGGAAGCGCAGTACTACCTCGGGTGCGCGCTTGCGGCGCGGGGCGAGACGGCGCCCGCCCGCGAGTTGCTCGAGGGAGCCGCGCACGCGAGGTCATGGCGGACAGCCGCGGCGTTCAACCTGGCACGCCTGCTCGCGCGCGATGGCCGGCAGGTGGAAGCCCTGGGCTGGATCGGGCAAGCCGTCCGATCGGACCCCGATGCCGCGCGTGTCGGTGCCGCTGAGGTGATCCTGCTGCGGCGCGCTGGTCGAGCGAAGGAGGCGCAGGCGCGGCTCGAGCACTGGCAGGCGCTCGACCCGATCAACGCGGTGCTCCGGGTCGAGAGCGTCCGGCTCGGGCGGCGGGACGATGGCCTGATGGCGCACCTGGCCGGCGACCCGCAACGCGTGCTCGACGTGGCGACCGACTACATGGAGCTTGGCGCGTGGGACGACGCGGTGGATGTCCTCTCGCGCGAGTATCCCGTCGGGCGCGGCGTCTTCCCGGAACCGGGAGCGGTGGCTCCCCAGCATCACCCGGAGGTCGCCTACTACCGCGGATACTGTCGCGAGCGCCTTGGCCTCTCGGGCCGCAAGGACTTTGACGCGGCGTCGAAACTGTCCACGCAATACGTCTTTCCCCATCGGTCGTGGACGTTCCCCGTTCTCCGGAGGGCCATCGAGGCTAATCGTGCTGACGCCACCGCGCACTTCCTCCTTGGGTCATCGTTCCTGTCCGGCGGCATGGCCGACCGCGCGGCGGCCGAGTGGGATGTCGCGCGCCGCCTCTCTCCGCAGATTCCGACCCTGCACCGCAACATGGGCATGACCGTGCTTTACGCACTCGGCCAGCCCGAGCAGGCCGCGGAGGTGTTGTCAGAGGGCCTGCATTCGGACCCGCTCAACCCCGACGTCTACCTTGCGCTCGACCAGGCGCTCAGCCTGATGCAGCGGCCTCCGGAGGAGCGGCTGCTGGCGCTCGATCGCTATCCCGATTCCGCCAACCTGCCCTCGCCGCTGGTCTTCAAGCGGGCCCTCGGCCTGGTCGAGGCGGGCCGTGCCGACGAGGGCGCGAAGATGCTGGCCGGCCGCTTCTTCCCGCGCGAGGAGTTCGGCACCAACGTCAGGCAGGTCTATGTCGAGGTCGCCGAGCAGCAGGCGCTGGCGCTGGCACGGCAGCACAGGTGCGGCGAGGCGGTTGCCATCGTGCAGCGGCTCGAACAGCCGGTGGCCGGCCTGCCATTTACTGAGAACGGCCTCGCGCCGTTCGTGGAGTCTGCTCGTGCGCAGGTGCTCGCCAGCGATGTGTTCTCGGCTTGCGGCGATCCGGCGGCGGCGGGCGCCTGCCTGGAGCGTGCCGCGGCGGCGCAGGACGTCTATCCCTATCCGCATCTCGCGTTCGGCTGGCAGGCGAAGCGGAAGCAGGGCGTGGCGGGGATGGATCCGGCCACGCGCAATCGGTTCGAGACGGCGCTCGCCGCGTGGGAGCGTCGGCTCGTGATCGGTACGAACTTCCCGGGACCGAACGCATTCGGCCGGGGCATGGTTCTGCGAGCGCTCGGCCGCGAGATAGAGGCGAAGGAGCGATTCCGCGAGGCGCTGTTGCTGCCCGACCAGCTCATGTCGCACTACCTCAGCCGAGAGGCGCTGGCTGCCACGTTAGTGACACGCTGAAGCGACGGGGTCGATGGCGGGAGCCACATGGTGCGAAGACGGGAGTTCGTGAAAGCCGGGGTGGCGATGGCCGCCGTGGCAGGACTCGCAGCACGGAACGCCTGCCGGGAACAGGCTGACCCCGGCGAACCCGCAGCCAGCGGCCCGCCGCCGCAGGTTCGCGATCGCCTGGACCAGGGTCCATTTCGCATCGACCAGGACGAGGGCTGGTTCACGATCGAGACGACGACGCCGTCGCTCGAGCGCGTCCGGAACTTCGGCATGGGCCTGGTCGGCTACACGTGGGAAGAGAACGGTCCGGCGCTGGCGGTCCGGTCCGGGGCGGCTCCGCTCGAACGCGAGATCGAGAAGCTGGCGGCGCTGCCGTTCGTCGACGTCCTCTACATCCGGTGTGACTGGCGCGACGTGCAGTCTCGACCCGGGCGACTCGACCTCCATCGCGTCTGGCCACTCACGTTCGACGCGGCGCGCCGTCACGGCCTGCGGGTGGGCGTCCGCGTGCAGATGTCGAATCCCGAGATACAACCAGCGAGACTCGCCATTCCCGACTTCCTGAAGGAGCAGGTTCCACTGGTCCGGTTGAAGCGGAGGGTGCCGGACGAAGGGGTTCGCGTCGAGCCGCGGTACGATCACCCCGCCTTCCAGAGGGCGTTTCGCGAACTGCAGGCGTTGCTCGCCGCCGAGATCGACGACAACCCGCTGGTGGAGTTCGTCGACCTGATGATGTACGGCTTCTGGGGCGAGGGCCACACCAGTGACTGGATCGCCCCGTTTCACGACGCGCAGGTCGCCCGGCGCACGTTTGTCGAGATGACGCAGCTCCAGCTGGACACGTGGAAGCGCGCGCCGCTCGTCGTCAACACGCAGCCCGACATCAGCGGCGTCGGCAACGACGCCGTCCTCGACCTCGCCGTACGGGGCGGGTGCTGGCTCCGCTCGGACAGCGTGATCCTCGACGAGCCGATCCAGATCGACGAACTGTCCAATCGGCCGCCGTGGCTGGCGGCTGTGATGGAGGACGGCTACCATCGCCACTACAGGACCGACACGCCCGCATTCGTCAACGCGCGCGGCGCCGTCAACCCGATTGACACGACGATGCTGCACGTCCTCGACCTCGGGGGCAACTACTGGTCGCTCTGGACCGAGGCCGACAACGTGGTGCGCTACCGGGACGGGCATCCCGAGGCGTTTGCCGCGCTTGACCGGCGCCTCGGCTACCGGGTGCGGCCCTCATGGATCTGGCAGCGGAAGCGGCAGGGCCGCCCGGAGCTGATCGTCGCGATCGCCAACGATGGCGTGGCGGGCGTGCCGGGGAACCTCCATGTGTTCGCGGAGAGTGAGGACGGGAAGGTTCGGGTCGGCGGCGGCCTCGATGCCGGGCATCCGTACGCGGGCAGGCTGCGCCATGCGTCGCTGCGGCTGCCGGAGGGAGTCGAGGGATCGTTGCTCCGGTTGCGTGCCGAACTCGACACGCGCGGTGTGCGGCGGCCCGTGCGCTGGGCCTGTTCGCAGCCGCTGAACGCCGACGGCTCGCTGACGATTCGTCTCCTGAGGTGGGGCGACCCCGCATGGCGGAAGGGAATCTAGTACGACCGAGAGGGAGGACACGTGGGAGCGATGAAGGTGCTTTTTGTTGGCGGAACGGGCAACATCTCATCGGCCTGCTCGCGTCTGGCCATCGAACGCGGCACGGACCTGAGATTGTTCGTCAACCGCTGGCATCGACGTCGAATGCGTAGCCCTCCTCCACTTCGACCGCCGTCAGAATCGACTCAGCCAGCCGGACCGCGAGACGCTGGTGCTCGGCCCGTTCGGTGGGCGGCAGAGCGTTCAGATTGCAGAACAGCACGGCTCCTCCTTCGGTTTGGGGTTTCCACTCCGGCCGGCATCGATGCCAGATCTTCAAGTGCACTTGAAGTCAATCAGCCGGGAAGATCTGTCGCCAACGATGACTCCGCCCCTGCGCTGATCACCGCCAGCGACGTGCGGCGCGCTCGCGTTGACGCGTCAGGACCTTCACCAGCTCTCGCAGCCACAACACCGAGCTCGCCACCAGGGTGCAGCGGAGCCAGTCGCCGGGCCCCAGGGCCACCGTCGAGAACGCCTGCTGGAGGAACGGCAGGTAGATGACCCCCGCGTGAAGGACGATCGATCCTCCCACGGCGACCCACAGCCACGGGTTGTCGAACGGTCGCGCAAAGGCCGTGTCTTCGTCCGAGCGCGCGTTGAAGACATTGAAGAGCTGAAACAGCACGAGCGTGGTGAAGGCCATGGTCTGCCCGTACCGAATGCCGCCAGTCCCCTCGAGCAGTCCTCCGGGCATGGCCGCATCGAGCACGGACAGCGTTCCAATCGCCATCACCGCGCCAACGAACACGATGCCGAACCACATACGCCCGGTGATCACGCCTTCGCCCTTCGGGCGAGGGAGCGCATGCATCACGCCCTCATCGACGGGATCGACGCCAAGCGCCAGCGCGGGCGCGCCGTCGGTCACGAGGTTGATCCACAGCAGTTGCGTCGCCAGGAGCGGCAGCACGACCGCGTGCCCTCCCCCCTGCAGGCCGATCGCGCGCGCCAGCAGCACGCCGAAGAACATCGTCATCACCTCTCCGATGTTCGATGACAGCAGGTAGCGCAGGAACTTCCTGATATTCGAGAAGATGGCGCGGCCCTCCTCGACCGCCGCCACGATCGACGCGAAGTTGTCGTCGGCCAGCACCATGTCGGCGGCTTCCTTGGAGACGTCGGTGCCCGTGACGCCCATCGCCACGCCGATGTCGGCGGTCTTCAGGGCGGGCGCGTCGTTGACGCCGTCGCCCGTCATCGCCACCACCTGGCCCTCGCCCTGCAACGCCTTCACGATCCGCAGCTTGTGTTCAGGATTGACGCGGGCGTAGACGGAGACCTCCCTGACCGTGCGCGCGAGGACTTCGTCATCCATCGCGTCGAGCTCCGCACCGGTCACGGCGCGTCCGTGGTGCCCGATGCCAAGCTCGTGTGCGATCACGGCGGCTGTCGCGGGATGATCGCCCGTGATCATCATTGGCCGGATTCCGGCGTCCTTCGCGCGTGCCACGGCCGCTCTCGCCTCGTCGCGCGGGGGATCGATCATCCCGACCAATCCGGCGAAGACGAGGTCGCGCTCGATCCGCTCGTCCACCTCGTCGAGCGCCAACGACGCGGCGGGGAGCGCGCGGTAGGCGACCCCGAGCGTCCGCAGCGCCCGGCCTGCGAGCTGGTCGTTGGCGTCGCGAATCTGCGCGCGTCGCGCGTCGCCGAGCGCCCGGGTCCCGTCTCCAACGAGCTCCTGCGTGCAGCGCGTGAGCAGCACGTCGGGCGCCCCCTTGGTGAAGAGGAGCACCCGCTCGGTTCGCTCGGCATCCGTGTGAACGGTACTCATCAACTTGCGCTCCGACGAGAACGGCACTTCCCCGACCCGCTCGAAGCGGGCGGCCAGCGCGTCCGCCTCGAGGCCTGCCTTTCGCGCCGCCACGACGAGCGCGCCCTCGGTCGGGTCCCCCTGCACCGTCCAGCGTCCGTCGCGTTCCTGCAGCACGGCGTTGTTCGCGCGATCGGCCACGGCGAGCGCGCGATCCAGTTCGACGCGCAGCGCGCCGTCCACCACCCTGCCCCCCTCCCGCTCGACTCCGCCGTCTGGCGCATACCCCGTGCCGCCGAACGTCACGCGCCCGCTGGCTGTCACGACGGCCCGCACCGTCATCTCGTTCTTCGTGAGCGTGCCGGTCTTGTCGGAAGCGATGACGCCGGCGGAACCGAGCGTCTCCACCGCCGCCAGGTGCCGCACGATGGCGTTCCGGCGCGCCATGCGCTGGACGCCGATGGCCAGGACCGCGGTCACGACCGCCGGCAGCCCCTCGGGCACCGCGGCAACCGCCAGCGCCACGCCCAGGATCAGCACGTCGAAGAGCGCCGAGACACCACGCACGTGCTCGACGAGCACGATCGTCACGATCATCACGACCGCGATCGCGACGACGAGGAGTCCCAGCAGCTTGCCAACGCGATCGAGTTCCTGCTGCAGGGGCGTCGTGTCGTTCGGCGTCTCTCTCAGGAGGCCGGCGACGCGGCCCATCTCGGTCCGCATCCCCGTGGCAACGACGACGGCGCGGCCCCGCCCGTAGGTGGCCGCCGTTCCGCTGAAGACCATGTTCTGGCGATCGCCGATCCCGATGTCCGCCGGGATCGCGTCCACGTCCTTCGCGACCGGAAGGCTCTCGCCGGTCAGCGCCGCTTCGGCGGTGTGAAGAGCCGTGGACTGGATCACCCGCGCATCCGCGGCGATGGTGTCGCCCTCTTCGATGACGAGGATGTCGCCGGGCACGACCTCGGCTGCCGGCACGCCCAGCCGCACGCCACCACGCAACACCTCCGCCCTGGCCGCCGCCATCTGCCGCAACGCCGTCACGGCCGATTCGGCGCGCGACTCCTGCACGTAGCCCATGACGGCGTTCAGCGTGACGACGCCCAGGATCGCGATGGCCTCGTAGGGCAGCGCCGATTCGCGCTCGTACAGCCAGAGCGCTGCCGAGATCGCCGTCGCGACGAGCAGCAGGATGACCAGCACGTCCTGGAACTGTGCCAGGAACTTCCTCCACGCCGGGACGGACTTCTCCGCCGTCAGTTCGTTCCGGCCGTCGCGTGCCAGGCGCACGCGGGCTTCGGTCTCGCTCAGGCCGCGCACCGCGTCGGTCTCGAGCGCCGCCAGGACGTCCTCGGCGCGGAGCTGATAGGCGGAGCGCTGGTCTGGCTGAACTTGTCGAGCGCTCATGTGCGGGCTTCCTGGCGACGCAGCTCGTCACCCCTGCACGACCACCCGCGACGCGCCACGTCCCGCGCGTCTGCGTCAGGGCTGCATGGAGAGCTCCGGGGTTGCCCCGACCTCGGGCCGGATCCTTTCCGGACTACAGACCCTGCTCGAGCCTGCGTTTCGTCGAGGTGAGCGCGGCCGCTGCTGCCCTCCGAACCTCGTCCCGGACACGGCCTCGGATGATACGCCCGACGAATCCGCTGAGACCATCGGAGCGGGCACGGTTGACCGTCACGAACCAGAACCCCGGGCCGCGCGAGGGATCGGGGACGAGCGCTCGCACTTCAAGGGCCGTCCAGAAATAGTGGCTGGCGTACAGCATCTTGGATGCCACCACGGTCCCGTCCTGGCTTTCCCGGATCACCAGGTGACTGATGCGGATGGTGGGCCTGAGGCCGAACTGCGTCTCCTGCCAGTACAGGAAAGAGGTCGCGCCCGGGAGCGTCGCTGCCGGGTAGTCGAGCAGGTAGCGGCGCAGGTCCGGCATGTGGGCCGTGAGCGCGGGCATCTGATCGATCATCGAGCGGAACTCCTCGGCGACGAACGTCGGACGCGAGTTGTCCCGATAGACCGCCAGCCGCCCGTTTCCCCCCTCCAGGTAGGCGTTGACGTAGTCGAAGGCGAGCCGCCGCATCACGGCGTCGGCGGCAGCCTTCGGGTCGGGGGCCGTCCAGTCGACACCCGCCCGGAACGCGTCGAGTCCCCGCTGCCCCAGCTTGACCTTGCAGTCTCCCGGACGGCACGTCCGCAGGTCCGCAACATCATCTTTCGGGAGCTGCAGCTCGGCAAAGTCCTCAACCCTGGGAGGCATGCTGATGCGCTTGGTGACCTTGAAGGCGGCGCCGCGTTCGAACTGTTCGATGTCCTGCACGGCTTCGACGTAACGCCGGATCGGAGCGTCGATCCAGACCGCGCCGAACACCGAGACCTCGCGACTCGGATCCGTATCGAGCAGTCTGGTGACCGGCGCGCCGCCGACAAGGGCCTTGCGCTCGGCCGCCGTCGGACGCACGACCGTTCCGAGAAAGCGCTCCAGTCCCGACGGCAGCTTGCCTGCCGGGCGCTCGAGGGTTTGGACCGAGGGCGTGCTCACTAACATCGCGGACGCCAGCGTTGCGCCGATCGCTGCGGATCTCGTGAGCCACATGATGTGTGCCTTCCCTGCGTCCCCGGGTGCTTGTCGTCCGCTCCACGGCGGGCGCGAATCTCAGAAGAGTCATGCTCCGGAGGGCCCAATCCGCCGGTCCGGCACGCCGATCTTCCGATGGCTGCGGTAGCTCGGCGGGCATCGGACGCGCACTCATAGTAGCGCAGGTGAATGGACCGGGACGCGGCGCGGATGTCCGACAGCCAGCGCGGGCCGTTCTCGCTGGCGTTGCAGGATGTCCCGGTGGTGGGACGACGTGAGCGGCGACTCCGCGTCGGGCAGAGCATCGCCGCCAGCCCCGCGTACTCGCCCTGCGGGCCGCTGGCGCGGCCTTGGACGCGCGCCCGGACCGCGCGCGCACATGCCTGCAGGCCTCCTCGTCTGACGTGACGAACCGTCTTTCCATGTCAAATGCGGCAAGGTATGCTTGCGGCTGCGGCCCGATTCTCGGCCCTGGCACTTCATGTTGAAATGGTGTGCGCGGAGGATCCGATGAAGCGCGACCGGGTGCAGTTGCTCGATGAAGTGTTCGATTTTCGCCCGGACGAGGGGCTCATCCGGCTCCACGACCAGCGGGTCGTGATCCTGAGCGCGGCGGCCATGGGCCTGCTGCGCAAGGAGCTGATCCAGACGCTCGGCCCCGACACGACGAGGCAGCTGCTGCTCCGCTTCGGCTTCGCCGACGGGTATCACGATGCGATCAACCTGCACGACCAGTTCCGATGGGACGATCCGCTCGAGTACGTCCGGGCCGGCGCCACGGTTCACGCGCTCGAGGGCATCGTGAAGGCTGAGCTCGGGCGTCTCGAGTTCGATGCAGGGAGCGGGTCGTTCGAAGCCGAACTGACCTGGCAACACTCCTACGAAGGTGAACAGCACCTCGAGCACTACGGCCGGAGCGAGCAGCCGGTCTACCCCGTCGCCGTCCAGAGGGAGATCTTGATGAAAACTTGACAGACTGCGCACGAAACGGCCCTTCGGGACCCCGGCCGGCCGAACGGTCTCGTCGGAAAACCCTAAGAAAACCGAGGGGATCGGTCACCGTCGACTCCGCCGTTTCCGCCTCTGGATCACGTTATCGGGGTTCGAATCCCTGCCTCCCAGCCAATTCCTCAGTGTCTCGCCAAATCCTTAGCATTTTTGCGGATTTTCGGATCCGAACGGGCCTGAGTGACATTGTTGAGTGACATTTCGAAACGCCCGGTTGCATTTTCTCGGCCCCGATTCAAAGGTCGTCGGTAATCGGAATCTCGGCGCCGGCCGAGCCGGTGGCGCTGAGATCTGTCCAGCCAAGTGCCTTGAGGATCAGCCGTTCGAAGAGCGCAGAAACTCGATACGTCTCGCGCAACACGAAGGCACCATCGACGGGCGCCTTGGAGTGGAAAATCTCGTTCCTGGTCCGGATGAAGCGTGGTCTGTCGAGGCTGACGTTGGGCGGATAGAGATCGCGCCAGGTCACGCCGAGCGAATCGCAGAGCCATTGAAGCTGACTGGCAATCAACGGGCGATTTAGCTCAGGAAGTTTCTCCCTCAGCATCCCGAGGCCAACCGATGGTTTCCCCCACCGACCCTCTGGGAGCTGCACTTGTTCCAGTGCGGCCTTCACGCACTGCTCAACACGTTCGAATGCAGCTGAACCCACGATTCGGTCTCGCTTGGCGCGCTCAACGAAAAGATCAACGAGCTTCTCCAAAGCCCAGAACGCAGCCGCGAATCGCTCCTCGACATACCGGGAGCCCACCTTCGGAACCCAATACGCGATGGGCAGACGAAGATCTTCGCCTAATGAACGGCGTTCGCGAAAGCGAGGCAGGCAGACCTTCAAGAATTCGCGGCCCTTCAGGCCAACCGGCGAGTCGTCAAAGCGGTGCTTGTCGCGACTGACTTGCCTGCTGCTATGGCTCCGGCGTCGGGTCACGAAACTCGGCGTCCAAAACGAGTACTGGTACCAGACAACCCAT
>Ga0315279_10001724_pt1 | contig 35575 bp, 27 predicted proteins | sample YL17G06_20_MG_FD_203694 | JGI IMG/M metagenome (GOLD analysis project Ga0315279, IMG submission 203694) | Sediment microbial communities from Yellowstone Lake, YNP, Wyoming, USA - YL17G06_20 | ecosystem: Environmental > Aquatic > Freshwater > Lake > Sediment | place: USA: Wyoming | collected...
ATTGTATGAAATCTATGAGCATCAGACCAACGTGGAAGTTCGTCTACATTGGCAGCATCTATTAGATATGTGTCCTGATGAGTTTGTGTTTTTGGTTCGAGATAACGCATCACAGCATGTGACTCCTGTATTGGATGATTTCCTGCTAGAGCATCAGGACAGGTTTTGTTTGGTTCCATTGCCAACGCATAGTCCTCATTTGAACTTAATAGAACGGTTATGGCATTATATGCGAGACAACATAACCCGTAGCACATTTTATATAACACTTGAGAATTTATGTGAAACCTTAGTTAATTGGCTCAAGGAACTACCTTTTGAGCGTTTTCATTCTTTACTCGGTTTGTCACCTTAATTTGTTTAATAACATTTTTGAAACTTGCTTAAGGTTACGTTAACTCACCTAATATCTCGAAATTGTACATCCTATACCAACTTCCAGTGGGTACTCGTCAATCCTGAAATACCTTGCCAGCTTTTGCTACTTATGCTAAAATACATATAGGAAATTTTTTTCAGTTATTAAAACACAAAGCCACGAAGAACACAAAAAAGCTGAAAGTTATAGTAGAGGTATTCTTAATGAGCAAGGTATTCTGTTTTGTTTCAATCTTCCTTTTGGCATTTATCTTAAATGTTACCGCAAATGTGCCATCATCTACCCCCGACGAAGGAAATCTACAGCAACCACAACAATCTGATAATAAATGCTGGGTCTCAGGAAGAATTGTGTGGCAGGAACACAATCTGAAAAACGCTACTGTGCAGTTATTCAAAGATCAAAAACTAAAGGAAATATACACCAAAGGATTATTGCGTGACCCAGAGGGAACTTATGCTCTTGAGATAGATGACCCGGGTACATACTACATGGTTGCCTTTGTTGATGATAACGGCAATGATAAAATTGATGCAGGAGACGGTATGGGCATATACGGAGTGATGGATTGGTCAGACCCTAGCCAGCAACCAGAACCATTGAAACTGACGAAAGGGTTGAAGCTTTCTGGCGTAGATGTAGTGATCACTGCCATAGCAAATGAACAAGGTCGTATAGTTCCAATATCTTCTTCTGGTTCTGCTAACGTCACGACCGGAATATCCGGTAAACTTATCTTGCCTAGTGATCCTTACTACAAATTCACGAATACTCTAATTTTTGTTTACACTGACCCTACGTGGAACAATAGGGTAACTCAAGTTCAGGCATCACAAACCGGTGAATATGCGGTTAGTGTACCTGCCGGGAAATACTACGTTCTGGCAATTATTGACGAGAACAAAAGTAACCTTTTGGACGCTGGTGATAGATTCGGCGTTTGGGGAATGACACGCTTCGGTGTATCTCCGAAACCCATAGAAGTGACAGAAGGAAGCATAAAGGCAAATAGAAATATTATGATAATCGGGAGAATGAATAAATCAGGGAAACCAGTACCACTTTATAAAGTTGTCAGCGTACCTGAAAATAACCAGATACAAAAAAATGTTAGCATTTCGGGAAAAGTGGTGTGGACCGGTCATGAGCTTAAAAACGCTATTATACAGGCTTACGATGATCCAAGTATGACTTCCGCAATAGCTAAAGCAAAAGCCGATAAAGATGGTAATTTCCAGATGAATATTCCAGAGGGTGAATATTACATAACAGCAGGAATTGATTCTGATGGTAATGGAAAATATACAAAAGGTGATGGGATCGGAGTTTATGGGGCAGAAGATGCTACAAGTCAGACACCGAAGAAGCTAATAGTGAATAAGGATTTCAAGGACGAAATCAATATTCTAGTGACTGCTGAGTTTGATGATTCAGGACAGTTGAAACCTATTACTAATGACAAACAAAAAGATAATAAGGCAGAAGTAAAAAGCAATACTGATTTACCGGTTACTGGCATAAAGGGTAAAATTATATGGAACGATCATAAGTTGTCTGATATTACTCTTGTTTTTTCAAAGGATTCATCTTTCAAGGAAGGCTTCAAGGTTCCGCTAAAGCTTGATAGTGATGGTACATACGCATGTTCGACAGACCCTGGCGTTCACTACTTAATGGCTATTGTGGATATAAATGGTAATGAGCAGACAGATACAGATGACGGTATCGGGTTCTATGGAACTGGTTATCTGGGTGAAGGACATTGGGGAGAAGCACAATCTGTTACAGTGTTGGAAAGTCGTGTGACTCCTTACATTAATATCAACATAACAGCGATTATAGGTGATGATGGAAAACCTTCAGCAACTCCTGATGGTGTGAGATCATATTATGGAGACCCAAATGACATCTTTAATACGGATAAAAGCACTCAAGAATGGTGGTATTGGACAAGAGGCATAGCCTTTACGTTTAATAAGATTGAAGAAGTATGGAAGCTAGTGGACGTTTATCAGTTCACTCAAAGAGATGTTCCGTCTAAGAATCCTTCGGAGAATAAGGCTAGTGGTATAATATATTACACACTTGATGAAAATATATGGGTAGTTGATGGGGATGGCTTAAATAGGAGACGTGTTGCCTCCGGGATAAGTGTAACCGGTACTTTTGATGGAGATAAGTTGTTATTCTTTGATCGTTATAATGGTCTTGGTCTTTTTTCTACTTATGATCAAAAGCTGACAAAACTGGGGTGGCTTCAGATAGTTCCCCAACCGGCACTATCTAACGATGGCAAATCAGTTGCATTAACTAGAGAATCAAAGGGAAATAGACAAATAGTTATAGTAAACATAGAAACCGGGAATGAAATGAAGATACCCGGAGAGAATTTAGATATGTCCTGTCCATCATGGTCTCCTGATGGAGAATTGCTTGCTTATAGCGTTTCTATACCGTCTATTCCTGATCAGCAGCAGAATCGTAACAGAGACATATATTATTATGATTTAGTTGCTAAACGTACAGAACGTGTTACATCAAATACACAGGACGATTTTGATCCAGCGTGGTCGCCTACGGAAGCACGAATGATGGTTTTTAGCCGTTCTCAGCTCCGCCGAGTCGGGCAAACAGAAGGAGATAGTTCTCAGCTATGGTTAGTGAACTTCGACACAAATGGGAAACCCAGCGAAAAACAACTCACAAAGTATGGAGGTCGAAAACCTGCATGGTCCCCTAATGGTGATAAGGTTATCTACGAGAATAATGCTCAATTGTGGACCATAAAACTTGATGGAACAGATGAAACTCCAATACTTGTAAATGATGAGCCAATTTTTGGTCTCGATCCTTTCTGGACAAAATAAAAAAAGGATATTGAATGTTTGCTGAATATCTTCCTGTGCTATTTCTTTTACAGTTTTCAACTGCCATATTCGTTTATTCTGACTCAAAAAAGCGTAAAATGGCTAACTCATTACCATGGATAATTGCTGTCGCTTTTCTCATGCCTTTTTTCCTTCCGCTATATATACTACTTCGACCAAGAAAAGGACTTTTTCATTGCCCAAATTGTTTGATAGAGAACACATTTCCAATTGACCATTGCAAGAATTGCGGAGTGGAGATTACAACGGATCGAATCAAGTTTACACAAATGGAATGGGGTCTATTTGACGCCATCACTATACTTGTCTTATCGTTTTTTATATTGCCATTTTCGCTTGCTGGCATTGGTGATATTTTTGGGATCGTGGATAAGAAATTTGAAAGCTGGGGAAGCCTATTCTTCATTAATTTTGTGGGGTCTGCATCTCTATTATTTCTGTCTTTATGGTTCATTTTGCATGTTTGTAAAAGGCATTTGGAAGACATAGGATTGACAAAAGAGCATTTGTATCGCAACGTCTTGATCGGTGTTTTAGCGATTATTCCTGCGTTTGCTTTAGCTTATGTAACAGAAGAGATGGTAGTCAGAGGATTGACAAACCTCGTGCCATCACAGTATGAGGAGATAATGCAAATACAGGCTCAGGAGCATAAAATAGGTGGAGATATATGGCCTGAAAATATTATTGACGTAAGAACTATCGGTGCTGGATTTCTCATGATAATCTTAGCTCCAGTGGCAGAAGAGGTAATTTTCAGAGGGATGATTTATACTGCATTCCGAAAACGGCGTAGTAAATGGACTGCAATGGTATTCACTTCGCTTTTATTTGCGTTTTCGCATGGACAGTTCCTGCACTTTTTAGCAATATTTTCATCAGGATTTTTACTTGTCTATCTATATGATCGCACAAAATCGCTTGTACCACCAATAGCATTGCACATTTCAATGAACTTGCTTTTTACGATCCTTTGGTATTATAATCCAAGCCTTTATACTTAGGAACCGTGATTAAATAACTTTCACATTTGCCAGATACTGAAAATGAAAAGCTTTAGCTTGCGATTATCATAGACTCTGTAACAGGCTAAAGCCATGCTATTCCGTAAATAAGTAAGTTATTTAATTATAGATACTTAGATGCAAGAGGAGATAGAAAAATAATGTATAATGAATTAACTTTGTTTGTGAGTGGTGAAGGTGGTTATCATACTTATCGAATACCTGCGATTGTTGTTTCTGGCAAAGGAACTATACTTGCATTCTGTGAGGGTAGAAAAAACAGCAGTAGCGACTCTGGCGATATTGATATTGTGATGAGGAGAAGTTTTGACAATGGCAGGACGTGGGAACCCACCCGTACCATAATAGATGATGGGACGGATACTGCCGGTAATCCTGCGCCTGTATTTGATAAAGATACCGGAATTATTTGGATGCTCATTACTAAAAACCTTGCTGACGGTCCCGAAAGCATGATCGTTGCAGGCAAAGCACCACGTACTGTATGGGTCACATATAGCTCTGATGATGGCAAAACTTGGGCTGAACCGAAAGAGATTACAGAAGACGTGAAGAAACCATCATGGACATGGTATGCCACAGGTCCCTGTCACGGTATTCAACTTACCAATGGGCGATTGGTTATACCATGCGATCACGTTGATGGAACTGATACTGATTATTCAAAATCCGCACATTCTCACGTAATATACAGCGATGATCATGGTCAAACGTGGAAACTCGGTGGAATAACTCAAGCAGGAACTAATGAATGTGTTGTCGTTCAGACAGTAGATGGTTCTATTTACCTCAATGCTAGAAATTACGTTGGAGCCAAAAGGCGTGCTTATGCGTGGAGTTATGACAATGGTGAAACATTTACAGATTTCGGATGGGATGAAAAACTCGTTGAACCTATATGTCAAGGAAGCATGATCCGATTTACAGATTTACACGACAGGAATCGCATCCTATTCTCAAATCCAGCTAGCACAAACAGAGAACGAATGACCGTAAGATTAAGTTATAATGAGTGTCACTCATGGACTGATGGAAAGGTCTTATATTCGGGACCATCAGCGTATTCTGATCTTTGCATCATATCTGATATGAGTATAGGCTGTCTTTACGAGTGTGGAAAAGCTAACCCTTATGAGACGATTAAATTCGCACAGTTCGACCTTGAATGGCTTACTGATGGAGTTGAACCATGATTATTGATTCCCATGTACACATTGGCAGATGGATCGGAGATGACTCTCTTGAAAAGATCATAGAATCTGCCCTAAAGAATGATATAGATATATTGCTGGTTTCGTCACTTGGTGAGCGCGGATACATAGTTTACCCAACTGTTGACGAGTTTGTAAAAGCCAATAACTGTGTTCTCGAAGCTATCGAAAAATTCCCAGATAACATTAAAGGTATTTGCTTCGTTAATCCCCAGTATCCTAGAGAATCTATCTCTGAGATTGAGCGTTGCGTTGCAAGTGGTATGGTTGGCATAAAATTATGGATAGCGGTTAAGGCTAGTGATCCAAGCGTTGAACCTATTGCAGAGAAGGCTATCGAGCTTGACGTGCCGATTTTACAGCACGCATGGTATAAGATGACAGGAAATATGGAAAATGAATCAACTCCGTATGATGTTGCGATATTGGCAAAAAAGTATCCAGAACTCAAAATTCAGATGTCTCATCTCTACGGCGCAGGCTTTCGAGGAATTGCAGATATTGCGCCATATCCTAACATATACGTTGACACAAGCGGAGGTGAACCAGAAGCGGGTATAATTGAGTTTGCGTTGAAAGAGATGGGATCAGAACGAATTTTATTTGGTTCTGATGCGCCCGGGCGTGGATTCGCTGTTCAGCTTGGAAAAGTCACAGGTGCAAATATTCCAGAGGAATTCAAAGAGATGCTCCTTAGTAAGAATGCAATAAGAATATATAATATTAATATGGAGGATTGTTTTTTAGATGAGTGATAAACCAAACATACAACCAAAAAATGGTCAAAGACTGCGTTTGAAGGTTATTTTGTGCGAAGTGCTTTATAGAGAAATGTGTTTATGCGCCGCATGTTCCAAAAACATTACCAGTCTGGATTTCATGCCAAGGGGGTTGCACGATAATCCTGATGTTTTGCGTTCTGAAGTACAGAAAAGGATAAACGAGACGGATGAAAATCAGTTTGATGCAATCGTTCTGGGTTATGCTTTATGCAGTCGAGGTACTGCGGGTATACGTGCCAGAGGAATACCACTAATTATTCCAAGGGCGCATGATTGTATCACCTTTTTCTTGGGTTCTAATCAAAAATATATGGAATACTTTAACGAAAATCCGGGAACGTATTATTATACTTCTGGATGGTTTGAGCATATAGGTGTAAAAGTAGTTGAACGAAAGGCTCAGGATGGATTCGGACTTGGAAAGAAATACGAGGAATACGTCAAAAAATATGGCGAGGATAACGCAAAATATCTCATAGAATTCGAGAATTCATGGGTAGAGAACTATTCTCAGGTCACGTTCATTAACATTGACTTCCTCGACTTCTTGAATTACAAAGAAGATGCAAAGAAAATAGCCGTCGAAAGGAACTGGAAATATGACGAGGTAGATGGTGACATAAGGTTAATCAGAAACCTTCTTGATGCTGAATGGGAAGATGAGGATTTCCTGTTCGTTCCCCCCGGTGAGGAAATAGTGACTTCTTATGATGAGAAGATCTTGGTCAGCAAAAAACCTGATTAGGAGATAAAAAATAGTATAAACCACTAAGTCACAAAGATAAATTGTGACGCGTAACGAGTGACACGAAAGAATCAATACTCTTTACTCGTCACGAAAATGTGTCAAGTATAGACAAACGATTTGTTTCTTGTTATCATAAATTTAGAATGAAATTTTAACAAAACTGGTTCTTCCGTGTTGAGTGTGGGAATGAAAATTGCATAGAGATTAAAAATAAAAAATTATCCACATAATCTGTCATTCCAGCGCAAGCTGGAATCCATAGAAACCGCATAAAAACTGGATTCCCGCTTTCGCGGGAATGACATATATTATGGGTTATTTCTTATATGCAAGAATTGTTCCCACACTTTAGTCGGAAGAACCACAAAACTCAACTGAAGTTTTTATAGAGAGGGAAACTAAAATGGCAAAGATAGCAGTAATCGGAGCAGGAAGTATTGTTTTTTGTAAAACTTTGATACTGGATGTCCTTGCGACAAAGGGAATGGAGAATACCGAATTCGCTTTGATGGCTCCAAGTACCAAAAGGACTCCACAAGTTGAAAGGTTTGTTAATAGGGTAATCAAAGCGAATGGTCTATCCGCAAAAGTTTACGTAACCACAGACGTCAGGGATGCAGTCAAAAACGCTGATTACGTCATCACAACTTTTCAGGTTGGCGGTATAAAAGGATTTGAATACGACTACAAGATACCTTTGAAATATGGTGTTGATCAGTGCATAGGCGATACACTCGGTCCCGGTGGTGTTTTCCGAGCATTGAGAAGTATACCTACCATGCTCAATCTCGCAAAAGACATGGAAGAACTATGCCCCGATGCGCACCTGCTGAACTATGTGAATCCGATGGCGATGTTGTGCTGGTCTCTTGGCAAGACGAAGGTGAAATTCGTTGGTCTCTGCCATGGCGTACAGACGACTCTTGATCTTATCTCAGGTTACGTTGATGTGCCAAAAAGCGAGATTGACTTCATCTGCGCAGGGATCAACCACATGGGATGGTTCCTAAAGCTGGAACACAACGGTAATGATCTATACCCGATCTTGAGAGAAAGATTTGAGAAACCTGAGTATTACGTCAACGAGAAAGTGCGTGGAGAAGTTTTTAGGCATTTCGGATACTTCATGACGGAATCCACAGGTCATCTTGCGGAATACGTTCCATATTTCAGGAAGAATAAGAAGGCACTTGAACTTTACTGTGATGAGCCGGGATTCGGTGGTGAAAGTGGTGCTTATTACTCATGGTGCGCATCTGTGGGTGAGAAATATAACGAGCAAGACATACTCGCTGGTGAGTCAGACGTTTTGCCTTCGAGAAGTATTGAATACGGTTCTTACATAATCGAGGCGCTGGAGACAGGATGCACTTTCAAACTCAACGGCAACGTTATCAACGGTGGGATGATTACTAATCTGCCAGTGGGTTGTTGTGCAGAAGGACCGATGTACGTTGATAGGACAGGAATTCACAAGACGATAGTGGGTGATCTTCCACCACAGTGCGCAGCATTAAACATGACGAATATCAACGTCCAAAGGCTTGCAGTCGAAGCGGCTGTCACAGGTGACCCTGAGCATATCGTTCACTCAATAGCCCTCGACCCGTTAGCAAGCGCAGTGTTAACGCTCAAAGAGATCAGGGATATGGCAAGTGAGATGCTTGAGGCGCAGAAGCAGTGGCTACCTCAATTCGAGGGTAAAACGATAAAACCAACCCCGATCATAAGCATCCCGAAAGACGTAAAAAGAGCGGAAGTTCCTGTTGATCCTGCATTGGCTATCATGGCAAGGTTCGGAGAGCTTTCTAAATAGCTATAATACCAGTCGAGTAGGTTGTATTGACAAACTCAATATAATATTGAACAGTTGGGTCTCGTTGCTCGATCCAACTTACCGACTGAAAGCTATGTTGCAAAAGTTCCCGAAGTATTGACTACATTGAAATATAGTTAATACGAAGAATAACAAGGAAGAAAAATATTCCACATCAAGATCATTTTGACAATCAGAATAGACTTATTCCTACATATTTCCAAGTTTTGACTGCAATTTCAATTAATCGTTCCGATCTCTTGATAATCTCTTCCTCATCCCATTTATCTACATTATCGAAATACCTATTCAACGCAAGGGGGCTCTTACTAAGATACCGTTTTTTCAGGTTAAATGGCTTCGTAAATAGTTCCTGATTATACCCTGTTAAAGTCAGATTCCCTAATGTATGGATATAAGTGGTATATATTTTCTTGTAGTTTTCTCCGAGTATTTTCTTCCATTCGCTTGGTAGTCTTTCAGGATCTTTTTCTACTTGAGGCATTATATGTTCTATTTGAGGTTTTTTGTATTCTACTGGTTCTTTAGGATGTAAAGCATTTTCAAGAGTTTCTAAGATCAAAAAGGTTTTATCTCTTCCACTTGTATATATAGGAAACGTTTTTAAACCTTGTTTAAACTGTACATCAACAGGACACTCATCTGTAAGACTCGATTTAAGAGAATCCACAATATTGTTCTTACCTAATTTTGTGTAGAGACTAATGAATAGTTTATTTAGTTTGTTTGATGGATATCTGCAAAAAAACCTACGAATAACAAAAGCCTCTATTATGTCAAGTATTTCACAAAATTGACCGAGTGATATGTTATTTTCTGAATAATCCTTGTAAATGTTCAATAAAAACGGATGTGCTGTTCCTATCTCCCAACATTTATGCCTAATAAACCTTGACTTTAACTTTTCTTCAGGCTCCTTTTCAGGATTGATCAATCTGCTATAATATTTTGAATACTTATGTAGCTTTTTTAACTCTTTTTCAACACTTTTCTCTGTATCTACTTCCAATTCAAACTTTAGATTAGCATAAGTTCTCTTAATCTTTACAAAATTTCCTTCTTTAAGAAAATATCTCCAAAAAAACATATCTAAATCATCACCCAATAAATTTTCCATAGGATGCCAATAATCTCGGTACAGTTGCTTCTGATTTTTTTCATCACCTATTTTCATAAATATGTAGTTTTTGATAAGATCAGCTTGAGTTAAGAGCATTCCCTTAGCATTCAAACTCTCAAAAATTATGTATGGATTTTCATCTTTATCCATATCAATACTGACTATGATGAGGTTATTAATGACAATTCCTCTCAATCTTTCAAGATCCAGTTCTTTTTTACCTTTAAACAATTTATCTGTGAAGAAATCAAAGGTTTCCTTTAGCCTAGAATCCGTTAAACCATCTATACCCAGTATTATCTTTTTGAAATTCTCTTTGTCTGATTCGCTAGGAACAAGCTTGAATCTATTTTCTTCCTCTTCATAATTCAATAAGTATCCCGATTCAATTTTTCTTACTATTGCGTCATCATCATGCTTGAAAACATCTCTTATACAAGCGAGTAAAATCATTAATGTTATTATTCTTTGCTGTCCATCAATAAGGTAAAGTTTTCTTGTATCAGTACTGCTTCTTGTTGGGAGTTCAATTCGGACTATTGGTCCCAAAAAATGTGTAGTTTTGTCATTTAACGTACCTTTATATACTTTATTGATATCTTCCCATAGTGTCTCGATCTGTTCCGGTTTCCAACTATAAGATCTCTGGAATATTGGAATAATCATCTGGATATTTCCATTTAAGATTTTGTGTAAAGCGACAGCATCCGCATGCATTATTAACCTACCTCCATCTACGATGGTTTTACATCTCGTAAGATACCTAAATCCATCTTATAATAGTCATCCATGATTACATCATAGTTCGCCTAGTTTCTAAACACAAAAATACCACTAATACACTTTAGAGTCAAGATAAAAATAAAGTGAGTCGGTTGATTTGACAAAATCAACGTAATATTAGAACAGTTGGGTCTAGTTGCCTCGACCCAACTTACCGAAGTTATTTATTCCATCCACCGTATTCTTTCACAGCCTCGACAAATGCAGCGATGTTCTCAATTGGCACTTCTGGTGCGAGAACGTGTGTGGGTCCAATGACTAATCCTCCACCTTTTCCGACTGTCTCGATCCTTTCTTTAACTTCTTTCCGAACGTCATCAGGTGTGCCAAAAGGCATTGTATGCTGAATACCGATAGTTCCCCAGAAAGCAAGCTGATCGCCATATTGCTTTTTCAGCTTTGCAGGATCCATGCACTCTGGCTGGACAGGATTAAGAACGTTTAGACCGATCTCTATCAGTTTTGGGATAATTGGCTCAATGTAGCCATCGCTGTGATAATGGATAATAATGTCTGGTTTCGCATCCCTTGCAGATTTTATTACCTTTGCAAGTCTTGAGCCAAGCCATTTGTACCAAACATCAGGCGACATCATAAGCTTATATTCCATACCAACGTCATCACCAAGACTGAGTATATCAGTTCCTGCTTCCGCATATCTTCTTGCCATAAAACAGCGTAGTTCCGTAATCCTATCCAGTATGCACTCTGCCATGTCAGGATTATCATAGAAATCAGTCATCAGTTCATTGAATCCACGTATCTGCCACGCTACTTCAAATATAGTGCATTGCATACCCGCTATTGCGGCATATTCAGCATCGTGTATACTCTTAACAGCACTTTCTAGATGCTCGTGACGATAAGAAGGTGTAACATCAGGCAATGGATAATCCTGCATTTGCTTGATCGTAGTTGCATAAGTCATCGGCGCAACGAAATGATCATAAGCAGAATTTGACCCGACTATAAAAGCTGTTCCCCACTCATTAAGAGGAGTTCCTTCAGGCAAATTCTCATGATATGGTCTATGGTCTATCGTTTCTTTACTTCCAGCAAAACCGACTCCGCGCCAGTCGCCTTCAACGCCAAAATACTCCCAATGGTTGTGTGAACCAGTTTTTTCTACAAACAGTCTATACGCCTCACGGTTGAATCCGCCAAGGTCCATCGGAACTCTGTCCGCAGGTTTTCTGGACAGAACAGTTAATATTCTCTCTCTGTGAGTCATTCATTTTTCCTCCATAAAATGATTAGGCACTGTAAAAAATTTAAACACGAAGGCACAAAGAGAAATGATTAAAGATTAGAAGATTGAATATTGAAGATTCGGAAATCTGATATAAGCCTTGCATTTAATCTTCAATCTTCAATTCTTTATGTCTTTGTGTTTATTTTCATTTTATTTTTGACAATACCCTAAAGCTCAATTTTATTCTTTACGCAAATAATCTTTACTAGCTCGAACCATAAAACGCTTAATATACCAGCCCCTAAAGCAATGAGTATATCCTCATAGTGCATCATATCGAAATGAAAGAGATTTCTCAGGAAAGAGATGTAAAGGACTAAACTCATAAAAACTACCACACCACCAACTACCCAACCAAATGCCTTATTGGGATTGAATAGTGAAGATATTATATTTTTAGTCCACGAACGGTTGATCAGGATTAATGTAACATTTGATACAACCAGAACAATAAACGATAACGCTCTGGCGGCTCCTTCTGATTGTCCCCGCATTAGAGCTATCTTAAACACAGATGCCACTACTGCAAGTGAAAACAATCCCTGTATAAAACTTAAAGTCAACATTCTTCTCCCAAATAGCGGTTGTTTGGGATTACGAGGTTTACGGCGCATGACATTTGCTTCTGCTGATTCTGATTCAAAAACCACAGAGCAAGCCGGGTCAATGATTAGTTCCAGAAAGACAATGTGAACAGGATGCAAAACTATTGGCCAGCCCAATAAAACGGGAATTAACGATATTCCCGCAATTGGAATGTGAACACTCACAATATAAGCCATTGCTTTTCTAAGGTTGTCATAGATTCTTCTTCCGAGCTTTACAGCCTCAACGATAGTCGAAAAATCGTCATTCAGAAGAACCAGAGACGACGCTTCTCTTGCAACGTCAGTTCCGCGCTCACCCATCGCCACACCGATATGAGCCGATTTTAAGGCTGGAGCATCATTTACCCCATCACCTGTCATAGCAACAATCTCACCATTTGCTTTTAATGCGTTGACTATAAATAGTTTCTGTTCAGGAACAACTCTTGAGAATACGTTAATATTTTTAATTCTTTCCTGTAATAACTGCGGGTCCATTTTCTCAAGCTCTGGTCCCGTGATTGTTTCATCGGCATTTTTCAATCCTATCTGTTTGGCGATATTCTGGGCTGTCGCTGGATAATCTCCGGTTATCATAACTACACGAATTCCAGCATTATAACATTCACTAATCGCAGGCGGTACTGTGTTACGAATCGGATCAGCCAACCCAATTAACCCGATAAACTCAAAATCAAAATCATGCTGTGAATCGGGAAAATTCGAGTCGTTGAAACTAGACCTTGCTATACCCAATACTCTAAGTCCTTCACCAGCCATAATATTAACGTTATCAGCAATCTTTTTACCTTCATTTTGACTTAGATGACAAAGTTGGACAATAGCCTCTGGTGCGCCTTTAGCTGAAACAATAAAACTGTCTCCATCCGTAGTTTTCCAGACGTGGGATAAGGCTAAAAGCTCTCTGGAAAGCGGATATTCTTCCAGTAATGGCCAATTCTCGTGAAGATGCTCTGTATTATAAAGTTTTTTTGATCCCAATTCATTTAATGCTTTTTCCATTGGATCAAATGGGTCTTTTTTACTGGCAAGGATACCATACTCTATAAGCTCGTGAAATTTTTCTGGTAAAGGTATATCTTTATTAGTCACTAAATCAAAGAATTCATCATCAGTGAATATTTTCTTTACAGACATCTTATTTTGCGTTAATGTACCAGTTTTATCAACACATAATACTGTTGATGCGCCCAATATCTCAACTGCTGATATTTTTCTAGTTAATGCTTGATTCTTAGCGATTCGCCATGCTCCAAGAGCCAAAAATATTGTAAGGACAACCGGGAATTCTTCCGGAAGCATCGCCATTGCCAATGTGATACCAGATAAAACAGCTTCTTTCCAGCTACCTCTGGTTAGACCAAAAACAAGTACAATAACAAGGCAAAGTGCAATCGCAATAAGGAAAACGGTCTTTACCATTCTTCCTGTTTGTTTTTGGAGAGGAGTTTTCTCGTCCTGAATAGTTTGAAGGGCTTTTCCTATCTTTCCCATCTCAGTATGGATACCTGTAGCAATAACACGAGCAACTCCCTGCCCTTGAACCAGTAGGCTTCCTGAATATAGGAATGGGAGATCATCTCCACCGGGGCGTTTGTATTCGTTTTCAGAATCTGCGGATGGGGTTTTTCGGACAGGAACGGATTCACCAGTTAGCAAAGACTCATCAGCCATCAGATTCATTCCCCACAAAAGGGCTGAATCTGCCGAAACTCGATCACCTTCGTTCAATACGAGAATATCGTCCTTAACGACCTCCCTTCCCGGAATCCTTTTATGTATTCCATCTCTGATAACCAAAGCTCTGGGGCTTGATAGGTCACTCAAAGCCTCAAGAGCCTTTTCCGTTTTTCCCTCCTGATAAATAGTGATACCCATCACTACAAACACAAATCCTAGCAAAAGAAGTGCTTCTCCAATATCACCCATTATAAGGTAGAGTGTTCCACACGCAACCAATAATAAAAACATGGGTTCTTTAAGTACACCCAGTATTATTTTGAAGATACCCCTTTTCTGAGATGATGGAAGTTCATTATATCCGTCTTTCTTCAGTCTTTCACTAGCCTCTGATTCAGAAAGACCTTTTATATCCTTAATTTCAGATTCAGATACGATCATGCTTTTTTACCCTCGTCTTGAAATTATAGACTTCGCAGGAAATTAATGGCATTTTCCAGTATATCTTCTGGTGAAGCATCTTCCCTGAAATCTTCTACTGATATGAAGCCTTTGTATCCAACTTTACGCAGATAATCAACCATCTTAGGAAAATCATATAATCCTTCAGCCATCGGACAACCGGGCCACGACCACGTTACAACACCTTTTTCATTCGGTGGATTCGGAATCGGCTTATGTCCACCGGCATGGATATGCGCAAGGTAATCACCAAGAAGTTCAAAAGCAAGCTGTGCTGTCTCATAACCGTCGGAAACCATGTTCTGCGGGTCATAGATAATACCAATGTCTTTTGCATCAAAGTTTGACACGATCCGATAAGCAAGTGACGCACTCAAATGGATTGTCCCACCGTGAGTCTCAACAAGAACTTTAACGCCGTACTGACTGGTGATCTCTAATGCTTTCTTATAATTCCTGACAGCTTCGGCATATAATTCATGATAGTTTACAGTTCCGTTGTACCCTCTGCATCCGAGTCTTATCGCAGGACAACCAACGGCTTTAGCGCCTTCAGCAAGCAATCTCACATGATCAAGTTCACTAGCATCACACGCAGAGGCAAAAGCGGCTATCTGAAGTCCATATTCTTTGACGGTTGATTTCACTTCCTCCGCTCTCTGGAGTATATTGTCGGGTGAGAGATTAGTAAGATGCCTTCCCCATGGGCTTGGCGTCTCATTTGCCCTTTCTGGAGGAAATCTGCGGACACGAAGTTCCATTCCATCATACCCTAGCTTTTTAAGCAGTTCGCAGGTTTGTCTGAGGTCAAGATGCGGTAACATAACAGTGGTTATAGAGATTTTCATGATTTGTCCTTTCTTTAATTTTTTTTATTTCTCCATGATAAATTTAAATTCATCAACTGACAATAATGTCTTTCCAAGCATATTGCCCAATTTGACAATCTCAGGTAATCTCATACCTGCCGATTCCATCTTCTCTTGTTGCGAAAAAACTTCTCGCACAGTTCCATCCATGATTATAGAACCTTCATCCATCACAATTGCTCTATGTGCATATTCCGCTACAACCCACAGCGAATGAGTGATTATTATTATCGTATGACCAGCCTCGTTTAATGAGCGTAAGAGCTCCATCATGCTCTTTTGCTGTATGTAGTCAAGCCCGGTAGTAGGCTCATCAAGGATAAGCACACCGGGTTTACAGGCAAGCACAGACGCAACTGCAACCCTCTGTCTCTCACCTTTAGTCAGGGAGAATGGGTCTTGATCTTCGTAACCTTCCAGATGAACAGATTGTAATGATTGTAGTACGTTGATGGAAATCTGATCTTCGAGCAATCCGTAGTTTCGAGGACCAAACGTCAATTCTTCTCTTACGGTGTTTGCAAATATCTGATGATCGGGATTCTGGAAAACGTACCCAACTATCTTGCCTAGCTCAGATATTTTCATTCGGGCTGTATCTTTGCCAAAACACTTTATACTTCCAGCAGATGGTCTGAGCAACCCGTTAAAGTGTTTAGCGAGAGTAGTTTTTCCTGAGCCATTTTGCCCAATTATGGCTACAAACTCACCTTCTTTGATGGTCAAGTCTATCCCATCCAGCGCATTTTCGTTCCCTGCATAAGAATATTTCAATCCTTTTACTTCGATGGCAACGTCTCCATACTTTTTTTCCGCATCTTTAATACGAATGAGATCATATTTTTCCTCATTCAATAATGGATTCAATAAATCATATCCATTGTTATAAGCTTCCTTTGCTGTAAGTGGAGTTAAATCTAGACCCGCTTCCATAAACAGCTTTGGTATTTGCAGAGGACGAATACCATATTGCTCAAGTAGTTTAACATCCCTGAATAGATCATGTGTGTTGCCAGAAGCCACTATCTTGCCAGAATCCAGAATGACAGTCCTGTTTGTTTCAATCACGTCCTCTGTATCGTGTTCAACTAATAATATAGATATTGATTCTTTTCTAAGTTCGTTGAGTGCAGTGAATATCTCGTATCTACCACCGGGATCAAGGTCAGTAGCTGGCTCATCAAGCACCATTATTTTCGGTTTGCTGGATAAAACAGAGGCAATAGCAAGACGTTGTTTTTCACCACCCGAAAGCGCATAAGGTTGTCTTTTCTCGAATCCTTCTAATCCAACAGTCTTGAGAGCATAATTGATCCTTTGTCTTATCTCATCACGAGGTATAGCGAGATTCTCAGGACCGAATGCAACTTCAAGTTCAACGTTTGTAGAGAAAAGCTGTGACTCGAAATCCTGAAACACTAGACCGACGTTTTGAGCGACTTGATATATATGTTTATCTTTTATGGATTCGCCTAAAATTTCTATTGTGCCAGTCAGATCACCCTTTATAAATTTTGGTATAATTCCATTAAGACAACGACACAGTGTGGATTTCCCTGCACCTGATCTGCCCATGACAGTTACCATTTCGCCTTCGTTAAGATTCAGATTGATTCCATCAAGGGTTTTAGTATTTGAGTTGCGGTAAGTGAATGATAAGTCTTTTATGTGAATAGAGTTCATAGGTTAATGGGTCTATAGTCAATAGGTCTATGGGTCTATAAATTATTGAGTTTATTTGTGTTTCATGTTTTTTGTATAGACATTTTCACTGCTCTAATCAAACCACTTAAAGTGGCAAATGTTTGATTTACCATCTCTGTAAAGCGTCCATTATCTGATTCACTTAAATATCCCAAACGGTTTGATAGGTGCAGAAAGTATTCTGTTTCTGAAAGTGATCCACGAGCTATGGAGAGAAATCTCAAGTATTCAACATTCGATTCACGCCCACAGCCTTCAGCAATATTAGATGGTACAGAATATGCGGATCGGCGTAATTGTGAAATAATGCCATAAGTTTCTTCAACTGGAAATGATTTAGTGACTTGATAGATCATAAACGTCAATTCATCTGCCTTTTGCCATGCACTCAATGTTTTATAATTACGCATCCTTTTCTCTCCATATTGGGTAGATAAATGATCTATTAAGTTATAGACCCATAGACCTATTGACCTATAGACCTATTGACCTACATCAAAATAGCGGAAATAATCATAAGGAGAATAAACGGGGCAAGACCCAATCCCAATCCGCCGATACCTTGGACAGCCTGTCCAAAACCAGCGCCTAAAATACCCATGTCGTAACCACCGATAGCGATCCAGTTACCTACTATAAGACCACCTATCGAAGCAATTAACATCAATACGCTACCCAGAGTACGACTCTTAGAAAGGTCCTTTTCATCCATTACATCCATATAAAGCAATCCCATTCTTTGAACGATAGGATAGATAATAGGAATCAATAATGGACCTAATATTGCCGACACAAGGAAGTTATTTAACGTAATTATATTGCCCAGCACAGAGAATGGAACAAATCCGAGTGCATGGACTCCCCAACCGATAAATACTCCACATGCAGAGCTTGCTGACAACAAGATCAGGAAATATTGAACAGAAAGGAACCTTAAAACTAAAAACACAATAATAGCACATAACATAGGGATATACATATTAATAGTTGGGATTAGGTAATATCTGACAAGCCATGCTATTCCACCTATCACTACTGCTGATCCAAGTGCGATCAAACCTGATCTTAGCGTTGAGCTATATGATTTGGCAAGAGGAATGCCTTTACCAAATGTTTGCCACATTTTGTAAGGTATGTAGCCATATAAGAAGTTACCAAAGAATCCAAAGATAGTACCAAGCCCAAATGTGCCAAAAGCGTCTGCAATAGTGTTGCCGATAGCGGCTCCCCATGCTGCCGCAGGTCCAAACATCAATGAGCAGATTATAGGTATTACATTGGCTGGTCTGATCTCTGTGAATCCCGGAACAATTGGGATCGCTACTTTGAACGGTATAAGCACTACGGCGTATAGTGCAGCTATCACTGCAACCAAAACAATCATCCTCGTATTCTTCCACATTGTAATTAATTCTTTCATTTATCAGCCTCCTCTTTAATCATAAATGTTTCAGGTAGTAGAGATAAAACCAAACTTTTTATTTTATTAACCATCTTTAGTGAGGTTTCTACTTCATCATCTTCAGGATAGAAATCAAGATCGTATCTTAATTCAACTGCATAATCAGTAAGGAATATAGTTTCACTTACAAGATCGGAAAATTGCTTATCCACCATAGCACATAAACTTAGAAGTCTATCAATATTATGAGTCTTTGGAAAAGCAATATTATTAAAACAAAGAAAAGCTTTTAAATACTTTTCTGCAGCTTGTTGAGCATGAAAACATGCAGTATCTAAAGCTATTCCGCTTTCCATCATTAATGTCAAATTTATAATGTCGTTTTCAGCTTTAATTATCCAGCCTTTAGCAACATCCTCATTTTTTTTCATACAATATCTTACCTTCCCTTAACACAGTTGCAATAAAAGACATCGAAGCAGATTTCCATTCATCTACTTCCTCTGGAGTGTAAACCACAATATCTTTCGACATGAAAATATTCATTAGAGCAAGCCTTATGGGAGTATTACGCTTATGCCTTGGTAGGTTAGACTCCTGAATAATCAGTAGATCGAGATCACTTTCTTCTGTAGCGTCACCCCTTGCGTAAGAACCAAAAAGTATTATTTTCTCAGGTTGAGTAACTACAAGAATCTTCTGAACAATTTCATCTAATAATTCTTTGTTGATTTCTCTATATTCTGTCTGCATATTTTGTCTGATCAATTCCTGCATATTTATTGAACTAAACCATACATCTTTCTAACCGAAGTTATCTTCTCTGTAATATCATCGGGAACTTTATCGTATCGAGAGAACTCCATAGTAAAAAATCCTCTGCCTTGAGTTAGTGAGCGGATCTGGGTCGCATACTTAAACATTTCTGCCAAAGGAACTTCGATATTTGCCGCTTCACCGTTGATCCTGCTTTCGATATTGTGAACGTGAGCCCGTCTGGTATTCAGATCGCCCAATACCTTACCAAGATAATCCAGTGGTACAATGACCTGAGCCTTCATAATGGGTTCAAGAAGTATTGGATCACACCTTTTTATTGCATCAGCGAAAGCCATAGAGCTTGCGATTTCGAAAGCCATGTCTGATGAATCTACCTCATGGAAAGACCCACCCATCAGAGTTACTTTGATGTCGGTTACAGAATAGCCTGCAAGAGGTCCATTTTCGCTTGCACCTTTTGCACCCCTTTCGACTGATCGAGCATAGATTTCTGGCACTTGTACAACAGGGGCATCATTAACAAACTGGAATCCCGCTCCTCTAGGCAACGGTTCTAGCTTTAACCAGACGTCACCGTATTGTCCATGCCCGCCTGTCTGCCTTATGTATCTTCCTCTAGCACGATTGGTACGAGATATAGTCTCCTTGTAAGCAACCTGTGGTGTTCCAACGTTGACTTTGACACCGAATTCTCTTATCATTCTGTCAGTAAGTACCTCAAGGTGAAGTTCACCCATTCCGGATATTATTCTCTGACCTGTCTCCTCATTTGACGTGACGTGAACAGTCGGGTCCTCTTCTACTAATTTTCTTAGTGTATCTGTAAGCTTTCCTCTTTCCTCTTCAGTTTTTGGCTCAATAGCTACGGAGATGACCGGTTCAGGAAAATTCATTGATTCAAAAACTATCGGGTTAGATTCATCGCAGAGCGTATCACCAGTATAAGTATCTTTTAGACCAACAACTGCAACAATATCCCCTGAAAAGGCATCACGTATCTGTTTGCGCTTATTTGCGTGCATTTGAAGTATTCGTGATATTCTCTCCTTAATCTTTCTGCTTGCGTTGTAGACGTACGAACCAGCCTCCAGAGTGCCTGAATATACCCTCATAAACACGATCTTACCAACGTCAGGGTCTGCGGCGACTTTGAAAGCCAGAGCAGAGAACGGTCCATCGTCAAGTGGTTCACGAGTAGCTTTTTGATCTGTATCTGGAATATGCCCTTCTATATGGGGAACGTCATTAGGGGCAGGCAGATAATCTACAATTGCATCAAGTAACGGTTGTACACCTTTATTCTTTGCAGATGCGCCACATAGCACAGGAAATAATTCACCTTTCAGCGTAGCCATCCTGATAGCACTCTTTAATTCATCAACAGGTATTTCTTCCCCGCCAAGATACTTATCCATCAGTTGCTCATCCTCACTTGCGACTGCTTCGAGAAGCTCAATTCTATGAAGGTTAGCATCATCAAGCATGTCCTTTGGAATATCCGTTACGTCATAACTTGCTCCAAGGTCATCATCATGCCAGATCAGAGCTTTCATTGTTACGAGGTCAACAACACCTTTGAAATCCTCTTCATGACCTATGGGGAGTTGTATCGGCAATGCGTTTGCCTTTAGTCTGTCCTTCATCATATCTATTGCTCGAAACATATCAGCGGCGACTCTGTCCATTTTGTTGACAAAAGCAATTCTTGGAATCTTGTATCGGTCAGCCTGATGCCATACGGTTTCGGATTGAGGCTCTACACCGCCTACACCACAAAACACAGCTATTGCGCTATCCAATACTCGCAATGAACGCTCAACTTCAATGGTAAAATCAACGTGACCGGGCGTATCTATGATATTGATTATATGATCTTTCCATAAGCACGTAGTAGCGGCGGAAGTGATCGTTATCCCACGCTCTCTTTCTTGCTCCATCCAATCCATCTCTGTTGTGCCTTCGTCCACTTCACCGATCCTATGCTTTTTGCCTGTATAATATAATATTCTTTCGGTAGTTGTAGTTTTTCCGGCGTCTATATGTGCCATAATTCCTATATTTCTCGTTTTATCTAATGGATGATTTCTCGGCATAATTCTGTCCCTTTCTAATCGCAAGCCTATATTAGTTTATAATCTTCAGCAAGATTTAAGATACACTATGATTAAGTTTACGTCAAGGCTTTTATTCACTATAAAAATTTCAGAAAATAGTTGAGAAATAATGCTTATCCTTACAATTTCAAATACCCCTATCAAAATTTTTCCATTGACTGAGATTATATGATCGTTTATACTCTGTTTTTACCTGAATATATTTTAAGGAGTGATATATATGGATGAATATTCTGTAATAGACAAGAGAAAATATCCTTTTTTGATCATGGATAAGTCTATACCTTTAGCTTATGCACCTTATATAGGTCCAGAAGCTGTGTGTTTATATATACTTTATGCTTCACTCGCTGATCAGGGTAGTTTATCGTTCAGTCTTGAGGATGTAAGGGATTTTCTTGGTATTAATAATGAATCTCTGGAGGAATGTAATAAGTCACTGGAAGAATACGGTTTGATAAAGCTGGAGAACCACGAGCATAATGGTAGAATAATCAGCAATTGTTACGTACTTCAGCCTCCACCTTTCCCAAGAACACTGTACGCTGATTTGAACAGTAAAGCGTTAGTTAAAAATGTAGTCCAGGATTTATTGAATCTTGCTCCCGAAGAACAGCCAAGTCAGCCAAAAAGAGCAAGAACAACACTGATAACTTCCACGAAATTGATCAGTAAGTTTTACTCAATGATGGGCAATGGAAAGGTAGATATATTCGAGAAGGAAGCAGGTAAAAAGCACATTAATGATCTTACGAAGATGGGATACTCTCTTGATGATATTGACTTTGCTATAGAATGGGGTTTTGAAAATGCGAGTGATGAAATAGATGACCTTTCATCTATTATAAACCTGATAGATCGAGCTATCGAAGCCAAAGAAAAATATATGGCTGAACGATCACAACAGGCAGAGGACGAAGTTAAGGGTCAGGAAAACGAACTCATAGAGCGAAAGATGATGGATGCCTACCGGAAGATGATGTCAGAAGCTGAGAAAAAAGTACTTCGAGATCGTGCTATGGATAGAATAAAACAAGATAAAAGAATAAATGAGGAATTTGTAACAGAACAACATATAGTAATTATTGAAAATGAAATAATCCGAGAGGAATACCTCCATAAAGGTAAGAATTTATGATTAAATAAATTACCTAATAGGAAACACACCCCCGGACCCCTCTCAAGAGGGGAGTTTGAGCGAATTCCCCTCTTGAGAGGGGATTAAGGGGTGTGTTAAAAAACCTACATAAGTAGAATATCATAAAATGAGGAAGTTATTTAATCACAAGTCCTAAGCAATCATAGGAGACATATTGAAGGAATGGACGATGAAAAGATCAGTAATCGGTTTACGATAAAGGATTTACCAGAGGATGAGCGTCCTCGTGAAAGACTGATCAAGTATGGTCCTCAATCACTCAAGACTTCCGAACTCCTTGCTATTATAATCCGTGTAGGTACACGTAATGAAACAGCAGTAAAATTATCCGAAAGGCTTTTGCAGAAATATGATGGGAACCTGAAGCAATTAGCAAGTCAGCCTGTAAGCCATTTATCCAAAGATATAAAGGGTCTTGGTGAAAGCAAATCTACTCAGATTATCGCCGCCTTTGAACTTGGCAAACGTCTATCTGCCTTTACTGGTAACGAGCGACCGCAGATCAATTCCCCAAAAGACGCTATGCAGATACTAATGCCTTTGTTACGGTATCTGAATAACGAAACGTTTCATGTTTTGTCGCTTGATACAAAGAATTACGTTACAAAGCAAAAGCGCATTTTTGAGGGAAGCCTAAACATGAGCATTGTTCATCCACGAGAAGTTTTTAAGTTTGCGATTGAAGAATCAGCCGCTTCCATAATCGTGGCTCACAATCATCCATCAGGCGACCCGACGCCGAGTAATGAAGACTTAAAGATCACTCGACAGCTTGTGGAAGCAGGTAAAATACTCGACATACCAGTTCTTGATCATATCATCATAGGTGACGGAAGATACGTTAGCCTGAAAGAACAAAACTCTATGTAAATCGTAAAAAAACAATGATGCCGTGCTTTAATAGACATAGCAACATAAAAAGGAGGAAGTAAAATGGCTTATACTGCTGATATTAGTCGCACAAACCCATCTTGCTTTTTGTTTTTAATTGATCGTTCTGGTTCTATGGGAGATACTTTTGGCGGTGATACAAAAAGAAGAAAAGCAGATGGCGTTGCAGATGCAATTAACCGCCTTTTGCAGACACTTACAATAAAGTGTGCCAAAGCCGAAGGTGTCAGAGATTACTATTATGTTGGAGTAATAGGGTATGGAGATACAGTTGGTCCGGCGTTTAGTGGAGTATTATCTGGAAAGGAACTTGTGCCATTAAGTGAAGTTGCTATGAATCCAGCGCGTGTTGAACCTAGAGCAAAAAAAGTTGAAGATGGGGCAGGTGGACTTATAGAGCAAAGTGTCAAATTTCCAATATGGTTTGATCCTATTGCTAATGGCGGTACTCCTATGTGCCAAGCATTAAAATTAGCACAATCCATAATTCAGAAATGGCTTAGTCAGCATCCTGATTGTTTTCCACCAATAGTTATGAATATCACAGATGGTGAAGCTGATGGTGGTGATCCAATAATTCCTGCTGCTGAAGCACTAACTAAACTATCAAACAACGATGGAAACGTTCTTCTTTTTAATCTGCAAATATCATCACATCAAGCAAACCCAATTATGTTTCCAGATAGTGAAGAAATATTGCCTGACGAGTTTGCTAGGATTCTTTTTAGAATGTCAAGCAATTTTCCAACTCACTTAATTAACGCAGCACAACAGGAAGGTTTCCAGGTATCTGAAAACACCAGGGGATTTGTTTTTAATGCTGATATTACCTCAGTCATTCAGTTCCTTGATATAGGAACAAGGCCTAGTAACCTCAGATAATATGAAAGGATATAGATGAGAGTTTTCTTTTCTTCATTCTGGTTACCTAAGTTTGGGAACACAGAACAGGAATTTGAAGATGCCTTTTTCCCGACAAAAGAAGGCAAAAAAGAAGGTCAAGTATTGCGATTTGCAGTTGCTGATGGTGCAACTGAGGGTATACTAAGCGGCAAATGGGCTGAAATTCTTGTAAGAACTTTCTGCAGACAAATAAAAGATGTAAATTTCCAATCCTTTGTTGAAAAATGTTGTAGGCATTGGTTAATATATGAAAAGAAATATATTGAGTTTCGAGAGAAACAAAATAAACCTATTCAATGGTTTGAAGAACCACTCTTACAGGCGGGTGCATTTTCTACGTTTTTGGGATTTACTCTAATTGATTCAGGAGATTCTTATGGAAGTTGGGAAGCAGTTGCACTTGGAGATACTTGCCTTTTTCAAGTTCGAGGTGAAGATTTAATCACCATGTTACCAATTCAGCACTCTTCGGAATTTAATGACAGACCATTACTTGTTTCCAGTAAAAGTCATAACAACAAGAAAGAATCCGATGCCATTAAAACTAATGGTAAATTACAATGTGACGATAGATTCTATATAATGACAGATGCTCTTGCCTGTTGGTTCTTGAAAGAGTCCGAATCAGGAAAATTCCCTTGGCAAATTACACGTGAATTTTTTACAAATGAGCATCAAACGAAGTTTAAAGAATGGATAAGCGATTTAAGGTCAAATAAGCATATCCGCAATGATGACGTAACTTTGATATACATTAGCATTGAAGGGTAGGTGATACCGTATCATGCCTTGGCCAAGTATTATAGATTATCAGGAAGTTATCCAAAATCCTAGTATTTGCTTTAATGATATAGAGCTTAAAAACGGCGAACCTTTATTAGACCATGAGCTTCCAAAGCCTATTTCGGGAAATTTTGCAAGTGTATATCAGATGGATTGCAATAGCAAAAAATACGCTGTTAGATGTTTTCTAAGACATATACCTGACCAAGAGCAAAGATATTCTATAATAAGTATGCACCTTCAACAAAACAAACTTCCATATATGGTTGATTTTAAGTTTTTGCCACAAGGTATAAAAATCAAAGGAAATTGGTATCCAATATTAAAGATGGAATGGATTGAAGGGGAGCAGTTAAACAGTTATATTGAAAAAAACCTCAATAATGGACAAATTTTAGAACTTTTGGCACATAAATTTCACCAATTAATATCTGAACTTAAAAGATGCTCAATAGCTCATGGGGATTTACAACATGGGAACATTTTAATATCCAACGGAGATTTTCGGCTTATTGACTATGACGGAATGTATGTTCCAGCACTTAAAGGCTTTAAGAGTTATGAACTAGGTCTTGGAAATTATCAGCACCCTAGTAGAACAGAGAGAGATTTTGACATTCATCTGGATAATTTTTCTGCTTGGGTGATCTATCTATCGCTTTTGGCATTAAGTAAAGAGCCAAGTCTATGGCATAAATTTGGTTGTGGAGATGAATTTTTGCTATTTGAAAAATCGGATTTTGAGAATCCTTATACATCTGCGAAATTTATTGAGCTTCAGCAAGTCAACGATAATGACTTTAACTCTATTTTTTCACAGTTTAAATCTCTTATTAACTGCAATGATATTTCTCAGATTCCACCTGTAAAACCAATAACGCCTATCGCAATCAGTATCCCTTTTGTTACGAAAGAGCCTGAACAAACACCGACAGATGGTGCATCTTGGGTATTAGACCATATACCAATTCAATTACAACATCTGAGTAACCATCTCAAAATTGAAAGATTGTTAGCCATTGGTGTTTTATCAATTGTTGTATTATTATTATCTATTGTATTGATTGGCTGGATACCTTTTAGTTTTTTCTTAATTATTTTTTCACCATTGTTATTTTATGTATTTATTCTGGAGTTCAGGTTCCGAAACTTCTCTCAGGTAAAACAGAAAAAAAAGCTTCGATTAGAAATGAAAGCTATAGGTAAAAACATAAAAAAAATTGAAAGTGAGATTCAAAATAAAAAAAATGAATTGTCACAAAAACATTCAAAGAAAGAAAACGAAATCAAACATCAAATACAAGATTGTCAGAAAAGAGAAACTAAAGAAATTACGGATGTCGAAAAAGAGTTAAGGAACATAATTATTAATTTAGATGCACAAAAGAACAAGCTCATGAAATCAGAAAAAGATGAGATTGATAATGAGCTAAGTATTATTCAGAAAAATTATATGTCAAATGAACTCTCACAATCTTTACTACTTGACGCCAAAATTCCAGGAATTGGACCTGTATTAAAATCGAGATTAATAACTTCGGGTATAAATACAGCTGCTGACATTAAAGATATTCGCGGAGAAGCCATTGAATTGGCAAGTGGGAAAAAGATATTTGTTTATGGAATAGGTCCCGTAAAAGCTTGGGAGCTTTTAACATGGCGTTGTTCTCTTGAATCAAAATTTCAACTATTTATGCCGAAATCTCTGCCGCCTATTCAGGAATTATCAATTAAGTCTAAATACAGTTCTCAATATCATTCACTAGATTTACAGCGTAATAACGCACTAATAAACGCCCAAAATAAAAAGGATGCTATAAAATCAAAACATGATCAGGAAGAGAGTAACTTATCAAAACAGTTACAAGATATTAATAATGAATATATACGAGATAGTAAAGATATTGATGATGAAATAGCTAAACAAAAGAAGTCATTATCTGAAAAATATTGGTCTTTTAATAAGATAAGCCGAGAATATGCTGCTTATAAACACGTTAGCTTTATCTCATATCTGAAACGAATAATTTTTATCAGTAATTAGAATGGGAGATAAAAGGAGATGTATAAAAGTGCCAAAAACAGCTTCTATAACTAAAACAAATCATCCTCATATTGTACGTTCTCCTGAGATATGCAATGGCAGTCCAGTTGTGAAGGGAACACGCACAAGAGTAATTGATATTGTTATTGAATATACAATGCTAGGTCGGGATCCTAATGAAATAATTGAAGCGCATCCTTATCTTGATTTATCAAGTGTTCATGATGTGCTTTCATATTATTATGAGCGACAACAAGAAATAGATAACGAGATTCAAGAGCGAATTCGGTATATAGAAGAATTAAAGAAGAAATACCCAAACAAAGTGAATGAAAAACTTGAACTACTTAGATAAGATAAAAATATATACAGATGAAAGTGTTGATATTGTTATTGCAAAAGGGTTAAAACGTCTTGGAGTAGAAGTATCGTCTTGTAAAGATGCAAATAATCTCAGTTTGTCAGATAGACAACAGCTTGATTATTCTTATGAAAACGGATTTGTCTTATTTACTCATGATGATGATTTTCTCAAACTTGATGCAGAATATATATCTCAAGGGAAAAAGCATTGTGGAATTATATATGCTCATCAAAAAGATTACAGTATTGGTGAGTGTATTCGCAGATTAAAACTTATTGTTGATGTATTATCACCTGAAGATATGAAAAACCATGTCGAATTTCTCTAAACTATTAGCAAAAATTTTCACAACCAAAGGAGGTGTGGATCTGTATGAAAAAAAATAATAGTGTATTAATTTCTTTAACCTTATTATTATGTGCTTTATGGTTAAATTCATGCTTTACGTTCAATCCTAATCAAGTTAAACAAGAACAAAATGAAGCAGATTCTGAATCAAAAGACAAGAAATCATCTGAAAAACAGGAATCAAAACCAAAGGGATTTGTCAAAACCAAAGGCAAGGTATACCGAGAAAAGATATTATCAAGCAATAAGGTAAGATGCGTTGCGGCTGATGATAAAAACGTATGGGTTGGCACCGATTTGGGTGTATCAAAGTTTTCCAGAAAAGAGAACAAGTGGATAAATTATACTACTCTTGATGGTATGGTGTCTGATGACGTTCAGGCTATCGCAATAGATGGCAATTTAGTATGGATCGGAACTAGCAACGGAGTCAACCAATATGACATTTCATCAGGAAAATGGAGGACTTTCAAAAAAAAGGAGGGTCTTGCCAGCGATACAGTCTTTACTATTGCAGTAGATGGTAATTACGTCTGGTTTGGTACTGATAAAGGTCTCAACAGGTATGATAAACAACTTGATAGCTGGGCTTTGCGCAGCAAAAAAGATGGTCTTAGCACCAATACTGTAAAATCTATTGCCGTTGAAACAGAATACGTCTGGATAGGAACACAACCAGATAAGCAAGTGGGCGGTAATGAATGGGACAGTGGAGAAGGACACGGAGCAAAACCCGGCGCAGGGGTTAATAGGTATCACAGAGGTACTGACTCGTGGAACTCCTATTCTAAAAGTGATGGACTCGTTGACGATAAGCTGACTACTATTGCAGTTGGTGAGGATGAAGTCTGGCTTGGAACTCTTAACGATGGTATAAGTGTATACAGCAAGACTGATCAGACTTTTGTAAAATCATACACTAAGACTGACGTTCTTAGCAGTAACAAGATCGAAGCTATCTCAGTTGATGGCAGTCAGATATGGCTTGGTTCAGCAAATGCAGGCGTTCAAAGGTATCTTAAAACTGTTAATACTTGGGTTAAATATACTACGGATGATGGATTGGCAAATAACCACGTCACCTGTATTACAGTCTTTGGAAACGAAGTATGGTTTGGAACTTACGAAGGCGGTTTGAGCAGATATAACAAAGTTACGAATGAATGGACTACCTACGTCAAGATTGACTCATTGGCAGATAACGATCTGAAAGTAGTTAAATCTGACTCAAAAGGCAATATCTGGATAGGAACTGGGCTTGGTCTTTCCATGTATAATCCTCAAACACAGGAATGGTTGAACTATCAGAAGAAAGATGGATTAATAACTGACTACGTGACTGACTTAGAGATTGAAAATGGGAATATCTGGATAGGCACCGATAGAGGAATCGGATTGTTTGATGTGGAAAATAAACTCTGGCACTTCTTCGGTTCCCACGAGGGATTGACTGATTTATTTATCACTACGCTGGCTTATGATGATAAAAATATATGGGCAGGTACATCACGAGGCGTATTCAAGTTTGACTCAAATGACAAGAAATGGAACGCCATAAGCTTTTCTCGTTCCGCCGAGCAACGGAAGAACGGAACATCTTCAAATGACTATCCATGGCAAGAACAGATGATAACCGATCTGGCTATTGATAAGGAATCAAACCTCTGGATCGGAACGTATGATGGTATCTGGAAATACGACGTCAAAAACAAAGATAATAATTTAGTTCATTATGGCGAAAAAGACGGTCTGGCAGGAAAAAACGTAAACGTTATATTAGTAAATGAAGATGATTCTGTGTATGTTGGGACACAAAACGGTCTGTCTGTATACAAAGATGGATCGTGGAAAACCTTACCTATTAAAGATCGTGACGGTAAAACATTGCAAGATATAGATATCCGTGCCTTAGTCTCAGATGATAAAGTTATATGGCTCGGTACTTTGATCGGGCTTGTTAAATACGATATTGAGCATAACTTTTTTGAGACTATAAACATCAAAAACGATTTATCTCAATGCAATATTAGGTCGATAAGTGTGGGTAAAGATTCGCTGTGGCTGGGAACGTCGGCAGGGATGATACAGATTCGCAAGACTGATGGATCAATAGTTGAGGAGTACAGATCAACTATTTTGAAGGAACCGTTTATAGAACCCGGCGTATCTAATATCCAGTTTGATGGAAATTACGTTTGGTTCAGTAATTGGTCATCTTCGCCAAATGGAGCTATAGTTAGATATGATAGAAATACTAAGACATGGAGGCGTTTCACAAGATGGGATATCCTTCACGACACAAAGGCTAAATCACCTTCTTCGGTAAGATATATTTACGTAACCGACAAATACGTGTGGTTTGCAACCGATTATGGAGTATTAAGATACGATAAAACTCTGGATACATGGAAACAGTATACAACAGAAAATGGACTGGCTTATAATGATGTTCAGAAGATCACTGAAAGCGCCAAAAATATTTGGGCTTATACTCAAGAAACCGTCTCGGTAAGCAAGTTTCACAAGGATACAGAAAAATGGGATTCTGTTGATTTACCTTCTGTACCTGATACACCACCGGGTAGCATGAACTGGTTAAGTTTCATTGAAGCAGATGGAACTGATGTCTGGTTTGGATTTTGGTCAAGTGTTTGTGGCATGAGAAGATACAATGAGGATGAGGGCAAATGGTATTACTACACTCGGAAAGAGGGATTGTCTAAGACAACTGTTCAATGGATTAGCGTAGATAAGGATCGTGTATGGGTCTGTCATGGTTGGGAAGGTGGAGTGTCATACTTTGATAAGACGACAAAAAAATGGAACACTTTACCATCCGGTCAAGTACCAGGCAGACCGCAAAAGATCGTTGTAGGTGATAAGAGTGTCTGGATCATCACTTCAGGACAAGGAGATAGTGGCGGTGGCGTCGTTAGATATGATAAGCTAAATGACGAATGGACTGTCATCAGACCCAGAGGTGGATTCATGAGCGGCACTAGCGAATTGATTGAGGATGGGGATTATATATGGATGGCGACGTTCAATGAAGGGATCAATCGCTTTCACATGGCGTCAGGCACATGGACTAACTTTAATGATCGTAATGGACTTCTACAGAATCATCCCAATGAAAGGGCGTTAAGGGTTGACGCTGATTTAGTATGGGTCGGAACACCGAGAGGTCTTTCTATATATGACAAAAAGGCTGAAACGTGGACTTCTTACCTGCAATCAGAGGCATTGATCAGCAATGAGGTTCGATCAGTTGTGGCTGATGAGAGATATGTCTGGTGTGGTACAGCACAAGGATTGTCCAGATACGACAAGTTATACGGGACGTGGACTAGCTTCCGAAAGAAGGGAGGGTTTCAGACCATGAGTAGCGGAGATGGCAATTGGTGGGGCTGGAATGAACCAGAGGACATTGATAGCATCGTAGACAACAATATAAACTCGCTGGCTGTGGACGACCGTTATCTATGGGTTGGAACCAAGAACGGCACAAGCAGATACGACAAGATAGCAAATAAGTGGGATAGATATAACAAAGAAAACGGATTACCCAGTACGGACATAGTAGCTGTTGTTGTTGATGGCTATGATATTTGGGCTGGAACTTCTGCTGGATTGTGCAAATATCCTCGTATGTCAGATGACCCAAACGCATGGGTTACTTATACTTCTGGCACTGAAATTAAGCCGATGGTAGTATCCAAAGAATATGCCCGAAGCCTTGTTAGTGATGAAATCTGGTCAATTGCTGTTGATGGGAAATACGTCTGGGTTGGCACAAGGATTGGGGTAAGCCAATATGATAAAGGTCGTGATACGTGGACAACGTATACACAAGATGATGGGTTAGCAAGCGACGCTATAAGCTGTATAGCTGTTGTCAAAGATCAGGTATGGTTCGGTAGTGATAGCGGATTGACCCTTTTTGACAAAAAAACGGGTGACTGGTCTATCTTTACCACAACTAATGGGCTTGGTAGTGACAAAATAACCTGCGTAACTCCAGATGGTGATTATATATGGTTTGGAACTTTTGATTCTGGAGTCAGCAGATACAATATTAAGACTAAAAAGTGGGAGACATTCAATAAAAAAGATGGTCTTGCTCATAACAGCGTACTTTCTATATCAATTGACGGAAATCTCGTCTGGTTCGGAACTAACAGAGGGTTAAGCAGATATGACAAGACTACTGGTGGATGGACTGTTTTCACCCAATTCCACGGTCCGGAGGACCTGTAATAACATTGTTTTTTAACGATTAAGTCAAGATTGGAATTTTATCGAATTGAAAAAGAATATTTTTTGTAAACCAGTTATTCAAGTTTTGATTGGAATTGTGCTTATAGTCATTCCTGTGACTATAGGCATAACCCAGATAAGCTTGGATTCAATATCCGAACAAACTCTTGAGGGTCATACAGAGACTGTAACTTCAATAGCTTTCTCTCCAGATGGTGAGATACTTGCTAGTGGGAGCAACGATAAAACTGTGCGATTTTGGGACCCTAAGACAGGACAACTGACAAAAATCTTGAGTGACCACAACGACGAAGTTAAATCAATTGCCTTCTTTCCCAACGGCAAGATACTTGTGAGTGTAACGTGGAACGGTTTAATAAGTCTTTGGAACGTCGAATCAGGGGAACTGATACGCACCTTTGAGCATAAAGTACCATATCGAACTACTTATGGTCTAACCACGAAAAACAGTATCCTGTGGTCTGTTGCAGTCTCGCCTGATGGTACATCGCTTGCTACTGGCGGACAGTACCGTAAAAGCCCGACAGCATCTGTATGGAGTGGAGGAATGTGGTCAGGAACAGTTCGCCTGTGGAACGTACACAAAGGTGAATCTCTGCGAAATCTGGAATGGCACACTGATGCAGTGTATGCAGTTGTATTTTCTCCTGATGGAAAAATACTTGCCAGTGGAAGTGCAGATAAGACGATACAATTTTGTAATGCTCAAACAGGAGAATGGATGAGAACGTTAGAAGGTCACACTAATTCAGTGCTTTCGTTGGCTTTCTCTCCCGATGGAAAGATACTTGCAAGCGGGAGCGCAGATAAGACGATAAAATTATGGGACGTTGAGACCGGGAAACTATTAAAAATACTTGAAGGTCACGAAGATTCAGTGCTTTCTGTATGCTTTTCCATCTACGGAAAAACTCTAGTAAGTGGAAGTCGTGACGGAACTATCAAAATCTGGAATGTGGATACAGGTGAATTGTTAAAAACTCTAATTGGACATAAAAGTGGTGTTACTGAAGTTGATTATTCTCCCGACAGGAGCATGATTGCTAGCAGTAGTGTAGATAAAACCGTGAAAATCTGGCGTATCCAATAATATGAATTACCTCAAAAAGCTCTCTACAGGAATCAACGAAATTTTTTTTCCAATATATTTTCCCGATGCTACAAGAGGAGTAATAAGAACTCTGGATAGTCAAGACCTTAAAGAAGTTGGAGTTGAAGGCGTTGTTGTAAATAGTTTCCATTTATTGTCTGAGCCAGGACCAACTGTTATAAAATCTCTTGGCGGAATCAAGAAATTTATGAATTGGAATGGATTAGTCGCATCTGACTCCGGTGGATTCCAGTTGCTGTCACTCGTTTATGAAAATAAGTCCTTTGGAAAAATTGACGATAATGGCATCACATTCTACCGTGACTCCAAAGGGAAAAAAGACAGGCACGTTCTCACACCTGAAAAGTCAATCCAGATTCAGTTTAACATCGGCGCCGATATTATGGTCTGCCTTGATGATTGTCCTTCTGCCAAAGCGACTAATGAAGAAAACTTAATAAGCGTCAGACGGACAATAGAATGGGCAAAACGCAGTAAAGATGAATTCCTGAAACAAATCACCAATCGTAAGATAATTGAGAAACCCTTTCTCTTTGCTGTGATACATGGCGCAGATGATAAATCTCTAAGAGAGAAATGTGCAAATGAACTTGTAAAGATAGGTTTTGATGGATTTTGTTTTGGTGGTTGGCCCCTCAATAACGAAAGAAAGCTGAATCAGGATATATTATCATTTACAGCATCACTTATGCCTGATAACTTGCCGAAATTTGCTCTCGGCGTGGGTAATCTAAAAGCAATCGTTGATTGTGTCAAAATAGGATACAATATCTTTGACTGTGTTCTTCCAACCCGTGATGCACGTCACAAAAGACTTTATGTATTCCCCAAAAATCCTGATGATATGGACATCTTTAGCGAAGAAAATATAACCGATTTCGTCTACATAACAGATGAGCGGTACGTTAGAGACCCAAAGTCAATCAGCGATCACTGTGATTGCTATACTTGCAAGAATTACTCCAGAAGCTACCTGTTGCACCTTTTCGAGATAGAAGATTCTCTAGCGGGTCGTCTTGCTACCATCCATAACCTGAGAACCTACACAAAACTTATTGAAATCTTGAGAAAAAATGTACAATGATCAGGATGTTACCGAAATCGTACAGAAGATTTTAAGCTCAAAGAAATATAGAAGCATTTACGACAAAACTATTGAACGTTTAGTAAGGCAATGTCTTGAGAAATTCGAAAAGAAGCACGTTGAAAAAAAAGTCCGAAATATCCTTCATCAGATATGGTCAGCTTACTACGATCAAAAACCTGATTATAAACATATTCTCGATATGTTTGTGAGCAATGTCAACAACGGTGGAGATGCCAAACAGGAGATTCTAAAGCTAATATCAATCCAATCGTCAACTTGTGAGAGGATATCGATACTTGACGATTTCTATGGCAAAATATTCTCCGTCACAGGTCGTCCATCATCACTAATTGAACATGCCTGCGGATTTAATCCATTGACTACCTTGTGGATGAATTTGCCAGAAAATGCGAAATATCAGGCTTTTGATATTGAAAATGATCTCATAGATTTCTTGAAATCCGTTATTGACTTTTTGAATCTCCGTGATAGAATAGAAATCCGACAGGGTGATGTCCTGATTGATGAATTTAATTGTGCAGACGTTGTTTTTATGCTAAAATTCCTGCCAGTCCTTGAGCAACAGCAGAAGGGATCGAGTCTTGAAGTGATGCGAAAGCAAAAGTGCAGACATCTGGTCGTGTCGTTTCCCATTAAAAGTCTTTCTGGGGCTGAAAAGGGTATGCGGGATTTTTACTCAAATTGGTTCAAAATACTAATTAATGACGAGAATTGGAAGTATGATGAGATAATTTTTGATACCGAATTGGTATTTGTAGTGCAAAAAAATAAAACATAGAAATCTATTTTCAATGTTCCTGATGAAAAGTTAGCCACCTTTGAACCCTAACAACGTAATGCCAACCGTGTGCAGTGATCATATCAGTAAAGTGTTCCAAAGGCACGGTCAGCAACCCATGTGATGAAGACTCCAGTTGGCAAAATCACGTTCCGCTGTGCAAC
>Ga0315279_10001725_pt1 | contig 35566 bp, 34 predicted proteins | sample YL17G06_20_MG_FD_203694 | JGI IMG/M metagenome (GOLD analysis project Ga0315279, IMG submission 203694) | Sediment microbial communities from Yellowstone Lake, YNP, Wyoming, USA - YL17G06_20 | ecosystem: Environmental > Aquatic > Freshwater > Lake > Sediment | place: USA: Wyoming | collected...
CTGGAGGAATACAGCTTTGCCTCTCGGAGCATTCTCTCCGCTCCCCAAGTGGAGGACGTCCTCTCTCCCGATTTCGAATACCGGCTGGCGCAGGGCTACGCGCAGTTCAACTTCGCCGAATGGCTGGTGTATCTGACGGGCGGTTTCTTGGACGATTTCTCCGTGAAAGGCGTTGCAATCTTCAGATATCGAGGGACCTGGCACGCCTTGATGGCAGGGGTGAGCCGAAGCGGACGAGTGGTGTGCTGGCTCTTCGACCTGAAGAGGATGCAACTCGTCCTTTCGATCCCCAAGCCTCTCCTGGAGCTTGCTGCCGAGCTCGTCGGCGCCGCTCCTGCCGTGGTTTCCTGATAGCAACTACTATGGCCTGGCTTCAGCCGGGCCTTGGTGGAACCCGCGGGGATGCGGACGGAAGAATCGATGAGTCCGCAGGGGCTCATCGGTGCGCAATTCGCTTGAACGACCACAGGGAGGGAGTTCTTCAACGCGGTGCTGGGCTTATGACGGTTGTACTCGGTGATCCGCACCACATCGTTGAGCAGTCGTGTGTGTGCCGTGCGTCCCTTCTGGGCTCGGTACTGAGCTGCCAGCTTTCCTGTCACAGCCCTTTTTTGATCCATCGTCAGCCTCATCTTTCCGGCGAACCTCCCTGCAATACAGGGTAATCGCCTGTTCGCGTTGGGGTAGATTTTCAGATGAGGCAACAGCCCTCGTTGGGGTAGATTTCTGCTGAGGCAATGCGCCCCCCTTGCACACATTCGTACGCTCTGGTAGACTGAATTCGATTTCCACCCAAGTCCAGCGGATTTTCAGCGTGCGGCCGGTCCGCAAACCGGCATGCAGCCGCAGAGGAACGAGCCATGGGCAATACGATTTCCACCCTGGTCAAGAAGTACAATGGGGATTCAACACGCCTCATGGACATGCTCATCGACATCCAGTCGGAGCGGGGTCACCTGTCTGATTGGACCATCGATCAGATCGCCCGGCTGCTGGACATCCCCCGCGTGGACGTGGAGCAGACCGTCTCCTTCTACCACTTCTTCACCAAGGAGCCGCGAGGAAAGTACACCGTCTACCTGAATGACAGCGTGGTCGCCGGTTTCGCGGGCCGGGAAGACGTGAAGCGCGCCTTCGAGGAGGCAGCCGGGTGCGCGTTCGGCCATGTCTCCCCGGACGGGCTCATCGGGCTGTTCGACACCGCCTGCATGGGCATGAGCGACCAGGAACCCGCGGCTCTCATCAACGAGCAGGTCTTCCCCTGCCTGACTGCCGACAAGGTGAAGACGCTCGTCGACGGCATGAAGGCGGGGAAGGACATGGAGGCGCTCAAGGGCACGGAATACGGAGACGGGCACAACGCGAACCCCCTGGTGCGGTCCCTCGTGCGCAACAACATCATACGGAGGGGGGACGTCATCTTCTCCGACTACGCGCCCGGCCGGTCGCTGCACAAGATCGCGACGATGAGCCCCACCCAGCTCATCGCTCTGGTGAACACCTCCAGCATCCGCGGCCGTGGCGGAGCGGGGTTCCCGACCGGCTTGAAATGGGAGCTCGCGCGCAAGTCGCCGGGAGACACGAAGTATATCTTCTGCAACGCGGACGAGGGCGAGCCGGGTACGTTCAAGGACCGGGTGATCCTGACCGAGCTGCCCATGCTCGTCTTCGAGGGCATGGCGGTGGCGGGGTACGCGGTGGGGGCAAAAAACGGCATCCTGTATCTTCGCAACGAATACCGCTACCTGCGCGCGTATCTCGAGCGCACGCTCGACCAGATGCGGGAGCGGGGTTTCCTCGGCTCCGCGGTGGCCGGCAAGGCCGGCTTCTCCTTCGACGTCAAGATCCAGTTCGGTGCGGGCGCCTACGTGTGCGGCGAGGAATCCGCGCTCATCGAGTCCGCCGAGGGCAAGCGCGGAGAACCGCGCGACCGCCCTCCTTTTCCGGTGGCCAAGGGCTACCTCCAGAAGCCAACAGTAGTCAACAACGTGGAAACGCTGTGCGCGATCGTGAAGATTGTGCTCAAGGGAAGCGAATGGTACAAATCGATCGGCACGAAGGAATCCAAGGGCACGAAGGTGATCAGCGTCTCCGGGGACTGCGGAAAACCGGGCGTCTACGAGATCGCGTGGGGATTCAGCGTGAACGACGTCCTCAGCATGGTGGAGGCCACTGACGTCCAGGCGGTCCAGGTGGGAGGCCCGTCGGGCTCCTGCATCGAGCCCGCCGAGTTCGGCCGTGTGCTCGCCTACGAGGATCTGGCGACGGGCGGGTCGCTCATCATCATCGGCGCGGGGCGCGACCTTCTACGAGATGTGGTCCTGAACTTCGCGCGGTTCTTCCGCGAGGAGTCGTGCGGCTCCTGCGTTCCCTGCCGCGCCCTCACCGCGATGGCGGAGGTGGTCCTGAACAAGATCGCCGCGGGAAAGGCGCGCCGCGCAGACCTGGACGCGCTCAAGGCGTGGGCTTCCATCATGCAGAAGAACCGCTGCGGCCTCGGTCAGACCGCCCTCAACCCGGTGGTCACGACCATGAAGAACTTCCCTGCCCTCTACGACGCGCTGGTCCCGGCCCGGGACGGCGCGATCAATCCCGGGTTCGACCTCGCCGCGGCGGTGAAAGACTACGACGCCGCGGTGGGCGGGTGAGGAGACGGGCATGGCAAAGATTGTGGCATTCACGATAGACGGGAAAAAATGCCAGGCCGCGGCGGGTGCACAGCTTGTCGCCGCGGCGGCGGAAAACGGCATCTACATCCCCACCCTCTGCAACTACCCCGGCATCCCGCCCAAGGGGGCCTGCCGCATTTGCACCGTGCGCATCGACGGGAGGCTCGCCACGGCGTGCACCTCGCGGGTGCTTGCGGAGATGGAGGTCCAGGCAATCACGCCCGAGCTGGAGCAGTTCCGTGCCTCGGTCGTGGAAATCCTGTTTGCGGAAGGCAACCACCTCTGCCCCTCCTGCGAGAAGAGCGGCCGCTGCGAGCTGCAGGCCCTGGGATACCGCTACCGCATGACGACGCCGCAGTTCCCCTACGCATTCCCCAAGCGGGGCGTGGAAGCGTGGCATCCCCGGATCCTGAAGGACCACAACCGGTGCATCCTCTGCAAGAGGTGCATCCGCGGCATCCACAATGGCCACGGCAAATCGATCTTCGCTTTCGGCAAGCGCGGCGACCGGCTGGTCATCAATATCGATCCCGAGACGTCGCGCGACGTCAGCGACGACCTCGTGCGGCAGGCGGTGGAGATGTGCCCCGTGGGAGCCATCATCCGCAAAGGGACGGGATTCGACGTGCCGATAGGGCGGCGGAGATTCGATCGACTGCCGATCGGGTCGGACATCACGCCGCAGGGAGAGAGCTGATGGGGCAAAAGAAGATCGTCGCGACCGCTTCCCTCGCGGGCTGTTTCGGGTGCCACATGTCGATCCTGGACATCGACGAGCGCATCCTCGACCTCGTGGAGCTCGTGGAGTTCCACAAGTCCCCGATCACCGACATCAAGTCGTTCAGCAAGGAATGCGACATCGGCCTCATCGAGGGAGGCTGCTGCAATGACGAAAACGTGCACAACCTCATCGAGTTCCGAAAACATTGCACGACCCTCGTCGCGCTGGGCGAATGCGCGATCATGGGAGGGCTGCCTTCGATGCGCAATGGGATCCCCCTTGCGGAGTGCCTCAGGGAAGCCTACCTGGACGGGCCGACGGTAGCCGACGCGAATCCCGGAAAGATCGTGCCGTCAGACCCGGACATCCCCCGGATCCTCAACCGCGTCTACCCATGCCACGAGGTGGTGAAGATCGACTACTCGCTGCCAGGGTGCCCGCCGCGCGCCGATCTCATCTGGGAGGCACTCGTCGCGCTGGTGACGGGAAAAGAGCTTGTTCTCCCGTACGATTCGTTCAAGTACGACTGAGCGCAGGAGCCGAACCAATGAGCAAGAAGATCGTCATCGAGCCCGTCACCCGCGTGGAAGGCCACGGCAAGGTCACGATCCATCTCAATGACAAGGGCGAGGTCGAGCAGAGCCGCCTCCACATCGTGGAGTTCCGCGGCTTCGAGCGATTCGTGCAGGGCCGCCCGTACTGGGAAGCACCGGTTCTCGTCCAGCGGCTGTGCGGCATCTGCCCGGTCAGCCACCATCTGGCCGCGGCAAAGGCCATGGACGTCATCGTGGGTGCCGGCGCGGGCGATGGCCTCACCCCCACCGCGGAAAAGATGCGTCGGCTCATGCACTACGGCCAGATCTTCCAGTCCCACTCGCTGCACTTCTTCCATCTCGCCTCTCCCGACCTGCTCTTCGGCTACGATTCACCGCCGGAGAACCGCAACGTGGTCGGGGTGGCAATGGCGAACCGGGAGCTCGCCACGCAGGCGGTGCTCATGCGCAAGTACGGCCAGGAAATCATTGCCGCCACCGCGGGCAAGAAAATCCACGGGACGGGCGCGGTGCCGGGCGGCATCAACAAGAACCTTTCCATAGAGGAACGGGACGCCCTGCTGAAGGGCCCGCACCCGATGAACGCGGACGCGATGGTGCAGTACGCGCAGGGCGCGGTGGATTTCTTCAAGGACTACTACTCGAAACACAAGGATTTCATCGACAACTTCTCTTTCTTCCCCTCCAACCACCTCTCGCTCGTGCGGCCGGACGGCGCCCTGGATTTCTACCACGGCGTGCTGCGCGCCGTGGACGCGGACGGACGGAAAATCCTCCACGACGTGGAGTGCCAGGACTACCTCGCGCACATCCGCGAAGAGGTTCGCTCGTGGAGCTACATGAAGTTCCCCTATCTCAGGCATCTCGGTCCGGAGAAGGGGTGGTACCGGGTGGGGCCGCTTGCGCGGCTGAACACGGCCGACTTCATTCCCACGCCGCTCGCGCAGCGGGAGCTCGAGGGATTCCGAAGGGCGACGGGGGGCAAGCCCAGCAACAGGTGCCTGCACACCCACTGGGCGCGCCTCATCGAGACGCTGCATGCCGCGGAAATGATCCGTGACCTCCTGCATGATGCGGATCTGCAGGGCGGCGACCTGATGGTGAAGGGAAAGAGGGAAGCGGAAGGGGTCGGCATCATCGAGGCGCCCCGCGGCACCCTGTTCCACCACTACCGGGTGAGCCCCGAGGACCAGATCGTGATGGCCAACCTGATCGTCTCCACGACGAACAACAACGAGCCGATGAACCGCGCGGTGAATCACGTGGCCCGGGCGCTCATGACGAAGGCGAAGGAGATCACCGAGGGCATGATGAATGCAGTCGAGGTGGCCATCCGGGCCTACGACCCCTGCCTGAGCTGCGCGACGCACGCGTACGGCTCCATGGCCCTGGCGGTCACCCTGCACGACGCCTCGGGCCATGTCATCGCACGGCGCACCCGATAGGAACGAGCCCCGCATCCTCGTCTTCGGATACGGGAATCCCGGTCGGCAGGACGACGGTGCGGGGGTAGTTTTCGTCGACGAGCTGTCGGAATTGACACGATCCGGCGAGCGCCCCTGGCTTGCATTCGACACCAACTACCAGCTCAATGTCGAAGACGCGCTGGCCGTCGCGAAGCAGGACATCGTTGTTTTCGCCGACGCTTCACGCGACCAGCCCGAAGGCTATCTATTCCGTCGCATCCGCCCCTCCGCGTCCGTGTCTTTCTCCACCCACGCCATGAGCCCGGAATCCGTTCTCGCACTCTCGCAGGAGCTGTACGGGGCCCGCTCCAAGGCATACCTGCTGACCCTCAGGGGATACGAATGGGAGCCGAACGGAATCCTGACGACACGTGCGCGCACGAATATCGAAGCGGCGAAGGCCTTTCTCACCCCGCTCCTCGAACGGCCTGAGAAACTCTTTCACTCGGAATGACCGTGGGCGTCGAAGGTGCGCTGGTCTCCGCCGGCGGATCTCCCGCTCAGGACACGTACGCCTTGAACCGCTCCGAGGCGCTGGCCGCGTCCGGCGCGTAGCCGTCGGCGCCGATCTCCTTCGCGTACTGGTCGGTGAGGGGGGCGCCGCCGACCATGAACTTCACCTTCCCGCGTACCCCTTCTTTTTGGAACCGGTCGATGACTTCCTTCATGCCCGTCATCGTGGTCGTGAGGAGGGCCGACATGCCCACCGCCTTCGCGTCGGGGTGGTCCTTCAGGCCCTGGAGGAACTTGTCGGAGGAGACGTCGATGCCGAGGTCCACCACCTCCAGCCCCGCCCCCTGCGCCATCATCTTCACGAGGTTCTTGCCGATGTCGTGAAGATCCCCCTTCACGGTGCCCAGCAGCATCTTGCCCACCGGTTTCACGCCGGCTTTCACGAGTTCGGGCTTCAGGATGTCCATGCTCTGGTTCATTGCGCGTGCCGCGATCAGGACCTCGGGAATATAGATCTCGTTCGCCTTGAAGCGCTTGCCGACCTTTTCCATCCCGTCCAGGAGACCCTTGTTCAGCACGTCCGCCGCGCTTGTTTTCTCAGCCAGGAGCCCCGAGGTGAGCTCCTTGGCCCGGGGCGCATTGCCCTTCTGAATCGCCTCCGACAGTTCCTGCAAAGTCGCCATGATGTTCCTCCGTGGTTGCCACGACTCTACGACGGCGGATGCAAAGGGGTATTGTATGGAATGGAATTATTTTTGTAAAATCATGCTATGCCTAGACGCGCACGGGGTCCCGGGACACTGGCTGACGGCATCGACGCCCGGCGGGTAATGAGACTCGGGACTGAATACCGGGCCACCGCCGGCCTCCCCCTTGTGCTCGTGGATGCTGAAGGCCGGGAGGTCTGGAGACTCGGCAATTGCTCCGTGTGCGTCCGGCTTTCCCACTCGGCCCGGAGAGAGGCCATCTGCCGCGAGCATCGCCGCAGGGCCGTTGAGGAATCCTTCCGCTGGGGCGAGCCGTACATCTCCGTCTGCCCGTTCGGCCTCGTGACCTTCGCCGTCCCGCTTTCGAGAAAGCAGAAGCTTTCCGCGGGTCTCCTCAGCGGATTCTCCATTTTCCCCCAGATGGTGCCGGATATGCAGGAGGAGGTGATCGCCCGGGTCCGGCGGCAGCGGGTGAGGCTGGACCTGGGTCCCCGTTCCCGACTTCGTTTCCGCGTGGTGCCTTCCGAGAGCCTGCGCCGCAGCAGCCGGCTGCTCTTCGACCTGGCCGCGGCGTACGGGATGAGCGACATGGAGACGATCGCGGAGAGCCGGGAGAAGAGCATTCAGCAGTTCACGATAGCAAATTACCTGGAGGACGTGCGGGCGGGGAAACAGGATCTTCTCACCTCGCTGGCCAGCATGCAGAACGAGATCATCGACAAGGTCGTCCTGGGGGACCTGGGAGGATCCCGGGAGATCATCAACCGCTTCCTCGGGGTGATCTTCCTGGAGAGCGGGATGAACTTCGATCTGCTGAAGGTGAGGCTCCTGGAGCTGATCGTGATCATCTCCCGCGCCGCCATCAGCAAGGGCATCAGCGCCGAGGGCCTTCTCGGTCCGCGGTACTCGTACCTCACCGACATCAACGCGGCCACGGGTTTCGATGACCTGTTCTGGAGGGTCACCAAGGCGCTGGAGAACTTCACGCGCGCGGTGTCGGAGGAGCGGGGCCGCACCGCGCTCGCGCACATGACGAGGATGAGGGATTTCCTTTCCAGGAATTTTGTCACCAAGGTGTCGGCCCGGGATGTCGCCGCCGCGGCCGGGCTCAGCGTGAGCAGGGCTCTGCACCTCTTCAAGAAGGAAAGCGGCGTCTCGCTGTCCGCCTACGTGGCGCGCCAACGCATCGATTATGCCATCTACCTGATGAAGAACACGGAACGCAGCATTGCAGACATCGCCTCGGAGTGCGGGTTCTTCGACCAGAGCCACTTCACGAAGACCTTCCGCGCCCTGGAAGGCACACCGCCCCTGCGCTACCGGCGGAATGCCAACGGGGAGCATGCGGATCAGGACTATTCCCGGATCGCCGTCTCGATGCCCTCGACCAGTGAAGAGACGTAGCCGCGGAAGTCGGGAATCTCCGCGCGCGGGATGCGAAACCCGATGGCCCCCTCGTGGCCGCCGCCGTTGGAGATGGAAAACCGGGTAAGAAGACCGCGCAGGTCGTACTTCTTCCATCCGCCCGCGCGGCGCAGGCGGAACTGCACGAGGTCGCTGCGCGCGGGATTGTCGAAGTATGCCACCAGACCGAGCTTGCCGCTTTCCTCCGCCAGCCGGTCGGCAATCACCCGCGCCGTGGAGACGATCGTGTCGTCGTCGCAGCCCGCGTACATCGGCTCCATTTCCTCCGCGGAGAGCGCCACCAGGGAGATGGAGCCCGTGCGCCTCCTCCTGTCCATCATGTAGCCGAAGCAGCCCTGCTCGTGGGTGGAGAGCTTCTGCAGCTCGCTGAACACCTCGTCCATGGTGAAGAAGTTGGAGCGCTTTGTCGTGCGCCGGGAGAGCATGTCGTTGAACATCGCCGAGAAGATCTGGTAGTACTTCTTCTCCCTGCGCGACTTCAGGTACTGTCCCATGTTCGAATCCCCGATGATGCCGGTGAGGATGGCGAGCACCAGGTTGCGGGGGAAGAGCTCCGTGACCTGGTGGCGCTCCAGCAGGTCCTTTCGGACCTCCAGCTTCAGGAGGATGTGGCCGATGAGCTCGCTGGCCGAGGAGGCCTCCGTGACGAGGCGGTACCCCTCGTCGCCGAAGTAGCCGCTGTCGGCGGCCAGGTGGTGGTCGATCTCGATCCTCAGAACGCTCGGGTTCTTCAGGAGCTCCCTCACCGAGGGGCTGGCCTCGATCATGGAGGGCTTGGGCGTGTCGCAGAGCACCACCGTGTCGATGTCGGCGGGCGGGGCCTGGTCCGCGCTGAGGATCGGGATCGAATTGTAGCGGCAGATGTCCAGGAGATAGGAAAAGTGCTCGTGCACCTGGGTGCCGATGTACAGAGCCGCGTCCCGATAGAACATGTGAAGGACGAGCGCGAAGGAGATCATGGACGAGATGCAGTCGTCGTCGGGGTTCTGGTGCCCGAGCATGAGGAAACGGCGGCGGTCGACGATGGCATCGATGATGCGTTCGATGATCCGATTCTTCTCCCGGATGCTGCGTATGGCTTCCTTGCGGACCGGATGCTCCGGTTCCTGCCGGACAGGCATGGCGGCGCACATGACGCGGTTCCTCCCCTCTTCCTTGGCCCGGTAGAGCGCCGCATCGGCGGCGGCGCGCAGGCCCGACAGGTCGGAGGCGTGCAGCGGGAATCCCGCCACGCCCATGCTCGACGTCACCGTGGTGATGGCACCCTTCATTTCCTTGAGGAGGGGGATGCGGGCCACCTCGGCGCAGACCGCGTTCATCAGCCGCGTGCCCTGCACCGGGTCGGTCTTCGGCAGGATGATCACGAACTCGTCCCCGCCATAGCGGGCAATCACGTCCGTCTCCCGGAGCAGGGAGCGGAAGACTCGCGCGCTGGACTTGATGGTCTCATCGCCCACCGCATGCCCGTACAGCTCGTTGATCTCTCGGAAGCGGTCCAGGTCCACCATCACGAGGCACAGGGGTTCGCCTTTTTCACCCGCCTCGGCGAAGTATGTTCCCAGTGAATCCTCCAGGAACCGCCTGTTGTAGACTCCCGTGAGCTCGTCGGTGACGGCGCGCCGGCGCGCGCTCTCGCCCCACAACACCATTTCCGAGACGAACTCGCTGGTGCCCCGCAGGCGCTGCGTGGTGATGTTCAACATCCGGTACATGAGCTTCAGGGCGATGTGGGGGTGCTGGGCGATGACGTCGGTGAAGGCGCTCCGCGAAAGGGAATAGAGGGTGCTCTTCGCCAGGGCGCGGCAGCTCGCCGACCGGGGCGCATCGTCGAAGATGGACATCTCGCCGAAAAAGTCCCCGGGGGAAAACCGCGCGATCTCGTGCGTGCCGCCGTCCGGGAGGCGGATGCTGACGGCGGCAGCCCCGTCGGCGACGATGTACAGGTCGTTTCCCTGGTCGCCCTCGTTGAAGAGCAGCTGTCCCTCGGCGAGCTCGACGGAGGACAGGTGCTCGCCAACGTGCTCGACCTCCTCGGGGGCCAGGAGGGAGAAGACCCCCACGGTCGACAGGAATGAAGGGGCCGGGCCGTTCATGAGCCGTCCTCCACGAGGATCCTGTCCCCGCCCGCGTTCCGCGCCTCCCACATCCTTTCGAAGGCGCGGGTCACCAGCGCCTTGGCGTCCGATGCGGGGGCCGGATGCGTGGACACACCCACGCTGCCGGTGAGGGAAATCGCATCACTGCCTGTCACCTGTTTCACGTTGACGGCGCGCATGGCCGCACGGAGCGCCTCCGCCGCGGCGGTTGCCTCGCGCCCGGAGCGCCCCGGCAGGACGACGCAGTACTCATCGCCCCGGTAGCGGGCACCGATATCGCCCTCGGCCAGGCGCGACTTCACCGCCTCGGCGAGGAGCATGAGCGTCTTGTCCCCCGCCTCGTGGCCGAAGGTGTCGTTGATGGACTTGAAGTTGTCGGGCTTCATCACGATCAGGCTCGTGCGCGGCTGTGCCGCCACGATGCGCGGCAGCTCTTCCTCCAGGAATGCCCGGTTGAAGAGACCGGTAAGCCTGTCCCTGTGAAGCTGGCGTTTCAGGTCCTCGATCCAGGGAGTCTTCTCGGAGATGAGACGGTCGATGGCGCGGATGCGCCTGGCGATCTCGCCGAGAAGCTTCCTCAGTATTCGCGCGAAGGTGTCGGGGTGTTTTTCCAATAGCCGGGCGAACTCGATGCCGTCGGGAAAGACGAGGAGCGTCGCCGCGCCGTCCGCCACCGCCGAGGCGCTCCGGGGGACCGTGTCCAGCAGGTCCATCTCGCCGAACACCTCTCCGTCGACGAACCGGGCGATCTCCTGTTCCGCTTCATCCTCGCCCCGCCGCCGAATGGAGACGCTTCCGTCCTTCACGAGGTACAGCTCCTCCCGGTGTGTTCCCTGGGGGAAGACAACCTGGCCCGGCTCGAATTTGCGGTATCCGCTGTAGCGCGCAATCAGTGCGAGCTCGTCCGGACTGAGCTGAGAGAAAAGCGATGCCCGCTTGAGAAGCGCGGTTTTGCCCGCCGTGCCGGGTACGTTTTTCCTCATGGCTGCAGTACAAGGTAACGCCAACACACCCACCGCTTCAAGCAGGCGGACCGAGGATCGCGCCAAGCCCGGCCGGAGAAACGCTTCAGACCCGCCCGAGATTGCACCCGATGAGGAGGGTGGCGAGGTCGTTCGTCGAAGGGAACCCGAACGAGTCCCTCAGGAGCTCGTCCGTTGCCAGGGAAGGGCTGATGGAAACGATGTCCCGGATTCCCAGGAGGGCCGCTTGCTTCTCCAGCTCCGGAAATGCAATCGGAGGGAGAAGGAAGACGCATGGCACATCGGCGCCGCGCCGCCGTTCCGGGAAGATCACGAACGAGCGTTCCAGCGGGATGGTCGTCTCAGAGTACTGTCCGCTGCCGTTCAGAACCTCTTCCCCTACCACGGCATAGCGGCGCCCGTCCACGGTGAGGACATTCGCACAGTCTTCCGGCGCGTCTTCTTCCACCAGGTACACCGTGGGGATCCTCGGCGGCCGGAAAGTCGCATCCTTCAGCACGGCAAAGCAGGCGTGCCGGTCCGCGAGCAGGCGGACGCCGAGATTCCGAACAGGAATTGCCGAGCCCTGCTCATGCCGCGCTTCCAGCTCCACCGCCCGGCGGCGCTGCTCGTCGGACAGCTGCACGGCGCGGCGCACGCCGGGGATCGACTCGAGGACCTCGAGTATCCGCTGCACGAGGCGGGATTCTACCCCCGGCGAGGGCTTGCGGCAAGTGAAGCAGCAATCGCAGGAGCCTGGGAGACGAGCATGCCGGAGAACATCAGCGCGCACCCCAGGGCGCCGCGGGCGTCCAGCCTTTCGCCGAGGAGGAGACTGCCGCCGATCGCCGCGAAGACGCTCTCCAGGCTGAGAAGGATGGCCGCATGCGCGGGCGGCGCGTTGCGCTGCGCCACCACCTGCAGGGTATAGGCAATCCCCACGGAGAGGATCCCGCCGTAGAGGAGAGGGCCCGCCGCAGCGAGGATGGCGGCCATGCTCACCTGCTCGGCAATCAGCGCGCCGCCCGTGCTCGCCGCGGAGCATACCGCGAACTGCACACAGGCCAGGCGCACGGGATCAGTCCGTGGAGACAGCCAGCCGACCACCTGCACGTGCGCCGCCCAGAAGAAGGAGCCGATGAGCACGAGGAGATCTCCGCGCTCCACCGTGAGGGAAGCCGTCACGCTGAGGAAGAAAAGGCCGACGACACACAGCACCGCGCCCATCCACGCGCTCCAGCCCGTGCGCTGACGCCACAGAAGACCGGAGAGGGGAACGAGCACCACGTACAGGCCAGTGATGAAACCCGCCTTGCCGGCCGTCGTGTACACCAGTCCGATCTGCTGCAGGGACGCCCCGAATACCAGGACGACCCCCGCGATCAATCCGGCCCGTAGTGACCCGATTCCGGTCCCCGGTTCACCGCCGGCGGGACGCGCCGACCATGGTCCCCTCGAAAGCGTGAATGGCAGGAGGACGAGAGCTCCCAATGCGAACCGCACCGCGTTGTAGGTGAACGGCCCTACGTGATCCATGCCCATTCTCTGGGCGACAAATGCCATTCCCCAGATCACGGCCGTCAGAAGGAGAAGGGAGTCGTTGGCGAGCACGGTACCGGTGCGGCGCATGGGCGACACCGTAGCAGTCGGGGGACGGAGCGACAAGTGCGGCGTGCAGGCAGGCAGGCCGCCGGCCGGCAGGGGCGGGCCCTTGTTCCTCGACGGCCTTCTCACTATCATGGGCGCATATATGAACACCGGAAAGCTCGTTCGTCTCAACAGGATTTTTGCGCACAACTCCGGACGCCTCTGCTCGGTCGCCGTCGATCACTTCATGATCTACCAGGATGGTTTTCCCGAGGGTCTGCGGGACGTGCCGGCCACGCTGAAGGCGGTGGTGAAAGGTCGGCCCGACGCTGTGACAATGCAGATCGGGATGGCGAAAAACGCCTGGGCGCCTTTCGCCGGCGATGTTCCGCTCATCATCCAGGGATCGATGGCGAGGTTCGACGATTCGGCCCGTGCACAAGGCGCGACTCCTGAGGATGCGGTCCGGCTCGGCGCGGACGCATTCGCGATCGCCTGCTTCGTCCGCGGCGCGACGGAGTGGGAGCACATGCAGGCCGTGGCCGATGCCGTGCGCCAGGCCGAGCGATTCGACATGCCGGTGATCTGCCACATCTATCCCCGCACCTTCAAGGACGGCGCGGTCCAGGTCTCCTTCGCCCCTGAGGACATCGCCTGGGCAACCCGGTGCGCATCCGAGCTCGGCGTGGACGTGATCAAAGTTCCCTATTGCGGCGACGTGCAGGCTTACGCGCAGATCGTGTCGGCTGCGCCCGTGCGCGTTGTCGCCGCCGGCGGTCCGAAAGCGCCGGACTTGCGAGGATCCCTTGCCATGATGGCGGACGTCGTGAAGAGCGGCGCCGCGGGCGCGACCATCGGCCGCAACATCTGGGGGTTCGCGAACGTGACGGCCAACATCAAGGCATTCAAGGCAGTGATCCACGACGGCATGAGCGCCGAGGATGCCCTCCGAAAAGCTGGACTCTAGCGAGTCTCAACGGGGCTCTCACGAGCTGACGACACGGTTCAGGTTCCCCCACCCGAACACGGCGGACGAAGACGGCTTCGTCGCCGTGGGAGGCGACCTGAAGCCGGGAACTCTCCTGCTCGCCTACGGCAACGGGATCTTCCCATGGACCACGCATCCCCTCACCTGGTGGTCTCCGGATCCGCGCGCGATCATTCCCATTGGCGGCCTGCACGTCTCGCGCAGCCTCAGGAAGGTGCTCCGCAACCGAGATTTTTCGACCACTTTCGACCGCTCATTCCGCGCCGTGATGGAGGGGTGCGCAGCTCCGAGCCGCGGGCGGAAAGAAACGTGGATCAGCCCGGCCTTCATCACTGCGTACACCCGGCTCCATGGTCTGGGGTATGCGCACTCGGTCGAAGTCTGGCACGGGGATCGCCTTGCCGGCGGCCTCTACGGCGTCTCGATCGGCGGGTTCTTCGCGGGTGAGTCGATGTTCTCCGCGGAGGAGAATGCCTCGAAAGTCGCGCTCGTCGCCATGGAAGAAAAGCTGAGAACTGCCGGTTTTGAGCTGTTCGACGTGCAGTTCCTCACGCCGCACCTTCGTTCGATGGGCGCAGTGGAGATCGCGCGGGCGGGTTACTTGTTGAAGCTCCACGAGGCAACGGCAAGTGACGTGCGCTTTTCCGACGACGCGAGGGTCACGGAAGGACGGTGAGGACGACCTCGTCGTTGTCGATGTCAGCCCGGGCGCTGCCGCCCTTCGAAAGCCTGCCGAAGAGGATCTCGTCCACGAAGAAGTCCTTCAGCTTCGAAGATACCAGGCGGGCGATCTCGCGGGCGCCGAACTCCCGTGAGTAGCCTTTCTGGGCAAGCCATTCCATGCAGCGCGGTGTCACCTCGAGGGCGACTTTCTTTTGGGCCAGCTCGTCCTGGAACTCCCGCACGGCTTTTCCCACGACCTGGAGAACTACGGCGTGATCCAGGCCGTTGAACTTCACCACGGCGTCCAGGCGGTTTCTGAACTCGGGAGAGAAAATCCGTTCCACCGCGTCGAACACGGCTTCGTCGTGCACGGACCTTTCCCCGAATCCCACCAGGGGTTTGCCCAGCTCCCGCGCCCCCGCGTTGGACGTCATGATGAGAATGACATTGCGGAAGTCCGCCCTCTTGCCGTTGTTGTCGGTAAGGGTGGCGTAGTCCATGATCTGCAGGAGCATGTTGTAGATGTCCTGGTGCGCCTTCTCGATTTCGTCCAGAAGAAGGACGGCATGAGGGGACTTGCGCACCGCGTCGGTGAGCAGGCCGCCATCGTCGTACCCCACGTACCCCGGCGGCGCCCCGATGAGCCGCGAGACTGTGTGCTTCTCCTGGTATTCGCTCATGTCGAAACGCAGGAGGCTCACGCCGAGGATCTGGGCGAGCTGCCGGGCCAACTCCGTCTTGCCGACCCCCGTGGGGCCGGCAAAGAGCAGGGACGCCACGGGCTTGTCCCGCTCCCCGAAGCCGGCGCGCGATTTTCGGATGGCCCGCACGACGAGCTCCACCGCGTGGTCCTGGCCGAACACCTGGCGCTTGAGGCCGGCCTCGAGGTCCCGCAGCCGCTCGCGCTCGTCGGAGGAGACGCTCGCCTCGGGGATCCGGGCAATGCGTGCCACGACCCGCTCGACCACCCCTTTGTCCACGATGCGAGGGCCCTCGGCGGGGTCAGTTTCCGGACCGTAGACGCGCACCCACGCGCCCGCCTCGTCCAGGACGTCGATGGCCTTGTCCGGCAGGTGGCGGTCATTGATGTACTTTGCAGCGAGATCCGCCGCGGCACGCAGCGCCTCGTCCGTGAAGCGGACCTCGTGGTAGCTTTCGTACTTGTCCCGCAGGCCCAGGAGTATGGCATGGGTCTGGTCCACCGTGGGCTCGGGCACCTCGATCTTCTGGAACCTGCGGGACAGGGCACGGTCCTTGTCGAAGAACTTGCGATAGTCCTCGTAGGTCGTGGAGCCAATGCAGCGGATCCTGCCGGAGGTGAGCACGGGCTTGAGGATGTTGGAGGCGTCCATCGAGCCGCCCGAGACCGAGCCGGCGCCGACGACGGTGTGGATCTCGTCTATAAACAGGATCGCCTTCTCCTGCTTCTCCAGCTCGCGGATCACCTTCTTCAGCCGCTCCTCGAAGTCGCCGCGGAATTTCGTACCGGCCAGCAGGGCGCCCATGTCCAGGGCGTAGATGCGGGAATCGCGGAGCGCCTTCGGCACCTTGCCGTCGACGACCATCTGGGCCAGACCCTCGGTGATCGCCGTCTTCCCCACTCCCGGCTCCCCGACGTGCAGGGGGTTGTTCTTCAGCCTCCGGCAGAGCACCTGGATGGTGCGCTGGAGGAGCTCTTCCCGCCCGATGAGAGGATCGATGCCTCCCGCGCGCGCCTTCTCCGTGAGGTCCACGGCGTATGCCTGCAGGGGCCGTGCCTGCTTGCCCCGACTCCGCGGCTCTTCCTCGGGTTCCCCGGACTCGGCCGGCCGGCCGTCCGTCTCGTCCTCGGGGTACGCGGTGACGCCGTGGGAGATGAAGGACAGCACGGCAAAGCGATCGATGCCCTGCCGGGAGAGATAATGCGCGGCGAACGATTCCTTCTCCTCGAAAATCGAGGCGATGATGTCGTCGATCTCCACCGACTCCTTCTCCGCGGAGGCGGTGTGCATGATCGCGTTTTCCATGACGGACTGGAAGCCGGCGGACTGCGCGGGCTTCGCGCCTTCCGTGACCGGCACGTGTACACCGAAGAAGCCCTCGAGGTCCTTCGTGAGGCTCTCCACATTGCCTCCGCAGGCGGCGATGATCTCCCGGCCCCTGTCGAAAAAAAGTGAGGCGTACAGCACGTGCTCGGGGGTGAGGTACTCGTGCCCCCGGGATTCCGCCTCGTGGTAGGCGGCCACGATGATCTCGTTCAGCTCACGGGAGATGTCCATTCAGGCCTCTTCGCAGCTCGCGCGCAGGGGGAACTCGCTCTGCCGGGCCATTTCGTGCACCTGGGAAACCCTCGTCGAGGCGATGTCCAATGTATACACCCCGACCACGCCGTGTCCCTTCTTGTGCACGTCCAGCATGATCTTCGTCGCTTCCGCCGCGGGTTTGTGAAACACGCTGACGATCACCTTCACGACGAAATCCATTGTCGTGTAGTGGTCGTTGTGAAGGATGACGCGGAAGAGCTTCGGCTCCTGCAGGCGTGGCTTCTGCTGGACGCCGGCATCCTCCTGGAAGATCCCGGCGGGATCGGGCGGCATACGGTGTAGTTCTCCTTCTTCTATAATATAACGCGGCGGGGCGCGAGCCAAGGACCCGGGTGCGTCAGCCCATGGCGATCTGCTTGAACTCGTACAGCTTGCCCGTTCGCGGCTCCCGCACGAGGAACGCGAACCCGAACAGGGCGATCACGGCGATGGTCGCGCCAATGTAGAACACGCTCGGATAGTTCCCTGTCCAGTCGATGATCATTCCCGCCAAGGGAGAGGAAACGGCGATGAAGGGAAGGAGGAGCGTGCCGCCCAGCGCCGTGAGGTCCGTGCCCCCGATGGTGGGACACAGCTCGACGCTCATGTTCACCAGCATGAAGGCGCTGGTGACATTCACGATGGAGTACAGGGCGTAGCCGATGCAGACCGCGGTGAAGCTCCGGGAGGCGACCGCGATCATGAAAAAGGCGACCAGGAGAAAGGACTGCACCGCGCCGACGCTGCGATACCCGGCCCTGTCGGCAAGCCGGCCCATGAGCGGGCCAAGCGCCGCGCTGGCGGCGAGGTAGATGACGCTCAGCCATGCCATGAGGCTGTCGGGCGCTCCGAGCCTCTCCTGCGCGTAGGGTACGATGAACGTGGCCACGGTGAGCGCAACCGAGTTCAGCATGTGAAAGAAGAGGAAGATGCGGTAGTTGGGGTTCGCAAGGAGGATGCGGAGCTTGCCCCCGAGTGAGCGCAGGAAACCGTCCGCACGTGCCCGGGCTGCCCGTGCCGGTCGGTCGCGGATCAGGAACAGGCAGAGGGAGGAGAGTGTCCACAGCGTATCGCAGATCATGAAGCTGATGCGGAAGTTCACCGGGCTCGCCCAGCGGTGAAGGACCCACGAGGTGCCCAGGCCCGTGAGGATGCCTCCCAGGCCCATGAACAGGGTGCGGAGGCCGAAGATCCATCCCCTCCTGCGCCGGGGGATGTTGTCGGTGAGAACGCCCATATAGATGGACTGGCCGATGACAAGGAGGCCGACGTAGGAGGCGCAGGCGAAGACGAAGAATCCGGTGAAGCTGGCCGGCGTCCAGATACCCGGCACGAACACCGCCAGAACGTCGTAGAGGAGACGGATGCCGGTCGCGGACATGGAGAGTGCGATCACCGCGCGGACCCGGCCCGTGCGGCCGAAATAGTGGCTTCCGATCAGCTGCAGGGGGATCAGGATGGTCCAGAAGGACTGGACGAATCCCATGAGGGACTTGCTGGTTCCCATCGCGTTCAGGTAGGCGGGCACCATGGACACGTACAGCCCAAACGGCAGGCCGAGGCCCCAGGTGAGCTCGAAGAGGAGCATTCCCGTGACGTTTCGCGGAAGGTTTCGACGGAGCGCGGCCTCAGGATCGTGCGGCCGCTTCGAAGGGTGCGTCTCGTGCATTGAGGATCACGCCACAGTAGGCACTTCACGCGGGATTGTCAATCGCGGACACCGCAGGTGGCATTCGCGGCCACGAGCTTTCCTGGCAAATGCGCGCCGGGGCGACTATACTTTTCACGGAGATGCCGACATGCCGCTTCTCGCCCGCTACCTCTTGCCGACGCGGATCGTCACCCTGCGCAGCCGCTCCAGGGAGGGGGCGATCCGCGAGCTGGCGACGGTGCTCGCGCCTGGCGGAAACGGCCTCGACGCGGAGATCGTGATCGAAGCCGTGCAGAACCGGGAGAAGATCGTGAGCTCCTGGATCGCGCCGGGGGTCGCCATCCCGCATGCGCGGCTCTCCGACCTGGAGGGCATCGAGATCGCGGTCGGCAGGAGCCGGGCAGGAGTGACCTGGGACTCCGGTGACGGGGACCCGGTGCACCTCATCTTCCTCATCATCAGCGGCGACACGGATCCCGACCAGCACGTGCTCCTGCTCGCGGAGATCGCGCGGACCCTGCGTGACCGGGCCCTCATGCAGCTCGTGCTGACGGCACGCTCTCCGGCGGAAGCCTGGCGGCTGCTCGTCACTCGCGGCTACGGGGAACAGGGCAGCATGCCGGCCGCCTCGGCAAAGGTGAGGCTGTCGAGGCTGCTCTTCGCCCACGCCCTCTCGGTGGCGGAGGAGGTCAAGGCGAAGGCCGTGATGCTGCATGGCGATGCGGTAGGCAGCCTTCGATTCATCCAGGACATCCCGTCCCCGGCCGAGCTGATTCTTGTCACGTCGGCCAAGGCCGATGATGCCGGGGAGAGCGAGCGGATCACGCACGTCCTGCAGGTGCCCTTCCCCACTCTGGATCGGTTCGACCAGGTGGAGCTCGCCCTGCTCTTCGCCGTCTCCCAGGGCCTGTTGTCGCGCGGAGACACCGTTGTGAGCCTCTCCGGTGTGCCTTCCTCCGGTTTCCTCGATACCCTGCTCGTCATCGACGTGGGTCGGGAGTTCCCCACCGTCTTCGCGAAAGGCGCGGAGACGCCGCTGGGAGATGTGGAGCCCCAGGTGCTCGAAAAGGTCCTGCAGCTTGCCACCGACATCGCCCGGGAGGGCCGCGAGGGAAAACCGGTAGGGACCACGTTCGTGATCGGAGACTACGAGCGGGTGGTGCGCTACTGTCGGCAGATGGTAATCAACCCATTTCGTGGTTACAGCGAGGAGGAGAAAAGCATCCTGGATCCGAGCCTCGAGGAAACAGTGAAGGAGTTCTCCACCATCGACGGCGCATTCATCATCCGGGGAGACGGGGTGATCATGTCCGCGGGCACGTTTCTCCGGCCCGAGAAGGACGCGCCGAATCTGCCGTCAGGACTGGGCGCGCGGCATGCGGCCGCAGCAGCCCTCTCCGAGACGACGGCGAGCGTTGCCGTGGTGGTCTCCCAGTCCACCGGCAGCGTGTCCCTGTTCAAGGGCGGGGGCCTGGTGATGAGCCTGGAGAAACCCGGCTCCGCGGGCGCAATGCCCTGAATCCGCCTTCGGCGATGCCATGAGCCGGACGCGGCTCGGCAGCGCGTCGGCACCGACATCTCGTTGACTTTCCGGTACGCCGAGTGTAGTACTGCGGGCGAGGAGCACCGAGAATGTTGAGCTTGAAGCAGGCGATCGACCAGTTGAACGCCAAGTATCCCCACAGCGCCATCGGGGCGTTCAATTTCAATGACATGACCGACATGCAGGGCGTGATGCGCGCCGCCACGCACACCCGGCAGCCCTGCATCATGATGGCGAGCGCCGGCGCGGTCTCCTACATGGGCATCCACTTCGTGCGGGAGATGCACCGGGCGGCGACCATGACCTGCACCGTGCCCCTCTACCTCATGCTGGATCACAGCGACAGCGTCGAAACCTGCGCCGAGTGCATCGACAACGGGTTCTCCCTGGTCATGTACGACGGCTCCGCGCTCCCCTTCGACGAAAACGTGCGCCGCACGCGCGAGGTGGTGCGCGTCGCCCACGCGCGGGGCGTCTTGGTGGAGGCGGAGATCGGGCGGCTGCCGGGCCGGGAAGAGCACCTGGACGTGAAGGAGATGGACGCGCTGCTCACCGACCCGCGCGAGGCGCAGGCATTCTGGGAGCAGGCGGGAGTGGACCTGCTCGCCATTTCCTTCGGAACCGCGCACGGGTTCTACAGGTCGCAGCCGCGGCTGAACTTCGACGTGATCCGGGCCACCCGGGAGCTCACCGACGCTCCCCTGGTCATGCACGGGGGAACCGGCGTTCCGGATGAGGACGTACGAACCGCGATCGGCTGCGGCGTGAAGAAGGTGAACATCGGTACGGAGCTCAAGCACGCCTATGCCACAGCAATGCGCGAGACGCTCGCGCTCCTGGACAAGGAGATCGACCCTCGCAAGATTCTCGGGCCCGCGCGTGAGGCGGTCCAGAAGGCGGTGGAGGGCAGGCTCGCGGTGCTCTGCACCCCTCGCGTCGAAGAGCTGGTGTAGGGCAGGTTCCGCGATGCTCGTCATCTTCCGGGGGCTCCCCGGCACGGGAAAATCGTACCTCGTGCGCCAGCTCGTCGCGGCGCGGCCCGGCTTTCACGTTCTCAGCAGGGACGTCCTGCGCACCGCCGTGCTCCCCCATCCCATGTACACTGCCGAGGAGAAGTCCCTGGTCGATGACCTCGTCTGCAGCATGACCGGCTTCCTCCTCGATCACGGCCGGGACGTGGTGATCGACGGCATGGCTCTCTCCTCCGCTGCGCGTGCCGACGAGCTCGTCCAGATCGCCGCCAGCCGAAAGGTGCCAGTAAGAATCATCGAATGCGTCTGCCGGCAGGACACCGCCCTTTCAAGAATTGCGCGCGATGACGGCAGCCACCCTGCCGGTGACCGCGGGAAGGCCCTGTACTTCGAGGTGAAGTCCCGATTTCAGCCCGTCGCGCATCCGTCTCTCACAGTGGACACCGACTGCCCGAACGAATCGAACGTCTCCGCGCTCCTTGAGTACCTGCACTAGCTGAGGGATTGAACCAGCTTCACCGAGAAATCCCTGAGGGAAGGCAGTGCAACGTCGGCTGTGTCGAGCGCCTCTTGCGGCAGGGGATAGGAAGGGCTCGGCACTGCGATCACGAACATGCCGGCAGCCCTGAGGGAGCGGATCCCGTTGAGGGAGTCTTCAACACCAACGCATCGTGAAGGTGAGGTACCGATCCGACGGGCAGCTTCAAGGTAGATGTCTGGGGCAGGCTTGCCTCGCTTGACTGCGTCGCCTGTCACAATTGCCCCAAAGACCTTGTTCAGCCCGGTCAAGTTCATGACTTGGTCAATCAACTCCGAAGGCGATCCCGATGCCAAGGCGACTTTATATGCACTCGCAGCCGCGTGCACAGCCTGGACCGCGCCTGGAAGCAATGGCAAATGCTGCTCGTATTGCGCCTGTACCCGCCTGGTCACCTTCGCCGTGATGTCTTCAAGAGACAAGAGCAGATCCAAATGTTCCCGCATGTATCGTGCCCATTCCTCCGACGCGTTTCCCATGCAGGCATGGTGATCCATCTCCGTCCAGGTCTTGCCGGCTTCCCCGGCGAAACTCACAGCCGCTCGATACCAGCAGGCCTCAGAGTCTACGAGCACGCCGTCCATGTCGAAAATCACCGCTTGGATCGACATTCGTCGTCAACTCCCACCTCCTGCCAGATAAGCTCTCTCATCTTCGGCGCTCCACGAGTGGACCGCCCGGATTTCGCCCGTCCGCCGATGCGGGTAGACCACCGCTTTGCCCTCGATGAGCCGAGCCTTCGCCTGCTTCAGGAGCTCGATCACGTGACCGAGTTCGCCGATCAGGGATATGTGGGCACCCGGGTCGAGCTCACCCGAGGTCATTAAATCCAGCGCCCGGGCGACGTCCCACGGGGAGCCGCCTGCAGAGCCCGTGACATTTATTTCCCGGTAATGCACGGTGGTGGTATTCAGATTGATGATATCTTCGCCTTTCCTGAGGCTGCCGAACAGATGCAGTACCGCATACCGCGCCGCCAGCTCTTGCGCGGCTTCGATGGCTTTACCAGAGCCTGCCGCGACGATCACGTCATCCGCCCCGCGCCCATCCGTCAAAGTGCCCACCAATTCTTTGAGGTCAGTCGCATTGGAATTGACGGTCAGCAAAGTAGTCCCGAGTTTCAGGGCCCTCCCGCCGAACAGACGGCGCACCTGCTCCAGCCGCTCGTCGTGATGATCGACAGAAACGACGACACGAGGACGATAGCTCAAAGCCAGGTCAACGTGCATCCGTCCCATGGTCCCTGCACCGATGATGACCGTGACACCGCCTGGTCTGAGCCCTTTCAGCACTCCGCGCGGCGAGAGCGGTGTTTCCTGCACTAAGTGCATGTGGTGGTCGTGCCCCGAAATAATGCATGCAAGCGGTTCACTCAAAGCGGCATGAGCATAGGGGAGCGGCCGGTCTTGAAGCGGCAACAAGCACTGTGCCTCCAGGATCTCTTCAGTCACCAGCATATATTCTGCCAGATGACCGGGGAGCGTGTACCCAACGCCGAGTCGTTCAATGCCCCTGCCGTTGTCGCGATAGCGTTCGGGATGGTTGATCGGACCGTGGTCGACCGCCGCCTGGATCACGTACCGCTGGCCGAGTTGGTAACGGCCTCGAACCTGTTCACCGATCTCGACTAGGGTGATCGATCCTTCGTCGCCGAGGATGAGCGGATGTTTCGTCACATCCCAGCCAAACAACATGGGGTGTCTGGATCCCTGGTCAATGATCTTGAGTATTGATGAGCAAATGCCCGCCGCGTCGACACGGGCCAGAAGCTGCCGCGGGCCTGGATGCGGCGTGGGCACAGATCGCACGGCCAGGTGCTCAAAGCCGATTCCATCGAGAACCAGCGCCTGCATCGTGACCGGGATCACTGGCGCCCGGGCAGCCGATTCCCCCTCATCTTCTGCTTCAGCCCGAGTCCGTGTGGTCGACATGCTTTGCCTCCGAGAGCCCTCCATCAGAGCTCCGACTGAAGATACAGCTATTCGCGGGCCATTGTGCGACTTTCGGAGGACTGCCGTAATTCCATCCCCGCAGGAGCTGGGGAGTCGTCGAGAACGAGAACGCGGAGGCTAGCGTTCCATAAAATCCGCAATCAGCCCTGCGACTGTCTCCGGTCTCTCGAACATCGGCATGTGACCGGCACCCGCAATTCGGTGAAGAGAGGCCCGGCGAAGACGCGAAGCGAACGCCTCCGCCCACCGCGGAGGGAGCAGCCTGTCGAGCTCGCCCCAGATCAGCAGGGTGTCCTGCGTGACTCCCGGCAGCAGCGCGTCGACATGCTCCCGGCCGATCACGCGCTTGGTGACGCGCGCCATGGTACGTGCTCCCTCCCTGCCGAGGATGCTGACAGCCGTGGACTCGACCGCCGTTCGGACGAGCTCGGGCGGCGCGTCGTTGAGGACGTTTGCCCTTATCGCCCATTCGATAAAGAGCCGCGTGTTCAAAAGGAAAGCCAGGTTCACGACCGGACCGAGACGGGCCAGAGTCCGCAGGCCGCCCTCCTCACCCTTCAGCCCATACGGGTCGATGAGGATGAGCTTTTCCACCATGTCCGGGTGCCGCAATGCGAAATGGACCGCGATCTGCCCGCCCATCGAATGTCCGGCAAGAACGATTCGGGAGAGGCCGAGCGTGGCGCAGAGAGAGCGCAGGGCGCCCAGGAAAAAGGGGATGTCGTACGGCGCGTCAGGCTTGTCCGAGAGCCCGCAGCCGGGCAGATCGACGGCGATGGAGCGCAGCCGGGAGGGAAGCACGCGAAGGAGCGGATCCCAGTCCGCCGCGGAACCGGCCCACCCGTGGACCATGAAGAGCACCGGAGCGTCTTCCCGCACGTCGCCGGTCTCCAGGCAGTGAATCCGAAAGCCGTTCACGTTCACCCATCTGGGCACGAAAGCACTCTACCACGCGGCTCCATGGTATAGTCGAGCCGTGGACACTGGCTTCATCCTCCATGCCGCGGAGCGCACCCACGCCGGCAGAACCGAGGTTCACCTGGTGGGCCGGCTGGAAAACGGGGAGACTTTCGCGGTCGTGGAGCGCCGCATCACTCCCTTCTTCTACGTGCGCGCGGCCGACGAGACGCAGGTACGAGCTGTCTTCGAGAGGGAGCGGCCGGCCGCTGATGTCATCGCCTCCCACAAGAAAACCATGGACGGCGCGCCCGTGATCCGGCTGGAAATGCCCTCAACCGCGGCGAGCCAGAGGCTCCGGGACTCGCTCCACCGCGAAGGCATCCGGACCTACGAAGCCGACATCAAGCCCCCCGTTCAGCTCCTGATGGATCTGCGCATCCACGGCGCCGCCGCAATCGAGGGAGAGTGGCGGAAGGGACGCAGGGTCGACAGGATCTACGAGAACCCGAGTCTCGGTCCGGCCGAGATGGATCCCCAACTGACGGTGCTCTCCCTGGACATCGAGACTGACGCCCGGGCGGGGACGGTGTATGCCGTGGGCCTGGCCTTCCTGGATCCGCGCTCGGCCACGACCACCGGAGAAGTGCTCCTCAATGGCCCCGGACCAGCGGCGGCCTCATGCTTTCCAACGGAGGAAGCGATGCTGGCAGCTCTGCGGGCGCGCATCGTCGAGCTGGATCCCGACATCATCACGGGCTGGAACGTGATCGACTTCGACTTCCGCGTGCTCGCGCGGCGTTTCGCGGCCCGGGGAGTGCCCTTCGACATCGGCAGGTCGGAAAGCGCTGCGAGCTTCCTCGACCGCGAGGACACCGACGGCATCACGCGATGGCGCCGGAGCAAGGCGATCGTTCCCGGGCGGCAGGTGCTGGATGCGATGTGGCTCGTTCGGATCGCCGGCATGGGACTGGAGGACTACAGGCTTGAAACCGTGGCCCAGAGTGTGCTTGGACGGGGCAAGCGCATCGACGAGCTGCCCGGGGAGAGCAGGACCGCTGCCGTGGAGAGATTGTACCGGGAGGAGCCGGACAGCCTCTGCGCATACTGCCTGGAGGACACGAGGCTGGCCCTCGAGATACTGCTGAAGGAGGGACTGCTCGATATCGCTGTGCGGAAGTCCCTTCTCATCGGGACTTCGCTGGAGCAGACCTCCGTGAGCGTTGCGGCGTTCGAATTCCTCTACACCGAGCACCTGCACCAGCGGGGCATCGTCGCCCCGACCCTCGGCATCGACCAGGACATCCTCGACCGGGCTCCCGGCGGCGGTATCATCACCCCCCGGGCCGGTCTCTCGCGGAATGTTCTCACCTTCGACTTCAAGAGCCTCTACCCCTCGATCATGAGGACCTTCAACATCGACCCGCTCACGCGCCTCCGCGCGAGGCCGCAGAACCCATCGGCGGTGATCGCCGCGCCAGTCGCTGCGACGATTGCCGCACCCAACGGGGCCCATTTCAGCAGGGAGCCGGGCATCCTCCCTGAGATTCTCGACCGTTTCTTCGAGAGCCGCGAGGCCTCGCGCCGGCGCGGCGACCGCCGGGCAGTCTACGCGTACAAGATCGTCATGAACTCGTTCTACGGCGTGCTGGGAACACCGGGGTGCCGTTACGCGGCCTCCGCTCTCGCGGGTGCGATCACCTCCCTGGGCCAGCACATCCTGTACTGGGCCCGGGACCAGGTCACGGCGAGCGGGTACGACGTGATCTACGGCGACACGGATTCCCTGTTTGTGCTGTCGGGGGCGCAGCCGGACGCCTCTGCGTCGGAGCTCGCATCGCTTGGCGCGAAGATCGCGGAGACCATCAATGCACGGCTTGCGGAGTACGTGTGGTCCTCCTACGGAGTCGAATCCCGCATGGATCTGGAGTTCGAAGCCATCTACCGAAGGTTCTTCCTGCCGCCCATGAGGACCGTGACGGATGACTCGGACGATGACTCGGAAACCCGTGGACGCGCCAAGGGATACGCCGGGCTCCGTGTCGCGCCCGGCGCCCCGGGCTCCGGGGAATCCGAGGTGCTCGACGTGGTGGGCATGGAAGCAGTGCGCCACGACTGGACCCCGCTCGCCCAGGAATTGCAGAAGGAGGTACTGGCCCGGGTGTTTCACGGCGCCGCACCCGGTGAGATCGATGAGCTGGTACGCGATTTGCTGCGCGACCTGAGGGCGGGAAAAAAGGACGAGAAGCTCGCCTACCGCAAGTCCCTGCGAAAGCCGGTCGAGGCATACACGAAATCTTCCCCGCCCCATGCACGGGCGGCGGCGCTGCTTCCGCCCGAGGAGAGATCGGGGCTCATCCGTTACCTCTGGACAACCGACGGCCCCCAGCCCGAGAGCAGACGCACCTCGCCGCCGGACTACGAGCACTACGTGCAGAAGCAAGTCCGGCCGATCGTCGAATCCATTGCGCCGTACATCGGCCTGCAGACTGAGAACCTTTTCGCCGCCGGCGGACAGCTGGGACTGTTCTAAAGAAGAACGGGCTTGCCCTGCCTGCTATTGCTTCAAGTAAGGTTGTGTGCCAGACGAAGGATAGCTGCTGGCACTGTAACTCATGGTCAGGGTGCTGCCGACGACGCTGTAGGTCATATAGAGAGGTGCACCCTTCGAATAGAGGAGGGCCCAGACCCCCGTGGCGGAGCTCAGAGACAACTGGATGTGTTTGGTCACGGTGTCATAGGTCGTGATCGACCAATTCGCCGTACCATCTAACCCACCCCCTGAATCTGTGACCGAAGCGCTGCCGCTTGAGAGTACCCATGTTTCCGTCACCCCAAGGAAAGTTGCTTGCCAGGTACCGGCAAACTCAGGCGCTGACGAGCTGCCCGGCGGGGTGCAGCCCATCACCGCGAACGTGAAGATCGCAACGACCATTGCTGTGTACGTAAGTGCCTTTTTCATATCTCGCCTCCTTTTGAATGACGTCCATGCTCCTCTATCGGACAGGTCCGGCCGATCGTCGAATCCATTGCGCCGTACATCGGCCTGCAGACTGAGAACCTTTTCGCCGCCGGCGGACAGCTGGGGCTGTTCTAAAGAAGAACGGGCTTGCCCTGCCTGCTATTGCTTCAAGTAAGGCCCTGAAGTTGCTGACGAAGGATAGCTGCTGGTGCTCGTGCTGAAGTACATGGTGTTGCCGGTGACATTGTACGTCATGTAGAAAACTGTGCCGATGGGATACAGGGTGTAGATCCCTGTGGCCGAGCTCATGGACATTTTGATGTGTTTGGCCGCCGTATCAACGGCCTGGATCGAGCTGCTCATTGTGCCGGTGATATAGCCTGAATCCGTGACCGAGATGCTCGTGGTGGTGAACACCACGGTTTCTGTCTGCCCACTCGCAGAAGTCTGCCAAGTGCCCACGAATTCATACGCTGATGAACCGCCTGGACTGGTGCAGCCTGCCACTGCGAACAAGAGAATCGCAAGCGTCAGCACTGTCCACACCAGTTTCCTTTTCATTTCTCGCCTCCTTTTGAATGACATTCTTGTCCCTGTTTCGAGAATGGTCCGGACCGGTTCCTGGGGTTCGTGTTCTAGATCCACCCAAAAAGCCAAATTCAATAAAAACGATTACTTCCTTTACTATGACATCTCGCCCAGATCTCTTCAAGAGACTGGACAAAGATCACATTGCCAGCCGATGCCCCGGTCTGGTACAGTGCATAGAATACCTATGCTTATGACGATTGCGCTCCTGGTGATCTTCATCTCGGCTCCCCTGGTGTTCACGCTTCTCTTCTTTTTTACGGCCCCGTACGGGAGGTACTTCCGGCAGGGGTGGGGACCGTCGCTGACGGCGCGCGCGGGCTGGATGCTCATGGAAGCGCCTGCCCTGCTTGTGATCGGCATCATCGTGGTATCCAGCGGCCAGAGGGTGGGCACTCTCACGCTGCTCCTCCTCGGCCTTTGGGAGATTCACTACCTGTACCGCACCTGTCTCTTTCCGCTGCTGATGCGGGGAAGCTCCAAGCGTTTCCCTCTCCTGTTGGTCGTCTTCGCCTTCATCTTCAACAGCCTCAACGGGTACGCCAACGGAATGTTCCTCGCCACCGGCCCGCTGGCCGCGGGGAGCTTCATTTCCAGCCTCCGTGTGTGCATTGGGATCGCTCTGTTTGCCGCGGGATTCCTCACCCACGTGTGGTCCGACAGCGACCTCAGGCGGCTTCGCAAGCCGGGAGAGATCGCCTACAAGATTCCCCGGGGAGGGCTCTGGGAATATGTCTCCAATCCCAACTACTTCGGCGAGATCACGGAGTGGTGCGGCTGGGCGCTGGCCACGTGGTCCCTGCCGGGCCTCGGTTTCGCCGTGTTCACCATCGCGAACCTCGTCCCCCGCGCGTGGGCCAACAGGCGTTGGTACCTCGACACCTTCGACGACTATCCACGGGAGCGCAAGAGCGTGATCCCGTTCGTCTTCTAGGCAGGGAGGGGGCCATGCGGGAGATCCTCTGCTTCGGCGACTCGAACACGTGGGGGTATGACCCGACAACCCAGGGAAGGTTCCCGGGCGACGTCCGCTGGACCGGCGTGCTGCAGTCTGCCCTCGGTCCCGACTTCCGCGTGATCGAAGAGGGTCTCAATGGCCGCACCACCGTCTGGGAGGACCCGGTCGAGGGCGACAAAATGGGCAAGAGGCACCTGCTGCCCTGCCTCGAGAGCCAGGCGCCGCTGGACCTCGTGATCCTGATGCTCGGCACGAACGACACGAAGAAGCGCTATTCCGCGCCCCCCACGGACATTGCGGCAGGCGTGGGCGTCCTGCTGGACATCATTGCGCACAGCACTGCCGGCCGGGAGGGCAAGGCGCCGCCCGTTCTGGTGTTGGCCCCTGCGCCCCTGACGAAGCTCACCGAGTTCGCACAGATGTTCGAAGGCGGTGTGGAGAAATCGCGCGCCCTTGCGCCTCTGTACGCGGAGCTGGCGAAATCCCGGGGCTGCCACTTCTTCGATGTCGGCAAGGTGATCAGCTGCTCAGACCTGGACGGGCTGCATCTCGAGGCGGCCGCGCACCGCGCCCTGGGTGAGGCGCTTGCGCGCGAGGTGAAGAAGATCCTCTGAGGATTCGTGGACGGTTCAACGGTCGGCGTCGTCGCGGACGCGGACGAGCTCCCGGGTGGAAAGAAGGCCGCAGGCGGCCTCGATGTCCTGGCCGCGCGACTGGCGGATAGTGGTGAGAATCCCGCGGTCGCGCAGGAGCTCCTGGAAATGCTCGATCTTCTCCCGGGGGCTTGGAGCCAATGGTGTGCCGGGGATGGTGTGGAACGGGATGAGGTTGACCCTGCAGCGGATGCCATCCAGGACCCGCGCGAGCTCCCGGGCATGTCGGGGCGTATCGTTCAGGCCGTCGAAGACGATGTACTCGAAGGAAACGCGCCTCTGGCCGCGCACCATCCGGGCACGCAGCTCTGCAAGGACTTCCGCAAGCGGGTGGACGTTCTCGATGGGCATCAGGCGCCGCCGCTCCTCCTCGAAGGGCGTATGCAAGCTCACCGCGAGATGGCACCGGGTGCTGTCCAGGAAGGTGCGCATTGCGGGCACCAGGCCGATCGTGGACACCGTGATCCGGGTGGGGCTCAGGCCGAACCCGTAGTCCGAGCAGAGGATCTCCAGGCTGGCGAGCACGTTGGTCAGGTTGTCCAGGGGCTCGCCCATGCCCATGTAGACGATGTTGGTCACGCTGCCGCGCTCCGGCAGGCTCAGGTACTGGTTGAGGATCTCGCCGGTGCTCAGGTGGGCCTGGAAGCCCTGCTTCCCCGTCATGCAGAACAGGCAGCCCATTTTGCAGCCGACCTGCACCGAGAGACAGAGAGTTCCCCGGTGCTCCTCGGGGATCCAGGCCGCTTCCACGAACCCGCCGCGGCCGGCAGTGAACAGGTACTTCTTCGTGCCGTCGGCGGATTCGGTCACTTTCACGGGCGGGGAGAGCTCAACAGAGTAGCGCTCCGACAGGAGCCCGCGAGCCGTGAGGGGAAGGTTCGACATTTCGTCGAATCGGGTCACCCCTTTACGGTAGATCCAGTCGGCAAGCTGACGCCCCGCGTACTCCGGAAGACCCGCGTCCGCCGCCACCTCTTCGAGCCGGGACAGGGTGCTCCCGAGCAGGTTCTCCTTCATCGGTTCACTCAGAAATAGATCTCTGCGATCACGTCGGCGAACTTCACGCCCCTGCCGATAAGGATGTCCCGCGCATCGACCACCATCCCGCTGTTGCCGCACAGCAGGAAGCGCTCGGCCGCGGGGAGGGGCTTCGCGGAGAGCCACGCCGTAGGCCTCCCTTCGAAGACGCCCTCCGCCTTCTCCCTGGTGCAGCACGGGACGTACTTCCCGTCAAGGAGCGATGAGAAATAGCTCCTCTCCAGGAGGCCCGCAATGGTCCGGCTGCCATGGACGAGCAGCTTGCCTTCGGCTGTCCCCGATCTCGCCATGGAGACAAACGGGGCGATCCCGGTCCCCGTGGCGATCCAGCAGGAAGGTCCCGCCGCATCGCGGAACGCGCCGAACGGCCGCGAGCAGAGCAGATCGTCCCCCGGCACCAGCCCTGCCAGGCGGGGGGTGAGCAGGCCCTCGGGCACCAGGTCGTACAGAACGTCGACCAGAGGATCCCCCGTGCCGCTTGCGATGCTGTAAAACCGGGGCGGAATACGGGGATCAAGGGTGAGCGCGATGGACTGGCCGGGCACGAAGTCCCAGGCGCGCGAGAAGGAAAGCCGGTAGATGCCCGGCGCGATCTCTACGTTCGACGTCACCCGCACAGGCTCGAGCCTCGAAGGGTCAAGGCGATGGCCGGTTCCCTCCGTGCTCCCACGGACGGGGATGACGCGTATTCCTCGATTGGATGCCACGGGCACCAATGTACACAAAGAATAGCTTGCCGACAGCCCTCCGGACACGCTATGTTCCGGTCACCATGGCCAACCGCAACGGTGCTCCTCCCTCTCCTGTGCCGCCTTCATCGGCGAGCGACCCTGGTCAACCTGCACCTGAACCTGCGCCACAGCCGGGGGCGCCTGCCCCGGCCGGCCCCGCGGAGCCGGGGCCAGTTCCACCGCCCCCGCCTGCGGGGATCACTCCTGCTGCTCCCGCCGCCTCAACGCCCGTCGCGGTCCCCTCTTCACGAGAGCCCCGGCCCCAGCGTTTCCTCTTCATCTCGAAGTGGGGTCTGATCCACGACCTGGCCTGGGAGGTGAAGAAGGAGGGCAACGAAGTCCGCTACCACATCATGATGAAGTCCGAGCGCGAGGTCGCCGAGGGCTTCGTGGAGAAGGTGGACCGCTGGGAGGAAAGCAAGGAGTGGGCCGATGTCATCGTCTTCGATGACTGCGAGTTCGGCGCCCTGGCCGACCGCCTGCGCGCGGACGGCAAAGCCGTGGTCGGCGGCACGCCCTATACGGACAGGCTGGAAATGGACCGCGACTTCGGCCAGGAGGAAATGCGCTCGGCGGGCATTACCATCCTCCCCCGGTGGGAGTTCGACTCCTTTGACGCGGCCATTTCCTTCATCAAGTCCACGCCCGGCCGCTACGTCGTGAAGCCCAGCGGCCGGGCGCAGAACGAAAAGGTGCTCTCCTTCGTCGGCCAGGAGGAGGACGGGCTGGACGTGCTCACCATGCTTGAGCACTACAAGAAGGGATGGGGCGGGAAGATCAAGAGCTTCCAGCTTCAGAAGTACGCTTCCGGCGTCGAGGTTGCGGTGGGGGCCTTCTTCAATGGCACGGACTTCATCCATCCGGTATTCGTCAATTTCGAGCACAAGCGCATGTTCAACGACGACATCGGCCCGCAGACAGGGGAGATGGGCACCGCCGGTTTCTGGCACGGGTCCAGCACACTGTTCCAGCAGACGCTCTTCAGGATGAGGGACCGGCTGGCCGCCGTGCGCTATACCGGCTACATCGACATCAACTGCATTGCCAACTCCCGCGGTATCTACCCGCTGGAGTTCACCTGCAGGTTCGGCTACCCCACGATCAACCTGCAGATCGAGGGCGTTCTTTCCCGGTGGTCGGACGTGCTCACCGGCATGGCGCGCGGCACGCCTCTCACGCTGAGGGCCAAGCGGGGGTTCCAGATCTGCGTCGTCATCGCGGTGCCGCCGTTTCCCTTCCTGGATTCCGATGCGTTTCACAAGTTCAGCGAAGACGCGGTGGTGATCTTCCGCAAACCGATGAACGAGGGCATCCACCCCTGCGACATCCGGATGGTGGACGGCGACTGGCGCCTGACGGGCAACTCGGGCTACGTCATGGTGGTCACGGGCTCGGGATCCACGATGGATGATGCCCGCCGCGAAGCGTACAACCGGGTGAAGAACATCATCATCCCGAACATGTTCTACCGCACCGACATCGGCGATCGCTGGCACCGGGACGGCGACCTCCTGCAGACCTGGGGGTACCTGTTGTAGAGCCCAGATTCTCTTCGCCGCGCCGACAGAATTTGGGTACCTTCGCGGGGGGGAGAAAATGCGTTCGAACAACCGGACCGCACTCGCTGTGGTCCTTCTTCTTTCCTTTGCCGTCCCTGTCGTGGCGTTCGCAGTGAGCGGGGAGGTCGTGTACACGGAAGGCGACGTCTCCTGGCGGAATGGCGCCGCCTCGCGCGACGCGGCAATCGGGGACACGCTCGGCCCCGGGGACGTGATTGTCACGGGCGCAAGGGCCCTTGCCGTCATCGACCTGGCCAACGGCACCACGCTCAAGCTCAAGGAGAAAACCACCCTCGCGATCGACTCGATCGGTGAATCGACATCTGTCAGGCTCACGGCGGGCGGCGTCTTCACGACGATCGCGCGGAAGCTCACGGGGCGTTTCTCGGTGAACACCCAGACGGCCGTGGCAGGGGTTCGCGGCACGGAGTTCTTCATGGCGTACGGGCGAACGATCGACGCAAAGCCCGACGTGTGGCTCTGCGTCAACTCGGGCGCCGTGGAGGTCTCGATCCCCGACACGGGACAAACGGTGGTCGTGAAGCAGGGGCTGGGCATCAATATCGTGGGAGGAGAACGGATCACCTCCCCGAAGCGCTACCCCTGGACACGGAAGCTGAACTGGAACATCGATCCCGGCACGGGCACTGTCGATGACCGCACGAGCCTGGAGCAGGCCTACAGCGACCTGCTGAACCAGGATTACGACTGAGGGAGGCGGCGATGAAGCGTAGCGTTCTGATCGTTGCCCTTCTCACGGCCGCCGCAACATGGGCTGTCGCGCAGGCGCACGTCCCGATCTTCACGCAGGGAGACGTGGAGCTTCAGAGCAGGGCCCAGCTCGTGGCGAACATTGGAAGCTGGGACGTTCTGGCGGAGCTCGCGGACAGGCTCCACGACCTGGACACGCCTCTCCATTCTTTCGAATCGGTGACCGTCGGCGGATACTACCGGGTGATTCCCAACCTGAAGGTGGGCGCTCTTTACCGCATTCAGGCGGGCGCCCGGCACGACGATGATGTGCTGGCGAATTTCGTCACGAACCAGTGGGACTGGAGCGACACCTCCCGGCGGCTGGAGAGCGTCCTCATGCTGGACGCGACCCCGCGGTTCCAGCTTGGCTTCCTTCCAGGGGCCAACTGGGTCCTGATGCTCAAGGGCAGGTATCTCTACAATACCTGGAACGGCCAGATGTCGGTCATGGCCCGGCCCGAGCTCACCTGGTTCTGGATCCAGGACCGGGACCCGTTTCTGAACATCTCCCTGAGCTACGAGCTGTACTTCCCGGTGAACTTCGGGACCACGATCATCTACCAGAGCTACCCCTACCTCACCATTCTCTGGCATGCCGCACCCGAGATCGGAATCGAGCTGGCAGGCGCTTACAAGACCACCGTATGGTCGACGTCGGCCAGCTGGGCAGCCGCGTTGTGGAGCCCCTACAGCACCCCGGTCAACACGTGGGCCTTCTCACTTGGAGTCGTGTACACCCCGAGTTACTGAGCCGTCTCGGGATTCTTCAGCGCGATCCGCGCAGGGAGGAGAGCAAAACGCCCGCGCCCGCGATGATGAGGATGAATGGCCACGCGATTGCCCAGTCGATGCTGAAGAGAAAGATCGCGGAAATGGCCAGCAGGACGAGCCCCCCGATGAGGGGACCGCGGGATGCGGCGGTGAACCGCCTGCCGCTTCTCACGAACATCTGCCAGGCGGTTGCCAGCGAGCCCAGCGCGGGGATCAGGATGAAGAGGGCCCACCAGTTGTGCAGCTCCACGCCCGTGATGTTGCGCAGGATGAAGACGATGCCGATGAGGATCAGCACGCCTCCCACGATCCATGCGGGCTGCCGGGGCCTGCCCTCGGGCTGATGCGTCTCCTGTGAAGGTTCGTTGCTCATGTCTTCCTCCGCTTTCCCGCGCAATGAGACACCACTGCCTCGGGATTCTGTCACCCGGGCTTCCTGGTGAACCACCCTGTTGAGGCAATGGCATCCAATGCAACGAGTGCCTTTGTCCCCCGCGTTCTCATGATGCGCAACTTGTCTATAGATCGCCTCGGTCAATCCGTTGAGAATCCCTGCAATGAAAAGCAAATTGACAAAACTGAGAGACAAGAAAAATACAATCAATACAAGCGTGAGCCTGTTTCCACGCGTCAGGGATTTGAAAGCCAAGAACAAAGCGACCCTCAGATTATTCATGTCACTTTTCCATGGACGAAAGAACCACTCTTTCGCCTTCTTCAAGGCCAGAAAGAACCTCGAGGAAGCCATCCTCGCTTTTCATGCCCGTTGTCACCTCTTTTCTCTTTAATTCTTTTCCTTCCAAGACGTCTACATATTTTCTGTCATCTTTTCGTTTCAGGACCTTCACTGGAACCAAGAGAGCATTTTTGTGGTAGGCGGTATTGATCCAGACATCAGCTGTCATTCCGGGTCGAAGAAGCAGTTCAGCATTATCGATATTCGCGACGACTCCATAATAGACCACATTTTGTTTCAAGATCGGACCAAGACGTATCTCCTTGACTTTTCCATTGAACCTCTTATCTGGATATGCATCAACGGTAAAGCTCACGTCCTGGCCGACTTTCAAAGAGCCGATATCCGCCTCGGAAATATTCATATCGAGCTTCATTTTTCTGAGCGTTGATGAAACCACAAATAATGGGGACCGAGAGTTTTCTCCCGCAATCTGCTCGAGCTCGACATTGCGCGAAAGAACGACCCCATCGATTGGGGAAATGATATTCGCATGGGCAAGACTGATTTGCGCCACGCGTACTGCGCCTTCACATTGAGCAATCCGGGCTTCTTGCGCCTTTTCCCTAACCTCGATTTCCACAGACCCGGAAAAGGCACCTGTCGCGGCCCCCAGAACTCAAAAAAGCCCGTATTTGCCTTGCTAAATCGTTCGGCCGTTAGCAATATCGATTACTGAAGCAAATGAAATA
>Ga0315279_10001726_pt1 | contig 35545 bp, 33 predicted proteins | sample YL17G06_20_MG_FD_203694 | JGI IMG/M metagenome (GOLD analysis project Ga0315279, IMG submission 203694) | Sediment microbial communities from Yellowstone Lake, YNP, Wyoming, USA - YL17G06_20 | ecosystem: Environmental > Aquatic > Freshwater > Lake > Sediment | place: USA: Wyoming | collected...
TGTGATAATATTTTCCCATCATGCGGTCTCCTAAAAGGGTTAACGATTTTGTGTTTCCAAAACATAACCGTTACCCCCGACCGCATGATTTTTCAATCAATTTTCAACGACAATAGGGACATCCTCGGAATTTCGTCTCAGCATTGTTGCCGATTCCTCCGCTTATCAAGATTTCAGCTATATATTTACCTATTGCATCAAAAACTGCGATTCGTCGATTGAAATATTCTATCTTGAGCCTTTTATGATTAGTCCACCATTGCATAAAGCCGATAAAGATCCCGAAGAGAGCGATTGTTGGTGTAAGAAAGGCTTTTAGTATATCGATCCAATCTTTATGATTATCAATTGACATGATGGCTTAAAAAACTCCAATATTGCGGCTCACCGGCCGCCGATTCGGTAATAATAATTTTCAGTCACAATTCTAACTGAAGTTTTATCGTTTTGTCAAGGGCCGCCGCCTCGGCTCAAATCCAATTAACCACTCACTAATTAACCGATTAACTAATCCCCCTGATACCCTGATTACCTGATAATCTTATTTTCTCTGTGTCCTCTGTGACCTCTGTGGCAAAACAAAAATGCCGTGTTAACTAAACAAATCGTCCGGTCTTGTAGCATCTGGATTATTCAAAGTCCACGTCCGGCACCTCTCGGACGGATGGGTGCACGCTGAAGTAGTCCTGCGACTCGAAGCCGAATATGCCGGCGATGATGCCGCTCGGGAAGGTTTGGCACTTGTTGCGATAGTCACGCACATTCCCGTTGAAGAAACGGCGTGCCGCCTGGATGCGGTCCTCCGTATTAACTAACTCTCGCTGGAGCTTCAGGAAATTTTGGTCCGCTTTCAGTTGAGGGTAGTTTTCCACAACCGCCAGAAGCTGTTGCAGCGCACCGACCAATTTGTTCTCATCGACTGCCTGCTCCTGGGGAGCGCCCTGGCTGGCCAAGCACTGCGCACGCAATTGAGTAACACGCTCGATGACCTCCTTTTCATGGGCCGCGTATCCTTTGACTGTGGCAACCAAATTGGGAATAAGCTCGTACCGCCGCTTCAGTTCCGTGTCGATATCACTCCACGCATCGCGAATATGGTTTCGCAAAGCCACCAGCGTATTGTAAGTTAAGACAACGTAAATGACCGGCAGCAAAAAGATAACTATGACTAATATCAGCAGTCCCCACATAATCACCTCCGGGAAAACAGGTATTCCGGCAAAAGTGACCTGACAGTGATGAGTCGATTCAGGTTCGGTTCTATCTGTTCCGGCGCTAACCGGGAACCAAACGACACAGCCAGCGCGCCGCTCTCAATCTCTATTGTCAGGTCGGTATTCGATAAAAGATACTCAATCATACGGGCATTGCATACATCATAAGCGAACTTCTTGTCCGGCGAGCGGACACAGAACTTGCGAGAAAATTCGTACGACTCAAAATCAATATCATCATACCCCAGTGCCTGGGCAATCTTCGAGAAGAATCCTTCACTGCCAATTATCAGCTCCGGGAAGGATGCCGGCAGGTGCAGAATGAAAAAAGAAAAATAATGGTGGTGGGTTTGGCGGTGTCCCTTGGAGTCGGTGGAATAGGTTTCATAGTGGTAGTCGAACACAGTCACATCGTGGCCGTGGTAGTTGCCGGAGAGGATATTGAATGCGTAGCGATTAGTTGTCCGCTCCCCTGACAAGAATTTCGACTCGACCCGGAGTTTGTCTAAAAAGCTATAACGCTTGGCTATATCCCAATTCTTACCAGGGTCGAAGCATAGACCAAGCTTGGCCGCAAGGGCGGCCATTGCCTCGCGCCGCTTCCGGGCGCTGATATAGCTTACGACCGCAACGACGATAGCGACCGCAATAATAAAGCCGCCGATAATTAGAGGTTCCACTTTCTATACCTTTGACATATTCCCATATTATGTACCGGCCCCCTCCATTCGACGTGTTATTGTAGCTGGTATGCACCCACGAGGTCAAACACCTAAATCCACTTTTTGCCCTTGCTATGCAGGCTTTTCCCGACAGTACCGACACGACTAAACACTCTCCGGCAAACCCAGCCATAAATTTCCGCCGCTCCTGCCAAATATCGAGGTTTATCCGCCACTCCGTGTGGAGGGTTTATCCGCCGAAGCTTGCCCGCCGTAGGCGGGGCGGAATCCAGCATCGAGGTTTATCCGCCGGAGGCGGAATCCACTCACCACTCACTAATTAACCAATTAACTAATCCCCCCTGACACCCCGATTCTCTGATGTCCTTTTATCCGTGTTCTTGTGCTCTTGTGTCTTCGTGGCTGATTCTTTTCTATTGCAGGACGCTCGTATCAATCACTGTGCCAGCTTGCCTCCCACAGCCATTCGTTTGCCAGTTCTGCAAAGTCAGAAAAATCTACTCGACAATCTTTGTTGAAATCGGCAGGCAAATAAAAACAGTTTTGCCGCCATTCACTCCCGAGGATTGCAAAATCTCTAAAATCAACCGACTCGTCCATGTTGAAATCCGCCTGTAAACCACGCCCGCTTCCTAACCATTCCAAACATAGTGCGCGCAGGTCATAAAAGTTGACCACATAATCATTGTTTGTATCAGCCAATTGAGTTGTCTTCAGCCACTGATTTGCAAATTCTGCGACATCGTTAATGTCAACGATTCCATCCCGTCTCAAGTCTTCGGATATATCATGGAGGGTCCATCCTGTATCTATCATAAGATTAGGTGTTATGGCCGTGGCGATGTCCTCCCACGGAACAAGCTTAAAATTCTGATTTCCCCCGGTATTGTGGCCGTCCTGAGCGACAAATACCCCATCAGGAAAAGCGGATCCCAAAAACACACTGGCAACCCCAACTCCATCGGTATTGCTTAAGCCGTCAACACCCAGAGCCGTATTGTCGACGACCTTGAAGCTCATCACATACTCGTTGTTTCCGTTGCGGCGATACACGGCAAAGGTATTGGCCAAAGGATACCCCGGATGGTCCTCCCCCTGACTCGAAGCAATCAGATATCCATCTCCGCCGTGGGCATAATAAATCGTCAGCCCTTCCACATCAGCGACTAAATGTCCGCCGGTACCGGCATTTGTACTATCAACCAAGAACCGATTGGCCTTACCCGCAGGGTCATTCGGCTCAGCCCCATACCTCCAAATTCCCACATCCTCCTCACCGACGTAGAGGTAGCCCAACTGGTCGTCTGCGACCATTCCCTCGGTCTGGCTTCCAACATCGAACGACCGCACCCGAACGCCATCAACCTTGCCGCTTCCATTATCGAACAGTTCCCACTGTTCCACTGCACCATTCTTGTCATTGGCGAAAGCATAATACTTGTGTGTCCGCCGACTCTGATACAGACAAAAGCCGTATGCCTCAGTAATACCGATGATAATTTTTCGGGCGGCAACGTTAGTCAGTCTCCTCGTGCCCGCATCGATTGTGTAAACAGCAATGCTTTCGTCGGTGCGGTTGCCGGAAGCAACAATGTCCACTTTCTTGCCTCCCAGCGGAAAATCGTATCGCACATCGACGTTGTTCATCTTGCCGTCTTTGGCGAAGAATATCAGTCTGCCGGTAAGGTCATAGACAGCCAGCCCACCCTCCGTATCGTGTTTATCCGTTCCAATGATAACACTTTGATTCGGCTCGGTCGGATGGACCCAGACCTTCGCGTCATCCGCACTGTCGCCGCTATGAGAGACCGGCTCTGTTTCTACGGTCGGTTTTACCTGGAACACTTCCGCAAAGGCAGATTCCAAAAAACAGAAGCCACCTGACAGAACAGACAACAAAACTATCGTTTTGACGTTCATACAGCCTTTATCTCCGCAGGACCCCTACCTCCCTTAGTGGTCTGTTACAAGTGATAACCGTCATTCCTGCGAAAGCAGGAATCCAGCCCGCCCTGAGCGCAGCCGAATGGGTGCGAAATGACAATCCATCAAATCATCTGTAACAAAGCACTATAGTATCAAATATCCCTTGAAAAAGCAAGTTGCTCTGTTGAAAACGCGTAAAGAACGTCATTCTGAACGAATCGCAGCGAAGTGAAGAATCTCTTCCTGTAAGGGTTTTGTGAGTTAAGAACTGTTTCTTCGGCTGGGTAACCATTATGCCGAATACCGGCACGCCTAACCGGAAATTTCCGCCGTCAGCGCAGCAAAAAAGCCAGTCGTATCTAACCGGCTCTGACCCGCATATAGCCAAGAATTACACACCCCCACTCCGCGGTCGCCTTTTTGCATTACGCACCTGTGCACTTACGCCCTTATGCCCTTACATAAAGCGGGTGATGGGGATCGAACCCACATGACCAGCTTGGAAGGCTGGTGCATTACCACTATGCTACACCCGCATTTGCATTGACTATTGATTATTGATTACTTATTATTTTATCACAAATCATCAATAGTAAATAGAAAATAGTAAACTCAAAATGGGTATTGCAGAAATAGCTGAACAAGCCAAGAATGCTTCCATCCAACTGGCAGCGGCCAAGACCGATGTGAAAAATAATGCCCTGGCCGAAATTGCCAAAGCCCTAAACGACCACAGCGCCGACATCATTTCCGCCAACAAAAAAGACCTGGCCGTAGCCGAGAAGAACAACCTGGCAGCCCCCCTGCTGAAACGCCTCAAGTTCGATGAAGGCAAAATATCTGAAGTCTGCGCAGGCATCGAAAGCTTAATCACACTCGACGACCCTGTCGGAAAAACGCTTTCTGCCACCGAGCTTGACAAAGGGCTGGAGCTTTATAAAGTCAGTTGCCCGATTGGCGTTATCGGCGTAGTATTTGAATCCCGGCCGGATGCCCTCGTGCAAATCTCAACGCTGTGCCTGAAAAGCGGCAACGCCGTCCTGCTTAAAGGCGGAAGCGAAGCCGAACATACCAACACCACTCTGGCAGAGGTAATCCTGGAAGCAACCGAAACAATACTGCCGAAAAACTGGCTGCAACTACTCCACACACGCCAGGACGTTGCGGAAATGCTGGCGATGAGCGAATATATCGACCTGATTATCCCACGCGGCTCGAACGAGTTCGTCCGTTTCATAATGAATAATACCGACATACCCGTGCTCGGCCACGCTGAAGGTATATGCCACGTTTATGTAGATGGCGATGCAGACCTGGATATGGCTGTAAAAATTACAGTCGATTCCAAATGCCAGTATGTCGCGGTCTGTAACGCCGCCGAGACCCTGCTGGTCGATAGTCCAATTGCCGAAAAATTCCTGCCGAAAGTCAAAGCCGCTCTGGAACAAAAAGGGGTCCGGTTGCGAGGATGTGAGAGAACAGCATCAATAATAGATGTAGAGCCGGCAACTGAAAAGGATTGGTCAACGGAGTATCTCGATTACATCATCTCGATAAAAGTTGTGGATGGTCTTGATGAGGCAATCGAGCATATAAACCGCTATGGTTCCCGCCACACCGACACCATTGTTACCGCCGATAAAAATAGAGCTGCCAGGTTTTTGGAAATGGTTGATTCTGCCAATGTCCTCTGGAACTGCAGCACGCGTTTCAGCGATGGCTACCGCTACGGCCTCGGGGCTGAAGTGGGTATCAGCACCAATAAGATACACGCCCGCGGGCCGGTAGGGCTGGAAGGCCTGTTGATTTACAAATGGAAACTTTTAGGCAGCGGTCAGATTGTCGCCGATTACTCCGGCCCGCCGAAGGCGGGTGCGAACGCAAAAAAATTCACACACAAAAAGCTAAATAAAAACTGCCCTCTCTGAGATAACATATCGTTCTAAAGTTAAACGACGCCGACGCCGGCCCGAGCCAATGTCACCAGCCAGCCGGCGGCAATTATGACCAACAGAGCCGCAATTATGTATCGGACCTTAACTTTGGTAAAGAAACGCGTCAGAGAGCAAAAATATACTCCAGAAACGGCTATAAGAAAAGCCAAAAATGCTGCAACGAGCAAGATACCGCACAGCACAGCAGCGGCGGGCTGGATATAAAACGACTCTAAGATTTTACCCTGAGCAAAGGTGAGTGCCGAAGTGGTCATTCCGCAAGTCGGACACGGCAGGCCATATCTTTGCTTAAACCCACAGGGATTGAGCCATCGGCTTATGTCGATTCTATTTGTCGCAGCTAACCGCAATAAGCCAAACGAGGCGGCCGCCGCCAGGAAGAAAACTATGGCGAAAAGCCGTTGCCGAGCCGATGCACGCCCCGTTAGAGGTTTTGGTATCTCTAACGGGGCACGGCAGAAAATTTTCGCCTTACTTGGCTGTTGGCTATCCTGCATATCGAGGTTAGAATATGACAACAAAGTTGTTCTGTCAAGATAAGTAAGGGGTTTGGAGATATGGTATTAGAGCAAAAAGATTTGAGCATGATGCTGGAGACCGCCATAGTGGCGGCGCGACTGGCGGGGCAGCGGGCAATGGAAGAAATCGACTTTGTCAAGGTCTCGGTAAAGAACGCCAGTGAGCTGGTAACCCAAACCGATGCCCGGTGCCAGAAGATAATCATTGAGCGAATCAAAGAGAGCTATCCCGACCACGGCTTTATCGCTGAGGAAGGTGAGGGAGGCAAGCTATTCAAGCAGCCGCCGCGAGGGGGACAGACTCTGTGGTGGGCCATCGACCCGATAGACGGAACGAACAATTTTGCACACTGCCTGCCTTGCTTTGTCACCAGCATTGCGGTGCTAAATGATGGTAAGCCGGTTGTTGGCGTGATTTTTGAGCCGGCTACGGAATCAATGTTTACAGCCGTCAAAGGCAGCGAGGCACAACTGAACGGCAGACGAATCACAGCCGGCAAAGAAAATCTGGATGAATTTGCAAGCGTTGGCCTGGACAGCCATTTTGATAAGGAGGTGCCGGGGTGGGCCTGCGAAATTATCCTGCGGACAAGATTTCGCAACTTCGGCACAACAGCCCTGCAGATAGCTTATGTCGCAAAGGGTGGTCTGGTTGCTACAATCGCTTCTGACCCGAAGCTATGGGACATAGCAGCCGGGACAGTAATCGCTGAGGCGGCAGGAGCTATTATAAGCGACTGGCAAGGGAAAAATATCTTTCCTGTTAATCTTAATAATTACGAAGGAGGAGAATTTCGGATAGTAACAGCCAACAAAAAGGTGCACCCGCTGATTATGGATATCCTAAAATAATTTTCGATTGTCGATTGACGATTGTCGATTTGAGACCTTTAGATTTCCGAGTGTCGATTTTGTAATTAAAGAAACCATACTTACAGGAGAATAATTGAAACGATGACACCTGACGAGCTGAAAAAGAGAACCAAGCAATTCGGTCTACGTGTAATCCGGTTAGTTGAAGCTCTTCCACGAACAAGAACCTCTGATGTTATCGGCAACCAACTATTACGATGCGCCACGTCCGTAGGTGCTAACTACCGTGCTGCCTGCCGAGCAAGGTCCAAGGCAGAATTTGCTGCGAAATTGGGAGTTGTTGAGGAGGAGGCAGATGAGACCGCTTATTGGCTGGAACTGCTGATGGAAGGAAAGATTATACCTAACAGCAGCGTTACGACCTTGCTTAGAGAAGCTAATGAGTTGGTCGCAATAGTTGTGTCTTCTCTGGTTACGGCCAAAAGAGCAAACCAGGTTGGCAATCGAAAATCTACAATCTGAAATCCGCAATCCGCAATCACCTTGGGTCTGGGACCGGCTGCAGCGCAATGATTTTTACTTTATCATTCTGGGAATAAACATTACTTCTGTCGAGTATGGCTATAACCCTTCTTTGCGGGCCGTTGACACCGATGCGAACGAGCATATAGGCGGTAAAGACGTCACTTCTAACTGTAACAAGATTACTAATCCGCGAAAATATTAAATCGCGCTCCTCAAAGTCATTCGCTGCACCATCGACCCCGGTTCGTGGTGGGTCAGTCGTCAGGTCGGGAAATCCCATCTGGTCTATACTGTTACCAGTAGGGTCTTTATCGCGACCATACATGCGGATATCATACCGGTAATCGTAAGAACGACGGCCCTTATTAGCCAAATCGTGCGTGACGCTTAACAATTCTGCTACGCTTGCAAAACCCAGTTCTTCGCGGACCAGTGCCGGCGGAAACGGAGCGCTGGGGTCCAGGTCCACCATTCCCCTGCCCCTGCCACCGGAATAATCCACCACATTAGGCACCAGCTCCAACTTATCCCTGTAGGCCACTATCGTCTGAGCGATACGTGGTTGCATCCACGGCAGTTGTGCTATCACAAACCACGGGGCGGTATTGATATTTATACGTCCCTTGACTTTGGTTTCATTCGGGTCGTTCCAGGGATAAACTGCCGGGTCAAAAACAGTCAGGTAATTAAATATCTGCTGGAAAGCGGCGTCAGCCAGGTTAATACGAACGTTATTTTCAGGAGGTTGCGATGCAAGTCGCACACCAATCATATCGTTTGGGTTGGGACTTGGTCCCACGGTAAGGACTCTTGCTATATCACCCACTGTAACAAAACCACCTCTAAAAGTGGGAATATTATAGTTCGTTCTTCCAGCGCCACCATTGGACATGCCCAGCGTCCCGATTGAGTTCGGATCCATGTTCTGATACACTACATTCCAGTTTCTGTCATGCCTGTAGTAAAACTGCCCCACATCCTTAATTGAATTCCAGTTAAACCACGCATCTTGAGTTCCCTGTTTGTCAAGATAAATATCCTGAGCCGGCGTTCTTCTCAGAAGATAAATGTCATATCTTTCGGCCGTATAATTCACGTTCGGGGGGGGCGATGTCTGAGTATACTTTGCCAACACTAAATTAGGGTCTCCTCCATTCGTTATTACAAAGCGACCATTAACTGGTATAGCATAACCGGCAAGATTTACTTTTAAAACATTACCACCTAACAAGCGAAGCTCAATCCTAAAATCACCCAGTGGAATTGGCACTTCGAATGGATTATAAAGCTCAATCGCAAAATAATTATTCGCCGGATTATCCGGGTTGGTTCCACTAATCCTAAACGCTATCTCACTTATAAACGGCTGTGCCTCAAAGCCATAATATGTCTTGGGGACTACAGGCGGGCCCAAAACAGTAACATTCACATCATTATCACGAAGGTCAACTATATTCACCGCCAGTTGGGCAGCTAAACTGGAGTCGATAGTTCTCACTAACGCATCGGATAATTCCTTAGCAGACGCAGTATTGACATTAACCATTTTCGGAAGTGGTCCGAAACCTCTCGCGGGAGGAGTAATTATCCGGTCCATATTGCAGGTGGTGCCAATGTGCCTATACGAATATATATCATTTAGTCCCATCAAATCGTGCTGAGCCCTGTAAAACCAGTCCTTAAGGTTGGCTTCTCGCATGGTTGGTGAATTGTCCCAGGGTACCGGCGTCCGCAAATCCAGATTCTTAAACGCATTGGTCCACACATTTTCTATGCGACTATCTATGCCCGGCAGGTTTATTAAAAATCGGTTTCGCAATTCCAGTTCATCGCCAATATCAAACGGCGTATATGCTCCCATGGGGTTGTTGTAACGCCACACGACATTTTGCTCATATAGCGATAGGTCTGTGGGTTCGGTCCCACATCGCCAAGCCTGTAACTTGCCTGCTGCCTGAGCAAGTGTACCATTTGCGCCCCGTTGTGAAAGTGCGGCGAGGTTTATCTGCCGTTGGCTTGAGCCGTCGATATCGAACACCGTTGCTTTAGGGTCGTTCGGGTCAAATTTGTAAGCGGTGTTGACATTTAACATCCCGCCGTTGTCGATAATCCTGATGGCTGCGTAAATGGGCCTGCCTTTGCTGGAGTTCACATCGGGTATAACCACCCAACGCGAATCGGCTACTCCATCACCATCAGCATCGGCGATTTGCCCCTCACCCACAATCTTAGCGTCCTGGTAGTCCGGAACAATCGCCGCCTGCAACTGAAGATTTGACACCAGCTTGTTATACACGTCGCTTATCTGCGGCCATCTATAATTGTTTGCAGCAACCTGACACGGCTCAAGACTTGCCAGCCATCTGTCTTCCGGGCCGGGGTAGTCGTAGTATTCCTGGCCCGCTACGCCGGGGACATCTAAAACCAATTCCTGCTTTATTTTTGCGACGACCGTATCGACTGCAAGGTTAAGCTCTCTACTTTCCGACGCGGCTGATGCTGCCATTTTGTCTATACGGGAAGCCAGCAAAAATATGACGCCGATGATAGCCAACAGTGTCATCAAAACGACGGTAAGGATAAGAGCCGAGCCGACCCTTTTTCGTGACTCGTGATTCGTGGCTCGTGGCACGTGACTTGTGAGTTGTAGTTTATTGTTCATATATTATCCTTTGTCGTCCACTATCTGCCCTCTGTCATCTGGTTACTCTCTGTGCTCTCTGTGGCCAGGTCATTCCGTGTTAGTCCGTGTCAAAAGAAGTCCGTGTCAGTCCGTGTCAAGTTAATCCAAATAAACAATGTGCGTAAAGGTTCTGCCGTTTTTTATAACGCCTTTGGAATCATATAACGTAAAAGTAAATTTAAGGGCTTTAGGATAAAAACCAGAAGGGAACTTATTGGTAGGATTGTATCTCATCAGAGATGCTATCCCCCAATAGTTTCTCTGAGTGCCATTTGGTATATTGAAGAAAACTCCAAACACATCAAAATCTGTATACCCTGGCTTAGGAGTAACGGGGGGTTTTGAGGGAAAACCATCCATTCTTACTAAGTCGAAATGAGAATACGTTCCGCTACCGTCGGGGTTATCGCTTGGAAACCACATTAACTTGTCGTCAAGAGGATTAATAGGGTCGAGGCCAGGGTCCCAATATGCCCACTGGATTGTGAATCTTCCAACGCCTTCGCACATTAACTTGTGAAAAGTTTTTGCATCCCCAATATTAACCCAGGGGGGAAAATCAAAACAAAAGTTCAGTAAGGTATCGGTGCCGCCAGAGGTGTCGTAGGCGGTAATATCTAATGTTTTCCACCGCGCTAACAATAGACTATCATGTTCGAATATCTCATTGTTATTGTATCCTTTGGGGGCGCCATCAACATCATCAAAGGTTCCGCTGACATCGCTGGCGCTAGGCCAAACATAAAGGTCTGGGTCGGCAGTCAATATGTGCTGTCGTCTGGCAAGCAACCTCTTCTGCCTATCTAAATAGAAGGGGTACTTCATTATATTACTGCGGGAATCCAGGCTCTGGGCCTGGCCATAATAGACTCTGGCAACGTTTCCTATTATTGGCCTACCGGTAGGAGCTGGAACAAGGGGAACGGCTGGAGGGTTTCCATCATACAATTGGGTTGACTGAAAATAACCGTCGGCAAAAAACATAATCTGGTCGTATCTTTGGTTAGGGTCCTTCGGGTCTTGGCGGAACCATATCAAAAGCGGGGCGTCAGTCTGAAGACCTTTGAGATCAGAATTGAGCTGGTCGGTGATGGCACGGAGCTTTTGCATGATTTCAGCATTTGCAAGGGCGGTGCGCTGGGAGTCAACACTAACTCTGAAAATTACACCTGCAAAAGACAGGACTATTGCCAGAATCGCAACAGCGACCAGAAGCTCGATTAACGTAAAACCGCGGATTGTTCTTTGTTCATTGTTCATAGTTCTGTCTGATACACAGCTATACAGGGGTGTCTGCCGCCACCTGCCGGCGGAACCACCCAAACCGAACCGGTCGGGCCACCCAGCCAGTACCTGTCAAGCTGGATTATCTTGGGTCTGTCGGCATAACGCTGGAGAACACGATAGATGTTACCGGTACCATCTTCCACTATCATATAGCCGTCATTAATCAACGTCTCGTTACCAGTTATCTCAAGTTCGTTGCTGATGGGCTGCTTTTGCACGTCAACTTTAACCGGAACCGGCCGAGCGGAACCTGAACCAACCCTCCTGCACACAAAGACCGTTACCTGGACAAGCCGATTCGGGTCAGGGGCCACTCGCCTGCATAAGGCAGACCAGTAATACTGCTTCTCAGCAACAGTGTTCGTTGAAGGATACGCAAATTCGCCGGCGCTGATGGGATTTAACACCACTGTCTCAAAGAGTGTTTGTTGATTAGTTGATAAGCCGTCCACATTAACGCCGAATATCCTTATTTTTGCAAAGGCCTCGTCTGCTGTTACTGCTGCGATGGTTTGCTCGGTCGCAATTGTTGAAAAATGGATACCCACTAAGAACGTGCCGGCTATAAAAAGCATCCCTACGGCCAGTATCCCCACAGCCAGCAGGACCTCGGTCAGAGAAAAACCGTTTTTGGTTAGTTCATAGTTCATTGTTCGTTGTTTTTTCATTGCTGGTTGCTCACGATGGTGCCGGTATAAGGATTTATATAAGTCGGAGTCAGTTGATAAAGGTATTGTGACCAGGCGTGCTTGTTTAGATACGCCAGGTTGAACTTTTCGGCCTCGTAAATGACAAAGGAGATACGGCTTGGTTCGGGGCCGAGGCCGAGATTTGGATTGCCGCTGTTGGCAAAATAATCATCCTGATGGAACTTGGCTATTTTGGCAGTCTCGACGTTGTATGCGGTGTTGAATATGTCGTCAAGGCTGGAGTTATCCGTTTTTGAGTCTCTGTTTCTGACCCAGATGCCGTGAGTCACGAGCTTGCCTGACGGCGAGAAGATTATGGAAAAGGTAGTTGTGTCGATAAGCTCAATATCCGTGTCAATTGCGGTATCTCCAACAATATCGATTCTGATTTGTAGTCCGGGATTTACCGGGTTCTGCTTATTACGATCAGGAACGATGGTGAGGTCCGTTACACTGATTGAGTCGGGCAGCTTGATCGGTTCGAGCCCCGGAACTGCACGGAAGCCATAGCCGTATGTCCCGGTGAGGTTCGGGTCCTGGATTATGAATACTATATATTGCGCGCCGTGGATAGGGCCCTGTGGGTGATAAGTTTTTTGGAAGCGTATACCAGTATAGCGCTGCTTTTGTGCCGCCATAGCACGGGCCGAGGCAAGGGCGGCGCTTATTGTAGCCCTTGTGCCTGACTCCGTCTCAAACGAGCGAATAAACGCACGGATGGCAGGCAGACCAATAGCAGCAAGCAGCACTATCGATGCTATCACAACCGTCATCTCGGTCAGCGTAAGGCCGTGTTTTGCTCGTAGTTTATAGTTCATAGCTCTTATGCCTACTATACATCCTACCTTCTGTCATCCCCGTCTGGCGCCGGGTCGACAGATGTCCTGTTTTATCTATTGGTTATATCATCGCCGCTAATTACGTCATCAGCAGTACCGAATCTGCCATCTGGACCTGGCAAATGAAACTTCCTGTCTGGTCCAGCCGATACCAGCAGCGGAAAATTATCACCGGGGACATATCTATAATCCAACACTGTCCCCCACGGGTCACAAATCTCCGGCATACCAACGGCACCAGGAGTGTCGCGTATCAGTTTAGAGCTGATTTTTTCCAGAATCTTGCGTGAGGTTGGTGTTGAGTAAAGCTGTCCATAAAGCGCCGCCGAGTGGGTCAGGTAAGGCGGCTTATTCGGGTCAGGAAAAGGAACAGGAGAATCCTTCCAATAATCATAATACTCCTGAAGCGCAGAATCCAGCAGAGCGAAAGTGCTTTTGAGACCTCTTTCTTTAGCTTGATTATCAATACGAGTAGCGAGACCGACTACCATTGTGGCCAGAATTGCAATTATAGCCACGACAATCAACATCTCGACAAGGGTAAAACCCGCTTTGTATTTGCGACTTTTCATAACATTTCTTTTAATTCTGAACGATGAACCACGAACTACGAACTAAAAACTACTTCAGCTCGCCTAAAATGGGGTGTGGATGGGGGTTTAGTAGCCAAAGTTGCGGATGTCGTCCGGTGTGCCGTATAAGCCATCCGCCCCCGCAGAAATCAATATGTATGAATCGGGCCTGTAAGGCCACTGTTTCCCTACCGACAGAAGTTTTGTATCTCTGATATACCTATAGAAGTTCTCGTACAAAGGCTCGCTATCCCAGGGTGATGGACGTGGGTCCGGCGGTTCTTTAAGTGGGTGCGGCATAGGAGTACCATCTGGCCTCCTTAATGTCAGGTGTCCTAAGGCGATAAGGGCATAATTATCGAGAACGTTGTAAATTCGCTGGTCAGGAGACGGAGCCTCACTAGGAATTATAGTTTTGCTTGAGGTGTTTGCCCTGTAATAAAGGATTGGAGTTCCCATCTTAACGGGCTTTCCACCAACGGACATTGACTTTCTGCCGAATACATCACAAATCACAAATGTATCTGGGTTCAGCGGTGTGGGGTTAGCAAACAATCCCTCCGGCTCACCCAGCCGAAACGCATTTGCAGTCGCAAGCTCCAGATAAGGCCCTTTTCTTTCATTCAAGTTTGCTGGTTTAGGCCCAAAAGGATAGAACGTAGGGTCAGTTGCGCTCCAGGTTGATTTTGGATGAAAACCCAAAAGGTCCCGGCCCAGAAGGGCTTCAGAAAGTTTTTGTGCGCCGCAATAATCGTTCGCGACAGGTGGGGTAACATCGTGTGAGAACTGGTCTGACGGCGGATAATCGCCATAGTCGTTCTTAAAGGCGCTAATGGCCAGCTCGATGGTTGTAATCTGTGCCTGTTGCTTTACCTCTTTTGCGGCCTTACGCACCGCACTTAATGCCGGCAGAAGCAGCCCAACCAACATCGCGATTATCGCTATGGTTATTAACAACTCCACAAGCGTCAATCCTGACTTTTTACGGTTCACAGCTATCCTCACTTTATAATACTATTAGCATCGATGGCTTATGGGCCTTCAACGTAGCTGCTGCCCAACCAGGTATCAGCAAATCTCGCCAGGTCAGAAAAGTTAATAACACCATCAGGGGCTACATCATCAAGGTGAAATAGATTGTGCTGGTCATTTATACCCACTATGTCCAGCCATTTTCCCGCAAACACCCTTAAGTCAAAGACATTGCCATCCCACCTGCCAGCAAAGACCGCAAAGTCGAGAAAACTAATGGTGCCGGAGCCTGCAAAATCATCACCGTGGAACAGGTTGTATTTATCATTCGGCTCTACCGTGTCCAGCCACAATTCCGCAATAAGTTTCAAATCGTTTGCATCGACAAAGCAATCGCGGTTAAAGTCACCGGTCAAGATGGGATTGCCTCCGCACAAAATAGTGCATTTGATAGAATCCCACTGTGTAATGTAAGAGGTCGATAGCTTTTCTGCTACGTTTACTCTCATACCAAGTGACAACAGGTGCGGCTGACCATCTTTGTATTTGTCTTCGACTGCATAAGACTGGCCAAAGTACTCGCCCCTTACATCAGGACCCACACTATTCGACTCCCAGACCACATCGCCGTCAATTAGCAAAACGGCGGTGCATTGGTCCGGACCCCACGGGTAAATTTTCGGATAGGTGTCCAGCTTCAGGTCAAAAGTTACTTCACCGACACCTGTCAGGTTTACTTGTTGAGAAACCGTTGTCATATCATTAACATCAAATATTGCCCAACGCTGCGAAAACAGGGTCAAATTGAAATTGGGGTCGGTTACCCAATCCTTCCCCACATATCCGCCGAATTTGCCTGCCGGAACATTTACATCCCAGCCATTCGGTTCTTTTACCGCAATATCGGCTATCCAGCGGTCGTCTTCGAAGGAACCATTCACGAGCCGGCAAACTTCGGCCTGTACCTGATTCGCAGTTAATAACATAACTATCACTACTCCAACAACTACTTGCTTTCTGGTCATCACTTTCTCCATCCGTTAATCATTCATTAAAGAACCATACCTTTTCTGCAAACCTTTGCCACCAACCACAAAAAACCTCCGCCAATGCAGACCGGTCCTGTGGTTTCGTTGTTCGCCAACTGATTCCTACGGTTTGTATTTCCACTCAAAATTGCATATATCGTCAGCCGTGCCGTATTCACCGTCATATCCGGCAGAAATCAGGATATAAGAATCCGCCCTGTAAGGCCTGGCAAAGGTTGGTCTGGCAGAGTCGTAAATCTGGTCATTCTTTGTATTTAGATAGAACCTTTTAGGGCTGGGGTCGATAAGGTCATGTGCAGGTCCCGCCGGAGGTGGTTTTTGTCCTGGCATACCAAGTGCAACCAGTTCATAGTTGTCTAAATAATTGTAAATATTATTAGGGTTGTCAGGGTTCGCAACATCATGCTCGGTGTTTGCTGTATTTGCCTTGTAGTAAAGTATGGGCATACCAACTTTTTTGCCGCTGCTCTTGTTCGTAACACGGAGGTTATAGACATCGCACAAAACAAATAAATCCGCATTATAAGGTCCTGTAGTCATTCCTTGTTCCCAGTACAAATCACCCATTTTGTAAGCATTGGCGTTTTCGAGTTGCAGATACGGCCCTTTTCTGGCGTTTAAGGTAGTGGGCTGATAAAGCTTTGCAGCAACACCATCTGGAGTACCATCACTTCTAAAGGCCGAATCCGGATGAAAGCCCAACAAGTCCTGACCTACCATCGCTTCAGCAAGTTTCATTGCACCGCAGTAGTCTGCCCGGCTGGCCCAGGCAGTAGGCGGCGGCGCCTCATCCTTCGCACCTGAAAGCGGGTAACCATCGTGCTCGCTATTAAAAAGTTCTATGGCAGCATCGATAGCGTGGAGCTGGGTTTTTTGTTTTACATCTCTGGCAAATTTCTTGGCCTTATTGAGAGCGGGCACAAGGAGGCCGATGAGAATCACGATGATGCTCATAACCGTAAGAAGCTCTACAATGGTAAATGCCGGTTTTCTACTGGATTGTTTAATAATCGTTTTCATTTTTTTCTCCTTTATCACTCAACATAAAGATTTTACTTTTTTCGCTTATGTTTTATGAGGCGGCGATTAGGTCGCGGCGCTCAGGCCTGAGATAACCTGTATCATAGGCAAAAACACCGATAGAACAATAGTCAGAACAATGCCGCCCAGACAAAGAATCATAATCGGCTCAAGCAGCGACATTAACGAAGCAACCAGCACGTCAACCTGCTCGTCATAGTTGTCGGCAATCTTAAGAAGCATCTTATCCAGGTCGCCTGTTTCCTCGCCCACAGCAACCATATTGGAGACAATCAGGTCAACAGTTTTGGACTGCCGCAGCGGCCCTGCAAAGGTATCGCCCTGCCTGATGGAGTTGTGGACGTTTGCCAGCGTATTGGCAAAAACCTCGTTTCCTGCTGTCTCACGCGAAACGTTAAGGGCGTCCAGAATGGGGACACCAGCGCCTATCAATGTTCCCAGAGTTCTTGTCCACCGCGTAATCGATATTTTACTGGTAAGCTGGCCAATAACCGGCACTTTCAGCTTGATTGTATCGAGGACCAATCTGCCGGTCTGAAACCGCCTTACTATCCTGAGCAGTAAGATTACTCCAAATGGAATTGACAGCAGAACGAACAAGCCATATTGGTAAGCTATCCAGTGACTTATTCCAAGCACCGTCGTGGTTACTTTGTTCAGCTTCTGGCCTTCCAACATCTCCTCAAGAACCGTCTTAAACGACGGTATCACGTATTTCATCAATCCAAGAAGGATACAAAATGCTGCGCTCAAAACCACACACGGATAAACCATTGCGCTTTTAACGCGGTTTTTGAGCTTCTGGGCTTTTTCCATAAAGTCAGCCACGCGTGACAGGATCAGGTCAAGCACGCCGCCGGCCTCGCCGGCAGCAACCATACTAACAAACAACCGGTCAAACGCCCTCGGGCATCTGGCCATTGCTTCCGAGAGCGTTGCGCCGCCCTCGATGTCGTCGGCTACATAGCCGATGACCCTCTTAAATGTCCCCGACTTTTGCTGCTCCTCAAGAATTCTAAGGGACCGCAAAATCGGCAAACCCGCATCCTGGAGCGTGGAAAGCTGTCTGGCGAACTGGGCTATGTATTTGACCCTGACCCTGCCACTGGCACCCCGCCTTCGCTTGGGCTGCAGGATTCCTTTTGCTGCAGCCTTTTTCCCCACGCCCCGCGTCCGCACCTTCGTGGGGAAGTATCCCATATTCCGGATTTTGCTTATCGCTTCCTTCTCACTGAGGGCCTCAATCTCGTCCTTTACTTCCAAGCCCTGAGCATCCAACGCTATATACTGGAATACAGGCATCTTGAATACCTCCTACGGATTAACCATTAGCCATTAAAATTTCACAACAGCTAATCCTTACTTTTTATCCCTCTGTACTTGTTTCCTTAATTACCTCATCTATGGTCGTTATGCCGTCATAGATTGCAGCCAGACCGGTATCACGCAGCAGCTTCATACCAGCCTTCTGGCCGGCCGCACGCAAGACACTTGTCGAAGCCTGCTGCATAACCAGGTCGCGCATTTCATCATTGAACGTCATAATCTCAAAAATACCTATCCGCCCCCTATAGCCGGTAGTGTTACATTTGTTGCAGCCCCGGCCATAATAAAACTTCTTTCCCTTAACCTCCTCAGGTGTAAGTTTTAACTCCATCAACTGGCTTTCGCTCGGCTGAAATGGCGTCTTGCAGTTTTCACATATCCTTCTAACCAATCGCTGACCAATGATACCTTCGAGCGTAGCGGTAATAAGAAACGGCTCAACTCCCAAATCCAAAAGTCGGGCTATAGAGCTTGGGGCGTCGTTTGTGTGTAAGGTGGTGAAGACAATGTGGCCTGTTAAAGAGGCCTGTGCAGCGATTTCCGCCGTTTCGAGGTCACGAATTTCACCAACCAGTATGACATCGGGGTCCTGCCGAAGGATATGTCTCAGACACTTCCCAAATGTCAGTCCGATATCAGGTTTTATCTGAACCTGAATAAGACCGTCAATGTCATATTCTATGGGGTCCTCAGTGGTGATTATTTTCGTCTCAACGTCATTAAGTTCCCGCAACGCAGAGTAAAGAGTAGTAGTTTTGCCGCAGCCGGTGGGGCCAGTAACAATTATAATACCGTTGGGCTTGTGAATAAGCCGACGGACCGTTTCCTGGTCATCCGGCCTTAACCCGAGTTTCCCCAAATCAAAGGTAACCTGAGACCTGTCGAGAACACGCAATACAACGCTTTCGCCGAACATCGTGGGCAGAACGCTAACGCGCAAATCAACTGGATTGCCCTGGACAGTCAGTGATATTCGGCCATCCTGCGGCAGACGTCTCTCGGCGATGTCCAGGCTTGCCATAACCTTTATGCGCGAGCTAAGGGCCGTAGCAATGTACTTTGGCGGAGGAATCATTTCGTAAAGCACGCCGTCAATTCGGTAACGCATCTTGTATTCATTCTCAAACGGCTCAAAATGAATATCCGAGGCCTTATCACGAATTGCCTGCAGCAAGACCAGGTTCAGCAGCTTCTTAACAGGATTTGACTCAGAAAGCTCCTTCAATTCATCGAGGTCGATACTCTGGTTCCTGCCGTCAAATTCTGCAAGGAAACTATCACTTTGTATTTCATCTATCAGCTCGCTGATGTTTTCGTCCTGCGTCTCATAGTATTTGGTCAAGGCCTTTTCCAATGCATCGGAGTCAGTTATCTTGGCGGTAACCTTAAATCCCATTAGCGTGCTCAGATCGTCAGTTGCCCTGAAGTTATCGGGGCTGTCAAGTGCGACTGTTAGCTCATTTTGTTCCTTATTGTATTCGACTGGGACGACACGGTATGTCTTTGCCATTTGGGCCGGCACCTTCTCGACCACATCAGCAGGGATGTCAATGCCATCTATGCTTACATACTCCATTCCTCGCTGGGCTGCCAATGCAACCCGGAGATGGCTCTCATCGACCAGCCCCAGTTCAAGAAAGATCTGACCGATTCGTATCTTCCCGCCCCGCTGACCCTGGATTTTCAGGCAATCGTGAACCTGCTCTCTGCTTATAACGCCCATTTTTATAAGGACCCGGCCGAGCGTCCTACCCCTTAATTGCTCTATGGGAGGGAGCGTTTGTGTTGTTTTTTCTTTCGCCATAGGTTTTTTCCTATACGCTATATCGTTCCAAGCCTGCCTTATTATACAACATTAAAACCTTCTTGGCAAGTAAATTATGAATTGGACATTTAGTTATTAGGACTACACAAGCCAAGGCTCATTACACGGTTTCTGTGTTAGCTAAAAACCTCCTCTCTCATTTTCTGACATAAAAACACCCACTCCCTCGATTTCTCTGCCGGTATTTCGCAACGCCCCATCTTGTTTGCAGCGAACTACGTCCTCAATATCGGCCCTACATCCTCCATTTCCTTTGCCGCCTCTTTTTTCTTTGCCTTTGTTCCCCTCATAGCGGCCATTTTGGCCATAGCCTTATCCTGCAGCGGCCCCGGCTGGCGGCTATTATCCAGCATTTCCTCCTGGGTGATTTTGCCGGTATCATAAAGCTGCCACAGATGCTCATCGAGAAGCTGCATTCCCAGCTTCTTGCCGGTTTGAATACTCGAATCAATTCGATAAGTCTTGTTCTCACGAATAAGATTGGCAATGGCAGGTGTTACAACCATAAACTCATAAGCTGCAATTCTGCCCTTACCTGTAGCCAGAGGACAAAGGGCTTGACTAAGGACCGCTATCAAATTGCTACTTAATTGAATCCGAATCTGCTCCTGCTGGTTCACAGGGAATACGTCAATAATTCTGGTAACCGTTCCCGCCGCACTTGTGGTGTGCACGGTGCTAAAGACGAGGTGGCCGGTTTCAGCAGCTCTAATAGCCGCCTCCATTGTTTCCAAATCCCGCAATTCGCCGACCATAATCACGTCGGGGTCCATTCTTAAGACGCGTCTTAGCCCTTCGCCGAAGCTGGGGACATCGACACCGACCTCACGCTGATTGATAATAGATTTTTTATGGTTGTGGTAATACTCTATAGGGTCCTCGATGGTAATAATATGGCGGTCAAAGTTTTCATTAATATAGTTTACCATACACGCCAAGGTGGTCGTTTTGCCGCTTCCGGTTGGACCCGTAACCAGGAACAGCCCTCTGGGCCTCCGGCACAAGGCGATGCAAATCTTGGGCAGACCTATCTCCTCAAAACTCATAATTTTTGTCGGGATAAGACGCAAGACCAGCGAAATACTGCCTTTCTGCCGAAATATAGAGACGCGAAATCGTGCCGCATCACCATAGGCAAAGCCAAAGTCCGTACCACCCTCCTCCTGAAGTTCTTGCTGATTTCGGTCAGGAGTAATGCTTTTCATTAAAGACGCAGTATCATCAGGTTCAAGAACCTTGGTTTCGAGTGACCTGAGTCGGCCGTCTATTCTCAATACCGGCGGTCGGCCGACAACAAGATGTATATCCGATGCACCCTGCCCAACACAGGCCTGCAGTAATCTGTCCATATTAACCGTTGCCATTTTTTAGAGTCCCCAATAACTACGTTTTGCTTAATCTCCCACCAGCTCTTCTGTCTGCGTTGTTTTCGCTACTTCATCTGGCGTGGTTATTCCTTTGAATATCTTGATTTTGCCGTCTTCCATCAGCGTTCTCATTCCGCTTGCTCGAGCTGCCCTTCTAATCTCCATGGTAGGCGCCTTCGCAAAGGCCAGTTCCCTTATTTCGTTATTCATTTCAAACATTTCAAATACTGCGATTCGGCCCTTATAGCCGGTGCCCTGGCACTGACTGCATCCGGCTCCTTTGTAAACGGGACATTTTTCGATGTCCTGCGGGGTTATTCTAAGTGGTTGCAAATAATACGGGTCCGGGTTCTCATCTACTACTTTGCATTTACTGCAAATAACTCTTACAAGCCGCTGAGCCATAATGGCCTGGATGGAGCTGGCTACAAGAAACGGCTTAACACCCATATCTATCAGACGCATAATAGCACTCGGAGCATCATTGGTGTGCAAAGTGCTGAAAACCAGGTGTCCGGTAAGGGCCGCCTGAATTGCGATGTCCGCCACAACACCATCTCGAATCTCGCCGATGAGTATGATATTAGGCGCCTGGCGAAGCATTGAACGCAGAATCCTTTCAAACGACAACCCGATATCTTCTTTGACCTGGCACTGATTCATTCCGTCAAAGTTGTATTCGACAGGGTCTTCAGCGGTAATGATTTTCTTATCGGGCTTATTGAGTTCCTGCAGTGCCGCATACAATGTTGTGGTCTTGCCGCTGCCGGTGGGGCCTGTAACTAAGAAAATGCCGTTGGGCCTTTTGATTATTTTCTGAAACTGCTCGTAACTATCCTGTTCAAAGCCCAGCGATTCGATGCCGATGTTGACTGCGTCCCGGCGCAAAATTCGCAGCACAATACTTTCGCCGTGGTTGCCAGGCAAAGCCGAAACACGGAAATCGATATCCTGGTCGCCGATTGTCCGTTTAATACGACCATCCTGCGGCAATCTCTTTTCGGCAATATCCATCCCGGATAGAATCTTCAGGCGGGTAGTCAGCTGTGCCTGCATACTCTTGGGAATAGCGTCTCTGTCTATGCAGACACCATCAACGCGGTATCTTATCCGCACCCTGTCGGCCATCGGTTCAACGTGGATATCGCTTGCCCGCATATGGTAAGCACTATCTATTATCAGGTTCACCAATCTGATGATTGGTGCGTCATCGCCCGCGCCGGCAAGCTGGGCCCGCAGCGTTTCTGCCTGCAGATCGTGGCCGGCCTCAGCAAGTTCGGCAGCGGTTGCGTCGATGCTGTGTTTGAGCCGGTCGTCATCTTCCTTTTTTGTCTGTTCAAACCGCTCCTGGATGTAGGAGCGAATTTTAGCCGGGTTTGCAAGATAGCACTCCAGCTCGGTGTTCAGCCGAAACCGAATTGCGTCCATTGTGTTCAGGTCTAACGGGTCGCCAATAATCAATTTCAATTTGCCATTATTCATCCCAAGAGGCAGGACATTATGCCTCTTTATAAGCTCCTCAGGAATAATCTTCGCAGCATCGGTGGGGATAGCAACCTTGTCTAAATTTACGTATTCCAACCCAAATTGATTAGCGATTGCCTTGGTCAAAGTCTCATCATCTATCAGACCCAATTCGAGCAATACCTGACCGAGCCGTTTGTTACTTGTTTTTGAGGTCCTAATCGCGTTGACCAGGGCCTCTTTTTCCACCAGCCCAGCTTTGTAGAGTATTTCGCCTAAATGTCTGCTCTGTTTAGCCATATTCACCCCGGGTTTTAGTAGCTCCAGATAATACCATTATAACATTATCGAGATGGTTAGTCAAATATCCAGTTGCAGCCGGAGCATATTTAGAGCCGTCTGTGCCGCCCGGAACCGTATGAAATCTCTATCGTGAGAAAAGATGTAACGCTTGGTTTCGCACCCGCTGTCGGAATCCACGCTAACATATACCAGACCCACGGGTTTTAGTTCGCTTCCACCGGCAGGGCCGGCTATACCGGTTATACCGATTGCAAAATCTGTTCCGGCTTTTCTTCTTGCCCCTTGAGCCATAGCCAGGGCGACCTGCTCACTGACAGCGCCATATTTGTCAATCAAATCGGCCGGCACGCCGAGTTCGCTGACTTTTGAGCGGTTGCTGTAAGCGACCCAGCCGTATGTAAAATATCGGCTTGCTCCGGGAATATCGGTTAGCAGCTTGGCCAACGCCCCGCCCGTGCAGGATTCGGCTACAGCGAGCGTTTTTTTATTCCGGGCCAATTTTTCGCCCACCACCTCGGCCAGCGTCTGCTCTCCCGTGCCGTAAACCAGCTTTCCAAGCGTATTTCGCAGCGATTTTTCGTCATTTTCGGCCATTTGGCGGGCTTTGTTTTCATCTTCTGCCGTTGCGACGATATACAGTGTAACCACGCCGTATCCGACTGTGCAGTTGATTAGCGGGTTTCTGCCCCGCTGCATTATAGAGCCAAGCATTTCGGCGATTGCCGATTCACCTGCCCCGAAGCATTTTAATTTTCGAACCACCACTGCCTGTCCGCCGGCAAGTCGATGAAGCTCTGGGAGGACCGATTCTTCAAACATTTGCTTCATTTCCGAGGGCACGCCCGGCAGAGCAACAAGTAGGGGCGGTTCGCGAACCGCCCCTACCCTGACCATAATGCCTGGCGCTGTGCCAAGATTGTTTGCAATCGCTTCCGCCCCAGCGGGTATATATGCCTGAATCTTATTTTTATCGGGCATTTGCAAGTTTCGGCAGGCAAAAAAATCGCGTATCTTCTGCAAAAGCCCTTCCTGCAATTGCAATTCAGTGCCGAGGAATCCTGCGAACGCCTGGCGAGTCAAATCATCATCGGTCGGCCCCAGTCCGCCGGTTGCTATGACCACATCAGCGCCGCTACAAGCTAAGTTAAACGCCCGTATAATCGCATCCTCATCGTCACCAATGGTGTAAACGCTGATAACGGGTATGTTGATTGAAAGTAGTTTGTTACTTAGATATGTAGCATTAGTATCCGTTGTCTGGCCGCTAAGAAGCTCATTGCCGATACTAACGATACTTGCCTTTTTCATAGAAGCGAATTTTAATCCGATGCCCAACCACAAACAAGAAAAAACCCCTTTCTTGCAATTCATGAGGAAGCAGAGTGTGTCGTCAACCTAATGTTCTTGGGAGGGTGAGTAACGGAAAGCTCAGCGTCGGGTTAGCCGTCCACTGGATTGCCTTGTTCGGTCTTTTGTTCCTTAATGTAACCTTTTGCCTTCCATATCTTCAGGATGTATTCTAGGAAATCGCTATCTGGACTGGAGCCACAGATTGTTGCAAGTTCTTGGCCAACTTTTGTTAAGAGCACATGGCCAATTTCCATATCATTGTCTGATTCTTTCGTAAGCTCCAGTAAGATGGGTTGACTGTAGTAAAGAACGCTAAACCTCTTTGGGAGGCCGAGCAGGCGATAGCCAGCTAGACTATCGAACTGAATGAGGCCAATGCTATCTAAGTGTTTGAGCGAGTCGAACGTAATGCCGCGTTTATTATATATCTCATCCATAACATTGTAGATCAACGGAACGGCATTGCTAAACATCCATCCGAACACACATAAGTTCGTAAAAAGACTGGCATCTGTTTTGTCTAATGACGATAGGAAATTAACAGTTCTCTTTGAATAGGAACCTGGAGAATTGGCCTCTCCCGCTAATACTCGAGACCAAATACTCTGCATCTCTGAGTCAGATATAAGCCTGCATTTGTCAAAGAAGTTTGTTATCCAATCATCTTCGACCTCCTCAGGTTTTGACTTTTCGCCCAACTGTGGCAGCGCTTGACAGGTAATATCCTCCATGTTCTTTTGTTTTTTAGATTCTTCTTCTAAGAAACGATGAAATGCTCTACGGTGAAGATCGGTAACTTGTATTTGCGACTCAGCACGTATACGTTCTGCTTCCGCTTCCGCCTTTGCCACGCGAACAATCTGATATGGCTTGAATACCCCTCCTATTGCATCAGAAATCTTCTCAATCAGCACGGTAGCCGGTTTGGAGAGCTCCCCTAGATTTATGATAGAATTTTTGTCACTCATTAATTTGTAACCAAACTTCTGATTATCTGGTTTCCGTATAAAACGTTTCGTCTGGCAGATTTGTCGTATAACACACTATGATATTACAGTATAGAAGGATGATTTTCAAGAGAAAAAATGCGGAAAAATTTTCAATATGAAGTTCACAGGGGCGAAAGGGTCAGGTGCAGTAACTTGTTAGGCGTGTCTTAACTGGTTCAATAGCTTGTCATAATCAGAATGAGAACCAATCCAAAACCAGATTATTTCGTTGTCCTGTTGGACCCCTACGGCTCGATAATCTTTAGTAATGCGGACTGAATAAATCGGCCGTGATGAATGAATGCGCTTGAAATGTAAGCCAGGATGATATGGGTCACTTTTGAATTGACTATATGCCTGATTTGCCTGCTCTCGGATTTGTTTAGGCAAATTTTCGTATAATTTACGGAAGCGCTCTGTTGTGTGGGAAATCATAATTTATCAATATCTAACGGTTTTGTTCTTCCCTGCCTGTGTTCCTCGATGGCCTCATCAGCAAGGTTGCTCAGGATATCTTCAGAACCTGCAAATGCTTTTTCCCATTTTTTTTCTGCTACCAGCTCATCCAACAACCGTTTGGCAAGTACATTTTGTTCAATTTCTGGTAACTTCGACGCTTCTTCAAATGCCTTTTCCAGAAGTTTTGTCATGTTTCACCTCCAATATATATGCACGCCTGACTATGTTGCTGTTAGATTTTTATTTTAAGTCTAAACATTTGGCTGCTTTTAATCTACGGCCAAGCATGTCCGCCACTATTGCCGATTGCTCCAATTGGATATAGCCTATTAACGGTTAATATGTACCATATCTGCTATATCATATAATATTTTCAATTCATTTTCAACTAAATCTAACGAATAAATCTATAATTCTATTAGTGCCTTAACCACGCCGTCGCGATACTTGGCGACCATATCAAAGGCATCCTGGGTTTGCTCGAGTTTGAATCTGTGCGTTATCATAAAATCAACACTGACCCTGCCGGAAGCTGCCAAATCGATAGCAGCTTGCGTGCATTTATTTTGCCTTCTGATATTAATAATGGTGATTTCTTTTCTGCGTATCTTGTCGATTGCGAACGATATTCTTTCTACCCGCGGGATACCTATCAGCATCAGTTTACCGCCCGGCTTGAGCAGGTCCACGCCCTGGTCGATTGTTTCCTGTTGACCGGCGCACTCAAAGACAACATCCATTCCGGCCGGCTGTCTTTGCATAATCTCTTTTACTATATCCTGCTTATCCGGATTGCCAACCCAACTTGCGCCAGCAGTTTTGGCGACCTGGATTCTTGCGGGAATTTTTTCGGTAACGTAACAAGCGCTTGCATTTTCGGCCTTTGCGCTAACCAAACAGCTTAAGCCAATCGGGCCTGCACCCAGGATTGCTACGTCGGCGTTTGGCGGCATTTGAGACTGCCTGACAGAGTATATTGCAATAGCCAACGGCTCACACAAAACCCCCTGCTCAAGAGTGATTGCCCCCTTGGTTGGAAAGCAGTTTTCCTCGGGCATAATGATATATTCACACAAGCAGCCGTTGCCCTGTCCTGGTGTGCCGAGAAAACGCAGATTGTAGCAGGTATTCTCCCTACCTCGGCGGCACTGCTCGCAGTTATGACAGGATACAGCCGGCTCTACTACTACCTGCGCGCCGACCTTGACGTGGGAGACTTTACTGCCGACGGCTTTAACCGTCGCGGCACATTCGTGGCCTACGATGAAGGGATACTTAACAATTTGCGAGCCGATCCTGCCGGTCTCGTAGTAGTGCACATCCGAGCCGCACACGCCTGCCTTTTCAATCTTCAGCAGGACATCATCGTCTTTTTTTATACTTGGCTCCGGCAAATCTCTTAACTCCATCTGCCGGATACCAGTTAATACAACCGCCTTCATAAAACTATTCCGGGAAAAACCTTACTTTTATACGCCCGCTTATTCTGTTTGGCGCAGTCTCTTTATAGCAAAAATTCATTGCTTCTGCCACGATTAGTTCAAGGGGACAAGTTTTATTTCAAAGAGTCTGGGCCAAAATTTTCCGGTCACGAATAATCGGTCGCCGACAGGGTCGTATGCGATGCCGTTAAGAACATTGTCCTTGTTCTCGCCCGGCAGATTCGAAAGCCCTTCCGTATGTATCCAGCCGACAACACTGCCCGTCCGTGGGTCGATTCGCACAATGCGTTCGGTCAGCCAGACATTCGCATAAACTTCACCCTTGACATATTCCAGTTCGTTAAGCCCTTGCACAGCAACACCGTGGTCGCACACTTCAATACGGCCCATTTCTTCAAATGTGTCGGGGTTTAGAAAATACAATGTTGCTGTGCCGTCGCTCATAATCAGTCGGCTCCCGTCATTTGTGATACCCCAGCCCTCGGTTGAGTAATTGAACGTGCGCAAAAGCCGGAAGCTGTCTTTTTTATAAACGAAACCGACGCCGGACTGCCAGGTCAACTGAATAATCTGGTCGCCATAAATGGTTATGCCTTCAGCAAAAAACTCGGCGGGGATTTCTTTAATCAACAGAACAGCAAGGGTGGCCGGGTCCACTTCATCCTTCGTAGTACTACGGAGAATGGATTTACGCAAAGTTGAATGTTCGTAAAGCCCTGTTCCTTCATACATTATGCCGTCTTCAAATGCCAGTCCCTCCGTAAAAGCCTGATTATCGTGCGGGTAAGCTGCAACAACCTTGCACGTATAGCAGGGCGTGATGCCGAAGTCTTCTAAATCCCTGCAGGAGTGTATGGCAACGGCTGCGAGTATCGCCGTCAGTGCGAAGAGAAGTTTTCCCGAAAGCGCTTTAACAAACCCCGCCATGTAACTCTATTCACCTATACGTTGAATCTGAAATTGATGATGTCACCGTCCTGGACGATGTAGTCTTTTCCTTCGAGCCGGACCTTACCGGCTGCCTTGACCGCCTTTTCGCTGCCGAGCGCTTTTAAGTCATCAAAGGCCATAGTTTCGGCCCTTATAAAGCCTCGCTTGATGTCGGTATGCACCTTGCCGGCTGCATCAACTGCAACGGTGCCTTTTTTTATAGGCCAGGCACGTAATTCATCTGATACAACCGTTAGAAAGCTAATTATTCCTGCCGCCAAGTAGCAGCTTTTGACGAATTTACTTGCCGCCGGCTCGGTGATACCCAAACCAGCCATAAACTCCGCCCTGCTGCCGGCGTCTAATTGTGCAAGCTCATATTCCAGTTCGGCACACATTGTTGTAACCGGCACAGAGCCGTCAAGCCGCCCGCTGAAATCGAAATTTTTATCTAATTGATTTTCGCCTACGTTGACTACGACCGCAATCGGCTTTAAGGTTAGAAATCCCAGCGATTTGATTATCTCCCGCTGCGCATCGGTCTCGATTGCTGAGATGATGGGCTTTTCCGACTCGATTGTCTCCTGCAACTTTTTCTGCAGGGCCAGCTCCGCCTTGTCCTGTGGCTGGGTTTTTGTGGGCTTATGGGCCTGTCTTTCGAGGTTTTCTATGCGGGTGGTTACAAGCTCCAAATCGGAAAGCAATAGTTCGGTCCGCAGCTCTGCCAAATCTCTGAGCGGGTCGATGTTATTTCGATAAGGCGGCACCGCCGGATTTTCAAATGCCCGCACCATCATAACGAGCATATCAACGGTTCTTATTTGACCAATCAGCCGTCTCGCCACCGCCCGGCCGTGGTCATCGGTAAAGTTGAAACCCGGCAGGTCAAGGCAGTCGATTGTTGCGTGTGTTGTCTTCTTTGGCTTGTGGTACTTGGCTAACCAATCGAGCCGTTCATCCGGCACCGGCACAATAGCTTCTTCAATCGCAGTCGAGCCGGCCGCGTGCATCACCTTGCCGCTGATGGCCGACAGGATAGTGCTCTTGCCGGATTGCAATAAACCAATTAAGGCGACTTTCATCTACGTAACTCCTTATAGATGGTGTCTCCGTAACAGTCGTATGCCACAACGGCGGGGAAATCAACCACCTCCAGCTTCTGTATGGCTTCGGTTCCGAGGTCTTCGTAGGCAATTACCTCCGCTGCAACAATATGCTTGCTCAATAGCGCTCCGGCACCGCCGATGGTTGAAAGATGAACGGCTCCGTATTTTTTGAGGGCATCTCTAACTTCGCTGCCGCGATAACCTTTTCCAATCATTGCTTTAAGACCATTGGCGATTAGCTTTGGGCTAAAGGCGTCCATTCTCGATGAAGTGGTGGGGCCGGCAGCGCCGATCACCCTTCCGGGCCGCGCAGGCGTAGGGCCAACGAAATAAATAATCGCTCCTTCAAGCGGAAATGGCAGCTTCTGGCCGGTCTCTATTAACTCGCACAATCTTTTATGCGCAACATCACGAGCGGTATAAACAACACCGCTAATGAGAACCTCGTCACCTGCCCGGAGCTCCCGCACCATTTTTTCGCTCAACGGCGGCTGCAATTTTTTGGCCTCGGCCATACGTCTCCACAAACCACTGCCCTGTGACGCCTTGATCAATAGTTGTCATTGCGAGCGGAGCGAAGCAATCTCTATTGCCTTGGTGCCAGAGATTGCCACGGCCACCTTAGGTGGCCTCGCAATGACGATTCACCAAAACACAGGTAACAGAGTACTACGAACTAACAACTACGAACTATTTGATTTTACAATATCCGGCCTAATTTTGCGAATTGAAAATCATAAAAAGGAAAGCCCCTACTTGCAGCAAAAATCACCTGAAGTTAATATGACACACCGGTGCCAATTGTGGTAGGCTTATTTCGTGATTTGTCGTGCATCGTTCGAGATACGATTCACGAACGACGAGCCACGAACGACGAGATACAAATATGGACCAGACTGCCAAACGCATAATATTCTTCGGCCAGGTGCAGGGTGTCGGCTTTCGCTTCACCGCTCACAGGATTGCCAACCGCCACCAGTTGGCCGGCTTCGTCCGCAACCTGCCGGATGGCAGTGTGGAGATGCTTGCCCAGGGAAAACCCGAAGACATAAACAAATGTATTTACGAAATAAAACTCGCTTTTGCCGGCTGCATCCGACAAACCCAAATCGAAGATGCGCCCCCAAATCCCAAATACACAGACTTCAGAATAACCCTGTAATTCTCCCCACCGGCTTCTGAATTCTAAATTCTGTTTCAGCGTCAAACCTGCGCCAATATCACTGTGTAGTTTTTGCCGTAAAACTTCGCACACTTCGGGCAGGTGGTATAGAAGAAATAAAGTTTCTTGAGGTCTCTGGCCTTTGATTTGACATAATCCTTCATCTGAGCTGCCCATTTTCCGGCATCCTTGTAAGGTCCCTCAAAAACCTTTGTCAAAAAGGTGCCCGACACTTTCGCCATTTCAGCACCAGGGATTGCCTTGCTGACGGCAATATAGACATCGGCTCCCCACAGCGAGTTCTCATCGACAAGCATAAGAGGTTCCGGCGCAAGGACACCGGATTGCGAAATTTTCTCCATATTTCTTACCATCACTTTGCCGAAGTTCAGCGGGATGTGAAAGAAACTTGTTACACGGTCTTTAATAAATAACCTGTCTTTAAAAACCACTTCTTTCTCGTCCCACGGCTGTGGATTAAACCTCGGGCAACAACCTGTCTCTGAATTTTCATACAACTTGTCCATAACCATTACCTCACTTTCTCCTGATAATCTAAAGTTGACCCCTGAATCTTCCCTTTTTTATTAGCGTCCTTGAATGTCAAATTTGACCCTCAAAAATCGTGGGTAGTAAATGCGGGCATCGCGGACCATTTGCCAGAAGTCGGTGGAGTTGCAGATGTATGTGACCACTACCTCGTCTCTCTCCAAATCTCCAGAGTCCTCCCCTTATATAGTGGCCCCACGGGATGCAGCCAACCAATAACACAATCAGAACCCACTCACGATAACTTCGCAACGTCCGTATTCTTCCCATCGTTTCTGGTCCGAAATGCCAGCCACACAAGAAACATAGCCATCGCCAGCCCGACAACCGTCATCCCCGTAGTATTGTCTGTCCGCTTTTTGTCAAACTCCTGCAGCGGCGCCAAAAGAATAAAAAAGATAAGTGCACCGGATACCAAAGCCAACTGGTGCTTGCCTGACCAGCTCGCTCCCGCACCCGATAACCTCAATACAACCCACCCAACCAGAACAACCAATCCTATCAGAAAAACCATCGTAAATAACGGCTGAATCCCCGTATGCGGCAACACCCACGAAAGAAAGAACAAGCTCAAGGTCCCGCCAAAGCCCGTCAGCAAAAACCAGAAGGGGTGAGCGACCTTTTTGTCTCCCACATCCGAAATAAACATTGGATGAGGCAGCCGCCACGCCAGCATACACAGCCCAGCCGTAACTATCACTGTCACCAGATACTGAACCACCGGAGGATGATACTTGCTGATAAATAAAAATATAAATGCAGCATTCACTACCCACAAAATAAATAGCACATACAACTTCCGCCGACTGACCCATGCCGATGAACGCTGCTTCGCAAACATCAAACTCACCAGAAGAATCGCAATAGCAATGCTAAATACTGCATGATAAATAGTTAGCTCCAAAGCCCACACCCAGTTGACACCGAGCCAGCGACCATAGCTTCCAAGCACCCCCAAATCCGGCCAGTTTGGGTCAAAGAAACTCTTGCACATCAGCCCTTCTTCGGCGATGCCGTAAGCCGCCCCAAGAACAAGCAGTGCCGGCCAATCTTTACCCCACCGATACGACATCTCCCGGACCAGTATTGCACCGCCGCCATAGAGAATCGCCAGCATAATAAATCCGAGCGGATTAAAAAACTCGGCTGGCGGCGCAGAACCCGACAACAACTCGCCAATTATCGGCGACAAAAACAACAACACGACCGCCGGTGATAAAAATCGCTTCGCTCTCATCACACAAAATCACTTTCGCTTATAATCCTAATCGCCGACACGCCTGATATACACCGCCACTTCATTACCGAACCCGTCGGGCTTGTTCCAGCACTGGTTGCCTTTCTCAACTGCGAGCGTCTGTCTCAGCTCCTGCCCGGTTACACAATCAAACCAGCGAAACTCATACGAACCCGCTGTCATATTTTTTAATCCGATTTGGCCTTCGAGAGCGGAGGCATAAGCAATATAACTATCACCGGGCAGTGCCAATACGTACTGTGTCACTGCGTATTTTAGCTCATCGTGCGGCGACATCCGATTAAAATTAGTGGACTCAAAGAATCTCACTACCCGACCGCAGTCCTCAATATCGTTTCTGGCCGAACCTGCAATATCCATCCCGAGAACCATCACATAAGCCCCTCCCATTGCACAGGCCCAGATTTTCTTTCGGGCCTCCTCGCCTGTCCCAAAGTCCGCTGCCTCGGACATATTAACACTGTATCTTCCCCTCGCAAGCTCCCACGCACGGAGCACGCCCTCATGCAGTTGCGCATCGCTCTTAACATTGCACTGCATCGCAAATTGGTCAATATCCGCGTCATCCGCAAACTCCGAAAAATCAACCCCGCTGTGCTTATGCACCGCTATCACGTGGTCGTAATCATCAGCTTCTCGAATCTCCGCCGCAATATTCTTCACCCGCTCGGCACTAAACGCCTCGTCATATTCCTCCGCCACACACCATATCAAACTTTTATGATGCTCAAACCGGTCCACAATAGTATGAATAAACTGCCTCTCCTGCGGGCCAACACTGTCCCCTGTGTCCCACACCAGGGCACTATCATCATAGAAAAATAGATATATGACGATGCTGTTTTTGTCCATCTCCGTAAACCACTCTTCCCACTGCGCAAGCACCGCCGGATTGAGCCCTTTGTTCGGGTCATTGTCGATAAACGGATTATGCGTCCTGTCCCCATCTCCGCCGTGTGAGCGCACCGCTATCATATAGATACAATTTGCGCCGGTTCCTTTAAGTTTTTCTATTAAGGCCATCTGGTCGCCGTCCCGTGTTCCATCTGAATTTAGCTTGCCGCGGTAAAGGAAACCTTCCGGGTCGCCAGGCCCGCACATAAAAAACGGCCCCCCGCCCTTCCGCCTCAACCACTGTGGATGGTCAGGGTCAACAATGATTTGGCCGGTCCGGTCCTTCGACTCTGTCACAGAATCCACCAGCAGCTTCAGTGCGCGGCTGACCATTTCCCGCCCCTCTATCCGTGTATCGTTCCAGCTAACTATCAAATCCAAACTCGGCATAACCACCATAGCCCGTATGTCCCCATGCCCGAAACAGCCGAAGACATCATTTGGCGCATCAGGCCAATTGTGACTGCCGTCCCGCCCCACGCCGTTCACCCACCATGCAAAGCTGTAGCTGCCGTTGTGGTCGCACTGGTTATTGCCTCCGCCAATCGAACGCTGGCCTGCAATCATATCAGCAGACTTGCCCTCCGTCCGCGGGACCGAAAGAGGTAATGGCGATGTTACTGCTAATTTGACGTGCTCGGCACTTATAAGCTGCTTATCCTGCCATTTGCCTTTTCGCAAATACAAAAGCCCGAACCGCGCAAAGTCGCGCGGCGAAATCGCAAGACGACCGGGCCGGCCCTCTACTCCAAAAGCCATAAAAGTCGGATTGTCCTGACAGCCAAGCAGGTCGGTTAAATTAGGATGCAAAATATCGGCATCCACAGTCTCTAATGTCACGCCATAAACCTTGAGCATCAAAGTATCGAAAAACAGCGCCATATTGTAATCGCTGTAATCGAAGGCATCGCCCGGCCGGTCCCGCACGCCATAACAGGAAATTTGATTACACAGATGCCGCCAGGTAATCTTGCGGTCCTTGTAACCCAGTGCCTCGTTTAGCGAATTAAGTCCCGGCTCAAACTTGGCTACTCTGTCGTCGATACCGGCAAGTCTCTTTTCCTCAACAGCTTTCAGCAGAAAGTGCGTATAGACCGGCTTGACCGCCGAGGCGACATCATTTCGTTTGCTCGCATCGCCCCACGTATAAGCCATATACCCATACCGCACCACACACCCAAACCCGCCTGCATAATCGCTTAATGCCTTCAGCTTTGCCGCATCCAACCCGACCTCCTCAGGTTTCTTGGCCTCCCATTCCTTACCCGGATAAACCGGCTTTATTTCATCCGCTTTTATCTGCGCAGCTTTCCCGCACAGGCCAACTAAAACCAATATTGCCGGCAACAAAACCTTCAATCGCCTCATTTGCCTCCTGCCTTTTCCCTTGTGCCCTTGTGCACTTTGTCATTGCGAGCCCCGCACCAATTGTGGTGCGGGGCGTGGCAATCTCTAATCCAATGTCTTCTGCAAATCAATTTGCTAATTTATTCTACCCACTTCGCCAAAAACCGGAAACCAAAAACCCAGAATTAACTATGGTAAATACGAGCATCAAGCATCGAGTATCGAGAATCCATTTACCAATTAACCAATTCTGGAGCGAAGCGTAAGTCCGCCATTCGTGTGGCGGAAACTAATTCACCAATTAACTAATCACCTAATCACCCGATTTCCTGATACCCTAATGCCCTGCCACCTGATTCCCTGGTTTCCCGATAACCGGAACGCAGGCCGTGGCAATCTCTACACAATGATACGGTCGATATCTAAAACCGTCAGTTCCCCATCGCCATCTATATCGCCGCCGCTTGCCCTGCGTAGCTTTAGCGAAGCAGGGTCTAATGTCCCTGCCTGTCCTCTCGTAGCGAAGCGCAGACCCCAGAATGTTGTTATCTGGGGCCCTCGAATGCCTGCCCCTGCACGTCGTAGGCAGGGGTCGCTGTCGGGGATGCACGATTTAAGCAGTGGTTCAATATTTATCCGCCGCTTGCCCGCCGGAGTTTACCCGCCAATTCTTTGGGCGTGTTTATCCGCCGGAGGCGGAATCCAGCATCGAGTATCAAGTATCGAGCATCGAGTATCCAGCATCGAGCTTTATCCGCCGGAGGCGGAATCCACTCACCAATTAACCAATTCACTAATTAACCAATCAACTATTTTTCTTTGTGCCTCTGTGGCAAAAAAAATCCGCGTTAATCTGCGTCATCTTCGAGGGATTGTTTACCGTAATGGTATCTGCACAATCAATCAGCGAATCATAGATAAATCCTGCCTGTCCGCTTATCTCGAAGGTAAGATGAATCCTGCTGCCGTCAGATTTTTGACCCTTCAGATAATTTCTCATGGACTGCA
>Ga0315279_10001728_pt1 | contig 35498 bp, 35 predicted proteins | sample YL17G06_20_MG_FD_203694 | JGI IMG/M metagenome (GOLD analysis project Ga0315279, IMG submission 203694) | Sediment microbial communities from Yellowstone Lake, YNP, Wyoming, USA - YL17G06_20 | ecosystem: Environmental > Aquatic > Freshwater > Lake > Sediment | place: USA: Wyoming | collected...
CGAAGGTGGAGCTGCCGCAGCAACGGCGCGAGACGCGGATCGTGAAGGACGCGTCCGTCGACGAGATCGCGCGGGAGATCGTCGCCTGGATCAAGGGCTGAACCGACTCGACAGGGATGGAACGACCTATGGAGAAGATCCTCTACCTCGCACATACGGGGCCCGACGGGACGCTCCCGAAGGTGGCGATCGAGGCGCTTGGCGCGGCGGCCGGGCTCGCGAAGGCCCTCGCCGGATCGACGCTCGCCGTCGGGCTCGTCGGCGAGAACGTGCAGGCGGCGGCCGACGGCATCGGCGGCGCCAGCACGACGTTCCTCGGCGTATCGGGCCCCGACTTCGCGGCCTCGCGCTATGCCACCGACGCCGCTGCCGCCGTCGCCCTCGCGCGTGCGGCCGGTGCGACGCTCGTCGTGGCGCCCATGACAGCCCGGTTCGGCCGGGCGCTTCCCGGCGCGGCACAGCGGCTCGACGGCGGCATCGACACGCACGTGGTCGGTATCGCCGCGGAAGGCAACCGGGTTTTCATCCAGCGGTGGTACTACCGCCAGCGCATGGTGGCGACGCTCGCCCGCGCGCAGCGACCGTGGTTCCTCCTCGTCGATTCCGGCGCGTTCGAGCCCTGGCAGGGGTGCGCGGGAAGCGCGTCCGTCCAGGCGGTGGCGGCCGAGCTGCCGAAGCCGTCCCGCACCCGCGTCGTCGGCGTCGAGGCGGCCTCCGCCGGCGGCGCGCAGACGATCCGCCCCGAGGCGCCGCTCCTCTTCGTCGCCGGCGCCGGCTGGACGAAGAAGCAGTCCGACGGCCAGCCGCACGTCAAGGAGGCGGCGGAGCTCATCCTCGGCTTCCTCGAGCGGTCGCAGGCGTCGCTCGGCAGCAGCAAGTCGCTCGTGGATCAGTCGAGCGAGGGAGAGGAGGTGCTGCCGTTCCTCAGCCACCTCAACCAGGTCGGCCAGACCGGCGCCACGCCGCGTCATCCGAAGGGCCTGTCGACCTGCTGTCACGGCGAGGAGCCGCACGTCGTCGGTTGGCGGTTCATCAAGGAGCGCCGCGCGGTGAACCTCGACCCCAACTGCGGCTGGGCGCGCGGCAAGGCGGACGTCGTCTACGTCGCCGACGCGTTCAAGGTCGTCGCGCGGGTGAACGAGCTCCTCTCCGAAGGTTGATCGCGACGCAAAGCTCGTCGCGCGCGTGAACGGGTAGTAGAGACACCATAATGGTCATCAAGGAGATATCTTGTCAGTATGGCGCCGCGGCTTCGCCGTGCGGCTGCAAGCCGCGCGCTCTGCGAGCACACTGTGCTACTGGTATCCAAGCCTGCTGGAAGCAGGCTGGCCGGTGGAGCAGCTCGTGCCCCAGCCACCACGGCAGTCGGCTTGAGCCGACTTGGTGGCCGGTAGCCGGCGGCTTCCAGCCCTTGTCCTTAGAACCTATCTCGGTAGATGAGGGTAGTATGTCGTGAGAGGTGGTGGTATGGGCAGTAACCTATCAGCGCGGAGTTGTCGGGATGAAAGGTGGAAGGCGGAAGAAGTATCAGGTCGATGGGTCGTTTTCGTCGAAGGATCAATATCGGATGCCCGATGAGTTGTGGGCGCGGATCGAACCGCTGTTGCCGCCGGGCAAGCCCCACCCGTTGGGATGTCATAACCCGCCGGTCGATCCGCGGAAGGCGATGGATGGGATTTTCTACGTCTTGCGCACCGGCTGCCAATGAGGGGCGTTGGACGCGACGGGTATCTGCTCGCACTCCTCCGCATATCGGTGGCTTCGGCGGTGGGCTGAGGCCGGGGTATTCCTGCAGATATCGGCGTTGGGCCTCCAGGAATACGACGCGGCCCGCGGGATCAACGGGGACTGGCTGTAAGTGCGCGCATGGGGCGTAAACTCCTCAGCTACACCATCGCCGTACGGTGCAATCTTACCAGCGGCCAACCACCGCTTCATCTGGAGGCCATCATCTCCTCCTGACGCAGACAAACTTGCACATCGCGTGAAGAATCTCCTGACGTTGGGGGCAGAGAACCGTCCGTCGCATGGTACGCGGCGGCTCCCACGAAACACTGAGAGATTCCTCGCTGACGTCGCCTGCGGCGACGCGGCTTCGTGCTCGAAGAGCACGCCGGATGACCGCAGTTATGATGGGCCGGCACAGCCCCTGTGGAGCCATTCTGAAACGCGTCCCAGTGTGGCGTACCCCTGCAGAAGCGCCGCATCACCTGGCGGTCACCCGCTATCCCCTCGTTGCCCGCTTCCCCCACCGGCTTCCCTGTCGCGTGCCTCGGCGCTGTAGCTCGGCGACGATCTTCCCGATGGTCGCCTGCTTGTCGCCCGTCCACGGCGGATCGGGCGCGATGCCGGGCGGCGGATCGCCCGTGAGCCGCAGGACCACCGTCTCCGGCGGCAGGCGCTCCAGCGCATCGGCGGCGAGTGCGGCGTACTCGTCCTGGCTGATGCCCACGCAGTGGGCATCGGCATGCAGCGGCGTGCCGGGGACGAGGTAAAGCGAGTGGAGCTTGACTCCCTCGACGCCGAGCGACGCGACGAGGTCGATCGTCGCCATCATCATCTCCCGCGTCTCCCACGGGAAGCCGAAGATGACGTGCGCCGCGACCCGCAGGCCCCGCTCATGCGCCCGGCGGACGGCGTCCGCGAAGTCGGCCGTGCCGTGACCCCGGTTGATGCGGCGGAGCGTGTCGTCGGACGCCGATTGCAGGCCGAGCTCGAGCCAGAGGTGCGTGCTCGCGGCATACTCCGCGAGCAGGTCGAGCACGTCGTCCGGCACGCAGTCGGGCCGCGTGGAGACGTCGAGGCCGACGACCTGCGGATGGTCGAGTGCCTCGTCGTAGAGCACGCGCAGCCGCGGCGCAGGCGCGTACGTGTTCGTCCGAGCCTGGAAGTACGCGAGGAACTTCCGGACGGGAGGCCGCCGGCGCTCCGCGACCTCGATGGAGCGGACGATCTGCTGCCGCACCGAGAGCCCGCGCATCCGCGGCCCCGGGCCGGAGCCGTTCGCGTCGCAGTACGTGCAGCCGCCGCGGCCCTTCGCGCCGTCGAGGTTCGGGCAGGAGAAGCCCGCGTCGAGCGCGATCTTGTGGACGCGCTCGCCGAAGGCATCGCCCAGGTAGCGGGAGAAGCTGCGGTATCGCTCGTTGCGGTCGTCCATTGTCCCGGGTACGGCCTCCGACGTGGCCTTCTGCCTCGGCGCCGCCCGACCATGAATGGCCGGGCTACCGTCGCCAAGCCTCCTGCGGAGCCCATCCGCCGCCGTGCCAGGCGACGCCTTCAGCCGCAGACGGCGGAGGCGCTGGATGCCAACCTAGGAGCCGCGGCCGACGGCGGCGCTGAGGCCCGCGGGCGCGTGCAAGTCATGTGCAGACGGCAGATCTTCGACCTCGAGCGCGCGCATGATGGGCGCGATGTCCTCTCCGACGCGGTCGTCGTCCCGGGCAAGGGCCTGCCAGTAGAGGGTGACGGCGCGCAGCCCCACGTTGGCGGCGAGGATATGGATCATCCGCCTGCCTTCGGGAGTATCGATCACCCAGACGACTCCGCGCGCCTCGACGCCGGCGAGCGAGCTCCGCACAGGACGCAACCGCGCCTCGCGGGCGCCGGCGAACTCCGCGCGGAATTCCTCGAGGAGGCCTTGCACCATCCGGTCGACGTCCGCCGTATCGCCGTAGACCGCGAGATCGCAGAACGCGCCCCGCGGGCCGGCCAGCTCGAGCTCGACGATGAACGGCGCGGCAGTGGTATCGGCGGTGAGCCGCCACCTCTCGGGGTACACGAATGATACGCCGTACGCGTCGTAGCTCGGGGACCCGTCCCCGTGCGTGTTGCCTCGGCCGCACGAGCCGGCGACAAGGGCGACGACCGCCATGACCGCCAAGCGTGGCCACAATCTAGAGCGCGTCGCTCGACGCGTCGAACATCCAGCGTGCCGGATCGAATACCACACTGACGGTGCGCTCCCCTGCGGCAGGCGAGAGCCGCCACGTCCTGACGATCAGCGTGAGGCGATCGCAGATCGATTCGGTGCGCGGAGGGCTCTCCTGTATCTGTAATCGCTGACGGCGCCCAACGGCGCAACCCGCACTCGCAGCACGACCCGTTTCTTCTCGATCCGGTCCGGCGGCGCGCGGTCGAAGCACCGCCTCGCGCTCGATGGCGCAGCGGCCGAACGATCCTGGCGGGAGGTGGTGGATCTCTTCGACGAGCGGCGTCATCACTCCGAGGACGAGCGCGGCACAGATAGCGATCAGCGTGAACGGCGATACCATATGCGGCGGCCTTTCTCGCGCCGATACCTTGGCGCAACCGATGCCAGTACAAACGTGGGGGGCGCATTGGAGAGTTCGCGCGGAAGGGATTCGCCTGCGCGCGTCGCGGAACTGGCCTGCGGGCCGGGCCGCAACCGGACGGACGAGGCCCTCCGTCGGCGCGCTGCGGCACGGTACATTTCCTTCGTACATTCCCATGCGGCAATCGGACCAGCACCAGCAGGAGAAGCCGCGGCATGCAGTGCATCCGCGCCGCCATCGTGCGGTATAGCGTCCGGCCTTCGCCGCTCGCCCTCGACGGGCCCGACGTGCCGATGGAAGAGTCGATCACCCTCGCCGTCGAGGCGTCCGTCTACCGGCGGCTCACCACGCCCGACCCTACGGCGGGCGGCTGGCCGCACGCCGCCGCCCGAGCCCTCTTCGACGCGGGCGCGCTCGAGGTGAGTCGCATCCGCCGCGCCATCGCGCCGGACCGCGACCTCTGGCAGGAGTGGGAACGACGTCGGCGCGAGCAGGAACGCACCCGCGCGGAATGGCACACGGCGGTCACGCGCCTCGGCAGCACGGTGCCCCGGGCCAAGCTCTCCCAACTCGTCCGACGGTACACGTCCGAGGAAGATCGGCTTCTCCCGCGATTCGGGCAACAGGTGGAGCACATGCTCGACCTGCCGGAAACCACGGACGCCCTCGCCCGCACCCAGGAGATCATCGAGCAGCTCGCCCAGTGGGTGGACGCCGCCACGATGGTCGATATCGCCGAGGACTTCTACCGCACGAGCGGCCGCATGGCGGAGGACGCCCAGATCATGAAGGACGAGCTCCGCGAGCGCTACGACGCGCTGGTTGCGGGGGCCGAGCACGAGCTCCGGGCGCACGCGGCGCAGGGAATCTGCATGCCCGAGAGCCAGTGCGCTCTCCTCGACGACATGCTGTTCCTCTTCGACGGGCAGTACGGTGCCGAGGAGATGCGCATGCTCATGGTCGAGTACATGGACGACCTGCGCCGGCGCATGATCGAGGCCGCCGCCGCGCTCGACCGCACGCGCGACGCGGCCCTCGCGGAACGCCCGAACGAGATACCCGAGCGGGTGCGCGCGCTCGTCTGGCGGCGTGACGGCGGCCGCTGCGTCGTCTGCCAGTCCGTCACCGATCTGGAGTTCGACCACGTCGTCCCGCGTTCGCAGGGCGGCGCGTCGACGGTGCGGAACGTCCAGGTGCTCTGCGGGCGATGCAACGAGCGCAAAGGCGCGCAGGTCGCCCGGATGGGCACGTTCCGGGAAAAGCGCCGCGCCGCGGAGACGCTCGACCTATTCCCGCCCGTATCGGCGGCGTCCTCCGACGACGGCGGGACCTGACGACGGAGGCGTCCCCGCGGTCCATCTCCGTTCGGCTGCCATTCCGTGCCGGGCACCACGCTCACCATCCCACACGAGGGCACGCCATGAACGACCGTCCCAACGTCGTCGTCGTCGTCAGCGACACCCTCCGCGCCGCCGACGTCGGCTGCTACGGCCCGACGGAGACGCGCACGCCGAACATCGACGCCTTCGCCCGACGCGCCGTGCGCTTCACGAACGCGTACCCCGAGAGCCTCCCGACGATCCCCGTGCGGCGCGCGCTCCACACCGGCCGGCGATGCTTCCCCTTCCCCGAGTGGCACCCGGTGAAGTGGGACATCGTCTACCTTCCCGGCTGGGAGCCGATGGCGAACGACGAGGACACCCTCGCCGAGAACCTCGCCGCGGCAGGCTACCAGACCGGCTTCGTCACCGACACGATGCCGTACTTCGCGCCGGGGCTCAACTTCACCCGCGGCTTCTGGCAGTGGGAGTTCGTCCGCGGCCAGCAGCAGGACCGATGGCAGTCGCCATTCAGCGTCCCCCGGGAGCGCCTCGCCCGGTACGGCGACCCCGACGAGATCATGGCGACCGACCCACGCGGCATCGTGAGGTACCACCTCGCGAACACCGCGCACGTCCGCTCGGAGGAGGATACGTCCACGGCGCAGGTGTTCCGCTGGGCGTCGCGTTTCCTCGAGGACAACCGGAGCGGGCCACCGTTCTACCTGCTCGTCGACTGCTTCGACCCGCACGAGCCGTGGGAGGCGCCGGAGCCGTACTTCCGGATGTACTGGGGCGATCGGCCGTACGGCGGCCGCCGCATCGTCTGCTGCCAGTACGCTCCGGCGGACAGCGTCGGGTACACCGCCGAGGAGATCGCCTTCATCCGCGCCCATTACCGCGGCCTCGTGACCCTCGTGGACGCGTGGTTCGGCCGGTTCCTCGCGCGGCTCGACGAGCTCGGCCTGGCCGAGAACACCGCCGTCTTCCTCATCAGCGATCACGGCACGAACTTCTGCGACAACCCGTTGAACGTCATCGGCAAGCCCGACTACGCGCTCTACCCCGGCGTCGTGCGGTTGCCGTTCCTCGCGCGCCTGCCGGACGGGGCCGGCGCCGCGACGACGCGGGACGAGCTCGTCTACAACCTCGATCTGACCGCCACGGCCTACGACCTGGCCGGCATCGAGAGCGCGCAGGGGATCGACGGGCGGAGCCTTCTGTCGCTCGTGCGCGGCACGGGTGACTGGCGTCCGCGGGAGCACGTCACCTGCCGGTACGCGAGCGCCGTCTGCTACATCGACCAGGACACGTGGGCCATCGGCGACGTCGCGAGCAACCCGCTCGGCATCTTCGATCGGCGGTCCGACCCATGCTGCATGAGGCCCCTCGACGACGGTCCGCGTTGGGATGCCGCATGGGGGCGGCTCCTCGGCGATGCCGGCGGCCCATTCCGCGACTACCGCCGCAGCCGGACCGACGCCATCGGTCGGAAGCCGCTGACGCGGTAGGGGCAAGAAGGCTACGGCTCCGTCGCGTCGACGTCCGCAGCCGGCGGCGTCGCCTCCTCGTCGCGGAGTTTGTCGAGGATGCGCAGCCCTTCGCCGCCAACGCGCCGGTAGATGGGGTCGAGCGAGTCGACCGGCACGTCGACCGGCTGAGCGTCCTGGAACGCCCGATCCCTCGTGAGGTCGATGATCTCCCGGCCGCCGCCGAGTTCGAGCGGCACGCCGATCCATCCGTTCGCGCGCAGGCGCTCACGCCGCCCTGTTCGAGGCACGCCGAAGAGGTGCATCACCTCCTGGGCGACGGCGGCGCCGGCGAAGACCTCGGCGAGCGCGGACGCGCGTACATCGAACGCCTCCCAGGCGATGAGGACGGTGCGGCCGAAGGGCTCGGACGTGCCGACGAGTTCACTCGGGCCCGCGGCTGGGTCGGGCTCGCGCTGGCCGATGATCCCGAGCACGATGTCCACCGAGTCGGGATGGACCTGGCGGACGAGGGACTGGAGATGCTGGTCCGGCGCCTGCGGCCGATCCGACGAGACCCAGGATGCGTACCCGACGGGCTCGAGCCGGATGCCGAACTGCAGTTCGAGGATGTGCGACGCGCCCTCGGCGAGTGAGCGCGCGTGCTCCTCCCAATCGCCGACGCGACGGTACTCCTCATCCGCGGCGATGAGGACGCGAAGCGTCCGCATTGCCGCTTGCGCCGCCGCCGAGGGCGACTGCGACGGCAGCCCGTCGAGGGCCCGCGCGAGGCCGCGCACCACGACGGACCAGTCCTGCTCGATGACGGTGCCTCGCGGAAACACCACCTCGGCGCTCGGATCGCTCGGCAGCTTCACGTCGAGGCCCTTGCCGTGGAACGATCCCTCAGCACTGTGCGTCCGGTCGCGAGGTCGATCAGCCTGGTCGTCACCCTCACGTCCGGGATGTCCTCCACGTCGACGTACGACGGGCGGCCGCGCCGGACGGCGACGCTCCGCCATCGCAGCGCCAGGCCCACCCGCAAGAGCGCATCGGCTCCGTAGCCGCGTGCGCCGGCGAGCGGGTCGGCAAGGGTGGGCAGCAGTACCGGTCGGTACCCGTGAAAGAGGAGCACCATGCGGAGGGCGCTCATCACGTGCGCCGCGGGGACGCGGCCCTGGTCGCCCGCATCCACGGCGATCGCCACCGTGCGGATCGCAGGCCGCGCATCGACGGAGCGGGAGTTCGCGGCCGGGCGTGTCGCCGAACACGCTGCGAGGAGGAGCGCGAGGAATGCGCACAGGGCCGCACCTTCCCCGAGGCGTCCGGCCTGGCGGAATGCCTGGCGGCACGTGAGGTGGCCGCGGAACGGCTGGCACGTGCGACGGAGTGGCGTCATAGCATAGGTCCGACCCAGTGATTGCCCTGTACAGTACGCGGCGCACGCCGAGCACACAAGGTATGCGACGGCCTCGTCTCCACGGCCCGTTCCAGTCGGCGCTCGCGGCGGATCGATCGGGTGCGACCGGCAGCGGGCGTGCGTACATTCATAGCCGTGAAGCGCCGAGACCACGGAACGCGAGGAGCGAACATGGGCGACACACTGCCGCAGGTGCCCTTCGGGCCGCACCGCATCTCCCGCCTCGTCATCGGCGGGAACCCCCTCCGCGGGAACTCGCACTTCTCCGACGAGCTGAGCCAGGAGATGCGCGATTACTACACGACGGAGAACGTCCTCGCCGCCTGGTTCGAGGCCGAACGCTGCGGCGTCACGGCCATGCAGTCGCGCGGCGACCAGATCGTCATGGACTGGGTGGACCGCTACCGCGACTGCGGCGGGACGATGGGCTGGATCGTGCAGACCGCGAGCGAACGGAAGGGCGGCGACATCGCGGACAACATCCGCGAGATCGCGCGGCATCGCCCGATCGCCATCTATCACCACGGCACGCGCACGGACCGGCTCTGGAAGGAGGGCAAGGTCGAAAGCATCCGCGATCTGCTCAAGCTCGTCCGCGACCTCGGGTTGCGCGCCGGGCTCTGCTCCCACATGCCGGAGGTGCTCGCCTACGCCGAGGAGCACGCATGGGAGGCCGACTTCTACATGGCCGCCGCGTACAACCTCAGCCGCGTGAATCGGGAGAGCTACCTCGTCGCGGGCGGGAAGCAGCAGAAGGAGGTCTACGACGCCGCCGACCGGGAGCGCATGGCGGCGTTCGTCCGGCAGACGCCGAGGCAGTGCATCTTCTTCAAGATCCTCGCCGCGCGGCGGAATTGCGCGACGCAGGAGACGGTGCGCGAGGCGTTCGCCTGGGCCTTCGACTACATCAAGCCCATCGACGTGGTGGACGTCGGCGTCTTCCAGAAACACGCGAACGAGATCGCCCTCGACGCCGGCTACGTGCGCGAGCTCGCGGATCGCATCGGCGCGACGCGCTGGCGGGCAGCCGCATCGGTGGGACGACCCGCATGAAGGGGCCTCGCACCATTCACGTCGAATGTCCCATCTGCGGCGAGCAGGTGCCGGTCCAACTCGTCGCCCGCGTCAACGTGGACGCCGACGCCGCGCTCGTGCGGGAGCTCGTCGCCGGCAGGTTGAACCGGGCCACGTGCGCCGTCTGCGGGCATAGCGGCGCGCTGCCTGAGCCGGTGATCGTGAGCGCCCCGACGCGCGGGTTCGTCGCCGGGTACATCCCCGCCGAGGTGCCGCCGAACCGGAAGGCGGGCATCGGCGAGCGGCTTCTCAAGAATGCCGAGCGGATCGCCCGCCCGAAGGGAAAGGCGGCCGCCTGCTTCGGCCCGGCGCAGCTCAGGCGCGCGCTGCCGGAGCTCGACTGGCCACGGGAGCTCCCGTCGATCCTACATCGGTTTGACGATCCCGGGGCCGCGCGGCATCAGGAGCAGGCAGCGCGGCGTGCGCTGAAGGCTCGGCCGGATGATCCGGCGCTGCTCGCGCGCCTCGGGATCGCGCTGTACAACGGCGGGCGGACGGCGCAGGCGCGCGCGCCGCTCGAACGCGCGGTGGCCCTGGAGCCGGGCATGGCGGACGCGCTCCACGCGCTCGCGTCGGTGAACCTCGATGATGGCAGTCCGGAGGAGGCGATGCGGCTCTACGACCGCGTCGTCTCGATCAGCCATGCGCCGCTCGCGCGCTTCCTCGCCGGCGTCGCCGCGCACCGCGCCGGCCGGCCCAAGGACGCCCTCGACCGGCTCCAGCAGGCGGTGCGCGAGGAACCGGGGCTTGTCGAGGCGCATGTCTGGCTCGCGATCGTCCATCTGGCGAGCGGCAGCCGCGGGCGCGCGTTGGCCTCGCTCCGCCAGGCGGCCGCAAGTGGCATGAGCGACCCGCGCCTCGTCCTCGATCACGAGGAGTTCGGGCCGCTCCAATCCGATAGCGAGTTCCGCGAAATCATCGCCGCCGTGGGGAAGCGCCATGAACGAACGCCGCGGACAGGACGACGCGATCGTCGTGTTCGGCACCGCGGATGACGCCGAGAGGCTGGCCGAGCTCGGGCGCGTCGTCGTCGAGGAGCGGCTCGCGGCCTGCGTGACGATCGTCCCACTCGTGCGGTCGATCTACCGTTGGCAGGGCGCAGTCGAGGATGCGTCGGAGGCGCTCGCCCTCATCAAGACGACGCGGGGCCGATATCCAGCGCTCGAGGCGCGGTGGAAGCAGCTTCACCCGTACGAGGTGCCGGAGCTCCTCGCCGTGCCCGTGACGGCAGCGCTTCCCGCGTACCTCGCCTGGCTCGTCGATGCCGCGGGCGTCGCCGGAGAACGCTCGACATGATGCTCCCATCCCTCGGAAGGTGGCTGCGTGCGGCGGCGTCGCTGCTCGCGGCGATCCTGTCCGTGGCGGCGGCCGATGCCAGTGCTCCTCCGGGCCAAGCGGCCCCCGAGGTGCGGCTCCCGCTCGCGGTGACGGTGACCCTCTCGGACATCGAGCCGATCGTGCGCGCGGTCGGCGGCGATCTCGTCTCGTCCTTCGTCGTCATGCCGTCGGGCGGCGATCCGCACAGCTACTCGATCTCGGCCGAGGTGGTGCGCCGGGCGCAGGACGCCGACCTCATCGTCTACACGGACACGCGCAACCTCGCCTTCGAGGCGCACCTGCGCACGAACCTGCCGGGCGTGCCGGCGGTGGACTGGCCGGACTACGCGCGCCACGGGGCGCGTCTGTTCGACTGCGCGGGCATGCCGCAGAACCCGCACGGCTACTGGCTCAACTTCGGGAACGGGCGGGCCATCGCCATCGCCGTCGCGGAGGCGCTCGTGGCGCACGGCGCGCCGCGTGAGGCGATCGAGGCGAACCTCCGGCGGTTCGTCGAGGAGCTCGACGTGGCGCGGGCGACCGGCCTCGCGCTCGCGGAGGAGGCCGGCCTGGCCGGCGACACGCTCATCATCGCCGCGCCAGGCATCGCCGATATCGTCGGCAACCTCGGCATGGTGCCGGTGAACATCCTCGTCTCCGAGGGTGGCGGGTTCGTCAGCGCGGCGGCGCTCGACGACGTGATGCGGCAGCTCAAGCGAGGAACCGCCCGGGCGATTGCGTGCCCGGGGAATTTGCGCGAGGCCAAGGCGGGCGATGTCGCGCGGCAGCTCTCCGAGGACACGGGCCGGCCGATCATCTGGGTGCGGTTCCTCGCCGGCGCGAGCGGGTCGTACCTGAGCCAGGCGTACTACAACGCCGCCGTGCTCACGTGCCCGACGACCGCGGTTCGCGCCGCGACGGCCTCCTCGCAGGGATGGACGACGCCGTACGTCGCCGCCATCGCCGCGCTCGCCGCCGTGGTCATCGCCCAGGCCGCCTACCTCCTTCGTCGCCGGACGCGCAACGACGGCATCAGCGGCCATGGCATGTTCGACGAGGATCAGGCATCCACCACGTAGGGACGGCCCTCTGTGGCCGCCCAGGGCAGGGCCTGGCAGTGGGGATTGGAGGGGTCCGATGATCGCGGAACCCATCGTGGAAGCGCACGAGCTCAGCTACACGTACCCACATCCGACGGTGGAGGCGCTCCAGCGGGTGACCGTCGCGATCGCGCCGGGCACGTTCACCGCGATCATCGGGCCGAACGGGTCCGGGAAGACGACGTTCCTGCGCCTCATGATCGGCCTCTTGGAGCCGACCTCGGGCACGATCCAGCTCATGGGACGGACACCCGCCGAGACGCCGGACGTGGTCCAGCGGCACGTCGGGTACGTGCCGCAGTACGAGTCGATCAACCTCCGGCTGCCGGTGCGCAGCCGCGACATCGTAGAGATGGGCATCGCCGCGCGCGCCGGGGACAGCATGAGTGGGCGCCAGATCATGCGGCGCGTGGAGCAGGCGCTCGAGCTGGTCGATCTGGCGCGCGTGCGCGACCGGCGCTACAGCAGCCTGAGCGGCGGACAGCGGCAGCGCGTGCTGCTGGCCCGCGCGCTCGCCGTCGACCCGGACATCCTCGTGCTCGACGAGCCGTTCTCGGGGATGGACATCGTCGGGCAGCGCTCCGTGGCCGAGTTCCTCGCTCGGCTCGTGCGCGAGAAAGGGCTCACGGTCATCACCGTCGCGCACAACGTCAGCACCCTCGTCCACTTCATCGACAACGTGCTCCTCTTGAACGGGGAGCTCGTCGCCTTCGGGCCGCCGAACGAGGTGCTCAAGCCGGAGACGCTGCGACGGGGCTACGGCGCCAAGGTGCCCATTATCGTGTGCGAGGAGGGCTACCCCCACCCGATCATGGAAGATTCGCATGGCTGAGCTGCTCTCGTACCTCGCCTCGCCCTTCGCTGTCCGAGCGACCATCGCGCTCCTGCTCGTCGCCGTCAACGCCGCCTTCAGCGGGGCATTCGCCGGCTTCCGCAACTCGACGTTCCTGGTGTCCGGCGCGAGCCACGCGGCGCTCGCCGGCGCGGCGTTCGTGATCGTCCTCGAGGCGCATGATCTCTCCGTCGGCCTCAGCCCGGTCGTCGGCGGCGCGGTCTTCGCCGTGGCGCTCGCCCTCGTGGCGGGGAATGCGAGCAACCGCGGCGTCCAGGCCGACGTGGACACCGCCATCGGCGTCGGCTTCGCCCTCGCGATGGCCCTCGCAGTGCTCTTCATCTCCCTCGTGCCGCAATCGGCGAGCCGCGTCTGGGGCCTTCTCCTCGGCGATCTCATGCTCATCACGACGGGCGAACTCTGGCTCCTCGGCGCGATGACGCTCATCGTCGTCGTCCTGTTCGGCCTGTTCCGCCGCGAGTTCCTCTTCATCACCTTCGATCTCGAAGGCGCCCGCGCCTTCGGCGTCCACGCCGTGCGCTACAACTACCTCCTCTTCGCACTCATCGGCCTCTCGTCGGCGATCCTCGTGAAGGGCATTGGCGCGATCCTCGTCTTCGCGATGCTGAGCGCACCGGCCGCCACGGCGCTCCTCGTCGCATCCTCGGTCGGGCGGACGATGTGGATCTCCTTCTGGCTCACCCTCGGCGCGGGCCTCCTCGGCGTCGTCGTCTCGTTCTTCACGAGCTTCTCCGTGAGCGCCCTCGCCGCGTTCTTCGCGACCGCGGCGTACTTCGTCGTCCGCGCGTGGCAGTGGCTGCGGGAGCGCCGCGCGCCGCACGGAGAAGCCGCGGTCGCCGCGGGAGCGTGAGGGAGCGCTCGGCGAGACAGGGCGATTCCATGAGACGAGGCGTCGCAGCGGCTCGCTCCCGTCTCACCGCGCACTTCAGGCCAAATGGCGCTATCGCTGTGTCGTCGATGTTGCGAATGATACGGATTCTGATCGCTCGGCCTGCACGCCCTCGCCTGTGCTACCTCGCGCAGCGAACGCGAAGCGCTCGCCGAGGAATCCCTTTAGCTCAGGATGCCGCCCCACTTGAATGCATACGGCGGGTACCGCGAGCCTCCGCCGGGCGGCACGACCTCATGCGCGTCACCACGTTCAGCAAAGGGATTCCTCGTCGCCTGGCGGCCCTGTTGGGCCGCCCCGCTCCCTCGGAATGACGGCGCTTGTACGTGTGGCGGCACATCGTACTGCCACCGATGCGTCGTACGTACTATGTGGACGAACCGGTCAGAATCCGCACAATGGGGATGCTGCGTCGTGTACCCTCACGCAGAAGGCGACGATGCAACCCCTTCATGCAATCGCCCTGCTCGGCGAGATGGCGGGCTGCGTCCCCGATGGGGACGAGGGTATCCTTGTCTATCCTCATCCGCGGGATCGGCCAGCGTCCGCAGTGTGATCCCCGGCGATCGGACGCCGGCGCCCACAGACGCATGATCCGACACAAGGGACGGCGATGACACGGCTCACGTTCTACGGCGCGGTCCGCACGGTCACCGGCTCGATGCACCTCCTGGAGCTCGACGGCCGGCGCATCCTCCTCGACTGCGGCCTCTACCAGGGCCGGCGCGAAGAGGCGTTCCAGCGGAACCGGCACTTCCCCTTCGACCCGGCGACGATCACCGACGTGGTGCTCTCGCACGCGCACATCGACCACTCGGGCAACCTGCCGACGCTCGTGCGGAAGGGCTTTTCGGGGCGCATCCACGCGACGCACGCCACGCGCGACCTGTGCGCGGTGATGCTGCTCGACAGCGCGCACATCCAGGAGAAGGACGTCGAGTTCGTCAACAAGAAGCGCGTACGGAAGGGCGAGGTGCCGTTCAACCCGCTCTACACGATGGACGACGCGCGGCGGACAATCGACCTCTTGACGAGCTACGCCTACCATCAGCCCTTCACCATCGGCGAGGCGACCTTCGAGTTCGCCGACGCCGGGCACATCCTCGGCTCGGCGCTCACGACCGTCACGCTCGACGGCAACGGCACGGGCCGCCGCCTCGCATTCTCGGGCGACCTCGGCCGGAAGAACCTGCCCATCCTGCGCGACCCGGAGACGCTCCGCGACGTCGACTGGCTCATCGTCGAGAGCACGTACGGCAACCGGCTTCACCATCCCGCGACCGAGGTCGAGGCCCGCGTGGCGGAGACGGTCAACCGCACGTACGACCGCAGCGGCAAGATCATCATCCCCGCGTTCAGCGTCGGCCGCACGCAGGAGATCGTCTACACGTTCCACCGGCTCGCCGACGCGGGCCGCATTCCACGCCTGCCCATCTACGTCGATAGCCCGCTTTCCGTGAACGCCACCGAGGTCTTCCGCACGCATCCGGAGTGCTACGATCGCGAGACGTTGGAGTACATCCGGAACGGACAGGACCCCTTCGGCTTCCGACAACTGCAGTACGTGCAGAGCGTCGAGGAATCGATGGCGCTCAACGACCGGAAGGACCCGATGGTCATCATCTCCGCCTCGGGCATGGCGGAGAACGGGCGCATCCTTCACCATCTGCGCAACACCATCGAGGACGCGCGCAACACGGTGATGATCGTCGGCTACCAGGCGGAGCACACGCTCGGGAAGAAGCTCGTCGACAAGCTCCCCGAGGTGACGATCTTCGGGGAACTGCACACGCGGCGCGCCGACGTGGTGGTGATCAACGCCTTCAGCGCCCACGCCGACCGCGACGAGCTGACCGAGTGGTACGACCCGCTCGGCCCGCGGCTGCGGGCGACGTACGTCGTCCATGGGGACGAGGAATCGTCGCTCGCGCTCGCGGAGCACTGGAAGGACCACACGCCCGGGCGGATCGTCGTGCCGGAGCTGCGTCAGACGGTGACGCTTGACTGAGGCGCGGCAGGCCATTGCCACGCGGCGCTGACGGAGCGGCAGGATGATCGAGAACGACTACGTGATGCGGCTCATCGACCAACTGACGCGGCTCCTCGTCCAGGTGTTCGGGCTGAAGGACGCGCGCCAGTACGACGAAGCGCTTCGCCTCCTGCGCGGCGAGACGCGGCGGCTGATCGGCCTCGATGGCGCGATGCTCGAGTTCCTCGGGCCGGAGATGCTGCGCCGGACGCTCGGCTCGTCCGAGAAGGCCATCGTCGCCGGGCACATCCTCGAGGCGATGGGCACCGTCTACCGCGAGGCGGGCGAGGAGACGCGAAGCACCGCGGCCCGGATCAAGGCGCTCGACCTCTACGCCACTGTGCTACGCGCGAGCCCCGACGCCCTCGACGGCGACGTGCGCCAGCGCGCGCTCACCCTCGCGGACCTCGTCGCCGTCCGCGACCTCACCTGGGACGAGCGGCACAGCCTCCTCGGCATCTACGAGACGCTCCGCCTCTACTCCCGTGCGGAGGACCTGCTGTTCGCCCTCCTCGGCGAGGACCTCGACACGCAGCAGCTCGTCGCCGAGGGCTTGGCGTTCTACGACCGCCTCCTGAAGAAGAGCGACGACGACCTCGCCGCGGGCAGCCTGCCGCGGGACGAGGTGATCGAGAGCCGCGAGCAGGTGGCCGGCTTCCTCCATGCCGGAGAAGCGGGCGAGGACGAGGAAGACGCCGTCGGCGGCGATGAGGACGGCAAGGATCGGGCATGACGCCATCGCGTCGGCCGCAGGGGCGGACATGCACCATCCCGCCGAGCCGATTTGGAGCGCCCGATCGCGCATCGTACCATTCATCAATAGCCATATGTAGATCACCCGCGCGTATCCGTGTCGTCCCTCCGCACGGAAAGGGGGCCACCGATGCGCTCCATCATCCTCTCGTGCTCCGCGGTCGCCATGGCACTCGCCTGCGCGATCAGGGCACAGGCACGGGCCGAAGAAGAAGGCGGCACGTCCGTCCTCCTCACCGGGCACGCGGGACCGGTCACCAGCGTGGCGCTGAGCGCGGACGGCCGATTCCTGGCATCGGGGTGCGCCGACGGCACCGTGATGACCTGGGATATCGCGACCGGCGCCGCGCGCGATACGCTCGCGGCCGGGCGCGCAGGGTGCGCCGGCGCGGCCATCGTCGCCATCAGCCGGACTTCCCCGCAGGGCATCCCCCTCATCGCGTCGGCGGGCGGAGACAGCGCGATCCGGGTATGGGACGCGACGACGGGTGCCTGTCTCGCTACGATCCCCGGCGCCGCGCCGACGTCCGTCCTGGCCATCGCCCCCGACGGCTGCTCCGTCGCGTCGGCCGCCGATGGCCACGCCATCGCAGTCTGGGCTGTGCCGAGCGGCCGGCTGGTGCGGACGCTCACCGGTCACCGCGCCGCCGTGCAAGGCCTCGCCGTCAGCCCGGACGGCCGCGTTCTCGCCTCGGCGAGCGCGGACAACTCGGTCAGGCTGTGGGACGTCGCGACCGGCCGAACGCTCCGTCGGCTGGACGGACACCGCGGGCCCGTCACGAGCGTCGCGATCAGCCCCGACTCCCGCTTCGTCGTCTCGGGCAGTGATGACCGCACCGTGAAGGTGTGGGACCTGGCTACGGGCCATCTCGTACGCACGCTCGCCGGAGACGATGGGGCCGTGAGCGCGGTCGCCATCAGCCGCACCTCGCTCCAGGGCAGCGCCGTGATCGCCGCGGTGGGCGGCGATCACGCCATCAGCGTGTGGGACATCGCGGTGGACGACCCGCTCCGCGTCATCCGCGACGACTCCGCCGACATGCTCAGCGTCGCGGTCACTCCCGACGGCCGGTCTCTCGTCTTCGGCCGCTCCGATGCCTGGATCATGGTCCTCGGCCTTGGCGCCGGCGACGACGGTCCCTCCGATGACGCGATCGGTCGCCTCCCGGAGTGAACTCCGCGGCCGATGCCGGCGCAGCGCGGGAACCGTCATGTTCCCTACGACGTTGATAGGGACGAATGTGGCAAAGCGGCTGAAAATGAACGAGAAGACGTTGACCGCGCACGCATGGCGTACGTACTCTTATGCGTCGGGAGCGTACACGCGCGCAACATACGGGGCGGAGGCGCCCCTGAGGGCGGACTCCGCCCCGCGATGACCTGATACGATTTCGTGTTGAGGACGCTACATCATGGCCGGAGGGGCGAGGCATGCCTCGCCCCTGCAACTACTTGTGAAAACGTATCATACAACCCACAATAAGGGCGAACCTCGTGTTCGCTCATGTAGCGTTTTCAAGGCGAATGCGTATGAGCTGCAATCCAGGCCCAGGAGGAATACATCATGGCCGAGACCACCGAGGTCACTCCAGCGCTCGTCCAGATCACCGACGCGGCCTCGCAGAAGATCCTCGATCTGCTCGAGCAGGAAGGGAACGCCGACTACGCGTTGCGGCTCCAGGTCGTCGGCGGCGGCTGCTCGGGGTTCCAATACCGCCTGGCGTTCGACGATCAGATCGCCGAGGATGACGAGTTGCTGGAGGAGAAGGGCATCAAGCTGGTGGTCGACCCGCTGAGCGCGCGCTATGTCGAGGGTGCCTCTATCGACTATGTTGAGACGGAGCTTGGAGCGGGGTTCAAGATCGACAACCCGAACGTCGTGAGCACGTGTGGCTGCGGTCACTCGTTCCAGGCCTAGGCTGTGTCTGGCAAATGGTCACAATCGCGTGTAGGGGCATGGCGGCGCCATGCCCCTACACGCGCAGATGCCCGTCGCACCAACATATCCTGCACCGATCACAACGTTGCGGGCCAAGTCTCCCGTCTTGTCAGACACACCCTAGGAACGCCTCCACAAAGGTGCGCCCATCGCGGCACGTTGCACGTGAACCGGCGCATCGTACGGCCAACGGGCCGGTTCATCCCGTGAGGCGGTCCACGCATCGCGCGCCCTGTCCTCGATTCGACAGGAGATCGATGAAGTCAGCCGCGCCGTCCCGGTCGCCGCTATCGGATCGGGCGGCGCGGCCGTTTTGTGGAGCCATCGCGCGTATCGCGCGCGGCGTATCGCGCGCGGCGCGTGCTGCTGGTACGGGATTCGCTTCCGCGAGTTCAAGGGCGTCCGCGCGCGCCGAGATCGCCCCCTCGGGCGCTGACGCCGGCCGTGCCTCGCCCACCGTCGGCGGAGCTTCACTCGCACGCGGAGTATCGCGTTGGATGTGACGGTCGTCCTCTCAACCAAAGGGGCATGCGCGAAATGCTGCGGGAGATGCTCTTGAACGAGACCTCCTCGGTCCACCGCTGGATGGTGCGCTGGGTCCGCTTCAGCATCCGCCATCCGTGGTCCTGTGCCGCCGGTTGGATACTCATCACCCTCCTGGCGCTCTGGTCTGCCTCGCACCTCACCCTGAAAACCGACCTTGCCGCGCTCCTGCCGCGCACCTACCCCAGTGTCCGGGAGATGGACCACCTGAAGCAGAAGGTGGGCGGGCTGGAGAAGGTCATCTTTCTCATCGAGTCGCCCGACTCGGCCGCCAACCATCGCTTCGCCATCGATATCGGGAAGCGGCTCCGCGCGCGGCCGGACATATCCTTCGTCGAGTGGTCGCAGGACCGCAGCTTCTTCGACGATCGTCGCCTGCTCTACATGGATTTCCCGGACCTCGTCGAGGTGTACCGCCGGGTGTCGTCGCACGTGCAGATGGACGTCTTCGCCGAGCCGCTCACCTTCAGCGACATCGAGGCGAAGTATCAGCCGAAGGGGCCACGGCGCGACGAGTGGGCCTCGGCGGACGGCATGCAGCGACTCGTTATGGCCTACCCGGCGGGCGCTTCGTCGAACCTCACGTTCTCCCGCGCAATCCTGCGCATCGCCGCCCAGGAAGTGGCGGCGCTCCATCCGCAGTCGTACAACCCGCGGATGAAGGTCTCCTACGGCGGCGAGTTCAAGAACCGGGTGGACGACTACAACGTGATCCGCCATGATGCGGCCTCCACTGCGGCGATCTCGATCATCGGCATCATCCTCCTGGTGTCCATCTACTTCCGGCAGATATGGGCGTGGCTGTTCATCGGCTACCCGCTCATCGCCGGCCTGACGTGGACGTTCGGCATCACCGCCCTGGCGATCGGCAGCCTGAACCTCATCACCGCGTTCCTCATCGCCGTGCTGACTGGTCTGGGCATCGACTTCGGCATCCACGTCTTCTCGCGGTACACCGAGGAGCGCGCTCACGGGCACGACCTGACCGAGGCGACGACGACGGCTGTGACGCACACCGGCGCGGCCCTCGTCACGAGCGCGACGACCACGGTCGCCGCGTTCTACTCGCTCATGATCACCGACTTCAGGGGCTTCTCGGAGTTCGGCTTCATCGCCGGCACCGGCATCCTCATGACCCTCGGCGCGGTGCTGCTCACCTTCCCGGCGTTCATCACCATCGGCGAACGGCTGCATCTCGTGCGGCACCAGCACCGGGTGCGCGGGTACAAGCGGGTGGACAAGCCACTGCCGTTCTATCGGCCCACGCTCGTGGTGAGCACGGTCGTCCTCGGGCTATGTTTCCTCTTCGCGGCGATCTATCCGCGGATCAGGTTCGAGTACGACTTCAGCCGCCTGCGCGCCAACGTGGCGGCGTCCAACGAGGTGAAGCAGAAGATCAGCGCCATCCGGCCGCAGGAGACCGCGCCGGCGGCGGTGGTCGTCGAGGACTCCACGCAGCGGCAGGAAGTCGCTCGGATCCTCCGGGAGCGGATGGAGACGGATACCCTCGCGCCGACCATCACGAGCGTCCGCACCATCGAGTCGTTCCTGCCGGACCACCAGGCCCAGCGGATGCAGCTCGTCGGGCGGTTGCGGCGCCTCGTGGAGGGACACGAGAAGGAGCTCTTCGCCGGCCAGACTCAGATCGACACGACCCAGCTCAAAAAGTGGCTGAGCGTCGCGCCGGTGACGAAGGACGAGCTGCCCGACTACATCACCCGCAAGTTCCGCGGGCCCGATGGGAGCCTCGGCGACTTCGTCATGATCGGCACCTCGGCGCGGCTGACGGACGGCAAGCAGGCCATCGCCTTCGCGAAGGATGTCCAGCGCGTCGATACGCCGGACACCACCTACTACGCCTCCGGCAGCGCGATCATCTTCGCCAACATGCTCCAGGTGATGGAGAAGGACAGCGCCATCGCCATCACCATCACCTCCATCGTCGTGTTCGGTCTCATCCTGCTGGACTTCAAGAACCTGAAGGATTCCCTGACCGTCATGGTGCCGCTGCTCGCGGCCATGACGTTCATGCTCGGCATCATGGCGCTCTTCGGGCTGAAGCTCAACTTCTATAACATGGTCGCCCTGCCGAGCATCGTCGGCATGGGGGTCGACAACGGCGTCCACCTGTTCCATCGATACAGAGAAGAGGGCCGGGGCACGCTCCGGTACATCATGAAGACGACCGGCGGCGCGGTGTTCATGGCCTCCCTCACCACGATGGTCGGGTTCAGCGGCATGCTGACCGCGACGCATCAGGGGCTCCACTCGCTCGGCGACGCGTCGATCCTCGGCATGTTCGGCGTGCTCGTGTTCTCGACGACATCCTTCCCGATGCTGCTCGCGTGGCTGGAAGAGCGGGCGATCCGCAGGGAAGGGACGCCGAAGCCGGAGGAGCCACACCCGCAGGAGGTCGAGTCCGGGTCGTAGCGGGCGGATGGTTTCGCCCGTCGCGGAGTGCTATCTTCCTTCATGTATGGGGAGGCCGCCCGGCCTTCACCGTTCGGGCGGCCTTCATCGGGTACAAGCCGAGCGGGAGCCGCCCGACGGCGCGCCGACGCGGCTGCGCCCGGGCCACCGCATCGCAGCGACGCCGCGGGGGTACCTTCCTCCCTCTTGCGGCCACGATAGGTCAGTTCGTTCTGGGGCAGCATGATTCCTCCTCTCCACCACATCCACATGGTCGGCATCTGCGGGACGGGGATGGGGGCGGTGGCGACACTCCTGAAGGCTGCCGTCCACCATGTCACCGGCTCCGATTCCCATGTCTACCCCCCCATGAGCACGATCCTCCGCGAGCAAGGCATCCCCGTCATCGAGGGCTACCGGCCGGAAAACCTCGACCCGGCGCCGGACCTCGTCGTCATCGGGAACGCCATGAGCCGGGGAAACCCCGAAGTGGAGGCGGTCCTCGAGCGCAGGCTACGCTACGCGTCGCTCGCCGAGGTGCTGCGGGAGTTCTTCATCCGCGGGAAGACCTCCCTCGTCGTGACCGGCACGCACGGCAAGACGACCACGAGCGCGCTCCTGGCGTGGGTGCTCGAACACGCGGGACGCCGCCCAGGGTTCATGATCGGCGGCGTGCCGGAGAACTTCGGCGTCGGCGCCAAGACCGGCGGCGGCGACCTCTTCGTGAGCGAGGGCGACGAGTACGACACCGCCTTCTTCGACAAGCGGTCGAAGTTCCTCCACTACCTGCCCGACTGCGTCATCATCAACAACATCGAGTATGATCACGCGGATATCTTCGCCTCGATCGAGGAGATCGAGCTCGCCTTCGCGCGCCTGGTGAGCCTCGTCCCCCGGAACGGCCTCATCGTCGCCAACGCCGCCGATCCGCGCGTCATGCGAGTGACGGAGAACGCCTGGTGCCGGCGCGTGACGTTCAGCATCGCCGGCCCGGCCGACTGGACCGCGCGCGATCTCGTCGAACGCGAGGCCGGCACGGAGTTCACCATCGCTGGGCCGCACGACGCGGCACGCTGCTTCCTGCCGCTCCACGGCGTCCACAACGCGAGCAACGCCCTCGGCGTGGCGGCGCTCTCCAGCCACGTCGGCGTCCCGCTCGGGGAGATCGTCGACGGGTTCGCCGCGTTCCGCGGCGTTCAGCGGCGGCTGCAGCGCCTGCCCGGTCCCGATTCGATCATCCTCTACGACGACTTCGCCCATCATCCCACCGCGATCGCCGAGACGCTGCGCGCCGTCCGAGCCGCGCATCCGGGCCACCGCGTCTGGGCCCTCTTCGAGCCGCGGTCGAACACGATGGTGCGGAACATCTTTCAGCGACGGATGGTCGAGGCGTTCCGCGGTGCGGAGATCGTCCTCTTCGGGCCCATCCATCGCGCGGAGAAGATCCCGTCCGAGGACCGGCTTGACCTGGACCGCCTCGTGGCCGACCTTGGCCGGGAGGGCATCGACGCGCGCCACCTCCACGACGTCAACGAGATCCTCGCCCACGTCGCACGCGGCGCGCGGCCCGACGATGCCATCGTGGTCATGAGCAACGGCGCCTTCGGCGGCCTCGCCGGACGACTGCCCGCGGCGCTCGCGCACGCGCTGAACCCAGAGGGATCGTGAGGAACCCCTGCATGCATGGCCCCGAGCAATGGACCATACCGGAGCGGTACATGGTGCGGTACCACCTGTCGCACCTCACCTGGTGGGCAATTGCTGCCGTCGGCGTCCTCATCCTCGCCATTATCGTCGTCCTCGCTCTCACGGCCGCGCACGTTCTCCGTCCCGTCGCCGCGAACAGCATCTGGTGGTATGCCGCGTTCCCCATCACCCTCGTGTTCACGGGAGCATCGTTCGTCGTCAAGGACATGCTGCTCGCTCGGGCCACGAGCGACTGGTCGACGCACCAGGTCGTGACCCTCTACAAGAGGGCGACCACCATCACGGTCCTGCTGTGCCTCCTCGCGGGGCTGATCCCCTGCGCGCTCGCCGCCTGGTACGGGCAGCCCGGCTGGCCGCTCCTGATCGCGATCGTGCCGGTCGCGGCGCTCATCGTCCAGTTCCCTCGCGGCGAGCGATTCCGAGCCTTCGTGGACGACCTCACTCAGAGCGACGGATGACGGACGAGCCGCCTGCCGCGGCGCAGCGTGCCGCTGCCGCGCAGCGTGCCGCTGCGTGCGGCGAAGGCCCCGCATGGGCCGAGCAGCTCAGGGATTCCTTCGCCGCCGCGAAGGCCGACCTCGGAGACGCGGACGAGAGTGGCCCCGGGTGGGACGACTGGTCCGTGAGAGCGGAGCGCGTCGTGCGGGAGCCGGGCCGGGCGCAGCGCGGAGACCGCATCCGTCTCGCGGCGCTCGCAACGTGCGCGGCGGCGTGCCTGTATCCTCCGGCATCGCGCGGCGCCGCCGCGGGCAGGCTTGCGCGGCTCGTGGCCCATCGTGCCGACTATGCGCCCGACGTCGTCGAACCGGCGGCTGCCCTTGCCCGCCTCGCCGACCTGCCGCGCGAGATGCGGGAGCCCGGCCCGCGGCTCTGGGCCGCATCCCTCGAGGTCGACACGGCGGAGCTCGCCGCGGTCGCCAACCTTGCCGGCGAAGGCGGCACAGACGCCCTCGACCGCTTCGAGGATCTCTGCCGCCGCGGCAGGTGCTGGGCTCGACCGGCGGAGCCGTGGCCGCTCTCGGCGGATGTCCCTCCCGACGTACGCCGCTGGGTGCTCGGCGCAATCGTCGTCGGCGAGTGCGCATCGGAGGACGAGGCGCAGGCGCTCGCCGAGGCGTTCCTTACCGGCCGACGTGCTCCGTCGGCCGGCCTGCTCGTCGTCACCGTCGGCATCCCTGGCAGTGGCAAGACGACGTGGATCGAGCGGCACCTCGGGCGGGAGCTCATCATCTCCATGGATCGCATGCGCGAGGCGACGCTTGGCGACGCGTCGGACCAGAGCCAGAATGAGCTCATCTACCGGCGCAGCATCTTCGCGATCGCGAGCGCACTGGACGCCGGCAAACGGGCCGTCTTCGACGCGACGAACTACGACCGCGAACGCCGCGCGATGCTTCGCCGCGTCGCTGCGCGGGCCGATGCGCGCGTCGTGATGATCTACTTCGACGTGTCGCTCGACGAGGCGCTCCGCCGCAACCTTGGCCGCGCGCGCACCGTGCCCTGCGACGTGGTCCGCCTCGCGTACCGTCGCCTCGATCCGCCGCGACCCGACGAGGCGGACGACGTGCTCGTCGTGTCGCCTGCCTGGGCCGAGGCGCGGCATTGGCGGTTCGGACGCGATCGGTGGGTCTGGGACGCGCGTCCGGCAGCGGACGTCGCCGCGGCCATCGGCTGAGGAAGGGATCAGCGGCGCCCGACGGCGACGAGGAAGCGGCCCTTCCGCGCGCCGATGAGGTCGATGGTGACGCCCTCGAGCCCGGCGTCGCCGAGCCATGTGCGCACCTGCTCCGGCGCCAGGCCCGCGTCGCCCGGGCGCGACGTGCGGGCGATGTCGCACACGACGAGGCGGCCGCCGGGTCGCAACGTCCCCGCGATGTGGCGCACCGATTCGGCGGGTCGCCGCACGAGACGCAGCACGAGAGAGCAGAAGGCGACGTCGATGGACTGCGGGCGGATCGGCAACTGGAGGAGGTCGCCGAACTCCATGAGCACGTTCCGCCGGCCGCTTGCCGCGACGCGGTTGCGGGCGACCCTCAGCATGCCGAGCGATCGGTCGATGCCGACGACGCGGCGCACGTGCGGCGCGACGTGGAGCGCGACGATGCCGGTGCCGGTGCCGACGTCGAGCGCGCTGTCGTCCGGCGCGAGGCGGGCCCGCTCGGCGACGGCGGCGTCGAGCTCGTCCGGCACGGTCGCGTTCCGGATGCGGTCCCATCGATCGGCGAGGCCGCTGAAGAGGTCGTGCGCCCTCCGCTCGACGACGTCGCCGAGATCGGCGGGCGGCGCGAAGGGATCGATTTCGCCGAGCGCGTCGTCCACCGGCCCGGCTTCGGCGAGCGCGCGCAGCCACGGCGGCGCCACGGCGAGGAGATACATTCGGCGGAAGGCCTGCCGCGCCCGGTGGAGGAGCGACGTGACCGCCGCCGCCGAGAGCGCCATGCGGTCCGCGGCCTCGCCGTACGAGAGGCCCTCGATGTCGCAGAGACGGATGACCGCCTCGTGCCGGGGGCTCAAGGCGGATAGGATCGCGTCGATGCGCCGCTCGTCCTGTGCCTGGCCGATGGCGTCGGCAGGCGACGGCCCCCGCGCGGCGAGGTCCAGCTCGTCCACGGTGAGCGCCGCGCGGAAGCGGACGGCCCCGCTCGCGACGTGGTTGAGCGCGAGCCGCCGCGCCACGGTGAGGAGCCACGCGTCGAGGTTGGCGCGCTCGGCCTCGTGCGGCCGGTGCTCGATGAAGCGCAGCCACACGTCCTGGCAGATGTCGCGGGCCGCCTCCCGATCGCGCACGATGGAGAGCACCGTCCGCTCGATGCGCCGATTCCACTGGTCGAACTGGTCGTCGGACCAGCCCGGCGGCAGCCCATCGGGCACATGGACGCTTGACGAGACGCGCTTCATCCCCAATTATCCTACACTCACGCGGGAGCCTCGTGGGATCGTTTCCCCATAGGACGGCATCCGACAAAGATAGGCACTCCGACCGGCAGCGTCCATGAAACAAGAGACGGACTCCTCGCGCGACGCCGACGTGCGCGGCCGCGGTTGGCACATCCGCGTGCCGGCGACCGCGGCCAACCTTGGTCCCGGCTTCGACTGCTTCGGCCTCGCCCTCCAGCGCTACCTGAGCGCGACCGCGCGCCGGACCGGAGCGCCCGGCGGGTGGGATCTGACCGTTCACGGCGAGGGCGCCGACACTCTCCCGCTCGACAAGTCGAACCTGGTATATCGCGCGTTCCTCCTTGGCGCGGCGCGCGGCGCCGGAGCGACCTGTGGCGCCGCCATCGCCGTGCCGGGGGTCGCCGTCGACATGACGAACGAGATCCCCTTGGCGCGCGGGCAGGGGTCGAGCGCCGCGGCGATCGTGATCGGCCTGGCCCTGGGGCATCTCCTCACCCGCGGCGAGGTCGATCGGTCGGCCCTCATCGCCCTGGCGGCCGCGATGGAGGGACACCCCGACAACGTCGCCTCGGCCGTCATGGGCGGGCTGGTGCTCACCCGTGACGCTGGCGGGAGCATCCATGCGCGGCCGATCCCGACGCGCAATGGCGTCATCTTCGTCTCGGCGGTGCCGGCGTTCCAACTGGCCACGCACGCGTCACGGGCAGTGTTGCCGAGGCAGGTATCCCTCGACGATGCCGTCTTCAACCTCCGCGCCGCCGCGTGGATGGCCGCCGCGTGGGCCGCCGGCGACTGGGAGGCCGTCGCCGAAGCCATGGAGGACCGCCTCCACCAGCCGTACCGCGCCGCACTGATCCCCGGGTTCCACGACGTCTGCGCCGCCGCGCGCGAGGCCGGCGCCCTCGCCGTCTGCCTCTCCGGGTCGGGCCCGACCATCATGGCGCTCACGGTCACCCGGGCGGACGAGGTCGGCCAAGCCATGGAGGCGGCCTGGCGACGATTCGGCGTCGCGAGCCGCGCGGAGATCGCCCCCGTCGATACCGAGGGGCTCCGCATCACGCCCTTCGCCGATGCGGATGACGCGAGCCGATGATACGGGCGGTCGCGCCGCCTTGGAAGGAGCTTGAATGGAACCCCAGCCCCGCCGCTCACGTCGCAATCCCTCAGTCGGCCCGGTCTCGCGCGGCGATCCGCCGGAGCAGGAGCGACCCCGAGGGTGGGCGAAAGGCGAATGGTGGGAGTGGCTGGCGATCTTCTTCGCCATCGCCGCGCTCTGGCCCAAGATCCTCCGCTGGCAGGGCGTCACGTGGGACCTCGTGCTCTGGGCGGCGCTCATCCTGATGATCGTCGTCTTCGTCCGGCGGACGCGGCGGATGCGCCGCTCGTGGAAAGCCAAGTGAGGGGCGCGGCCCCGTAGGGAAGCACACCTCCTCGGAGTGGAAGCCCGCATGTTCTCCCCGGGATGGTCCATCGCGTTCCGGCCGTACGCCTGGCTGTGGCTGCTCGTCGCCTGCGCGGTGGGCGTCCTCGCCTGGCACACGTACCGCCATACCGTCCCGCTCATAAGCCCGGCGCGCCGGCGCGTGCTGCTGGCGCTGCGCATCGCGGCGATCGCCCTCCTCGCGCTCGCCGTGACCGGACCACGCGTCGTCTGGCGGGGCACGCAGCCGCGCCGCCCGCGCGTGACGGTGCTCGTCGATCAGAGCGAGAGCCTCTCGTTCGCCGACCCGTACGGCAGGCGCCCCGACGTGGTCCGCCGCGTGCTCTCCGGCGACGGCATGGACCGCATCCGCGACGAGGCGGCGGTGACGTGGCAGGGCTTCTCCGACAGGACGACGCCGCTCGACCCTGACAGACTTTCCTTCGCCGGCGACGCGAGCGCCATCGGCGACGCCCTCTTCGAGCAGCGCCGCCGCATGCCGCCGCCCGATGCGGTCATCCTCGTCACCGATGGCGCGAATACGACCGGCCCGGACCCGGTGCGCGCCGCGGGGGAGATCGGTCTCTCGGTCTACGTGGTCGGCGTCGGCGATCCGCGGCCGCAACCGGACCTGCGCATCGTCGGCGTCACCGCGCCCGAGATCGCGTTCGCCGGGCTGCCGATGAAGGTGACGGCGACGATCGAGAACACCGCGCTCGCACCACGGACCGTCGCCGTGCGCGTCGTGAGCGGGCCGAACGCGCTCGCCCGGCGGGAGGTGAAGCTCCCGCCGCCGGGTGGCCGCGCCGATGTCGACCTGGTCGTCACGCCGGCCGCGCCGGGCACGCTCCGGGGCCTCGTGACGGTCGACGGCATTCCCGGCGAAATCCTCGCTCAGAACAACCTGCGGCCATTCACTGCACAGGTGCTCAAGGCGAAGCGTCGCGTCCTCATCCTCGCGGGAGCGCCGAGCGCCGACGTCGCCTTCTGGATGCGCTACCTCCGCGGTCGCGAGGACTTCGCGCCGCAGCTCTGGCTCGCGCCGCATCCAGCGCATCCGGCCGCCGCGCCGCCGCTCTCGCCGGCGGACCTGGCCGCCACCGACCTCATCATCTGGCACGACATGCCGGGGGACGCGCTCGGACGCGACGGGCTCGCCGCGCTCATGCGGGCGGTCGGCCACGGCGCCGGGCTGCTCGTCGTGCCGGGGCATGGCGCCCTGCCGCGCGAGTGGCAGCCGATGCTGCCGGTGCAAGCCGGCCGTGGCCGCTTCGTCATCCAGGACGTGCAGCCGACCTGGGCGCCCGGCGCCGACCGACATCCGATCCTCTCCGGCGACGCGAACTTCCCCGTCTGGTCTGCCGGGTGGAACACGCTTCCGCCGCTCCTCGGGCGCACAGGCGATATCGTCGCGCTGCCCTCGGGCATGACGCTCCTCGTCGCGCCGGGCGGACCGCTCGCCGTCGCCGGCACGTACGACCGCGGCCGGGTGCTCGTCTTCGCCGGACTCACCTACTGGCGGTGGGACATGGTCCCCCGCGGGCTCGGCGACGAGCCATCCCCCGCCGATGCGTTCTGGGACGATGCCGTCGAGTGGCTCGGCACGCGCCAGGAGCTGAGTCGCGTCCGTCTTCAGGCGGATGCGCCGCAGTACCGGCTGGGCGAGCCGGTGCGTCTCGTGGCGCAGGTCTACGACGCGCACTACGCCCCGCTCGACGGCGCCGACGTGCGGATCGAGATCGACCACGGCGCGGAGGCGCTGACCGCGGTCTCCGAGGGCGACGGGCGGTACGTCGCCGACGTGGCCGGCCTCGAGCCTGGCGAGCACCGCGCCACCGCGACGGCGACCGGCCCGGACGCGAGCGGGAACGAGGTCGCCATCGGCCGCGCCACGGTCGGGTTTTCGATCGCCGTCGTCGGCCTCGAACACGAGGAGACGCGGCAGCAAGCGGAGGCCCTCGCGGCCGTCGCCCGCGCATCCGGCGGCGGCTACGCTCCCGCCGCGGCAGCGGACAGCCTCCTGCGCGCGATCCCCCTCGTGTCGGCGATGGAAGAGCGCGCGCGGACCATCGCAATCGGTTCATCGGGGTGGGTGCTATGGACCATCATCGGCCTTCTCACCATCGAGTGGGTCGCCCGTCGTCTGCGGGGGCTGCTGTGACCGCCCGCGCCCGCATGGTGGCCGTCGATGCGACCATCCTCGCGCTCCTTGCGGCAGGCGACTCGCACGCGGCCGAGATCGCGCGACCGCACGCACGGGCGTCGGAGGCGGACATCATTCTCTCCGAGGTGATGGTGAACCCGACCGGCCCGGAGTACGCGCGAGAGTACGTCGAGCTGTACAACCGCGGCGCCGTGCCGGTCTCTCTGAGCGGCTGGGCCATCGGCGACAGCCTCGACATGGACGCCATCGTCGCACACGACGCCGGGCTCGTGCTCGGTCCGGGCCGGTACGCGCTCGTGCTCGACCCGAGCTACTTCGAGGTCTCCGCGCCGTACGATAGCATCCCTCCCGACGCCCTCGTCGTCACGATCGAGGACGCCTCCTTCGGCCGCGGCGGCCTCGTGAACAGCCGTCCCGCCGACGTGGTGCTGCGGTCGCCAGGCGGGCTCGTCCGCTGGTTCGCGTATGCGCCGGGAGAGATCGTCGAGGGCTACTCCTTCGAGAAGATCGACCCGGACGGCGGCGACGAGGCGGCGAACTGGGCGCTCTCCCTCCTCGAGAACGGCACGCCGGGCCGACCGAACACGCGCCGCATCCTCGACCGGAACGCCGCGCTCGTGGCCGCCGTCGCGTCGCCGGACACGATCCGTCCGCCGGGGGAGACGACGATCCGCGCGGTCCTGGCGAATGCCGGACGCGAGCCCGTCGCCGGCGCCGAGGTCGTCCTCTATGCCGACGAGGACGGCGACTCGCTCCTCTCTCCCGGCGATGCGGTGCTCGCTCGGACGGACGTGCCAACCATCGCGCGGCGGGAGCAGTCGGAGGTGACGCTCGCGTGGCGGGTCGAGGCGCCGCCGGGATGCCCGCTCTTCGTCGCGGTCCGGTTCGAGGGCGATGGCAGGCGCGCGGATGATGGTCTGCCGCTGCGGCTCGTCGTCGGCCTGCCGGAGGCGTCGATTCGGATCAACGAGATCATGGCCGATCCGGCGCCGGGCGAGGGTCTCTGGGTGGAGATCGTCAACGCCGGGTCGGTGCGAGTCCCGCTCGCGGGCTGCGCGCTCGCCTCCCCACGCGGTACGAGGGAGTTGGCGTGGACGGCCCCCGCGCTTGCCGCGGGCGACCTTCTCGTCCTCGCCGCGTTCCCCGACAGCGTTCGCCTCGCGTACGGGCCGGATGTGCCTCTGTGCGGCGTCGACGGCGCGTTCCCGCCGCTCAGCCGGAGCGCAGACGCGAACCGCACGGTCTGGTTCGTCGATGCGGCGAAGGCTGTCGTCGATCGCGCCGCGTATCCGATTCCCGAGCGCGGCCGGTCGCTCGAACGCATCTCCTCGGACGCGCCGGGAGACGATCCGTCGTCGTGGCGGATCGTCCGCGGGCCGCACCGGGCGACGCCGGGCCTTGTGAACCAGGCGCTCGAGCCGCTCGCACCCGAGGCGTCCGTCGCCATCAGCCCGTCGCCGCCGGCCGACACCGCCGGCATCGCCATCGACCTGCCCGAGGCCGAGGTCTACCTGACCGTCCGCATCTACGACCGGCTCGGCCGCGAGGTGCGTCGCCTCGTCGACGGCGAACGTTGGCCCGCGCACAGCCGGATCGCCTGGGACGGGCGCGACGCCGCCGGACGCGTCGCGCCGACAGGCATGTACGTTCTCCTTATCGAGGCGACCGCGACGACGACGGGGCGCACGCATCGCCTCACGCGCCCGGTCGTCATCGCCCGAACGCGATGAGCCGCCTTCGAGGCGCGGGTTCCGCGCGCAACGAGCACCGCAGGAGGAGCTTCTATGGCAGTGCCCATGCACTACGAGACCCGCTACGAGTGGAGCGGCGCCAAGGATCAGGGCGGGACGACCATCGTCGAGGGGAACAGCCCGCTGCCCGTCGGCGGCGCAGATGCACCCGGCCGGTGGAGCCCCGAGCAGATGCTCCTCGCCGCGACAGAGGTCTGCCTCATCAGCACGCTCCTCTCGATCGCGAGCCTGTCGAAGCTCACGATCAGGGAGTACCGTTCGTCGGCGGAAGGTGACCTGACGTTCGTGCCGAAGGAGGGCTACAAGTTCGAGCACATCGTCATCCGCCCCGTGGTCACCGTGGCGGCGGCGGATCTGGCGAAGGCGAAGGACGCCCTCGGGCGGGCGCACCGCTTCTGCCTGGTCGCCCGTTCGCTCAACTTCCCCGTGGACGTCGAGCCGGAATTCGTGACGGTGTGAGTGGTTGGGTGGGGTCTCCCCGCCCCAGGGCGCGGGGACCGCGCCCCTTCGGCGCACCCTCGCACCGAAGGTCAAGTGAGCAGTCCTAGCGGATGGCCGCGGTAGGGGTGGGGTCTCCCCGCCCCGGGGCGCGGAAACCGCGCCCTACGGCGAACCATTGCGGACCCCCGCGAGCTCCCGCGCGCGCCGGACGACGTAGCTCCCGAGCGCGCGGCGCAACCACGCGAGCCTCCCCTCCGATATCGCCCGCCGAATGTCGCGCGCCATCTCGTCCATGCCGGGGATCGCGTGCCCGTCGGCGCGCGCCCGGTCGATGAGGCGGAGCGCCTCCTCGCCGCCTTCGGTCAGCGACGCCGCGACATCCGCCGGCGGCCGCACGACGAACGCCGTCGGCGCGGATTCCGGCGCGCACGTGAACGAACGGAGCTCGTACGGCGCGAGGGCGACGTGCCAGCAGCGCTGCCGGCCCGTGCTGCACGGGATCTGCTCCCCGGTCGCGAGGTCGGCGAGCGGCCCGCGCGGGAGGGAGAAGGCGACGATCGACCTTGTCGCGTCGCTCGGCGTCGAGGGGATCAAGCTCCACTTGCTCTATCTCGTCCCGGGCACGCCGCTGCATGCCGATGCCCACTGCGTGGGCATCAGCCAGGACGAGTACGCGTCGCTCGCCGCCGATGCGCTGGAGCGCCTGTCGCCGGAGACGGTCATCCTGCGGCTCACGGGCGATCCGCCGCCGGGTATCGCGCCCGATCCGCCGTGGACGGGCGACAAGCAGGCGACCATCGGGAAGATCGTCACCGAGCTACGGCGCCGCGGCACGCGACAGGGAAGCCGATGGGAGGCGAGGGCGACGAGGGCATAGCGCATCGGCTGACAGAGACCCGCCAGCGGCACACGGCTCTATGGCTGGAAGGCCTTGCGGACAATCCCGATGGCGCCCTCGTCAATGCACTGGGTAAGGTCGTCGTCCAACCGTTCTTCGAATGTGTTCGGGAAGTAGGAGAACCGCTGCACGCTCCCAGGACCGAGGATGCGCTTGAAACGCGCCAGCGTTCCTTCTTCGGTATCAGGGTTGAAGACCCAGAGTCTTTCCAGAACCGCGTCGCCAGCCGCGCCGAGCGCGAATAGGTAGCGGAAGAACCCATCGGACTCGGGCAGTGAGTAACCTATCACGAATATGTTCTCGGCCCTGCCAAGCTCCTGAGCTGCGCGACGCCACACGGACGAGATGTTAGGGTGTGTCTGGCAAAACGGGAGGCCTGGCCCGCGACGTTGTGATCGGTGCAGGAGATGTTGGTGCGACGGGCATCTGCGCCCGCAGGGGCATGGCGCCGCCATGCCCCTACACGCGATTGTGACCATTTGCCAGACACAGCCTAGCGTACGAGCCGAACTTGCTCCATGTTGGCGGCACAAGGTAGGGGCCATCAACGCTTCCCGAGCACGCGGGGCACCTGAACTCGCTGAGTCGCGAGCCAATCGCCAAGCGAAAAGTCTGAGGACGCGGGGAAGCTGGCCAGGTGCGATTCGAGAGGTGCTGGGGCAGCGTCCATGGGACTATGCCGCAGTTGTTCTCGCACTTTCCCCAGTTCAGGGAGCCGTGTAGCTTGAGCACCGGCAGAGCATTCTGTGCGGCCGCTTCTCCCAGTCCGTAGTCGATCGGGGTTCTGTTCGCAAAGAAGGTGTAGTCCAGCGCCATGTCGTAGTTGAACGTGATGACCGCTACGTCATGTTTGGGAGATGCGTCCGAACGCAGGGATTTGATGAGCGTTGCAAACTCGTTGTACGGTGGCGGTGGACCGGGCTCTCCAGGTCCAGCGCCCATTGGCAACAGAAGAGTCTGCTCTATGGTTGCCGTGATCACGGTCCTCATCGCTCTCGCCAAGCCGCCGATCTCGGATGCGTCGAGGCCCGGGAACTTGCCCAGCGCTTCCGCCATCTCGAATGCAGTAAAGACGGCCTCCAGATTGTGAATGTCAAGATCGGCCTTTGAGTGGACGTTCTGGAGCGCGCTGATGGCCCGGAACACGGCGCTGAAGCTTTCACCGACTCCCTCAACCTGGCCCGTCCTCCAAAGGGTGGTTGCAGTGCTCAGGAAGTCGGCCATCAGGGGAACGCCCGCCGGCTTCGATGCCCCCGCTCCGAGTATGAAGACGGTCTTGACTCTATCGCCTGCATTCACCTTGAACCTCCTCCGGCATAGGGTTCCGCGCTACGCGCCTGTCTCTCATCCCTGCATGTCGAGCACGACCTTGAGGCACTGATCAGGATGCTCGTCCACGAGGCGGAACGCTTCGTCGGCGCGGCTCGCCGGGAACACGTGCGTGATGAGGTCGCCGACCGGGAGCGCGCCCTCGGTGATGAGCCGCCAGACCGTGTCCAGCACGCGGCGGAGGCCCCACGGGGCGGCGTGCGACTCGATCCGCTCCGACAGCGCCACCATCCGCGTCGCGCCGCCGATGCCGTGCGAGGAGTGGTGGAATTCCTCGCCGAGGTAGAGGCCGCGCGCCTCGCCCTGGTAGAACCCGCCGGCGACGACCAGGCCGTACGGGTTCGCCGTGATGCGGAACCCCTCGTGGAGCGCCCGGTAACTGCCCGCGATCTCGAAGGCAACATCGACGCCGCGGCCGCGCGCGTACGAGCGGATCGTCTGCCCCAGGTTGGGCGCATCGGGGGAGAACGCGTAATGCGCGCCGGCTCGAAACGCCGCCTCGCGCCGGGAGGCGATCGGATCGATCGCGATGATCGGCGACACGCCGGCGAGCCGGCAGAGGCGGACGAGCAATAATCCGATGACGCCCTGGCCGAAGATCGCGGCGCTCTCGCCGAGCCGGATGCGCGAGGTGAGAAGCGCGTCGAGCGCCACGCCGCCGAGGGCGAGGAAGATCCCATGCCGCGGGTCGAACCCGTCCGGCAGCCGCTGGAAGTACGCGCCGGTCGGATCGACGACGGCGTACTGCCGGTGACCGTGCGCCGTCGCGTACCGCTCCCCGGGCCGGACGTCGCGCACGCCCTCGCCGACGGCGACCACTTCGCCGACCTCCTCGTACCCCTGTACGCACGGGTACGACGCGGCGCTCGGCCCATCGACGAAGAGGCCGTCGCGCACCCCAGCCCGCGCCGCTTGCGGCGCGGTACCTCGGTACCAGGCCATCTCCGTGCCATGGCTGATCCCGGAATAGAGAGTCCTCAGAAGCACCTTGCCCGGCCCTGGCTCGGGCACCGGCACCTCGCAGAGCTCCACGCGCCGCGGCGCGCTGAACGTCACCTCGTACGCCATCGTCGCCTCCCGGCGAAACGTCCGCCGCCGCTCGTGCGTCACGCATGATCCGCCCGCCGACGAGGTGCGCGTGCCGACGGTGGATCCACCTCCTCAGTAGAAGGACGCGACCCGCGGGAGCCGGCGCAACAACGCCTGCCAGGCGCACGTCCCCGGCGAGGCACAAGTTGCGTATCTTCACTGATACGCGGCGTCGCCGCAGGCGGCGACGTCGACGGATGGCACGAGGTTTGCCCTACGTAGTGGCAGGTGGGTCGGCGTCGCTCCGAACCCACCAGGAGATACCCTCGCGATGAAACGCATGTTTCCCCTACCCATCGGCGTGCTCCTCGCATCGGCCGCCTTCGCCGCGGCCATGACCGGCCCGCAGGTGCTCCAGCGGATTCGCGCCGCGTACGAGCGGGTGAACACGTTCC
>Ga0315279_10001729_pt1 | contig 35491 bp, 26 predicted proteins | sample YL17G06_20_MG_FD_203694 | JGI IMG/M metagenome (GOLD analysis project Ga0315279, IMG submission 203694) | Sediment microbial communities from Yellowstone Lake, YNP, Wyoming, USA - YL17G06_20 | ecosystem: Environmental > Aquatic > Freshwater > Lake > Sediment | place: USA: Wyoming | collected...
CCAGAAATGTCCGATAAATAGGCCATGGAAACAGGATTGGCGGTCAGACATTAATCCGTGGCCACATCGGGAGAAACGATCAATGTACGACTGTATGTGAGTAGTTATTTTTGCGCCGGCCCTTAGCTGAAAAGTATTAATCCCCGCAATCCGCATCCGAAAGAGTTAGTTCCCCGGCAGCGCCGGCTTTACGGCAGGGCTCCGGCGCCTGAAATATACCGTGACGGTCCGGGGCAGGCCCCCTGCAACTTGCGGTGGCGCAGCAGCGATCTGAGCGGCCAGACCCAGCGGATCGGGATTCTTACCGGGCCTGCTCACCACAAATTCAGCGGAGTCCCCCCACCTCTTCTCGGCCATCAGGCGATTCAGGTCCTCGCGATTTCTCAATGGTGATCCATCCATCGAGATCAAAACATCCCCTGCCAGGAAACCGGCTACGCCCGCCGGCGAACCTTTGCTTACCGAAAGAACCTTGCGCCGGGCATCCCCCGGGCCAAGGTCAACCGTGGCAACTCCAAGCTCCGGATAGATCGGATCTTTTTCCGGCGGCAGGCCCCAGATGAAATCCGCGTAGGAAGCCTGGACGGCCTCGATCGGCGCCTGTTTGGCATCGAGCACTTCGATCGGGACGATCGAAGCCATCTTGCCGTCGAACCACTGAGCTGACTGCCTCTGAATTCCAAGACCGTAGGCGACATGCCCCGAACCGATGAGAACGACCATAATCGTATTTTGGTCGCCGTATTCCTGTAGCGCGCGAACGGCGTTGTATCCCATCGTGGCGTCCCACGTGCACTGGGAGATGAACATCGCCCGCGCCTGGCTGTCGCTCATCATGGAATGCATTCCCGTTTCCTCTTCGAAGAACGCCTTGAAGAGTGTGAAGTGCTCCTCGCTCGAGGTGTCGATTTTGGGGGCAATGTGCGCTTTCTCTTCCGGGGTGAGATTCTCCAAACCCTTTCTGGTTACCGACGACACAATCTCGCGAGGCGCATTCAGCGCAAACATGCGCATGCCATGGTCCCGGGCAAAAAGGAATATGTCTCTGTAATAGTTCCAGTGGTAGCCCCAGTTTTTGTACCAGCTCGAAAGCTGGATGAACCCGCTTTCTGTAAGCAAGCCGCCGCGCCAGTCCTCCAGGAATTTCTGTTCCGTGTAGGGATACATTTCCAGCCCGATGAAAACCTTTTTCCCGGCCTGCTGCAGCTCCTCGATGACCCGCAGCTGAACCCGGTGGAAATCGATACTGGTATGGCTTTCTCCGATGAAGACGAGGCGCGTGCTCGCAAGCCGGGCAACGGCATCGCGCGGGGTGAGCAACTCGCCCGAGGCGGTCGCGGTGATCGCGTCGAGCACCAGCTTTGCCTCCTTGTCCTTCCTGGCAGGATCCCCAACGGGGAGGTGCAGGCTGCGCTGGGCAAATAAATCTGTCGCTGTAAAAAGAGCCAGAATCAGGAGTTTTTTATACATACGTCGGCCCCCTGGCATTGCAGCATATCACCATATTGCAGAATCACGGCCGGGCTCAATATCGGATTCATGCGCAGCGACATAAGTAATTCGCCAAATTCAAGGCTCATCGGGTCACAACATCACCAGCCACAACTTCCTTGGTTTTCTCAAGAGAATCAATTGGACGCGGATGCATCGCTCTAATCGGACAGCATCGCACTCAAGCAGCCAATTAGCAGCACCTGGAAGAGGCACCCAAGAACGACGGGCGTGGCGTCGCCCCGCGTCTCTTTATCGAGGATCGGAGCAAAGAGGGAGTCGATCAGGCGAGCACGCTCCGAGGGAGTGAGTCCCGGGCGCCTCGCGGCAGAAAAGCGCCAGAGGTGGGCGCGTAGCTGCCAAGCAACTTGCTGGTAGAATGCCTCGAGGTCCCGATTGAAGGCTTTCACGTACTGGCGGCTGGCAAGCACCATAAGAGCTTCGCTGAAACCACCGACCAGAATCCGTTCCAGCAGTTTCTCGCCGGTACTGAGCACATTCTCAATAACCACCCCTCCGACCGCTCCCATGTCCATCTTCGAGGCAAGCTCGGCGAAGGCATGCGCCTCGAGCTTGCTTTCCAAGCCGACCAGATAGGCGTAAAAGTCCCCAAGCAGCGCGAGTGCCGTCGCGGCCTGCTCGCGCGCGAGGGGCGAAGCCGCCTTTTCTTCCCAGGACAGCACGACAGTCTGCAGGGAGAGGAGATCGCCGGACGTTGGCTTCGTGAGGACGCGCTGTAGGAGCGGGATCGGATCCATTGGCGAATCCTATTTCCATTGTTTCACGATGTCAATAAGCAGAGGGCCACAGCTGCAATTCCAACAATGGGAGTCGGGTGCAATTGGAATTGGGAGTCATGCTAAGGTCAATACCTGTTGGACACGGATTTCACGGACTCACACGGATTTACACTCTTGCGGAGTTGGACGGGCTCTTGCCTTCATACAGGAAAGAGCCCGCCCGATCTGTGGAGATCCGTGTCCGATTTTTGTCTCCGCGTTAGTCATTGATGGGCGCCGGCCATCTGCCGAAGCGCGTCCCGCAGGACCTCGAGCTCGCGTGCGGCCTCGGCGAACTTCTGCTCGGCCTGAAGCCGCAGATACCGCTCGAAGGCCTCGTTGGCCTTGCGCGCAAGCTCGCTGAAGCCGCCGGGTGGCACGGCCGCCTGCACCGTCAAGGCCTGCGGCTGGCCCTGGAAAAGGCCGCGTAGCGCCTCAGCAAAGGTCGGCGCGTAGCTCAGGTTCTCGCCGTGCATGATTGCAACCAGCCGCAGCTCCGGATAAGCCGCAGTCTCTGCCTGCAGATAGATCGGCTCGACGTACAGCAGCGTGTTGTCGATTGGAATGACAAGCACGTCGCCGCGAATCACCCGCGACCCGTGCTGGTCCCAGAGTGTGAGCTGTCCAGAGAGAAAACGCTCCTGGTCGATCTTCGTTTCCATCTGCTGCGGGCCCAGCACCTGCTTCTCCTTCGGAAACTTGTAAGCGAGGATCTGGCCGTAGCGGTCTGGGTCGCACATACCGGCGATCCAGCCGATCATGACCTGCCGGTTCTTCGGGGTGAAGGGAAGGATCAAGACAAACTCTTCCTTTCCCGACTCAGGCATCTTCCAGATCACGTAGTAGGGCTCGATCGGCTGCACTTCGGAGTAGTACTTCTCCGTCGCCCGCACCCAGAGATCCTCCTGGTTGTAAAACACCTGGGGATCGTTCATGTGGTACTTCTCGTACACCAAGCCCTGGACGAGCAGCATGTCCAGGGGGTAGCGGATGTGGGCAAGCAGGCCGGTGGGCATCTGCTCCCGCGTCCGGAACAAGGCGGGAAACGCCTTCTGCCAGACCCGCAGGACCGGATCTTGATCGTCAAAGACGTAGAGGGTGACGGTGCCGTCGTAGGCGTCGACCACTGCCTTCACTGAGTTGCGCACGTAGTTCACCCCGTCGAGCTCAGGCGCCACGTTGGATGTGATCTTGCGCGGGCCACCTTCGCTGTAGTCGATCACTTCCCGCGACGAGAAGGGCCGGCTGTAAGGATACCGCGACGAAACCGTGTAGGCATCGAGGATCCAGTACAGCTTTCCGTCGACCAGAGTGATGTAAGGATCGCGGTCGAGCCGGAGGAATGGAGCTATCCGCCTGACCCGCTCACCGATTTGCCGATAAAACATTATGCGACTGTCCGGCCGAAGGTAGCTCGATAGCAGCAACCGGGTTCCGTCGAACTTCCAGCCAAAGACAAACTTGCGCCAGAGATTCTCCAGTGGGACGCCACCGGTGCCAGCGTAACGCACATACTCGTTCGCGTCTCCTTTCGGGTAGTCGAATTCGAGCTCGCTGGTGTCGACGAAGACGTGCGACCGCGTGAGCTCTCCATAGTAGATCTGCGACCGATCCACGAGCAGCTCGGGGAATGTGCTCTTCGGCGGAATGTCCTTGATCAGAAAATTGGGGAGTCCCTGCTGAGTGAACTCGCTGACAGGAGTCATGGTGATTCCGTAGCCGTGGGTGTACTTGAAGCGTTCGTTGACGAAGGTGCGGCTCTGGGGCGGCAGCGCCGAAACCTCCATCTCCCGGGTCGAGATCATCACCTGCCGGAATTGACCGCCGACGTGGTAGCGGTCGACGTCGACGTCATTGAACTCGTAGTACAGACGGATCTCCTGAAACTGCTTGTGCACCGCCTTGAGCGCGCGCCAGTCCCACAGTCTCACCTCTGAGAGCAGCTGGCGATTACGTTCTACGGTCGACTGGGTGAACTCCCCGCTGACCGGGAACTGCCGCTCCTCGATCCGGTCAAGGCCAAAGCCCTGGCGGGTGAATCGGATGTTGTATTCGATGAATGGGCGCTCGAAAGTGATCTCGTTCGGCTCAACCCTCAGCCACTGGGTCAGGGCGGGGATAAGTGACATCCCGAGGAGCCAGGCCCCGCCGTAGAGCAGCAGCGGAGACAAGAGTGTACGCGCGCGCGGAGCATTCGCGGCTGCCTCCTCTGTGCGGCGCGGGACGAGCTGGATAAACATCCAAAACCCCAGTAGCGCCCCGAGCGCGGCAAGTACGCGCGCGGCGGGTACGCGGATATGGACGTCGGTCCAGCCCGCGCCGGCCACGGCGCCCAGATTCGAGTACATCAGATGGAAGGTGAAGATATAACTCCCCCAAGCCAGGAGCAGAAGAAGGCCGCCGAGCGCAACCCGCACCGCGGACGTTCGTTTTGCGAGCTTCTCGCGGTCGAGGACCAGCGCAAGCTGCCTTCGGCGCAGCGCAGCACCCAGAGCCGCCGCCAGGGCTATTCCGCCCAGGCAGAACAGCAAGCCGAAGATCCGGTCGTAGAGGGGGAGCACGAACAGATAGAAGCCTGTGTCCTTGCCGAAAATCGGATCCACGACGCCCGTCGAGACGCGATACACATAGCTAAGGATCATTTGCCAGCTCGATCCACCCCAAACCGATCCGATTGCAGCACCGACGGCCAAAGCCCATACGCCAGAACGGCGCATTCGGTGCGAAGGGAAGGTCCAGAGGTATAGGATCAGGGCGCCCAGGACGCCGCCGGCCAGGGTCGATCCCACGCGGGCGTAAACGACTTTCCAGAATCGGGGCCCAAAGCCGAGCGAGTCAAACCACAGCATCTCACCCCAGAAGCTGAGAAGGGCGAAGAACAAAGCCGTGGCAGCGAGGAGCAGCGTGCCCAGCAGGATGCGTCCCCGGCGACCCTTACGCAGACCGGAAACGATCGCTCTGAGGCTAAGGGCAACAAGCGCAACGATCAACAGTACGTACATGGTCGACCTCCGCAACTCGAGGTGCTTCGAGCGGTTCCGGAAAGCACCTGCGCCTCCCGGAGCATAAGGCGATAGGATATACCTCCTTTGGCGTCACAGTATTCGATCAGATCAGCACTTTGCGGGCTTCGAGATCTTGTCGGCTTGGTCTTGAAGGCAAACCACAAAATCCGGCACCGAGATTTGGTGTCCAGGACATAATCCCGATTTTCAGATCGATTGATTTTTTGTGCCGCAGAGAACACAGAAGAAAAATCGGACACAGATTTTCACGGATTTACTCGGATGGAATGAGCCTTTGCTCCCACCGCAGGGGCTGCCTTTGGCAAAGGCTTATCCAAGCTGATCGCAAGTGAATATCGGTGAAAATGTGCGTAGATCCGTGTCCGCGTTTTTTTGTGTCTGAAATGCTCCGATCCTGGACACCAAACTTCGGGACCGCACACTGTGGTTGTGGGACACACCGGGTGAGATGATAGAATAGCCGCGGACGCTGACTCCCCAGGCCCTAAAAGAGGTCCGGATGCAGACCCTTCCAGCAACCGGAGGAATCGGCTACTTGCAGCATCAGCGAGACTCGGTCCCGCGTCCCTAGCACGTTCGAGTCGGGCCACCCAAGGTTGGTTCTTGTCCCCACAGAACCAAATGGAGTCGCTCCACCCCCATCATCATCCTGATGATGTTCCTAAAATTGGCCTGATCCGCCATTGCCGCTAAAGCATCTTTTGAGCCGCAACACAAGGAAGGCTTTTTGCTCGTAACCAACTCGGCAAATGAGCTACCGGCAACCAAACGACGTTGGGAGAATTTGATTTTATAGCGACCGACGATGCATGAAACATCCTATGAATGTCGGCTCCCCATCTTGAACGTTTTTCGAACTCCGGTTTTGGGTGTAAGATCGCCGGCGAAGCCCTGCAGGATAAAGCGAGAGCGAAAGGCGCTCTATCCAGTTTTCTAGATCAGTATGATTCAAACCAGGGGATCTCCGATGAACATGAGTCCGATCGTTTCATTTCTTAGCTCTTTCCTCAGCCTCTCTGGTCATGCCGCCCGAGCGGTTGTCCGAAATCGCATAAGAATCAGAATGCTACCGCGTGTGCATAGATGTCCCCCTCTAAACCTCGCGATCCTGGTAGCGAGCTTCGTTGCCGTCGTCCCTGGCTTGGCCCAACAGCGGAGCGGCGATGCGCCCCGGATGCTCACTACTGCGGACTACGCGCGCGCCGAGAAGTTCATGGGCTACAACACCACGCCGATGGTGTTCCATGCCGGCGTGCGCCCGACTTGGCTGCCGGACGATCGCCTCTGGTATCGGAACACGACCGCAGCCGGGAGCGAGTTCGTGATGGTCGATCCCGCACGAGGGACTCGCGGACCGGCCTTCGATCACGCCAAGCTTGCCGCAGCGCTCTCCGCCGCGTCGGGCACGACCTACGACGCGTTCCACCTGCCGTTCACGGACTTCGAGCTCTCGACGGACGGGCAGACGATCTCGTTCAATGTTCGGGGCCGTCGCTGGAAGTGCGATCTGCAGGCCAGCCGGTGCGCCGCCGAAGGCAGTCCTGAGGCAACAAGGGGCGGGCAAGGTGGTGGGAGAGCCGGCCGCGGTGGCGCTGCCGTTCGCAACGATGTGCTCTCCCCCGACAAGAAGCGTGCTGCCTTCATCCGCGATTTCAACCTCTGGGTTCGTGACATCGCAACCGGCAAGGAAACGCAGCTCACAAGCGATGGCGTGAAGGACTTCGGCTATGCGACGGACAACGCGGGATGGGTCCGGAGTGACCGCCCAATCATCCTGTGGTCTCCGGATTCGAAAAAGATCGCGACCTTTCAACAAGACCAGCGCGGCGTGGGCGAGATGTTCCTCGTGGAGACCGAGGTCGGCCATCCTAATCTGCAAGCGTGGAAGTACCCCCTTCCGGGTGACGACGTCGTCACGACGATCCTGCGGGTCGTTATCGATCTTGACGGTCCGCGGGTCGTCCGGCTGCAGATGCCTCCCGATCAGCACCGCTCGTCACTCTGCGACAACCTCGTGTGCCGGGGGGGTGAGTGGGCCGACGTTCAGTGGAGTCCGGACGCTGCCCATCTCGCTTTCGTTTCCACGTCCCGCGACCACAAGCGCGAGCAACTCCGCATAGCGGATGCCGCAACCGGTGCGGTTCGCGACGTTCTCGAAGAGACAGTGTCGACCTTCTACGAATCTGGGAACGGTAGCGTCAATTGGCGTTACCTCCCGGCCTCGAACGAAGTGATCTGGTTCTCCGAGCGTGACAACTGGGGGCATCTCTATCTCTACGATCTCGAAACGGGCAGGCTCAAGAACCAGATCACGACCGGCGAGTGGAATGTGACCCAGTTATTGAGGATCGATGAGAAGAATCGCATGCTGTACCTCCTCGGCGTGGGCTACGAGAAGGGACGCGATCCATATTTCATTCACCTTTACCGCGTCGGGTTCGACGGAAAGAGTCTCTCGCTGCTCACGCCGGAAGACGCAGCGCACGACGTCACGATGTCACCGTCCGGACGCTTCCTAGTCGACAGCTATTCGAAACCCGATGCCGTGCCGGTTACCGTGCTGCGGGATGCGGATGGGAAGTCCATTATCACGCTCGAGAGAGCCGACATCTCCCGCCTGCTCGCGACCGGGTGGAAGCCGCCCATTCCATTCACTGTCAAAGCACGTGACGGCGTAACCGACCTCTATGGATTGATGTTCAAGCCTACGAACTTCGATCCCGGCAAGAAATACCCCATCATCAACCACATCTATCCGGGACCGCAGACGGGAAGCGTGGGGAGCCGGACCTTCTCGGCTGCGCGCGGCGACACGCAGGCCCTCGCGGAACTCGGCTTCATCGTCGTCGAGATCGACGGGATGGGGACACCGTGGCGCCCAAAGAAATTCCACGAGGCGTACTACGGCGACATGGGCGACAACACGCTGCCCGATCAGGTGACCGGAATGAAGCAGCTCGCCCAGCGGTATCCCTGGATTGATATCGACCGTGCCGGAATCTACGGCCATTCCGGCGGCGGCTATGCGGCGGCCGATGCGATGTTTCGTTATCCGGACTTCTTCAAGGTCGGCATATCCGAAGCCGGCAATCACGACAACCGCGAGTACGAGGACGATTGGGGCGAGAAGTGGCAAGGGCTGCTCGAGCGCAAACCTGACGGCACCACGAACTATGATAATCAGGCCAACCAGAACCTCGCGAAAAACCTGAAGGGACATTTGTTGCTCGCGCATGGCACGATGGACAGTAACGTGCCGCCGTACAACACCCTTCTCGTGGTGAACGAGCTGATCAAGGCCAACAAGGATTTCGATCTGATCATGTTGCCGAACCGCGGCCACGGCTTCGGCAACGAACCCTACATGGTGCGCCGCCGATGGGACTACTTCGTCCGTTACCTTCTCGGCGCCGAACCGCCGCAAGGCTACGAGCTGCATCCGCCGGCGGACGCGCGCACCGCACCGCGGCCGTAACGCCGCGCACGGGCGACGTAGGTTGGCACGTGCGAAGTCGGCGACCGTCTCAGAGTAGGATTGGATCGTCTGCTCCGAGTGATTCCGGAGCCGAAGATCCTCGATCATTCATTTGCGCAGTTGGGTCCTGCGGGCATCGATTTCCAGATACCGCAGGACCCGGTCCACGACACGGAGGTCGATGATAGGAGAAGTTTCCGTCAAGCCACTCCAAGTACCTTGGCAGTTTTCTTCACGTCTGCCGACTTAACCCAGAGGATGGCGCCAAATCGGCCAGCCCCGGAGCTGATCCCCTGCATCGAAACGACGTTGATCTTGGCGGCGCCAAGTTTTTCCATGAATTCGGCCGCCGCTCCGGGCTGATCATCGCCCTGAACAAGAAACGCAATTCTCTTTTTGCTGAGGGAGAGTCCCAGTTTTTTTGCCGCCTGCACAAAGGCCGCGGGGTCCGATGGGACAAAGTCCAATTGGCCTTTCCTCCCTTCCGGAAAGCCGCTGAATGCCACCAGGTTGGCGCCTGCGTCGCGCAAGCCGGCCAGAACGCGCGCAGCTTCTCCAGGTTTGTCGGGAACCATCGTGTAATAGTAGTCCACTTGCCGAATCTCGTTTGCCATAATGACCTCCTTTCACAATGGCAACCGCGACATTAGTAAGCAAGGAAACCTCACTACGTCAACATCGCCTCAAAGACATTACTGCTCAGATTATGCCACTTGATGGGAAGCGGGAAACGGACTATTTTCGCAGCGGGCCACCCTAGCGCCTGGGGGTGTCGTGCCGCCGCCCACATGACTGCCCCGCCTTAGACGAAGCAAAGTAGGTCCCGGCCGCCGGACGGGACCTGTTCCCCCCGCGTAACTATTGCGCGCGGCTCAGTATTCAGATGCAGACCCTCTTACTTATGCAGCATAATGCACTCCATGCCCCGCGTTGCAGGACTTTGAATCTTCAGTGGCATGGTTGCACGCTCGTAGTGCTTTATCTAGGAGGTATATATGGCTAAGACGGCAGCACTGGTTCCTGCAAGCCTCTTGACGATAGCATGCATGAGTTTGGCTCAAGAGCCACTGAGTTCCTGGAAAAACCTGACCCAGCTCAAAGAGGGAGACAGGATTGAAGTCATAAACATGGAGATCAAGCAGATAAGAGTTCGATTTGTATCCTTCTCCAATGAGTCCATTTTCTTTCGTACTGGCAAGGGCGAGACGGTAATGAAGCGAGAGGATGTATATCGCGTCCTCACGCGCGAGAAACCGAGGCGTGCGCACTCAACACTGATCGGCATTTGTATCGGGGGTGGGATAACGGGAACCTTGGGTGGCATCGCCGCTGCGACAGCCACAGGACCGGTTGCCGGGTTTGTCGCCGCCTTTGTCGGGGCAGGTGTCGGTATCGGGGCTCTAATCGGCGCGGCTCTGCCTGTGCACACCGAGATTTATCGTGCCCCCGAACGTCTGAAAAGACCGAAGAAATAGCCTTTTGGGCCGGACCGCTTACTCCGGAAGCCACGCCCCGAGGCAGACGTGAAACGATTCCGGGCAGAAATCCTTACTCCGCTGTTTGCGGCGATTGCGGTTGTCGCTACGGCCTACCTCACTTCGGCGTTGCCCACCCTGGGAGAAGTCGACAAGGGCCCGCTCTTGGCAGCAGGGACGGTTTATTGCGTCGTGCTTTGCTTGTACAGTGTCGCGTGGACCATCCTGCTTCTGTGCCGGCAACAGGTGCCGCAGGTACGAGACGCCACTGAGTCCCGCGCATGCCAGCCTACAGATCCCCGTCCTGCCTTGAAGTGGAACTTGTCTTTCGCTCTCAGCCTGTCATCTCTTTTCGGCATTCTGACACCGCTGACCCTGGGCACCGATGTTCTTCGCTCGCTGCATGGCAGGAGGTTCCTGGCTCTCGACTTGGCCTTGACCGCAGCCGCGTCCGTGCGGGCAAGAGTGATGAAAATCCAGGTCACTCTCCTACTTCTGCCTGTGGCTCTGCCCGTAGCTGTAGGTCTAAAGCACCCGCTCTTGCCCATTCTGCTATCCGGATTCGCCCTCATCATCGCACTTCTCGTGCTCCGCTTTCTCGGTTCCGGTCAAATGAGTCGTTTGGCTGCTCTCCTGCGCATTGAAAACCTTTCGATCGAGGTGAAAGCTATAGACAACGGGCTCGGTACACAACAAGTGCTGTCAGTATATGGCGCCTTCATGATGCAGATCGTCCTCGAGTGGTTATCGGTCTATTTGCTCCTCCTATCGGTTGGCGCTGGTTTGCGAATGCGGGCGCTCTCTTGCAATGCGTGCTGCTGTACTTTCTCTCTCGAGCCCCATTCACTCCAAACGCATTGGGGGTGACCGAAGGGGGCGGATTCTGGCTGCTGGCGTCACTTGGTGTCCCTGCTGCGCGAGCAGGAGCGTTCCTCGTCCTGTGGGATTTCCTCAGGATTTTATGCCCGTTGGTTCTCGCCGGACTCTCTTACGCATATCTGAGAGCCATCGCGCAGGCCGAAAAGCGGCATCGTATCTGAATAGTCGAGCTTTTGAATTAATAGCGCGGGGGAGTCACAGCCAGCGACAGGTCTTTAATCTGAGATATTCATTTCACAGTTACGACTCCCTTTCCTCGCCGCAATAAGGTGGAGTAACCGAAAATAAAAAAGGAATCAGGCGACTCATGAGATAATTGGATGTCTCCAATGGTTCTCTTGGGGAATATGATCTTTTGCTCACAGGTCGCTGCCTGCAGAAACGATCTTCCAGGGCTGGAGGTGTGATTTGAGCAGCCAGTCCAAGATTGCTTTGGTATCATCCCCCGCAATTCTGTTCCTGCTCCTCTGTCTGTTTTGTTCCAGAGTAACTGCGGTCTCCGGAATGGACGTTGTAGTGCAGGTTCCTCAGGAGCTGGCGGCCAATGCGAAGACCAGCACCGTGGTCGACATGACGGTCGAGGAACTCCACCAACATTACCCCGAGGAGCTTATCGATCTGGAATTCAACGCAAGCCAGGACGAACTGGGTCTTATTTTGTTGAAGGTGGGGGGAAAAGTGGAAGCGTTATTTCGGGATTTTTCCAATACTGCCTCGAAAGAACAAGTCCGGTTGGAGAAATTGGCACTCGACGGGAGGGTCGATTACTCCACTAAGAAGAATTACAACTACTTGATCCTGGTTGATCCTCAAGAGGCAGGAATCCGCTTCCGGGAAGACAGAACCGACAGCAGAGGCCACCAAGTCAATCCTGAGAGAATGTCAGGGTATGTTATAAGCTCCGGATATGCAGGCCTCTGCATTTTTCTTCACCCCAGCCATCAATTCGGCTCACGTTTTCGCTATCTGGGAAGGCAGACTTCGGAACCGTTTGCCCACCTGATCGCCTTTGCACAGAAACCCGAAGTCGGAGATTTTCTGGCTAGCTTCATCGATAAACAATGGGGCTCGAGGCGACTGCTATTTCAAGGAATCGTATGGGTGGATCCCTACACGAATCAAATCGTCCGCATGCGAACCGAGCTCCTGTCGCCCGACAGGTACATCAGCCTGACGAAACAGAGCACCGACATTTGGCTCAGCGAAGTTCGCTTTGATGCCGCCTCGCAGTCGTTCTGGCTGCCTCGCGAGGTCACGGTTACCTGCAGATGGGCAGGTATGACCCTCCGCAACCGGCACCGCTATTCCGACTACAGACTGTTCACCATTGAAAGCTACGACAAGGTCGGGCAGCCGCAGATCAAAAAGTGACTCAGGGATTCACCGACAGGTAGCGACTCACAAATTCCCTGCACGGCGGGCACCATGTGGTCCAGAAGGCCAGCACCTCTGCCTGACCCCGGAGGTCGCTGGAATTGTGAAATGAGAGAATGACGCGAAAAATGCCTAAACTCCAGGGAGGTGCGATCAGCGTCGCACCTCCGCTGGTAACGAAGCTAGGGGGGAGCGCCTAGAAAAAGAGTTTGGCTGAATACTGCAGCTGGCGGCCATAGTAGCCCGAGGCTTGCGCGTTGGTGCGCCCAAAATCCGATGCGCTAACAGTAACCGTCGGGTTCGCCCAGTTCATGCCGTTTAGGGCATTGTATGCCTCCAAACGGAGCTCCACCTTGTAACGCTCGGTGACCTTGACTCGCTTGGCGAGTGACAGATCGACGTTTGACCAACCTGGTCCTGTGAGATTTTCGTAATACCAGGGATTTGTCCGTCGTGTGTAGGCGGGCTGTACGGCAAAACCGGTCACATCGAACCAGTAGTTGCCGGATCCGACTTTTCCGATCTTGTTCACAGAGGTGGGTGCAACCATCGTGCCGAAGTTCAAAACACTGCCTGAACTGTGGATCCATGTGCCGGAAAGCTGCCACCCTCCGATGAAGGCATCGAGTACGGGCGATATTGTCGCTCCGAGGGCCTTGCCCCGGCCCCATGGAAGCTCATAGGTCCCAGCCGCGATGAAGCGATGCTTCGGATCGATACCATAGCCCAGGTTGGTTCCGGTGCCGCCGGGTGCTGAGTAGGCTCCATCCATCCAGGTCAGTTTGCCGTCATACTCGTCCCGGATGTCATAGTAAGCCTGCGTACCCTGGGTGGTGTAGGCATAAGACCCCAGGAAAGAGAAACCCTTGGAGAAGGGGCGCTGCAATCGGATCTGGAGCGACTTGTAATGCGATGACCGGGCGTCCGTTGAAGTCTGAAGAATGGCCCCGTACTGGGGGTACGGCACAAGCAAAGATGCAATCGAGACCGTTGCCTGCTTCCGCAGGGCGCCGGGGAACGTGTCCACCGTGGCATAGTTGTAGAACGGGTTGGCAACCGTCGCGTTCAGTGCCGCCCCATACTTGTAGGTGAGACGCGGGTCCATCAGATTGAGCTGCTTGGTCCACTGGTCCCGAGTCACAAAGTTCATGAACCAGGTGACGTCGAGTACGATATGGCTCGGCAACTCCCTCTGAACCGATATGTTGATGCGGTCGCTGATCGGCGGCCGCTGCTGATTCTTATCGACGGTAATAGCGTCGCCGAGCTGGGTGTAACGACCATACTGCTTGCCGTATGCCGGGGTCAGGCCTTGTGGGTAGGGATTGGCAAAGAACGCCTGCGGAATACCCGACAGCATAGGAAGCGCATTGGTGGTAGGCGAGAAAGCGCCAAGCGGCAGTTCGCCGTTTGCGTCCCGGTCCGGCATGATGAGCGAGTTGGGCACGATGAACCGTCCGTAACCGGCTCGAATAGCCGTATTCTTGTTCAGCCTCCAGGCCAAGCCTGCTCGGGGCATAAAGCCCAGCTTGTCTGCGCTCGTGGCCCTGTTGTTGCTGTCCGAGGTGAAATAGAACGCACCGTTGTAAAGGAAGGTGTTTTGTCCCGTTGACTCGGCCATCTTGGACTTTACGTCGGCCGGCATCTTGGGATCTATGGCTGCCTGAATTCCCGGAATCGGATCGGTGAGGTCCAGATTCTGTTGAATCCGGTTCAGCGGATCCCAGTAACCGCCCTCGTACTCGTAGCGCAAGCCCAGGTTGACGGTTATGTTGTTGCTGATCTTCCAGTCGTCCTGAACATAGAAGGCGTACATTTCTGTATTGGCGATCTGCATGGGAGTGTATTGCACGAAAGAGTTCGCGGCGTCTAAGGCGCCGAGGAGGAAGCTTGCCCATGGAGATCCCGTCTTGGAGTTGGGGCTGCTGAAGGTATTCGCAGTTTCCCTCGCAACAAATTGGCTCGTGGAAAAACGGAAGCGTGCCGCCTGGCCCCGTTTCCACCGGAATTCCGCCCCTGCCTTGAGGAAGTGTTTGTTGAAGTAATGGTTGAAGCGCGCGTGGGCGCTGTAGGCATCGGGTTCCTGATACCAGAAGTTCTGGACGCCGAACAAACCCCGAGCAGTGGTGTCCACTACGATGTAGGGGGCATACACGAGCGGCCGGCCCTCCATGTAAGGCTTCCACCAGCCATCCGGCCAGAAATTGCTGTAATCCCCAATGTTCATGGCAGGATAGTCGCGCTTGTCCTCCACCTTGAAAAATGCGCCGCGCAAGTTGATCGATGTCTTGGGACTGAAGTTGTAGACGCTGTCGGCGGAGATGTTCCAGCCGTTGCGCTTGCTCCCCTGGATGTTGACCAGCTTCAAAGGGTCGTGCCCATTAGTGGGATCGGTGGCGTCCTGATCGGTCTTGATGCGGCTGACGCGCGCGAAGGCCTTCCAATTCTCGGTGATATTCCAGTCGACTCGTGTCGAGAAGTTGTAGTAGTGGAAGTGGTTTTCTTGATTGTACTTGAAGTTGTTGAAGCCGGTCTTGTCATCGCCTGCGTTGTTCGGGTCCCATAGGCTGCCCATAATCTTCGTAGCCAGGCTATCCCACCGGCTCGAGGGAATCTTGTTGCCCGCGAACGCAGTGCGGGTGTAGGTTTTGCCGTCCGACGAGAGCTTGGTGGTCATCGGGTCGTAGATCACCCGCAGGCTGCCGTCCGCATTAACCGACTGAGAAAAGTCCCCCTGCCGCTCGAGTGCGGTCGGCAGAGTGTAATTCGCCGGCACCGTCTGCGTGTTCTCGATCTTTTCAAAGATGCCGAACACGAAGAGTTTGTTCTTAATGATCGGTAAGCCAACACTCCCGCCTGCGGTCCAGTACGGGTTGTTATTGGATTTATGACTGGGGCGGTCGCTGACGGCGTTCAGCCACGGTTTGCGCTGGGAGAAGTAGGCCGTGCCGTGGATGTCGTTCGTGCCCGACTTCATCGTGATGATCGCAATGCCGCCCGCGGTGTGGCCGAATTCGGCGTCGACCGAGTTCTGCTGGATCGTGTATTCGCTCACGGCATCCATGGGTGGTGTGTAACCCAGCTTGTTGCCTGCGATAAGCGGCGAACCATCCAGCAGGATATCGTTGCGATATTTCGATCCTCCGCCAATGTCCAGCTCGTTCGCTGTCCGGTTATGGTATGGCTGAGTCTCGACCAGGTTCCCGCGATTGACAACGGTGGGGTCGAGAAGTGCCATTTGCCACGGATTGCGGGTGGCCGAAGGCAAAGCCACCACCATCTGTTTGTCAAATGTAAGATCGTGCGAGGCCGTATTGAACTGGACGGCCACGGGGGTTTCCATCACCGTAACCGTTTCGTTGAGATTCCCGATCTCGAGCTTCATATCCACCGTGACATCGCCACGCTGCCCGACGATGATGTTCTTCTGGATAGCGGTTTTGAAGCCCGCCAATTCGACGGTAAGCGTGTACGTTCCCGGGTCGACGTAGTCGAAGAGGTATCGGCCCTCGCTGTTTGTCTCCCGGTTGATGCTCACACCCGTCTGATCGTTCTTGAGGACGACCGCCGCACCCGGTATGATCGCGCCGCTTGGGTCGGATACTAAACCTTGTACGCGGCCCCGGAACTCCTGGGCGTAAGCCATGCCAGCAATCAAAAGGATTACATAAAGTGCATCCCACGTTTTTCTGCTGCTCATACCCTCTCCTATGAAAGCCTCTACGACAGTCCGTGAAAGTGGTTGAGCGCTCTCGCGACTCGCTATGTTGGTTCTCTCTTTCTTGCTTCTCGCAACCCGGACGCGCCGGCGGCGATGTGCTTTTATGACCGCCCCGGCTCCAAAGCCAGATACGGCGGACAGCTGATCTCAGGCAGGCTTGCTGCTTTTGCGGTCCGGGACGGATTCCGTGATGAGTCTTCGCTCGATGGTAATAGACGGCTGCCCTGAAGGCGGGCATCCCGTGTGGAAAGGAATTTCACCATGCGAAACGCCTTTATTCACAATACGATTCCTAGACTATTCCGCATCCGGTTTCAGGTCAAGAAAAAAAGCATCCAGTTGGTAGCCCGTTAGTCTTGGGGGGAATTCATGATAATCCCCGCACTTGCTGGGGGATGATCTGCCACGAATTACACGAATTACACGAAGGCTCGGCAGGGCCCGCTCTCGCTTACGCGATTGCGGGCCGCAATGCTGCAGAAAAACAAGTTCAACTCTTAGCTGGGCTGGTTGGTGGAGTCTTCTGGCCAGCGAGTGTCTTGGTCAGAGTCGCGGCCAGTCCGTCAAGAGCGCTTCCCCCGCCGGCGACAAGGATATCAGGCATAATCTTAACGTTCTTGTCTGCCAGGACGGTGGCAACGTTGACCAGCAGGGTGCCAGCCGCACCGATGGCTTCGTTTTGGGCTTTAAAACCTTCGGCCCTGGCCACACCTTGAGCCCGAATGACGTCGGCCTGAGCAAGACCCGTCTGTTTGGTGAACTCAGCTTCGCCGCGAGCTTCCTGTGCCCGGGCATCGGCGTTGTTTTTCTTGATCATGACATTGACCTCGGCAGCTGCGAGACTCTTCTGCATATCGGCCTTACCAGTTGCGGCCTCGGTCTCGATCCGCTGATCCTGGGCAGTCTTCTGTTTCTTGAAGGTTTCGACTTCCTGGTTTGCAATCTCTCGCTGAGTCAGGACCTGAACCAGCGCGTCCGGGAGAATAACATCCTGGATATAAACACCTTTTGTTTCCACCTCATATAGCGAAAGCTGTTTAGAGATGTGCGCCATTGCTTCCTGCTGGACGGTCTGCCGTGTCTCGATGAAGGTTACAGCCGGCATGCCGCCCAGCTTATCCCGGAAGAGGTTGCCGACCGCGGCCTGCAGCACTTCATTGACGAGGTTTAGCATGCTGCCGACCATGGAAATCACCCGCGGCGCCTTTGTGTCGGGCACGTGAATCAGGACTTGAAGGTCGATGGTGAAAACGAAGCCCTCACGGCTCTTGGCCACGATAGGCTCGAGTCTCTCATCGAGCTTGTGAGCCCCGGTGATTCCCTTCGACCAGTCCAGTTTGAGGATGGCTGTGGGAACGACCTCCGCTTGATAGATCCGCGGGTTGATGGGGTACTTGCCGGTGCGCAGTGGTTCCTCCCAGATACCACGGTGTCCAGGTCTGACCAGGCTGCCGAACTTGAACTCGGCGCCGGAAGTATCCTCAGTGGGCAGGCCAACGTACGACTTGATGACCGCTACCTGACCCTGCTCGACGACGAGCATCGGTACCTGTTCGACCTTCACCAGGAATGGATTGAGGTTGTAAGCACCGTAGAGGAGCGGGTCGTGCTGCAAACCAATCTTGCCACCCCTGTCAAGAAATGTCTGGAAGTCCTGATAACTGTTGTGCTGATCGTTCTTGCTGCCGAGAATCGTCTCGATCAGCTTGGAATTGGTTACCTGCTCGACGACGCGCTCGCCATCCTTGACTCCAGCTTCGAGTGCCTTGATGTCCTCGAATCCTCCAAGGCGACTCGCAATATCGCCTGCAGGGAGCGACTCACCCTCCAGGGTAGTAACCACCCCTACCATGTCTATGACATGTCCACCTTCCGTGGCCTTCGGCTCAATCCTGGTGACGTCAAGGCTCTCTTCCTTCAGTTGATCCCAATCCTGAAAGGTGAGCATTCCACTCTTCCTCCGGCGGCGAAGTTCCTCGGAAACCGGGATGCCGTAAACATAGGGTTTGGTTATGACCAAGAAAGCCACCGGATGGATGGGGGCCAAGGTTCCAGGTGGGAGAACAGGGCGTTGAACACCCTTTTGTCCCTTCACTCTCGTTCCTGCGTCCTTTCCCTCCACCCCCTCGACGAATGTTTTGAGATTGGTAAAGGTTCCGAAGCCCGGGGAGTAAATCGCCGACTTTGCTCCGACGGGCAACGGCTCGCCAATCTGCGCAATTACTACACCGATCTGTCCAGCAGGTACTTGCAACCATGGATGCTTAGTCACGGCAAAGAGCGGATAGAACTTAAAGCGCAGGCCCGGCATGAGCAACTCGGCCTGGTAGCCAGCCTCGCCCTTGAAAGCTACCGGATTGTCATCCGGCAGCTTCTTCCCGAATCGTTTCCGCACCAGCCCAACCTCTGTAGGCCCGATGGAGTAAATAGATTTCAGAAAAGCCCCTGCCAGTAATAGGACCAAAACAATCCAGACAGTAGGCATTAGAAAGTTCATGAGAGTCTCGGTCATCTCTTTTTCTCCTTGGGTTCCTAGAGAATCTCTTGAGGCGGCAATCGTGTCATGACGAACTCCATTGCAGCCTGACTCGAATTATACAAAGGATATTCCGGGATATTCGGTCGCTGGCCCCTGCATCCATGCTGATACTGCAGACCGCCCGTTTTGATAAGGCTGATTCGCGGCTGTGCGGACTTCTTGCTAACCGGCTGGGGAAATACTGCGGCCGTGAAGTGCGTGGAGAGATCTCTATTCCTTCCTAGCCATCGTGGCTTTTGTGGCACCCGTCGAGATACCACCATCAATCAGCAGCGTCTGGCCCGTAATATATCCGCTGGCGTCCGAAGCCAGGAACACTACAGCGCCATCGAGATCATTCGGTTGCCCGGGACGCTTCAGGGGGATGCGGTCGCATATGTATTTCACCCACTCCTCGTTCTCGTATAGCACCGCGTTTTGAGCGGTACGAAACCAGCCCGGCGCAAGGCAGTTGACTGTGATGCCGTGAATACCCCAGTCGTCAGCCAGGCTCATGGTCAGTTGTTTCGTGCCGCCGCGGCTCGCACTGTACGGGCCGAGACCGGCATATCCAAACACGCAGGTGACCGAGCCGATATTGATGATCCGGCCATACTTCCGGGGGATCATTCTTTTCGCCACCGCCTGCGATACGAAAAACGTACCGCGCAAGTTAGTGTCTAACACGAGATTCCAGTCGTCCCATGTGATCTCGAGCGCCGGCTTGCGAATATTGCAGCCGCTGTTGTTTACCAGAATGTCGATCTTTCCATAATGCTCATGGGCGTCTTCGACCATGCTCTCGATGCTTTCCAGGTTCCGGACATCCAACTCTACGGGAAATGCCCGACGGCCAAGCGACTCGATTTCCGCCTTGAACTCGTTGAGACTTTCCGGATGCCGGCTGGTAATCACTAGGTCTGCCCCGGCTCGCGCCAATGCACGTCCCATGTACTGTCCCAACCCACGGCTGGTGCCGGTGACAATGGCCACTTTGCCCGATAGTTCAAACAGACTCTGCGCCATAATGTTTTCCTCTCCCTACGGCTTTAGAACTACCTTCAATTGGAGGCCAAGGCGTTGACCTATTGCGACTCCCATACTGCTACTTCGGTGAGGCAGTCAGTCTTACAGGTTGGCCGATGAGTCTACTCGACTCAGCACCGCGCTTCGGGCGAAATTTCTGCACTCTTCCGTTATACACCTCGGCGACGTACAGATTGCCGTCTTGATCCACACTCATCTGGTGACCTCCCCAGAGATCCCCTGAGAATTGCCCGTAGGTTCCCCAGGAATACAGCAACCTGCCATTCAGGTCATACTTCAGGATCTTATTTGTCGCCCCATCGAGCACCCACACATCCTGCTTCGCTGTGATCAGTATATCCATGGGCATGCGAATTTTCCGCCACTCGTCCAGATACTTGCCGTTCTCATCAAAGATCTGAATTCGGCTGTTGGACCGGTCTGCAATGTAAATCCGTTTTCGGGCGTCAATGTCAACGGCGTGTACCAGGTTGAACTCGCCAGGACCGGTGCCTGGCTTACCCCAGCTCGTCAAGAACTTGCCGTTCTTGTCGAACTTGACGACCCGGGTGTTGGTATATCCGTCGCTGATGAAGAACGTGCCGTCGGGCAACCAGGCGATGTCCGTGGGCCTTCCAAAGTGCTTGTCGTCGTTTCCGGGCACACCCCTTTCGCCCAGAGTCATTACCAGTTTCTTGCCGTCGTTGGTGAATTTGAAGACTTGTTGAAGATTGTCATCGATGATCCAGACATGTTTCTCCGGATCATAGGGACTGATCTTGATCTTATGTGGCCCGCGTCCACCGGAAAACATTGGGTCATACTGCGTCCAGGTATCTACGATCTTTCCACCTGCATCCGCGATGAGTATGCAATGCTCCAAGCGCGATTTGCCGCCGGTGGCAGGCCGTCCCGGAGCGCCGTATATAACCGGCGAGCCCGCAGGAAGGTCCTGGGGCGCGGGCAACTCACCGCGTTGAAGGATAAAGACTCTGTTGGCGCTTTCGGCAAAGACACCTCCCGTGGACCCCCACGTCCAGCCCTCATGACCGGGCAATGGCCGTGGCCAGGTGTCGACCACCTCGTACGGGCCTGTCTCGTCCTCTCCTCCCTTTTCCTGTATTGGCAGAGCCAGGATGACCCAACCGATCACACCCATCGCCACCAACCCCATCCACCAGCTTTCTCTAAGTACCCTCATAATCACCCCCTGTGAGGCCTGCTTATTCGCTCAGAGCACACGGTGCTGCGAGACGATTCGCTTGATAATGGCTGTAAGACCTTCCGCAACGAATCAGAACGACGGCTTGCTTCAAGTGGGAAAGCGGGGTCAGGATAACGGGATGCCTTGAAGATTTCAATATGGCGCTCCCGAGTCTTGAGTTTGTGACCACCATATACCCGTCGGGGAAACCTGCCCCGGCGTTCCACCTGCGGTATTCGCTGCACCGAACCTCGCATTCGTCTTTACAAAACCGTGACAATTCGGCAACGATGGTTGAAGTAGTCGTATGATATCGTGCAACTCAGACATCACATGAACAGCCATCACCGCCGTCAGGCCAGTTTTCTCAAACAGGCTTTGTTGATTGCCGCACCGTTGGTGATCTTGTCGGCTGTCTCGCTCTATTCCCTTCGTCAGGATAAGGCATCAATTGAGCAAGATGCCCGAGACCGCGCCCGGATTCTCGCTCCGGAGCTGGCCCGTCAGTGGAGCACAAGTGTCAGCCGAAATCTGGCTCAATTTCTCACCACACAATCCCATGATATCAGCAAACCGGAGGCGGTTCCGCAGGCAGGTGATTCATCACCGACCACCACAAGAGGCCGAGTCACAGAAGAAACGGCCGAGCTGCGGATGTCCCTACGCGGTGGATGGCTGCAATCGCAATGCCTCTTGATCAACGGTCAGATCCGAATTCCGGCGGATTATCCTCACCAGCCCGAGCCTCCGGACTGGCCCAACGAGCTGAAGACTGAGCAGTCGAGGCTGTGGCGGGCAGCCGAGGAGGCGCTCTTTCAACGACGGGATCCAAAAGCTGCAAGAAACGCAGTGACTGCCCTGATTGGGGCCAAGGTGCCGGCAGCATCATTCGCAAATGCTGAGTTCAACCTGCTGCTCTTGGAAGCCAGGCAGGGTGCCGGCGCGAATCTGACTCAACGCTTGGCTAATCTGGCGCAGCGGCATCCGAAAGTTTGCACAGAGGCAGGATCGCCTCTTGCCGATCTCGCGCTGATTCAGGCGCTGCATCAAGCGTCGAAGGGACGCCTGCCCGACGGCCTAATGGAGGGATTGTCCCAACGGGTGATCAGGCACCCTTCGTTTCTGACACCGCAACTGCTGGAGGCGGCGCGAGGAATGCCGCCGGATTTGGACACGTCGCAGCAGGCGAGATTCCTGACAAGACTTTGGCTCGCACAGGAGAGATCACGCGGCCTGCTTCACTCCCTGCTGCACCAGCCTATGGATCCCACTCAGCAGAGTGAGATCTGGCTTGATGAGGAAGGCCAGAGATTTCTCGCCTTATGCAGCCCGACTTACCCTCAACCCGTGGTAGGACTTCCAAGCGCTGGCGCCGCTACCCATGTCACATTGATTCCGGCGCGGCATTTGCAGGATGCCTTCCGGGGAGCCCTCGTCGAAGGTTCGGAACAAGTTCCTCCCTATACGACGGTTGTCATTCAGCTGGGAGACCGGCGCTGGCCCGTTACTGCTCTCCTGCCTGCCCAGGACCGTCCAGGCCCGACTTCCGCCGGCGAGTTGGCGTCTGCCTCAGGGCAACTGACAGTCTATCCGGACTTCCCGGCTTGGTCCCAGTCTGCGTTCCAAGACATTCTGAACATCGCGATCCGCCCGACCACAGGCGCCCCGGCTGGGCGGGCGGGTTTCCTGAATCTACACCCATTCACTGTCAGCCTCGAGCTTTCGGATCCGGATTTACTCTACAGGGGCTACAAGCAGCGGCTGTGGCTTGCAGCGGGGTTGATCCTATCTGCAGCGGCTGCCGCGCTGATCGGGCTCGTGAGCGCATGGCGGGCGTTTCAACGGCAGCTTCGGCTGGCCGAGATGACGTCGAACTTTGTCTCCAGCGTTTCGCACGAACTGCGCGCACCTCTCGCATCGGTGCGCCTGATGGCGGAAAGTTTGGACCAGGGCAGAATCGCGGGCAACGAAAGACAGAAGGACTATTTCCGGTTGATCGTCCAGGAATGCCGCCGTCTTTCGTCCCTGGTTGAGAATGTGCTCGACTTCTCCCGCATCAATCAAGGCCGTAAACGATATGAATTCGAGCCGATCGACCTGGTGGCGCTGATCCGACAGACGGTCAGCCTGATGGAGCCTAACGCCGGTGAGCAAAAGGTGGGTCTCGCTTTTTCGGAGCCGCCGCCCGGGGCCGAGGAGTTGCAGCCGTGCTGGGACGGACAGGCAGTACAGCAAGCGCTGGTGAATCTTATCGACAACGCTATCAAGCATTCCCCGGCTGGGGGGATCGTGATGGTCGGACTCGAAGTAATGAAAGGTGCTACTGAGTCGTCGGTGGGGCACCGCCCCTCCACAATCATTCGTGTATGGGTCGAGGATCAAGGCCAAGGTATCCCGGCAGAGGAGCAGGAAAGGATCTTCGAACCGTTTTACCGCCGAGGCTCGGAGTTGCGCCGTGAGACCAAAGGCGTCGGAATTGGCCTGAGTATCGTGAAGCATATCGCGGAGGCGCACGGCGGCCGGGTACTCGTCCGAAGCGCCGCCGGGCAAGGCAGCCGTTTCACACTGGAGTTGCCACTGGTGAATCCAACGGGAACAATCGAAAACGAAACTGCAGACCAGCGTCGATGATTCGCAGGTATCAATCGGCGTTTACTCGGGACCACCTGCAGTCACCTGGATGGCCATGAAAACAAACAGCGGCCGGAACGATGAGAACCCCACAAGCGCTCGGGAGCAGACCGGACGGCACGTCCCCGGTTCTCGAATCCTGGTCATCGAAGACGAAGTGCCTATGCGAACGGTCCTGAAGGATATTCTCGATTCTGAAGGCTTTCGGGTGATGACCGCTGCCGACGGCGAGAGCGGGCTGGAAAAGGCGCTCAATGAAAAACCCGATCTAATCCTGCTCGACATCATGCTGCCGAAGCTCGACGGCTTCGCTCTCTGTGCCGAGTTGAGATCTCTGGCAATCGCAGTTCCAGTGCTGATGCTTACGGCCAAAGGGCAGGTTGAGGATCGGGTCGCGGGACTCGACGTCGGCGCAGACGATTATTTGGTTAAGCCCTTCAGCACCGATGAACTCCTGGCGCGCGTACGGGCCCTGCTCCGGCGCGTTCAAAGGCAATCCCGCGTGGTGACTGCCCTCACTCTGGGAGATGTCCACATTGACCTTGTGAAGCAGACCGCGCGGCGCGGCCGGGCGGCGCTTCACCTGACATCCAAGGAATTCGCCATTCTGCGGCTGCTGGCCGAGGCGGCCGGCGAGCCGGTCACGCGCGACCGCTTTCTGGATGTTGCCTGGGGCTACACGGCCTTCCCTACCACGCGCACAGTGGACAACCACATCGCCAGCCTGCGCGCCAAGCTCGAGCCGGACCCGGAAAAGCCGAGGTGGATCAAAACGGTTCACGGGGTAGGCTACCGCCTCGATGTGTAGGCAGCTTCACGTCACAATCGCAGACATGGGACAAAAAGTTGCAAAACCATGACAATTGCAGAAGGAGATATGGGCAGACTGGAATCGGTTGTTCAAGGCTGCAAAAACTTTATTGCAGGAGGCACACGATGAAAACCACACTGGCCCTTGCGATTCTGATGCTCCCAGCGAGCCTGGCGGGCGCGCAGGACAAAATGGCCGAGCAACTCCGGAAGGGGATCGTCGAAGAAGAGGCCAATCAGAACCTGGATAAAGCCATCCAGCTCTATCAGCCCATCCTGGCGCAATTCGACGAGGAACGAAAAACTGCCGCTACCACCTTGTTCCATCTGGCCGGCTGCTACCGCAAGCAAGGCAAGACCGACCAGGCGATTGCCGCCTACAAGCGAGTGGTTCAGGAATTCCCGGATCAAAACAAGCTGGCCGATGCGAGTCGCACCCATCTCTCCAAAACCTTCGGCATCAGCCAGACCCAGGTTGCCGCTCCCGCAAAACCGGAAATCGCCGAGGCGCGCCGCAGGTACAGGGCGCTGCTTGAGGATGAAATCAGGATGACGACGGACCAGATCCTGCAGATGGAGAAGAGGGTCGTAATTGGCACCATCTCGCCGAATGACCGCGAGATGGTCGCATTGAAAAGGGAAGTCCTGGAGCTGAAGCGTGCGTTGGCGGCTTTTGACGCAGGTGTGATTCAGCTGCCGCCAACTTCCATTAGGTAGAGGGTTGGAGTGGGCCTTCCCGCTGAAAGCAGATACTCCAGAGAAGAGGATGCAGTGCGACTCATCAGAGCCGCAAACAAGGGGCTGGTGATCTTGCAGCAATCCGGCGTGGCCCAGAATTCGACGGAAGACGGTGTTGAAGCGGATGCATGGGGTAGTTGCGTTATGGGCCTTATGGGGATTTGGCGAGATAATTCTTGATCTCCACGAGGGAAAGACGAGCTGCGGGTGCCTGGGGATTATCGGGCCATCTATCGAGAAACACCTGTAGCGCCTTGGTAGCCTTTTGCGCACACTGTACCGGTCCGCAGACCGCCGAGAATGGCCCAGTGTTTGCCTTCCATAACACCTTTTCCGTGACGGACGCACATTCGCCCCCGAGGTGACACGCACGAATGGCACGAAGTTAAGCTCGGATTTCTCTGCCGCCCTCTCATTATGTGTACTGCGCCGCCCTGGAAGGGCGGCAAGAGAATAGCCGGGGGCAAGCGAAGCGCCGCCCCCGGATAGTGCAAGCGGGGACAGAGCCCTGAAGGGGCGACAGCGCGTATCTGTGCTTAACTTCGTGCCATTCGTGACACGCACCCGGCCATTTCACGATGACTTGGGATTTGTGACAGAGCAGAAAGCCGCCGATCGCGACATGGATCCCGAGGGCTTTGCTTATTGGTAGCAGAGCGTGGCGATGATGGCGTCGAAAAACCGGGCAGCTTCGTCCGAGACGTTCACGTAAGAAAGTGTTTCGAACGCATGTCCCGTCAGCCGCCAATTATTGCCATTCTTAAGGTGAGCACGGATATCCACCCCATCTACTGATAGCCCTTCAGGATCGCGCTTGTTATATGTTGAAGGCAACCGCAGGTCTCTATCCACGATTTCAACCAGGGAGTCCAGCTCGTCCTTGCTAGGCAAGCCGCCACTCCATGTGGGGCCAGTGCCGATTGTCAACCAATTCTGTGATCCTTCAGGACCAAATCGAATCTTGAGAATCGAGTTAGCAGCTTCGGATGTCGTAATGACTTTCGTCCCCTTGGGCACGACAACCTTATACTGGAAGCCTATTTGGTTGTCCCGCCCGGGACAAACTGGAATGATCCAAGCGGTTTGATTGGACTCCGAAAGAACTACATCAACACCGGAGGAAGCAGATCCAACAGCCTTGAGAACTGGCCTGTAGCCGTCCCGGCTGAATCGCAGGACTCTCCCGCAGCATTGGATGTCAAGACTATAGCGGCCCTCAGAATCGGTTTTCGTACACCACCAGGTCGAGGCGCAGACGAGAACTTCAGCAAGCGGTTTCCCTGATGCCGATCTCACTGTTCCTGCGACGGGTTCCTCAGCAAAGAGCGGAATAGCAACACACAAAATGGATAACAGCGTCGATTCAATAATCCGCGGGGCCATGAGTTTAGACCTCTTCTACGACCGCGTATTGGAAATCGCGAGGAGACGTATTTCCTTGGACAAGCGCCGGGATCAGTCGCATCGCCGTGGAATTGGATCAATCTGCAATTGTAATCTTCTACGTCAATACCGTACATAGTACATCAGCAAGGGTGCAGTGATCTACCACCCGCAGAGCGGGCGGCTTCAGGAAGCTTCCCTGAGGGAGGCATTACACGTAGGAAGGCCCCGGAGGGTTGTCCTTACTGAAAAGTCGAACAAGATCAGAGTGGCTCTCCCCAGCTGGCCTTGGAGCAGGCGCATAGCTACGGCCTCCTTATTCTCTTGAGCCTGGGGGATGATCGGCCCGGACGTCGTCGACGAAACCGTCCCTCCTGCCTGCGGTCTCGTGGCAGCAGGCCTGTTCGAAGTAGTGTGATCCATCGAGCTCGGGAGCTCAGGCGACTCTACGTTCGTAACGATGATGAAGCCCGCCGACCCTGGGCACCGCGACGATCCGACCCAGCTCCGGTGGTTCCACGGCTCTTCCGTCCGGAGAATCCTTCCCGAGCGAAAGATGACTCCGCGAGCCGTGATGGTAGTCGAGGTAGCAGGCGACATGCCGCCGCAGCGAGGACTCATTCATGACGATGAGGTGATCCAGGCATTCGCGACGAATCGAGCCGATCAACCGTTCCACGTACGGTGTCTGCCAGGGAGAGCGAGGAGCGGTGAGCACTTTGCTGATCTCCATGTTCTCCGCCTGCAACCGGAAGGCTTCGCCATAAATACGGTCTCGGTCCCTGAGCAGGTAGTGCGGTCCTGTGTCCCACGGGAATGCCTGCACGAGCTGCTCTGCTGTCCACTCGGCAGTCGGGTGCTCCGTTACGTTGAAATGCACCACGCACCTCCGTTCATGAGCCAGGACGAGGAACACGTACAGGATCCGGAAACTCACCGTCGGCACCACGAAGAAGTCCACCGACACCAACTGCTTGACATGGTTCTCCAGAAACATTCGCCACGTCTGCGAAGGCGGCTTCCGACGCTTCACCATGTATTTTGCAGCCGTAGCCTGGGACACTTCGATTCCAAGCTTGAGCAGTTCCCCGTGCAGCGTCGGTGCTCCCCAGAGTACGTTCGAGGTGCTCATGTCGCGGATCAGCTCGCGGATCTCCCTCGCCGTCCCCGGTCGTCCGATCTGTCCTCGGCAGCTCTTCCACTTCCAGTAGAGCCGGAATCCTCTTCGATGCCAGCCGATGACCGTGTCGGGCTTGATCAGCATGAGGGCCTTGCGCCATTCGGGCCAGAGGCGACGGAGGGTTACCCACAGAAGCCGGTCGGCTGTCCGAAGCGGGAGTCGTTTGCGCCTGGTCCTTTGGAGAACCGCCAGCTGGTGGCGGAGAGCCAGGATCTCGACCTGAAGCGAGGCTCACGTCCTTAACGTCGATGCGAGCCTGACGAGCAGCGATATTAGCACGTCACGCATAGCTCACGACTGTAGCAGCACGAAGCCGCAAGAGCAACGATTTCAGCCACTACGGGGTTTTTGGCAGGCACACCGCGGCGCGCGACGGCGTGCTTGACGGCGCCGGCGCCGCGGCTCTCTGTTTGGCGGCCTACAGCAGAATCGTGATCGTCTTCTGATAGCCGGCCGTGCCGTGGATGTAGCCCCAGCCGTTGATCACGCGGTCCCAGGCATAGAGGAAGAACGAGTGGCCGCAGGCGGTGGCGGTAATGTCGAACGTGAAGTTCGGTGAGCCGCTCTGGACGATGCCGCAGGTGCCCACAATCGCGCCGTCGTGCCAGATGTCGTTGATCACCGCGTGAGGCAGCGTGTTGTCGATCATGAGCGTGGCCGAGCGGCCGGAGTCGGTGGCGTGCCCGATCTCGGAACCGGGGCTCTGCGCGGCGAACAACCGGATCTGGATCGTATTCAGGCCGTTCGGCAGGCCGGTGGAATCGAGCAGCATGCCGAGCCAGTAATTCAACCAGATGGCGCCGGCGGCGTGGACCGGGTAATAACCGTTGACTGGCGAAGTGCTGACCGCCTCAAAGCGGTTGAGCGCTGTGCTCCAGAGGTAATCGGTGTAGGCCTGCGTGACCGTCTGCGGCGCGCCGCCGGACGGAGTCACCACGATCTTATCCTTACTGAAAAGTCGAACAGGATCCGCACCGGATCGCGACATAGACGAACAGGTGTTTTTCTGAGCTGGCGGCACCCTCCAATCGTGCCGAATGTCGGAAGTGTGTGAGGATTACATTCTTTTGGGCTCGTCCTGGAGTAACATAGCTCGTCCGGATCCATTATGGGTCTCGGGATCCATCGCGGCAAGTTAACATATCACCACTTCTCAGAAGTTGGGGAGAAGTCGTAGCTGGCTCTGGATTCCAAAGGGCCGCTTATTTCACCTGTACACAGATGTTATGGCGGGGCGAGGATCCGATTGGCAAAACACTGAAACTGGATACCGTGCAATTCGATATGCCGTGGCTTTCTGTCCTCGGCGTGGCAAGGGAGGCGCGCGGAGGGCGCAACGCGGGGACGCCCTTGCATTGGTGCTGAAACACGGTATCCGGCTCCTCTTGATCGGCCTGCCGCTGGGGCTGGGCGGCGCCATCGCGCTGTCCGGGATTTTAAAGAGCCAGCTGTTCGGGGTATCGGCGGGCGATCCGATCACCCTTGTGGGAGTGTCGCTGATCCTGGCTGGAGTGGTAATCTCGGCCTGCTATCCCCCCGCGCGCCGTGCCGCCAAAGTCGACCCCATGGTAGCTCTGAGATATGAGTAGCACATTGGAATCTGATTAAAACCAAGTGCCTGCTTGGCCAGCCGATCAATGCTTATCGATAAGCCATCCACGGAGGCTCGCGCGGGTCGGCCCGGAAGCACCGGTCTCGTCCGAAGCCAACAGGTGGGCGATATGCTCCCGTTCCTGCGCACTGATATCAGGAGGACTGAAGGCGTATCTTCCAGACGTTGTCTCGAAAAAAGCACGCAGTCGCTCAAGGATCACTCCGCTGCTCGGGATGTTCCTTGCGGCGGCGAGCTCCGCGGCCAGCTTAAGCATCCCAGAGGAAAACGCGCGCAAGACCTCGGCATCATTGGACACAGGCCGGGACATGTAATGGGCCAAGGCAGCCCGGCGCTCCAGGGAGGGCACCGCAGCGTTGCCCAGGTAACCAGCCATCGCGCGCAGGACCGCTGCGTCGTTCCATACCGACCGGTCGTAATCGAAAATCAAGCGAAAGAAGTTAGCCCTCGGCGGCTCGGGTTTTGCCAGGCTTCCAGCCACACCAGCTGGACTCATTCCGCCGTCAGGGCGGATGCCAGCCGCAAAAGACTCGCAGTCACGCCAGACAATCGAAGATTCGCTTCCGCCACCGAGGTAGACCGCATATTTGGCATGTGTGAAGTGGTCGGCGTCGAAAGCCAGCACACACTCGTCACCGATCATGGTGGGCAACCAATCTTCCAAACCGAGCGCCCCGGCCTCCAGGCCCTCACCCTTCTGGCCGATGACCACATAGCGTCGCTGCTTTGCGGCGGGCTTGATCTGGCGGCCTTCGAGTGTGATACGATAGCCGACAGCAAAAATGCCGGGGATGCCAGTCTCCCGCTTTTTCTCCGACTGCTCGGCGATGACCACAGAAAACCAACCGACGTGGGTTTTCCCGCAAAAGATCTTTGGAGGCTGTGACTCTTGGGGATTACCATTCATGGCAATTACCTGCAGCAGGACAAGGCCTGCGAAAAAGACAATCTTCGCAAATAGAACGAGCTTAGGTGCTGGCATCGTAAACACGAGATACCAGCGTTGTGGGCGGCCGCACTTCCATGTTGACATCAGCAGGCGAAACTCCGGGACTGTGATCAATATTATTCGCCGTGATGGTCCGAACAGCGCCGGTCTGGGTCGAACGGATGTGAGGACTTGCGCCGGTAATATTGTAGGTCGCCCTGACCGTCCATTGAGTCTCAGCAATCACGGTAAAAGTGCGAAAACCCACTGAATTTGCCGTGCCGGGTGTGGGTTGGTTCCCCCCCGTGGTGTTGGTCCATGCCACCAGAAAAGTCGTGCTCGCGAGATCGTGCCGGAAAGATCTGAGCCGCACGTGATGCGCGGGATCGAGATGCCGACCGCTGTAGGCCCAACCGGGGCTGTCACGGGCGATGACATGTCGCTTTTCCCCCGGAGGCGCGGCCGCCGGAGCGATGACGTTCTCCGCAGAACGGGTGAATGTGATGTATAAACCGCCGGCCAACGGATCCTGTCCTGCCGCGGCATTGCGTCCCGTGTCAAGCAGGCTTGGTGGAAATGCAATTGTATTAGGCGCCGTTGCTCCCATTGAGATAAAAACCGGAGTGCCGGCAAATTGGGCGCCAGTTGCGGCTGTCCAGTTATCCACTTGTTCGCGTGTGATGATGCTGTCATCCCCGTACGTACCTTCATAGGTAACGGCGGTAAAATTGTTGGCCCAACCCATAAAAACCCGATCCAAGCCCCGCTTGCCGTCCGGACCGCCACCGACGAGACGAACATCCGCATCCAGCGCGACACCGGCAGTGGCCTGCGAGTTGAAGTCGCCGGTGGTGAGCGAAACCCACCCATAGTTTGCCGTGTCGACATTACCAGCAATGTCGTCGAAGCAAATGCTGATCTGTCCTGGATTTGCAGTGCTTCGCAAATCGGCTGCATTTTCAATGCGGCACTCCACCAAAGTCACCGGCAGTATTACTCCCTGCTCGTTGATATCACGCTGATTGTTGCGATTGGCATCGATAAAAGCGAGCACGAAGAACGAACCGCGCTGGTTCGTGTTCATGGTGGCGGTGGCGTTTCCGGTCTGGGTGATGGCGGGCACCTGGGCAATTGCACCTACAGCGGCGGCATCATCGCTGGCCCGGATGGCTTGAAAGTAAACGTCGACGCCGGGGGATCGGTTTCGGCCTCCAATTGAATGGGGCCGGCGCTGTTGCGGATAAGCACGAGCGCTTTGGGCATATCAAAGTCCGCCGGCGCAAAGGCGACTGCGGCGCGGGGCAACTGCCTTGTGGACTCGAAGGTCAAGTCGGTCGGCGCAGCCCATGTATTGGCGGCCGGGGCGGGATTGGCCCGGGCCGTTTTCGGCGGAGTGGAAGGGACAGTTGCCTTGATTTTTCTGACCCGAACGGCAACCCCGCTGATTGTTGAACACTGCGGGCTGGCTCCATGCTCGCGGCACACAACTGCAGTCTCGGGCCTGGCCGGGTTGAGCGCCAGGATAGGTTCAACGCTGTAATGCAAGGTGAAATCGGCAGGATTCGAGGAAGCGACATCAAACTCCCCTCGTGGCCATTCGCCTGCTGCGCTCTTGGCAATTCGGACGCGGGCGGTGCCCAGTGAATCGTCTGAGAAGACATCCTCATCGAAACCGTGCAGAACTAATTCGATGTGAGTTCTGCCGCGCACGTCGATGATTTTGTCCCACGCCGGGCCGGTCAGGGGTATATCGCTGTCACTAGAGGCACGAAATGTCGGGCTTCGGTCAATCCTGGCTCCGCCGACATCGCCCTGAAAATACAACTCACCAGCGCCAAACCAGTCCTCGTCGTCGGTTACATGGATTCGTTTAAGTATTACCCTGATATTGGTAACATCATCCGGCATAGCCTGTATGCGTCTTAGCTCCCATGAACCTGTTTCAGCTTGTCGCGGGTTTGTTGATCCGGCTCGCCCGTCGGCTCCAGGCCGTTTTGCTGCTGAAAGTAGCGCAATGCGGCCCTGGTGGCTGAGTTCATGACTCCGTCAGGCGCTCCGCAATTAAAGCCCAGGTTGTTAAGTCTGCCTTGAATTCCCGTTGATCTCGTCGGCCGGATCCAAGCCTCCCAGCTCGAGTTGGATAATGGTATCGTCCGGACCTACAATGAGCCTGCCCCGCCTGGCGTCAGGTGGGATGCGAACCTCAAGCCGGCCGTCCGCATCCGTGACTCCATGGAACATCATTCCGTCGATTTGAAGCCTGTACGGCTGATTGGCCCGCGGTCGTGGCGGCACACTGGAAGATGAAGAGCCGCCCGGTGCCCCCTGACCAGGGGATTCCTCCCACTCCTCCAACATGACTCGAAGCCGTAGCTTTGCCGGTACCCCCCTGCGCACAAATCTGTGACGCTTGTCGGTCGGCTTGTTTTCCTGTTTCGTCCGGATCGGAGAGATTGTCACCCGGTCGCCGGGAAGGAGAACATTGGGATCTTTCCTCACCCGGCGCAGTTCAGCGTTGCCGGGATCTTGCCATATTGTTTCCCAATAATGCCCATGGGTGAAGGCGATCGAGGAAATACAATCGCCCTGCTGAACGACATAGTCGCCCGCACCGACCGAACGCGGATTCGAAGACCCATCTTCTATCTGACTCTCTTGGCTCATCGGGGAACCAGAACGCACTCGTTCAATGTGAGTCAAGCTCCGGTCGAACAAGGAGCTGCCGGGAGAAAGCTCGTGCCAAGCAGTGACAGCTCATTATGGTCATGAGGATAGGTCCTGGGATCTGAAATGTCAATGTGCCGATCGACCGGCGACCAAAGGGAATCTGCCAGCCGGCGCTTCCGCGCATTCCAAGCTTTGTATAGCTCACCAGTTGGGGTACTTGGCCTTGATTTTTTCGTATAGCGGCGAAGTGGTGTTATATTTTTTGTGATAGCCGAGTACTTGCCGCTCGCGCGAGTTGGGTCTGGGGGCCCCGGTGCGATCCCTTTCCGGCAAGGCCAGATCGACCTCTGGCATATTCTGAATGCGATTGCGCGCGAGCGCGATCCTCTGGCCCGAAGAAACCACTCGTGCAAGGATGTGATTGTTTTTGCGCGTCACGGATCCGGCATCTACCGTGAAGGACTTCGACTGGTTCTGGAAGTTGCGCTACTGGATAACAATGGCCTGCGCTGTCGAGAATAGCCACATTGCGAACACCTTTTTCCATCACTTCCGCCGCGATGTTGAGCAGCGACTGGGCTCGGGCGACAGGATCAGCCAGCTTCCTCCAGCGGCGCCGTCCACGTCGAAAGCCAAACCGGAACAGGTTCTGGATTTTGCGAAGCTTGTTGCGTGAGAGAGTCACGCCGCCGTCATTCCGGAACATCAGGCCCAGGTGGCGAAAATGCACGGCCGATTGCAGTTAGATTGCATCCCTCGGCTTGCGTCCTGTTTGGACAACGTACGCACAGCCGCGATAGAATTGATTTTTTGCCAAGGAGGTACTCCGATGCGCTTCAGTCCGTCACGAATGTTCCCGTTAGTGCTGGTCTTTGTCCTGGCCGCTGCAGCGGCATGCTTCGCAGCGCCGCATCCGTTAACAGTCCGCGACCTTCTGGCGATGCAGCGGATCTCCGATCCCCAGGTCTCGCCTGACGGCCGGAATGTCGTCTTCGTGCTTCGCACGACCGATCTCGACGCCAACAAGGGACGCACGGACCTCTATCTGGTGGATATCAGCGGTTCAGGCCTGCGCCAGTTGACGACGAGCCCGGAGAATGAGTCAAACCCGCGCTGGGCGCCGGACGGGAAATCGGTTTACTTCCTCTCCACGCGCGGCGGGTCGCAGCAGGTCTGGCGGTTGCGGATGGACGGCGGCGAGGCCGAAAAGGTGACATCATTGCCGGTGGACATTGGGAGCTTCGCCCTCGCGCCCGACGGAGCCCGCCTGCTCGTTTCGGCGGATGTCTTCCCCGGGTGCGCCGACGCTCCTGAGGGCGTGCTCTCCTGCACGCAGAAAAAGCTCGAGGGACTGGAAAAGCGTAAAACCTCAGGCCGCCTCTACACGCAACTCTTTGTCCGCCACTGGGATGAATGGCTCGATGGCCGCCGATCGCACCTTTTCGTTGTTCCGGTCGCGGGAGGAAAAGCCATCGACCTCATGAAGGCGATGGAAGCCGACTGCCCATCGAAACCTTTCGGAGGGTCTGACGAATACACCTTTACTCCGGACGGCAAACAGATCATTTTTTCGGCAAAAGATGCCGGCCGCGAGGAAGCCTGGTCTACCAACTTCGACCTGTTCGCCGTCCCGGCCGACGGAGCAGGGGCCCCCAAAAACCTGACAACCGCGAATAAGGCCTGGGACACAGGACCTGTTTTTTCGCCGGACGGAAAGACTCTGGCCTACCGCGCGATGACCGTGCCGGGATACGAGGCGGACCGATACCGGATTATGGTCCGCGCCTGGCCTGACGGCTCCGAACGCGAGCTGGCGAAGGACTGGGACCGATCGCCGGCCGATCTCACCTGGTCGGTTGACGGCAAAACGCTATATGCAACAGCCGACAACCTGGGTCACCATTTGCTTTTTGCAATTGATGCCACAACGGGCACGGTGCGTGAACTCGTCAAGGAAGGCAACATCGCTAGCCCGGTTCCTGCAGGCGGACTATTGCTGTTCCAGTGTGATCGTTTTGACTCACCGGCTGAGCTCTTTACCGTCAAACCGGATGGCTCTGGCGTGGCGCAAATTACAAAGATCAACGCCGCGCGCCTTCGTGACCTTGCCCTTGGTGAGGCAGAACACTTTTCCTTTCCGGGATGGAACGGTGAGCTGGTTTACGGGTGGGCATTCAAGCCGGCGAACTTTGAGTCCGCGAAGAAATATCCCGTGGCTTTCCTGATTCATGGAGGCCCGCAAGGGGCGTGGAACAGCGACTTCCATTATCGTTGGAATCCACAGACCTATGCCGGCGCAGGCTATGCCGTCGTGATGGTCAACTTCCACGGGTCGACCGGCTTCGGGCAGAAGTTCTGCGATTCGATCAAGGAGGATTGGGGCGGCAAGCCGCTCGAGGATCTCAGGAAAGGGCTCGACGCAGCGCTCGCCAAATATCCGTTCATGGACGGCAACCGCGTGGCCGCGCTTGGCGCATCCTTCGGCGGCTACATGATCAATTGGATTGCGGGCGCATGGCCAGACCGGTTCCGTTGCCTCGTCAGCCATGACGGCAACCTCGACGAGTTTCACGC